>OIEV01000008.1_pt1 | contig 360204 bp, 340 predicted proteins | sample 1581881 | NCBI WGS metagenome assembly OIEV01 (sample SAMN03279760, study PRJEB24777) | human gut metagenome | isolation source: fecal sample PR121 from 1 month old male Malay infant, vaginally delivered... | place: Singapore | collected 2005-09-16 | reverse complement strand
TTTGTGCTTTAATAAGGGCTTCCTTGAATTCGGGATCCATGATGAGGGTCGCTAAGTTAGCCAATACTTGTACATGCATGTCGGCTTGGCCTTCAGGAGCGGCAATCATGAAAAAGAGGCGGGTCGGTTCGCCGTCGAGGCTTTCGAAGTTCATGCCTTCAGGTACGGTCATAGCCGCGAGGCCCGGTGTTTTTACGCCGATACTTTTGGCATGCGGCGTAGCAAGGCCCATGCCGAGACCGGTGGAGCCGGATTCTTCACGAATCAGCACATCTTTGATGTACTGTTCTTTGTTTTTCAAATTACCGCTTGCATCCATTAATTCGGCCAGTTGGCGAATGGCGATATCTTTAGTGGTCGGATGGGCTTGCAATTGAATAGATTGCTTTTGTAATAGATCCGTAATTTTCATGATATTACTCCTTCTCCAATAATGCTTCTACTTGTTCACGATTTGCCAGCCATTCTTCAAAGGCGGACGCTGAACCGGCGGCTACGCCCATGGCGAGAGCTTTGTCATATTGACCGTCCGATTCGATATAGCCGGCTAAGAACCCGGCCACCATGGAATCACCGGAACCTACGGAATTGACAAGTTTGCCTTTCGGCACGGCACTTGTTCGTACATCGCCGTTGGCATCCACTAAAACGGCACCGTCACCGGCTCTCGATACGAGTACATTTTGGGCTCCTTTGGCTTGCAATTGGCGAGCTGCATCGATAATGTCTGACTCCGTTGTAAATTTTGTATTAAATACACTTTCTAATTCGTGATGATTCGGCTTAATTAGGAATGGCTTTAAATCAAGTACATTCATGAGTAAATCTTGGGTAGCATCTACTATGATACGTATGTCACGACCTTTGAGGCGCTCCATAATATCGCGGTAGGTTGTTTCGGGAAGTCCCTTCGGTATGCTGCCGGAGAGCACTAACGTGTCACTGTTTTTGAGTGCATCGAGTTGTTTGTAGAGTTGGGACATGGCTGTGTCGGTAATGACAGGACCTTGGGCGTTGATTTCGGTTTCGCCGTTGCTCTTTAATTTTACATTGATGCGTGAATAGCCTTTTTCAAGATGAACGAACGATTCGTGGCAACCTTCTTCACGCAATTGACGAACAATTTCGTCACCGGTAAAACCGGCAATAAAGCCCAATGCTGTATTTTCATGGCCTAAATGGCGTAACATGATGGATACATTAACCCCTTTGCCGCCGGCTACAATGAAGTCCTCATAGGTACGATTAACGCCGTTGGCTTCAAAGCCTTTAACGCGCATAACGTAGTCGAGCGAAGGATTAAAAGTAACCGTGTAAATCATGACTCTACCTCCTTGATTTCAGTGTAGTTATGATAGGCACCTTTTACTTTGGTAGTAATAATCGTGGCACTTTCCAACGGGGCAAAGGTGACCGACGATATTTTATCAAATTTTGACGAATCACAGAGTATATACGGATGATGGCATTTTTGGATGGCTTTCGCTTTGATGGCTGCTTCGGCCGGATCCGGCGTGCTGAAACCGCCTTTAATGCTGACACCGTTGGTACCGAAAAATCCTTTGGTAAAGTTAAATACATCTAATTGTTGTAAGGCTGTATCGCCGATGATGGCGCCGGTAACAGCTTTCACCTGACCGCCTAAGAGTATGACACGACGATAACGGGCTGCTAAGGCTGCCGCATGCGAGGTGCCGTTGGTAACAAAGGTTACATTTTTGGCGTTTACAAAGGGGAGCATCATTTCCGTGGTAGTACCGGCATCGATAAAAACAAAGTCATGATCTTCAATGAGTTCGGCGGCTGCTTTGGCGATGGCCGTTTTTTCATCAGTGAATAAATTGGCTTTGGTTGAAATATCCGGTTCGGTTGTAAAATAGTCTACATCACAACTTACGGCACCGCCGTGTACTTTTTGCAGTAGCCCTTTGGCATGTAGTTCCGTTAAATCGCGGCGAATCGTGGCCGCCGAGGAGTCGAGGTCTTGGACCAACTCTTGTACGGTAACGGCTCGTTTAGTCCGTAACCGCTCTAAAATTAATGACTGCCGTTCTTCTGATAACATAGGGAATCTCCTCTACTTAACAAGGCGTATATTTTATTAACTACATTAGTATGTCACTTAATTATAGTATATCTTAACTATAATATAATCATAATCAATCATATTAGTCAATAATTAATGATTCTTTTTGAGCATTTGTAATCAATAGTACTAAAAATGATGGTTGAATGCCTTTTAGTTATAAATGAAATGCAATTTTTAGAATTGTGTGCTGATTATAAACCATACTAAAATAGTTAGAGTTGACAATGGTGTGACGGCGTGGTTAAATAACATTAAAATCAATTTGTTAACCACAGTTGATAAAAAGGGTAATAATAGAGGAAGGGATGTTATTATGATACAACTCGAATCAAAGAGTAAGGGCTTATTTGTATTGGGAACCGGTACGGATATCGGCAAGACATTCATAACCGGTTTATTGGTAAAAACGTTACGTGACGGTCAATATAAAGCCGGTTATTATAAAGCGGCAGTCAGTGGGGCTCCGTCCATTGCTGAAAGTGATGCAGGCTATGTGAAAAAAGTAGCGGGACTCACCGTACCGGATGAAGCATTATTATCCTATTTATATGATCATGCCGTTTCGCCTCATTTGGCGGCTCAATGGGAAGGCCATCCGTTGGAAAAATCCGTGGTGGAAGCGGCTTTTGCGAAAGCTAAAGAAAACTTCGAATATGTCACCATGGAAGGTAGCGGCGGTATCATGTGTCCTCTGCGTTATGATGAAACGGCTCATATCTTCTTGGAAGATGTGATTCAGTGGTTTAAATTACCAACCCTCTTGGTAGCCCATGCGGGTCTGGGTACTATTAATGCGACAGTTTTGACGATTGAATATTTACGCGCCCGTCATATTCCGGTAAAAGGGGTCATCTTGAACTTTTATACGGATAGTCCGATGGAACGGGATAATAAGGCTATGATTGAAGAATTGACGGGTGTGCCGGTCATTGCCTGTGTACCGGAAGGCGCCAAAGATTTAGGCGTATCCGCCGATACATTAGCGGCTTTATACGAAGAAGTATAAGCGATATATCAGCTGCTTTATTTGAAGTGTAAGGGCCTTAGTGGTTACTTCATGATGCACTGTAAGGGTTTAATATAAAGGTATAGAGAATAAGACATTAGATTAGGTATTAGGCATTTAGGATAAAAGGAGATTATCATGAGTTCACAGGTGTGGGTTGAAAAAGATTTAGCGCATATTTGGCATCCATGTTCACAAATGAAAGATTATGAAACTTTGCCCCCGATTGTGATTGACCACGGTAAAGGTTCCTATTTATACGATGTAGACGGCAATGAATATATCGATATCATCAGTTCGTGGTGGTGTAATTTGTTGGGTCACTGCAATCCGAAGATTAATGCGTCTGTTAAAAAACAATTAGATACTTTGGAACATGTTATTTTTGCCAATTTGAGTCACAAACCGGCTATTACCTTGGCAGAAGAATTGACAAAATTACTGCCAAAAGGACTCAATAAATTGCATTTTAACGATAACGGTTCCGGTGCGGTAGAATGTGCCCTTAAAGTGGCTTTTCAGTATCAGTATCAGACCGGTCATCCGGAACGTCAGAAATTTATGTGCCTTACGGAAAGTTATCACGGTGAAACCATGGGTGCGTTAGCCGTTGGCAGCATGGATTTATTTGCCAAAATGTATCAGCCGATGCTCATGGAAACGATTCATACGGAAGCACCGGATTGTTATCGTTGTCCTTATAACAAAACCCGTGAAACTTGCGAATGTGAATGTTTCTGCCACATGGAAGAAAACTTCGCCAAACACAGCCATGAATTGGCGGCCGTCATCGTGGAACCGATTGTCCAAGGCTGTGCCGGTATGCGTATTTATCCGCCTTTGTATTTGAAAAAACTGCGGGCTCTTTGTGATGAATACGGTGTATTGCTTATTGCCGATGAAATTGCCACAGGATTTGGTCGTACGGGCAAAATGTTTGCCTGCGATCATGCGGGCATTACGCCGGATATTATGACCATATCTAAAGCATTAACCGCCGGTTACATGCCAATGTCCATTATGGCCGTAACGGATAAGATTTATGATGCTTTTTATGCCGATTACTTCGAATATAAGGCTTTTATGCACAGTCACACCTATGCCGGTAACCCATTAGGCTGTTCGGCTGCTTTAGCGACATTAGATATTTTGCAAAACGACGGCGTTTTAGCTGCCGCTCAAGATAAAGCCGTCTTTTTACACCAAGCTCTGGAAGATGCTTTAGGCAAACATCCGAATGTAGGTGAAATTCGTCATATCGGCCTCATCAATGCCATTGAATTGGTTAAAGATCCGACTACGAAGGAACCGTTGCCAAGTAAAGCGCGTACGGGCTATCAGATTTATAAGAAAGCGTTGGACCACGACTTGTTACTTCGTCCGTTGGGTGATGTACTCTACTTCAATCCACCGCTTAATACGGACAATAAGACATTGACTGATGCCATCGATCGTACGGTGGAATCTTTTGCCGATGTATTGGGAAAATGAGATGCCCACATATTAGGTGAATGAGATGCCGATATACTCAAAAAATGAGATTATATCTCAATATAATATGCATCTTAAAATAGGTTATTATTCGTAATTGGTATTTGTCACGCGAACAAAATAAGAGTACTCTATATATAGAAAATATTAGAATTAATATAAATTATCAATAGGAGGACTTTTATGAGCAATGTGCGAGTAACGAATATTCACGAAGATGAAGCAGCTTGGCGTGCCGAACGTGACGCGTGGAACAATCGCTCCGAATTTTTTGTGGAATTGCATGAAAAACAAGAACGTACTGCGCAGGTTACACATTTTATAGACTTTTTGAAAAAACATGATTTATTGCCGGCTCCCGGAGGACGTACGCTTGATGTAGGTTGTGGTGTAGGTGATTACTCCTTGGGGCTCGCAAAGCTGGGCTATCAAGCTACCGGTATCGACTTGTCGAATGGTATGATTGCAGGGGCTCGTTTGATCGCCGAGAAAGAAGATCTTGATTTAGATTTATATGTTGGCCCTTGGAGTGAAGAAACACGTGCGGAATTAGGCTGGGAGAAACAGTTTGATTTAAGTTACAGCTTCTTCTGCCCGGTTATGTTTGATATGAACAATATCGAAGCGTTGACTAAAACAAGCCGTAATGCATGTCTGTTTGTAGGCTTTGCCGGTCGTCAGGATACCATCGTTGATGCTTTATATGAGCATTTTTACGGTAAAAAGGATGATTTTAAATGGCAGGCTAACGTAGATGACGTTATTGCTAAAGTAAATCAGATTGGCCGGGATGTGCAGGTTGAGTATGTAAATGTACCGGAAACGGAATACTTCACGGAAGAAGAAGCACTTCGTTACTTCACCATGCGCCTTCACTCTGAAGAATGGGGCACGGAAGATGCTATGAGAGCCGAAATTTTGCCTTTATTGGCATCCTATCGCACGGAAGACGGACGCATTCGCAATACATCGGAAGATAAGATTGCGTGGGTGTCTTGGTGCGTTAAATAGCTTTAATGGCCATATTATGATACCTGTATAGGTGTAGTTCTACAGGTATGTTGCCGGTAAACTGTTTTTTACAAATAAATTTAATAAGGCTGTGGTGTCCGGCGTTATAATTACCGGCTTGCCACAGCCCGTTTATAACGGTTTGAATGACTGACATTCAGGCCGTTTTTGCTATTTTTTGACTTGAAAACTCAGGTCAAGTGCGTATAATGTTGTGTATGTGAAACAAATCGATATAATAAACAATTACGGAATTATGGTAATTACGAATTTTAGCAATTACAGTAATGATAGATTATGGGAGTTTCTGTAATTAAAGATTACAGTAATGACAGTAGTGGCAGAAGTTGCAGTAATTACTGTAATTACTGTAATTGTTGCGTTTATACAAAGTATAGAAAGAAGGCGAATTATGAGATTAATACATAAAACATTGGCCGTGCTCGGCCTTGTAAGTGCCTTGAGCCTGTCCTTTTTCGGACCGGTTGAGGCCCAGGATTATTGGTACTATGTGGGAGCTGATATTCATGATAATACAACTTCCATCGACAACAGCAGTGTTGATAAGGATGCGGATGTAGCGCAGCTTTGGATCCGTGTGATTCAGCCGGGTGGCGACTACTATTTTGAAAAAATGGAAATCAAGAAAAACGAACGATCTATTCAAACCTTGGACATGCAGTATTTTCATGCGACCGGTGTAGCGTATGATAAGAGTGAATATACCTATGACACGAAACCGGCTGCGGTAAAGCCGGGGACTATCGGCGAGTCTTTATATAATTTAGTGTGGGGAGCTCAATAAGCATATGATATTGCATATTTTTATGACTACGGTCGTACCTATTTTTCTTCTTGTTCTCATCGGTTACTTTATGGATAAAAAATTCCATATGGACGTTGATACACTGAGCAAAATCAATTTCTATGTTGTGTCACCGGCCTTTTTGTTTACCAACACATACAGCTATACGGTGTCGGGTGAAAGTGCACAAGTAGTGTGGCTAACCATTATCGGCTTTGCGGCGACTTGGATTGCCAGTATGATTTTTGAAAAAGCACTGGGCCTATCCCGTGAAAAATCCGGTATTTTTCGTAATGCCGTGTTATTTAACAACTGTGGTAACATTGGGGTGCCGCTTATTGTGTTTATCTACTCCAATGAGCCGTTTTTGCAAAACGGTTCACCTGTATGGTTACAGGCGGCTATCGCCATTCAGATTGTCGTATTCGTTTGGCAAAATATTGTAACCAACAGCTTTGGTTTTTACTTTGCCGGACAGGGCAAAATGAGTCGTACCGATGCGATTAAGTTAGTATTTAAAATGCCGATTATCTATGCTGTAGCAGGTGCGGCTCTCTGTAGTTTCGGAAATATCCCTATTGATGAAACATTCTTCTGGCCGGTTCTGACTAACGTAAGTAATGCCCTCGTTATGGTCGCTTTATTTACGCTGGGGGTTCAATTGGCAAGAACACCGTTCAACTTCTTTACACGCGATGTTATATGGGGGAGTGCGGTGCGCTTAATTGCAGGACCATTGGTAGCTTGGCTCGTTATTTGGTCGTATGAACTCATTGCGGGGCCGGTTTCGCAACTTGTTATGCAAGTACTCGTTATTTCTGCGGCCGTGCCTAGCGGCGTTACCACAGCCCTTATTGCGGGCGTTTTAAAAATTGAAGCCGAATACGCTACCCAACTCGTTGTGGCATCAACAGTATTTTCGGCGATAACATTGCCGATAGTAATAATGCTGGTGAAGTAAAACGCGGATATTTTATACGAAGGCCGTGATGTACTTTTTAGGGCTTGGTTTTGTGCAGCAAAAAGCCCCCTGAAAAGTACATCACGGCCTTCTTTACGCATAAAACACCTCGCCGTTTTAAGAAGGAGGGGGAGCGGATGTGAAGAGTATTATTTTTAGACGATAATTTTAGAAGGGTCGTCTCTCTACAAGGCTTGGTTTTGCAAGCAAAAAAGCCCCTTGTAGAGAGGTGTCCCTTCTCTTTTATTATCATCTCAGAACAAACATCTGCACTCTTCACATTCAATTTTACAGGGGCGGGGAAAGCCGCCATTAAGTAATGAGCACTATTTTAAATCTGATAGATACAAAATTTATAGTATTATGATAAACTATTATTATAAGTTGTTAATCAATATTCGGGAGATGTGAATTTCAATTGCTTATAATCTAATTTTTATTGGGGAAGAGCTGATAATATGGACCTTTTATATTCGGATATTTTACCACTTGGCTTAAATGGAGATAAAAGCACAATAATAGATTGTTTTAAAAAAGAAATAGAAAAGGCAGATCAAGTTGAAATAGCTGTAGGTTATATATCTGAGGAGTCGTTGAAAGAACTTGACCGTTTAGTTCGTGAAAAAGGTGTTTCAAAAATATGCTTAAATATTGGTATGTATTATTTTGACGGAATTCCGGAAAAAACATATCATTTAGCAATGAGAATAAATAAGAAGTGGCAGGACCTTGGGATTGGTGAAATACGAATGGTAAACGTATTTAAATATCATGGAAAAATATATTGCTTTTACAAAGATGGAAAACCATGCTCTTCTATATTAGGCTCGGCAAATCTTAGTGTAATTAAATTAGATGCGAATAATAGAAGGCAATATGAAGTAGCTAATTTTATTGAGGAGAATCATTTGTTAGAGGAGATTTCCAATCATATTAGTGAGTTAAAAAAGCAAAGTATATCAGCTAATATTGGCGAAATTGAAAAGATAAAATTAATCCGTGAAGAAAATAAACAATTGAATGGAATTCAATTAGTAACTCCTGTTCCTAACAATATTGTCGAGCACTATAAACAAAGTGCGACGGAAATATCGTTTTCTCTTGAGTTAAAAGTCCCTAGTGCAGATGAGCGTTTTATGGACGATGGTAGACATTATACAAAATCAAATATCAATGTTTGCTATGCGGCACCACGGAGTGTACGAAAGTCTAGAGATTGGTATGAAACACAACTGACAGTTGGTGCTAGTATTTATAAAATGGAAGGGTATCCACAGAGAAATCAACCATTCTTTGTTATTACTGATGATGGTTATTGGTTTAAAGCACACACAACAAGTGATAATAATAAGCAATTTAGTGCAGTTGGTGATGAATTGATTATGGGGCGATGGCTTAAGGGGCGACTTGTAGCGGCAGGAATTGTTAAGCCTGTTAATAATACCGCTGAGGACACTGAGCGTTATGGGATGATTACTAAGGAGATGCTTCATGAATATGGATGCACACATCTTCTATTTAAAAAGACGGATCAAACGGCATTAGATGAAGATGGAAATAGACTTAATGTTTGGATGCTTTCTTTTACAGGGAATGTAGAAGATTGAGGGAGTGAGGTATGGAATATTTAAAAGCTTATTTAGATAGAATTGAAAATAGAGGTAATTCAAAATTAGCTGAATCTATTTTACATACGGCAGAAGAAGTAGGTAATAAATATTTAAAGAAATTTTCTTTTACAAGCATTGAAACTGGGTTGCTTTTGGGAAATGTACAATCCGGTAAAACCGGTCAAGTATTTGGCATTATGAGTAAGGCTGCTGACTTGGGATTCCCTTTGTTTTTGTTGCTAACGACAGATAATGTTACTTTACAACAACAGACTCTTGAACGAGTGATGGCTGATTTAAATGATTTTTGTATCTGTGGAGAGAATGATTCTATATTATTTGATTCAAATAGCCTAGAAAAACCGACAATTGTTGTATTAAAAAAGAATGCTCGGATTCTTAAATTGTGGGCTAATATATTACAGTCGAGCACTGTTTTACAGGGGAATCCATTATTTATTGTTGATGATGAAGCAGATGCGGCATCATTGAACACCCAAGTTAATAGCGGGACTCAATCCTCAATCAATAAAAATCTGGATATTATCAAAGAAAGTGCTGCCAGTACATTGTATCTTCAAGTGACAGGGACGCCTCAAGCTCTTTTTTTACAAGCTATATCATCGGGATGGCATCCATATTTTACATATTATTTTCAACCTGGAGAAGGCTATATTGGTGGAGATTTTTTCTTTCTTACAACGGGGAAACCTGATTGCATCCAATATCTTGATGATATGAAAACGCCAACAAGAGAAGTTGTATTATATCATCTTATGATTTCGGCACATATATTTGCCACGGGCGGGACCGTTTCAAATTGTATAGTTCACCCAAGCGTTCGGATTAATGTCCATAAAAAATATGCAGATGAAATTATGCGTGAATTAATATGGTGTGCGGCCAATTTAAACGGAGAAGTAAAAGAATTTTTAAATAAAGAATATCCTAAATTAAAAACTAGTAAGTCACAACCAATAAATATCGATAGTCTACTTGAAATGCTAAAAAACATTTTAGAGAAAAATGTAAATGTAATTGTTATGAATGGTCGATTTCATGTTGATAGTAAAGAGTATTCAAAAGGGTGTAATTTTATAATAGGTGGTATGACTCTCGGAAGAGGAGTAACATTTCCTGCATTACAGACAATCTATTATTTAAGGTCCAGTAAAAAACCTCAAGCAGATACTATGTGGCAACATAGCCGAATGTTTGGTTATGATAGAGATGCAGGCTTAATGAAATTGTTCATTGATAAAAGACTGTATAAATTATTTGCGGACATTAATGCTACAAATAATTCCATTATCTCTCAAATTGAAAAAGGTTATGAAGAAATAAAAGTATATTATCCGGAAGGATTAAACCCTACGAGGAAAAATGTAATCGATAATAAATGTGTACATATTATTTCCGGTGGGACAAATTATTATCCATATTATCCGGACAACGATTCGATAGAGGTGATATCGAACTTACTTCAAAGATTTGATGATTCTCAGCCGACTTATCAAGTAAGTATAAGGTTTATTAAAGAGCTTTTAAATCATATCAGATCGGCTTCAGATTTTAAGATAGAATCGTTTCAGTCAATTTTAGATTCTATGTTGGCAGAAACTCCGGCAGCTCAAGGAATTTTACTTGTTCGACGTAATAGGGATATTACTCAAGGAACCGGTGCTTTAATATCACCTAATGACTGGCAGATTGGTCGTTCACATCCTAATAAAACTGTATTGACAATGTATCAAGTAACCGGAACAAAAGGATGGGGTGGAAAACCGTTATGGGTACCTAACATAAAGTTACCGGATGGAATTATATATTATGATATTCTTGATGAATAGAAATTTTTACTAGATAAATAAAAAACAGAGGATAAGATAATTAATTCTGAACTGCACCCCAAAAATTGGACACAATTTTTGGGGTGCAGTTCATCTTATCCTCTGTTTTTTTATTCACTAATGTTGGCTTCTACGTAAGGATATTCAATACCGGCGAAAGACTTAAGAACGGCTTCAAAAATTATTTTTGCTCCTTTGCAAGGAACCGCCATCCCGATTTGTCTTCTTACGTTTTCTTTCTTCCCGATAAAAGTGAAATCATCAGGAAATGTTTGTAAACGAGCTCTTTCTCTGTTGGTTAAGGCGCGTGGTTCAGACCAATGATAGATATGAGTGCCACCACCGCCACTTCCGGTGACAGTATAAGAAGGTTTATTTGGTTCAAGACGTTTATAAATTTGACTTATTTTAGCACCCTTTACGTTCAATTTTAATTCATCTGGTAAATCTGCAGTAAAAGCATTTTGACCAGGTAGAATATGTTTTAAGCGTTCTATAACTGTAGGAGACTGTCGTGTTTTTTCGTTATTAGATGCATTTTCTGGAATCGGTGGAATTTCAATTGCTGTTCGACAGGAATTGTCTATTTTGTCATAAGGTGTAGTTGAGGGAACATGAAAAGTGACATTAATATCATTGCGGATTCCGATGATGATAATTCTGTGCCGTGCTTGAGGAATACCATATTCTTCAAATTTATAAAGATGTGGGGTTAAGGTATAACCTACTTCTTTTAATTCAGAGAGGATTTTAGCAAAAGCTTTCCCATCATTAGCATTTCTAAGACCACCAACGTTTTCGGCTAAAAACCATTGTGGTTTAAATAACTTAAGAGCTTTTACTCCATAAGAGTAAAGGGGACCATAGTCGCCGTCAATTCCTTTTTGCTCACCAACTACACTGTAATCATTACAAGGAAATCCAAATGCTAATGCATCAATTGGGGCAAGCTTAGTCATATCCAATTTTCGAACATCTTCATGGTAGACTGTTTCTGGAGCATTTGGACAAATATTATGTGCATAGGTATGGCAAGTACTTTCGTCATAGTCATTAGCCCATTGATGAACAATTCCATAGTTTGGATTATTTATGTTTACGTGTGTTGCGCCCCAAGCAATGCCGCCGGGTCCGCAAAATAGTTCACCTAATTTAAATATCATTGTTTAGTCCTTTTTGTTTATTAAGAAATTAATTCCGTCTTGAATGTGATTTTTTTCGTCTTCATCAAGTCTTTCGACACCTTGAAAGACTAATTGATAAGCTTTTAAGTCTTCTGGAATTAAGTAGCCGGCCTTTAAAAATAAATCTACCATTGGTATTTGGTATAATATGGCTAAACTCCTCAATTCGTCTATTGGACAGTTAAGTTGTCCATTTTCTATTTTGCTTAATCTTGAATCTGTAATTCCTGTTTGGGCTTTAACCTCAATTAAGCTTAATCCAAGCTTATTTCGGGCACCTTTTAAATATTGTCCTAAATTTTTCATGATTGCACCTCGATTTAGTTGAGCATATCATAGACGCTGCGTTTTGTCAATTTTTATATAGTTTTGCTGCAAAAATGCAGCAAAATATATTAGAAAGGAATTTTCTATTTCCCTCCAACGCCGGTAAGAACAGGCATAAAGTTCCCTGGGAAAAAGAAACCCGATAGGTCCATACATAAGGGTCTTTTTACGTAGTAAAACCAAGCCTTATGTATGGACCTATCGGGTTCCTATAAACAAAGAACTTTATGCTGTTCTTACCAAGTCCCCATCCACGTAATAATAATGGCATTGACGAAGTCAATCAGGAACGCACCAACGAGTGATACGATGAGCCATGCTTTAGGCGATGGACCGTATTTTTCAGCCAAGGACTGCATGTTGGCGAGACCGTTGGCAGTAGCACCCATGGCAAAACCGATACCGCCTACGCCGAGCATAACGCCGTCGTAGTTTTTGCCGAAGAGTAAGAAGTAACCGAGCCATGCAAAGATAATCATGAGAAGTGTCTGAGCAATCAAGATTACTACGAGTGGTAAAGCCAAATGAATCAATTCGTATAGTTTCAAGCTGTTAATAGCCATAGTAACATATACGGTTAATGCTACTTCGGATACTACATTGAGGCCGCCGCCCTGTACGCGATACATACCGGAGAAGTCACCGATATTACGAATGACAGCTGCTACGAGCATGGCACCGATGTAAGCCGGTAAGGTAATGAATGTGTTGAGGTAAGCACTGAGTACGGCACCGAGACCTACAGCTACGAATACGAAACCGGCTGCTTTTAATACGCCGTTTACGTCGGTTGTTTCTTCTTCTTCAAGAATAGACATATCGAATACATGTGGTTCTAATTGAGCAGCTGCCGGATTATCAGCTTCTGATTCAGGAATGTTTTTAGTTGCATTCGGAGTTGTTTTAGGATCAATATGTTGTGAACCGGGAGTTTTAATTTTGTAGTGTTTAATTAAGAATTCACCGAAAGGTCCGCCAAGTACGAGCGCTACTACCATACCGAAGGTAGCGGCTGTAATAGCTACGGTTGTAGCACCTTGAATACCATATGTGGTTTCAAAGTACGGGCCGAAAGCCGCCGAGGTACCGAGACCACCCATGAGGGAAACGGCACCGGCCAAGATGCCGTAGTGAGGGTCAATTCCCATGGCACCGGCAATAGACATACCCAACAAGTTCTGGATGAAACCGAGAATCGAGGATACGATTAAGTATAAGATAAGTGCGATACCACCGTATTTGATAAGTTTTAAGCTGGCCATCATACCGATGGTAGTAAAGAATACCAAGAGGGCTACGGTAGATAAAGTATTGTCAAAATCGACTTGTAAAATTCCGTATACACGTAATCCGGATAAAATGAAGGCAAACGGCAGACCACCGATTACCGCAGCCGGTAAGCTGAGCTTTTGGAATACGGGAACTCGGTTTTTGATCCATAAACCGATGAAATACGTCACAAATGCGAGTGCGACCGCTTGTACGCTACTGATTTTGACTGTCAAGACTTCTGCGCCCATAAACAACGCCTCCTTTGAGCAAGCTGACTCCCTCATAATACTGATAAGCAGGCGTTTATAACTTCGATTGCCGATAGACGGTAAGCCGTTCGCTTGTATTTAACGTACAAGCAGTCATAGCAAATAGGAAGTGAAATGACATTATTGCGCCGGACATTAACTATATTATAAGAGGCTTCATAATACAGATGATTTAACCGTGTAGTTGAATTAATGGGAAGAAAATTATGGCAACCGGTATTATGAAACTAAAAAATGATGAGTGCGGAAGGTGAGTTTCATGAACGAAACAGACCTTCTTTTAATAAATATTTCAACTTGATAATATTATACTATGCGAGTGCGTAAAAATACAATAAAAATATGTAAATTTCTATGTATACAAAAATCATGAGAATGCATTTAATCTGATAAACAATAGGTTGTGTGGTCTGATGATTATAAAATTAACTGAATTATAAATTCTATAAATTGTTTATTTGTGCATGAAGTAAGATTAATTATACATATAAAAACAAATGTAGTTACCTTAAAAATATAATAAAATAAACAAAAGTAGAGTATATAAGGACATTTTTATATACTTTACAAAATGCATAAATGTATAGAAAATTTTGCATGTTACTGTTTATCTAAATGAAGGATAATGTCTTTCAAAAATTCTGTCCCGGTTACTAAATCATCGATATTAATGGCTTCGGCCGGATTGTGACTTACCCCTTCGCGGCATGGGATGAAAATCATACCCATATCGGTGTAATCCCCCCAATTCATAGCGTCATGGCCGGCACCGCTTGGCAGTGTCATATAATTATACGGTTTATTTTTAGCAACCGTTTCCATGGCCTCAATCATAGTATTTTTTACCATGAGGGGCATTTCATCGGCAATTAATGAGGTGTCGATAGGAATATCGCGTTTGTGACCGATTTCCGCAATGGCATGAAGTATGGACCGAGTGGCACGATCTTTAGCTTCGGCAGAAATGCTGCGGATATCGAGACCTAAGGTTACTTCACCGGGAATGACGTTCATAACGCCCGGTGTGGCTTCGATAACACCTACCGTAGCTACGACCGGAATAGGTTCACTGTTTTGTGCAATTTGTTCTGCAGCCAATATGATTTCAGCGGCTGCGCAAAGTCCGTCATGACGATGATTCATCGGCGTGGCGCCACTGTGGCCGGCGGTACCGTGAATATGAATTTTATAACGGGTCGATGCGGCAATGCCGGTGACGATACCGATGGTGTGGTTTGTTTTTTCAAGTACGATACCTTGTTCAATATGGAGTTCCAGGAAGGCTTTAAGAGGTGTGGTGAACTTAGATTGCGGTATAATATCCGGATTGAAGCCTCGTTCTTTTAGAACATCATAAAGACTGAGCCCTTTTTTGTCGCACAAGGTTTGTAAACGTTCGCGACTCAATTGACCGCGCATGGCTTGACTCCCCAAAGTAGCACTGCCGAAACGGCTCGATTCTTCGCACATGAAGAGCACAATATCTAGGGGATGATTGAGATGTGTATTCGTTTCTTTTAAATCGGTAATGACTTCGAGTGCGGCTGCGATACCGGCGAGTCCGTCGTAATTACCGCCTTGCGGTACGCTGTCTGTGTGAGAGCCGGTCATAATAGCGGGTACATCCGGATTTTTTCCTTCATAACGGCCGATTACATTACCGAATTCATCATAACGTAGAGTAAGATTCAGCTCTTTAAGCTGTTTGATGAGATAGTCACGGCCCGCCCAATCCTGATCGGTAAAGGCAATACGATTAATACCGGGTACATCGTCGATGGTACTTATGGTTTGCATGGCGTTTAAATGTTTTAAAAGTCGCTCTTTATTTATCATAGGAATCTCCTTGCTGTTCGGCGTAATATAAAATTTAACAGTAAAAGTTTATAAGTTTAGCAAAAAAAGCAGTATTTAATTCAATTGTTGAGTTAAATACTGCTTTTGTATTTGTTAAAAAATAATTGTTAAAAGCTATTTTAATATCTGTATTTACGACGGTAAGAATGCGGCGTTTCCGAAGTGGCTTCTTTAAAGACTTTACAGAAGTAGCTGGTCCGATTATAGCCCAGATTGCGGGCGATAGATTCAATGGACGAATCAGAGCCGCGAAGCATTAATTTAGCTTGTTCCAATTTGCGGTCGTTAATGTATTGTACGAGCGACGTCCCCGTTTCCTGTTTGAAAATTTTGGACAAATAGGACTCACTTAAATAAACGTGACCGGCAATGTCGCGTAAGGATGGATTGGAACTTAAATGCTTGTCGATATAAACAAGGGCCCGTTTAATTTCAGGACGATAGGCCGTCTTCATCTGGCTGTGTATATCGGACTTACCGCTTTGTAATTCCGGTATATCCAGCGATGTATTTAAAATATCCGGGAAATAATGACCGGCCATAAGATTCAGTACTTTAGACGCACTGTTTATTTCTTCGGTGGAATAAATAGGTAATTGTCTATAGAATTTTTTGGCCGTTGAATCGTTTTGCCAATCACTACGCGCTGAAATTTGTGACAATTGCGGATCGGTTACGGCTGTTTGGCCGGCACAAATAAAACCGAGCAAGTGACCTTCATGAATGACCGGTACGGAAAAATCTACGATGCCGGCGTGACAGCGATAGGCGGATGGACAATGTCCTTTGGAGGCCTCAAGGCCACCATACGCATCACAATAGGCACATAGCCTCGATAAGGTTGGATGACTGCGAATGTACTTGCAAAAATTACTGAAGTTGTATTTGCACGAAAGAACACGGCCGCGCAAATCTACATATACGGCTGCCAGTTCCGTAATGTTAGTAAAATCACGCATGATCTCATTAATCATGGTTGTTTCTGTCTTGAAATTACCGGTTGGCATCGTTGCCACCCCTCTCTCATTTCTTTTTGTATGGGCGTACAAAACAAAAGGATTAAAAAATAGTAATACAACAAATAACTAGAACTCATGATAAACACAGAACTTACTGAGGTTTTATGATTAATCGTTATACCAATTATAACAAAAAATTGTTAAAAGTAGAACAAAAAATTAAAATTTCGTAAAAATGTGTTAAAAAATGAAATACTGTTATTTTGTATAATAATCGTACACATAAACGATGAAATGTGGTGAATATTTGATTTTTATTTTTATTGTGCGCCCAAGATAGGAGATGAATTGTATGTCGCAAGAAGCACTAGGTATGGTTGAAACAAAAGGCCTGGTTGGCGCTATCGAAGCAGCCGATGCCATGGTTAAGGCCGCCAATGTGGCCCTCGTCGGCACCGAAAAGATCGGATCCGGTCTCGTAACCGTTATGGTTCGAGGTGACGTAGGGGCTGTTAAAGCATCTGTAGATGCCGGTGCAGCAGCTGCCGAACGAGTTGGTCAAGTTGTCTCGACGCATGTAATTCCACGGCCCCACAAAGATGTGGAAAGCCTTATCTTAAAGGAAAAAGGTGATGCGTAATGAGTACTACAGATCAAATGGTAGATGAGATTTTGAAACGCGTATTAAGCAAAGCTGACAATTTGTCGGCAGCCACCCCGAATCAAAGTGAAAGCAAAGGAGCGGAACAGATTATGGCGAACAGTTGCAGTTTAACAGAATTTATCGGCACAGCAAAATTTGGTGATACTATCGGCTTAGTAATTGCTAACGTGGATCAACAAGTATTGGATGCCATGAAATTAACTAAAAAATATCGTTCTATCGGTGTTGTAGGTGATCGTACCGGTGCCGGCCCTCATATTATGGCGGCTGATGAAGCAGTTAAAGCTACCAACACTGAAATCGTAAGTATCGAACTCGCACGCGACACTAAAGGCGGTGCCGGTCACGGTTCCTTAATCGTATTCGGTGGCGACGATGTATCCGACGTTAAACGCGCCGTTGAAGTTACGCTTAAAGAAGTAGAACGCACTTTCGGCGATGTATATGGTAACGAAGCGGGCCACATTGAATTACAATACACAGCTCGTGCCAGCCATGCTATCAACACGGCATTCGGCGCTCCTGAAGGTAAAGCGTTCGGTCTTATCGTAGGTGCTCCGGCAGCTATCGGCGTTGTAATGGCCGATGTAGCTGTAAAAGCAGCTAACGTTGATGTTATCGGTTATGCATCTCCGGGTAACGGCACAAGCTTCTCCAACGAAGTTATTTTACAAATCTCTGGTGACTCCGGTGCCGTACGTCAGGCTGTTATCACAGCTCGTGAAATCGGTAAAGAATTATTAGGCACATTAGGCAGTGAACCTAAAAACGATGCTCCTTCTTACATTTAACTTCGATAGAAAGGAAGCTTGACATATGAGATCAAAACGTTTTGAAGTATTAAGTAAACGCCCTGTTAACCAGGATGGTTATGTAAAAGAATGGGTGGAAGAAGGCTTTATTGCCATGGAATCGCCGCAGGATCCTAAACCTAGCATCCGCATTGAAAACGGCAAAATCGTAGAACTTGACGGCAAACGTCGTGAAGATTTCGACTTGATTGATACATTTATTGCTAACTATGCAATTCGCTTGGAACGTGCTGAAGAAGTTATGGCTATGGATTCCCGCAAAATCGCCAACATGATTTTGACACCGACCGTACCTCGCAGTGAAATCGCAAGCCTTGCCAAATCTATGACTCCGGCCAAAATGGTTGAAGTTGTAAGTAATTTCAACGTTGTTGAAATGATGCAGTCCATGCAGAAAATGCGTGCTCGTCGCACCATGGCTAACCAGGCTCACGTAACCAACGTTAACGATAACCCGGTTCAAATCGCAGCTGATGCCGCTGAAGGCGCACTTCGCGGTTTTGCCGAAGAAGAAACAACTGTAGCGGTTGCCCGTTATGCTCCGCTTAACGCTATCAGTATTTTGGTAGGTTCCCAAGCCGGTCGTCCGGGCGTATTGACTCAATGCTCCTTGGAAGAAGCTACTGAATTGGAACTCGGTATGCGCGGTTTTACAGCTTATGCCGAAACAATTTCCGTATACGGTACTGAAGACGTTTTCACCGACGGTGACGACACTCCTTGGTCCAAAGCATTCTTAGCATCCGCTTATGCATCCCGTGGTTTGAAAATGCGTTTTACTTCCGGTACAGGCTCCGAAGTTCAGATGGGCCAGGCCGAAGGTAAATCCATGTTATACCTCGAAACTCGTTGCCTCTATATCACTAAAGGCGCCGGCGTACAAGGTATTCAGAACGGTTCCGTAAGCTGTATCGGTATTCCGGCTGCTGTACCATCCGGTATTCGTGCCGTTTTAGCAGAAAACTTGATCGCAGCTATGCTTGACCTTGAATGTGCATCCAGTAATGACCAGACATTCAGTCATTCCGATTTACGTCGTACGGCTCGTACACTCATGCAGTTCTGTCCTGGTACTGACTTCATTTGTTCCGGTTACAGCTCCACACCAAACTATGACAACATGTTTGCCGGATCCAACTGGGATGCTGAAGACTATGATGACTGGACAATCATTCAGCGTGACCTTAAAGTTAACGGCGGTTTGAAACCGGCTACTGAAGACGCTGTTGTAGCTGTTCGTAACAAAGCAGCGCGAGCTTTACAAGGTTTATTCGCAGAACTCGGCTTACCGGCTATTACCGATAAAGAAGTAGAAGCCGCTACATATGCCAACGGTTCTAAAGATATGCCGCCTCGTGATAAAGTAGCTGATATCAAAGCAGCTGCCGACCTTATGAACCGCGGTGTAACCGGCATCGACTTTGTTAAAGGTCTTGCTAAACGCGGTTTCAATGATTTGGCCCAAAGCGTTCTTAATTTGTTGAAACAGAAAATCGCCGGTGACTATTTACAGACATCCGCTATTTTTGACGATAAATTCAATGTAATTTCAGCAATTAACAATCCTAACGATTATGCCGGCGTAGGTACAGGCTATCGTTTGGAAGGCGAAGATTGGGAAGTAATCAAGAATATTCCTAACGCAATCGATCCGCGTGATATTTAAGGGGGCATCAATATGGCTGAAATTAATGAGCAAGTTTTACGCGCACTAATTATGGAAGTGCTTCAAGAAATGGGCAGCGCCAGCAAGCCTGTTACTTTTGCCGGTTCCTCCACTGAAACAGCGGCTCCGGCTCGTCCTAAAGAAGAGGACGTTGATGATACTTGGATTCAAACCGGTGGTCCGGCTGAATCTCACACATCTCCTGACGAAGTAGTTATTGCTGTAGGCCCTGCATTCGGTCGCAGCCAACGCACTACTATCGTAGGTGTACCGCATCGCAATGTAATCCGTCAACTCGTTGCCGGTATTGAAGAAGAAGGCTTAAAAGCTCGTGTAGTTCGTGTATACCGTTCTTCCGACGTAGCAGCTGTTGCTGTTGAAGGCGATCACTTATCCGGTTCCGGCGTGTGCATCGGTATTCAATCCAAAGGTACCACTGTAATTCACCAACGTGATTTACAACCGTTATCCAACTTGGAATTATTCCCACAAGCACCGTTGCTTACGGAAGAAGTATACCGCGCCATCGGTAAAAACGCAGCTAAATACGCTAAGGGGGAATCCCCTAATCCGGTAGCTACGCTTAACGATCAAATGGCACGCCCTAAATATCAAGCGTTGTCAGCCCTTTTACACATTAAGGAAACAAAAGGAGTGGTTAAAGGTAAACCGGCTGATGAATGCCGCGTAAGCCTATAAGGAGGCCTTTATGAGCACAGATATGGAAGCGATGATTCGCAAAATTTTAGAAGATATGCAAAAGGGAACGCCCGCACCCGTAAGTGCTGCGACTCAGACGAGCACAAACGAACGCGTTGCAACGACTGCGGATTACCCGATTGCTCAAAAACATCCTGATTGGATTCGCGTAGGCAACAAAGGTTTGGATGATATCACTTTGGATGCTGTTATGAGCGGTCAGGTTTCGATGGATGATATGCGTATCAGCCCTGATATCTTAAAAGCACAGGGCCAAATCGCCAAAGCCGGCGGTCGCGATCAAATCGAATTTAACTTCTCGCGCGCTGCCGAAATGACTAAAGTAGGCGATAAACGCTTATTGGAAATGTACAATGCACTTCGTCCGTACCGTTCTTCCAAACAGGAATTATTGGCTATGGCTGATGAACTTGAACATGAATACGGTGCTGTTATTTGTGCCGAATTTGTTCGTGAAGCAGCTGAAAACTATGAAAAACGTAAGAAATTGAAAGGCGATAACTAAGAGTTAGGAGTTTTGTGTATGAAGCGAGTCGTTGGTATTGATATAGGTAATTCCACAACAGAATCAGCGTTAGCGGAAATCCACGAGTCCGGTGAAGTTCGTTTTCTCGGTTCGGCCATTGCCAATACAACAGGGATTAAAGGGACTAAGGATAATATTCAAGGGCTCTTTGAATCGCTTCGTCAATTGGTTGCTAAAACGGGCCTGTCCTTAAAGGACATCGATTTAATCCGTATCAATGAAGCTACCCCGGTTATTGGGGATGTAGCGATGGAGACGATTACTGAAACGATTATTACCGAATCAACCATGATTGGGCATAATCCGAAAACTCCGGGCGGTCTTGGTATCGGTGTGGGCCAAACGGCTCATATCCTGCAATTGCTCGATAAACCTATGGATGAGGACTACATCGTCGTAGTACCGAAAGAAATAGATTTTCAGCTTGTGGCCGAACTGATTAATGCGTATGTAACAAAAGGCTTTCGCATCAAGGGGGCTATCTTACAGGCCGATGACGGCGTGCTCGTAGCGAACCGTTTGCAACAGCCGATTCCTATTATTGATGAAGTGGCGTATGTCGATAAAGTACCGCTTGGTATGCTCGCCGCCGTTGAAGTTGTTGAACCGGGTAAAGTCATTTCCCAATTGTCTAATCCTTATGGCATTGCTACGGTTTTCAAATTATCGGCTGAAGAAACCAAGAATATCGTACCTATCGCCAGAGCTCTCATCGGCAACCGTTCGGCGGTGGTTATTAAAACCCCGGCCGGCGATGTAAAAGAACGTGTAATTCCGGCAGGTTCGATTGTAGCCACCGGTGACGGACGAACTGTTTCAATTGACATTTCAGCCGGTGCCGAACAGATTATGAGCACCCTCGGTCAGGTATCCCACATCGACAATGTATGCGGTGAAGCGGGTACTAACGTAGGAGGCATGCTGGAAAGAGTACGTCAGACCATGGCGGACTTAACGAATAAATCACCGAACGATGTATACATTGAAGATTTACTCGCTGTCGATACATCGGTACCGATTAACGTAAAGGGCGGCCTTGCCGGTGAATTCTCGATGGAACAGGCTGTAGGCATAGCTTCTATGGTTAAGTCGGATCACTTGCAAATGGAAATCATCGCCAAAGAAGTGGAACGGGAGCTTAAGATTCCCGTTGAAATCGGTGGCCAGGAAGCTGAATCAGCTATTCTCGGGGCTTTGACAACACCGGGTACGGAAACGCCGTTGGCGATTTTGGACCTGGGCGCAGGTTCCACGGATGCATCGATTATGTCACCTGACGGACGAGTAACGGCTATTCATTTAGCCGGGGCCGGTAATATGGTTACCATGTTGATTAACTCTGAATTGGGCCTTGAAGATATTCACTTAGCGGAAAGCATTAAGAAATTCCCATTAGCCAAAGTTATCAGCGTCTATCATATTCGCCACGAAGACGGCAATGTACAGTTTTTCAAAGATCCGTTACCGGCGGAACTGTTTGCCAAAACGGTTATCGTAACCGATGAAGGGCTTGTGCCGATTGACGGCGAACAGTCCATGGAAAAGATTAAAATTGTACGTCAAACTGCTAAAGAACGTGTTTTCGTAACAAACTCGCTGCGTGCTTTGCGGGCCGTAAGTCCTACACATAATGTGCGTGACATTCCGTTCGTGGTTATTGTCGGCGGTTCGGCATTGGATTTCGAAGTACCGCAACTTGTTACCGATGCGTTATCCCATTACAATCTCGTGGCCGGGCGCGGGAATGTGCGCGGCACGGAAGGGGCACGTAATGCGGTGGCAACCGGTTTGATTTTATCGTATGCGAAAGAGCGGAGGGGATAAGGTATGGAGGTTATAATTGCACCTAAACCGACCATCATAATTTATCACCATCCGAATGTATCTCAGGAGGCCATTCAGGATCTCTTGTTCGGTATTGAAGAAGAAGGTATACCGTTTAGCCTTGAAACGCGCGGCACCGATGAAGATATCTTGCGCATGGCCGATGAAGCTTCACATGCATCGGCACTGTCCGTAGGCGTCGGCTGCACGGCAGATACCTTGGTGTTAAGTTATCAAAACTTACCGCCACATCAATTTATCTATCGTTTACGTAATTATAAACAAGCACAACAAGCTATGCGAGCGCTGGGGGCTAATGCAGCTCGCCTGGTGAAGGGCAATCCTTTTAAAACCGACCCCGGATTGGAGGTGGCATTTTGAAAGAAGCATTAGGACTCTTGGAAGTAGCAGGTCTTGCAGCGGCCATAAAAGCAGCCGATGTAATGGTAAAAGCAGCCAATGTACGAATTATCGATGTGGAAAAAGCACGCGGTAACGGTTGGATGATGGTTAAAGTTTCCGGTGATGTAGGTGCCGTACAGGCGGCCGTACAAGCCGGAGTGGCACAAGCCAAACATGATCGTCATTATATTGCGCAAAAAGTAATCCCAAGACCGGCTGAAGGCATTGATAAAATGCTCTTGGGCGGTGGCGGTAAGCCGGTATTAAATCCGGAAGTAGCCAAAGCTGAAATTGTAACAGAACCGCCTGTACAATCGGAAGTGAAACCTGCGACAACAGCTAAAGCAACGGCACCTGCGAAAGCGACTGCCGTTAAAGCCGCACCGGCTAAGGTGGAAGCTAAAGCAACTGCTTCAACGACTAAGACGACGAAGACGACATCGGCTAAGGCAACGGAACCGGTTAAACAGGCTGAAACGGTTAAAGCAACAACTGCTACGACGGCTAAAACATCGACAGCAACTAAACAGGCGGAACCTGTGAAAACAGAACCGGCAAAAGCAACTGAAGCACCTGAAACAACGGCTTCGGGAGATGCCGAATCTGTTGTGGACACGACAAAAGAAGCGTTGCTGAAGGTAGTAAAACCGGCCCCTAAGAAACGGCCGAGTCGAGCAAAAACAACAACAAAACCGAAAGCGTAAGTAAAGATAAGCAAAACGCTTAGGTAATACAAACAGTATGATGTAATGACTTAAGGAGGATTTATAATGAATAACGCATTAGGCATGGTAGAAACAAAAGGTTTAGTAGGCGCTATCGAAGCAGCCGATGCTATGGTAAAAGCAGCTAACGTAACATTGACAGGCTATGAAAAAATCGGTTCCGGTTTGGTAACTGTAATGGTTCGCGGTGATGTAGGTGCTGTTAAAGCCGCTGTTGACGCAGGTTGTGCTGCAGCCGCTAAAGTAGGCGAAGTGGTATCCACTCACGTTATTCCACGCCCTCATAGCGATGTAGAAAGCATTTTGGTTAAATAAGACCGGCTTATCGGAAGTAAGATACCTTAGAAACACTGATTACAGAATCTATTAGCAAAGGATAACTTATGATGGATAGAGATGCTTTAAAAGAGCTGATTCGCCATATTATCCAAGACGTACAGACGCCGGAAATCCCAATCGGGATTTCCAATCGTCACATTCATCTCCGTCAGGCCGATTATGATCGACTTTTCCCTCATGTGACATTGCAGTCCAAGAAGGTATTGAAACAGCCCGGTGAGTTTGCTGCCGAACAAATGGTGACGCTGGTGGGACCAAAAAATGAAATTACTAAAGTTCGTTTATTGGGACCGCTTCGCAAAGCATCGCAAGTGGAAATTTCACAAACCGATGCCCGTATGTTAGGAGTCAAACCTCCGATTGTGTTGTCCGGTCAGCTTGACAAAGCCGTACCGATTACGTTAAAAACGGAATTTGCCCAAGTTACTATCCCATGCTGCATCGTAGCTAAGCGTCATATTCATGTAAATGCCGACGATGCTACGAAACTGGGCGTAACCGATGGTGAAACCGTAAAGGTACGCGTGGTTACACCTGAACGAACAACGGTGTTCGAAGATGTGATTATTCGCGTTTCACCTAATTATGTAACGGAAATGCATCTTGATACGGATGAGGCGAATGCGGCGCAAGTAGGTAATGATACGGTGGCGAAAATAGTACGGTAGGAGGCAAATATGCGCAGTATTGAAGAAGTAAATCAACTATTGGCCGCCTTTAATCAATGCGTTGAGGAAGGGGCGACACGTACAATTTCAGAAAAGGAAGCCGATACTTTACGGGTCGGCGTGGATTTGGGAACATCGTCCATCGTCCTTGCCGTAGTTGATGCCGAAGGGGAACCGGTTTATGGTGCTTTTGAATACGCGCAGGCAGTAAGAGACGGCTTAGTAGTAGATTATGTCGGTGCGGTAACCATTACAAGACGCTTAAAAGCAAAGGCGGAAGCAGCTTTAGGATGCTCCTTGTCAAAAGCGGCAGCGGCTGTACCGCCGGGAACTATGGGCAAGAATAAAGACGTGGTCGGCCATGTACTGGAATGTGCTGATTTTACGGTAACCGCCATATATGATGAACCGACGGCGGCAGCCTTGGTACTTGACTTGGTAAATGGTGCCGTAGTTGATGTTGGCGGCGGAACGACCGGGATTACCGTGATTAAACGGCGCAAGGTAAGTTATACCGCCGATGAACCGACCGGCGGCTCACATATGACGCTTGTGTTGAGCGGTAATTACGGGATTTCCCAAGCGGATGCGGAACTTCTCAAGCGAGATCATTCAAGAGAACGGGAAGTGTATCCGGTGATTCGCCCGGTGGTTGAAAAAATGGCTACTATTACAAATAAAGCCTTGGCGGACGGGGCCTATCGCAAGAATGGTCCGGTATACGTTGTAGGCGGTGCCACTAATTTTACGGATTTTGCCGATACCTTTGAGAAAGTCATCGGACGCGAGGTAATAAAGCCTCTATATCCGGAATTTGTAACCCCTTTAGGAATTGCCTTAGGCAGTATGTAAGGCCAATTTTACAGGGAATGAGGTAGTTATGGACGAAATTATTGCAGCAGTACTCAAACGCTTGCAGGCGCGAATGGATAGCCGAGGACAGGTGGATTTGGCTCACGACGGCAAGCTTGAGGAACGAACCTTGCTGCATCATCAAAGGGTAACGGTGACGGGCGTAACCCAAGCACAACTGGATGAACTGACAAAGCGAGCTGAAGGACCTTTGGTAGCCTGGCTTGATAAGGCAGTCGCCTACGGTTGTGATATGACGCTGGTTACCGCCATGTGTGCCAACGGGCAATGGGATCCGGCGATGATATTAAACTGGCCGGTTACCTTTACGGATAAACAAGGCCGCAGGGTATACAGTTTCAAAGAGCGCATCATTAGTGCGTCGGCGATTCGTACTTGCAACAATGGGTCCGTTATACTTATATTTCGTGGTCAGCGATTTACCGCTCTCGGGCTTGATGAGTTGCGTGACCGCCACCTTGTATGTATAGAAGGGACGAAGCGATATGCAGACTGGTAGAGTAATAGGCAGTATTGTATCAACGCAAAAGCATGAGTCCTTAGTGGGCTTGAAATTGATGATTATACAATACGTAGACGGCAATCAGGAACCGTTACCTTCGTATGAAGTGGCGGCCGACACGGTGAGTGCCGGGATTGGCGAATATGTATTGTTGACTCGCGGTTCTTCCGCCCGCCATGTGTTCGGCGACGGACAGGACATCAACAGCGCTGTTGATTGCGCTATCGTAGGTATTATAGACAGTTTTGATAAATAGGAGGCCGGCCATGGCTATTTACACAAAGACGGGCGATAAAGGCATGACGGGGCTATTCGATGGTACCCGCGTTGCTAAAAACTCGGAACGGGTCAACACCTATGGCACCCTTGATGAGTTGAATGCGCACTTAAGTGTGTGTGAAAAATTGGTGCGGTATCCGGAAACAAAACAGATTTTACATAATTTACAGGGCCTGTTATTTAGACTTTGCGCGGAAGTAGCGACGATGGACCAAGCTAAATTAACACAGCATAGCACGCTTATCAGCGAAGCGGATATTAAAGAGCTGGAATCAATCATCGATCGTTATACGCAATTGTTGCCACCGCTTACAAGTTTTATATATCAAGGCAATAACTTAGCAGCCGCAGAGCTTCATGTAGCCCGTACTGTTTGCCGACGGGCGGAACGAAAACTCAACGGCTTGCGGCAGGGCGAACCGGTAAGACCGACAGCGTTGGCGTTTGTCAACCGGTTATCTGACTGCATTTATACATTGGCACGTATGGAAGATTTCATTTTCTATGTTGACGAAGTAGCGTCAAAAGTTATGGCTAAATTGGATGGGGCTGTCGAATCGGTCCCGTCTGCAGAAGGCCATACAGAAAATGAAGCAGCCCCTGTGGATGAGGACCAACGCCTGCGCCGTATGGCCATGTGTTTACTCGAAGGGGCGACTGCCAAGAGCGAAGCTATGGGCGTACCGGTAGTCATCACCGTAGTGGATGTACACGGTAATCCGGTGCTCACGTATCGCATGGCGGATGCTTTACTGGTAAGTACCGATATTTCGGCCGGTAAAGCCTATACGGCTGTAGCACTTAAATGTAAGACCGAAGCTTTGAAAGAAATCACTCAGCCCGGGGCTGATTTATATCAAATTGAATCCATGGTATCCAGGCCTTTAGTTACGTTTGGCGGCGGTTTTCCGCTGACTCAAAGAGGTAAGCTCATAGGTGGCTTAGGTATTAGTGGGGGGACAGTCGCAGAAGATGTGGCTATCGGAGAATATGCAATGGATTATATGGAGGCAAAGTATGGAAAATAAACAAGAGTTGGAACGCATGATTCGCTCTATGGTTATGAATATTATGAATGGTACCGACACGGGAGCCGCAACGGTTTCGGAAGGTGCCTTACCTGATGAACCGGGCGTATTCAGTACTGTAAATGCTGCCGTAGCGGCTGCTAAACAGGCACAAATTAAATTTGAAGAATGCGCGTTGGCTACGCGTGGTAAAGCTATCGAAGCCATTCGTCAGAGTATGCGTCCGTTGGTTAATAAATTGGCTCAGATGACCTATGATGAAACCGGTATGGGTCGTGTGGCAGATAAGATTATTAAATTGAATCTTACTCTTGATAAAACACCGGGTGTGGAAGACTTGGTAACGGAATGTGAAACCGGCGATAACGGGATGACGCTATACGAATTATCCCCTTACGGCGTAATCGGTGCCGTAACACCTAGTACGAACCCGAGTGAAACACTTATTTGTAATGCTATCGGCATGTTGGCCGCCGGTAACGCTATTTTCTTCAGCGTACATCCCGGTGCCAAAAAACTGTCTCGTTGGCTCGTAAGTCAATTGAATCGTATCGTAGCCGATGCCATCGGTATTGATAACTTGATTGTTACTATCGCTGAACCTTCCATTGAAGCGGCTCAGGAAATGATGGTACATCCGGATGTTCCTTTATTGGTTGTAACCGGTGGCCCGGGCGTTGTACATCAAGCTTTGTGCAGCGGTAAAAAAGTAATCGGTGCCGGAGCCGGTAATCCGCCTGCATTCGTTGATGAAACGGCTAACATTCGTCAGGCTGCTCAGGATATCGTAATGGGTGCCAGCTTTGATAATAATATTCTCTGCATTGCTGAAAAAAGCGTGGTTGCTGTTCGTTCCATCGCCGACGAATTAATTGAAGAAATGAAAAAAGCCGGTGCGGTTCTTATAGAACGTGATGATCAAATCCAAAAATTATTGGACATCACCTTACAGAAAAACTGTACTCCTAGTCGTAAATATGTAGGTCGCAATGCTAACGTAATCTTGCGTGATGCCGGTATCGAAGTGGAAGGCGATCCTCGTCTTATCATCATGCGAACCGACAAACATCATCCGTTTGCCACAACCGAAATGTTAATGCCGATTTTGCCTGTAGTAACCGTGGAAAACTTCGAAGACGGCTTGGCAACCTGCTTATTCTTGGAAGCAGGTTTACATCATACCGCTACCATGCATTCCCTTAACTTGGAACGTCTTAACAAGATGGCTCGCGCTATGAAAACTTCGATTTTTGTTAAAAACGGCCCATCCTATGCAGGTCTCGGCTATAACGGTGAAGGCACTACAACCTTTACAATTGCCACGCCAACCGGTGAAGCTACCACTTCGGCTCGTCATTTTGCACGCCGCCGTCGTTGCTGCTTGACTACAGGCTTCCAAATTCGCTAGGAGGCTGTTATGAATCAATGGACATTTCCTACTAAAATCTTTGCCGGCCATGATTCCCTCTTACGATTAAAACAATTTCGGCAAGAGCGGATCTTGGTTGTGTGCGATCCGTTTTTAGAAGGTACGGAAAATTTAAATTATATTTTGAATGAGCTCCGCCCACAGAACGAGGTGAGCATTTATACGGACGTTGTCCCGGATCCGCCTATCAGCCATGTGGTTAAAGGGGTCGAAGCTATTCAGCAAATAAAACCTACGGCAGTGATTGCCATTGGTGGCGGTTCGGCCATTGATTTGACCAAAGCGGTATTGTATTTTGCCCGTCGCATGGGGTATGTGGGCGTACATTATTTCACCGTAATTCCTACCACCAGCGGAACCGGTTCGGAAGTAACGTCGTTTGCCGTTATTACCGATCCGTCTTCCCAAACGAAATATCCTATCTTGGATGAAAGTTTATTGCCGCAAGAAGCAATTTTAACGCCGCTTTTTGTTAAAACGGCACCACCTAAGGTGACGGCCTACAGCGGTATGGATGTATTGGTTCATGCCATTGAAGCACTGGTTTCGACCGGTGCCAATAATTTCACGGATGCATTGGCAGAAAAAGCTTTGGCCTTGGTATTTGAGTACCTGCCTAAGTGCTTTGCACCGGGTGCTACGGAAGATGATCGCATGGGGATGCATGAAGCATCCTGCATGGCGGGGCTCGCTTTTAACCAAGCCGGTCTTGGTATTACCCACGCTTTAGCTCATCAGTTGGGCGGTCAATTCCACATTCCGCATGGTCTCGCCAATGCGATGCTTATCGCCAGAGTCGTTATGTTTAACGCCTTCCATTGTGAAAAGGCGTATGAGAAATATGTACAACTTGCAAAGAAGCTCGGCTTTGCAGATAGAGGTACAGATAAGAGAGATGCTTTAGTCGCGTTAGTTAAAGCTATCTTACAACTTGCCAGAACCGTTGAATGCCCGCTCAATATCAGTGCGGCTGCTAAAATTTCGGCACAGGAGGCAAGACAGAAAGTTTCTATTATGGCGGATAAAGCATTGCAAGATATGACCTATCAGACAAATCCATATGCCGCCTCGAAGGACGATCTGGAAAATCTATTATTAATGATCATGTAAGGAGTAGCGTATGGATACACAGATCCTGATTAGTGAATTTGTCGGCACGGCAGTTTTAATGGCTTTTGGTAGTGGGGTTAACTCCTCGGTTTTATTAAAAAATACATTGGCTAAAGCATTTGCGCCAAACTGGATGAGCTTAATTTTTGGATGGGGCATGGCGGTAACCTTTGCCGTATATATCGGTTTGGCACTCGGTGGCCCGGCTCATTTAAATCCGGCTATCACGATTTCTCTCGCTGCCGGTGGTATTTTCCCGTGGGACCAGGTATTGCCTGTTGTTGCTCAAATGGTGGGCGGTTTCGTTGGGTCTGCGATTACTATGATTCACTATTTCCCTCATTTCAAACAAACCGGACCGGATGAAGGCAATGTAGTCGGTATTTTTGCCACCGGACCGATGAGCGATAACCGTTTCATGAATTTATTATCCGAAGTAATTGCTACTTTTATGTTTATGTTGGCAATTCTTTGTCTCGGCAAAATGAGCGACGGTTTATTCCCGTTTATCGTAGGTATGTTAGTTGCCTCTATTGGTTTCTCCTTCGGTTCTACCACCGGTTTTGCGCTCAATCCTGCGCGCGATTTTGGCCCTCGCTTGGCCTATGCAATCTTACCGGTACCTAACCGCGGTGATGCCAATTGGGGTTATGCTTGGGTGCCTGTTATCGGACCTGTCATCGGTGCAACAATTGCTGTGTTATTCTTCTTGGCAGTTGCGCCTAAATAGAGGAATGAGTAATGTTAGGTAATTATCGTTCTTAAATGAGCGGAGGAGGCTCACAGGCGATGATTACCTAATAAATCATAGCCATTAAACAAAATAAATCAGGAGTCTGAAATATACAGTTAATTTGAAATGCTGTCAGAACACTACGGGATACAGGGGTGCAGGCATGAATTAAGAGACTGAACTATACGCAGAAAGGACAACATTATGGATTTTTTAGACGCTGTAGAAAATAAACAACGCATTATTCAGGAGTTTGTGCCCGGCAAGCAGGTTACGATTGCTCATATTATTGCCAATCCGAAACCTGAATTATTCCGTAAAATGGGCCTCGATGAAAAACAACGCGGTGCTATCGGTATTTTGACGATTACACCGGGCGAAGGTACGATTATTGCTGCCGATATTGCTTCGAAAGCAGCCGGCATTGAATTGGGCTTTGTGGACCGTTTTTCCGGAGCTTTACTGATTACCGGGGATATATCCGGTGTAGAATCAGCTTTAAAAGCGGTAATAGAAGGGCTGGATAAAATTTTAGGATTTTTCCCTACCAAAATTACTCGCACCTGATGAAGCAATTCGTCAGGTATTCATACTAGTGTCGGTTATTTTAATAGGTATTTGCAGGAAATTTGTAGTATAATAGATAAGGATTCAATGGTGCTGACAGCCTGCGGATTGTGAGGTGAGCGGATGGAACAGACGAATCAGGCGTTAAAAACGGTAATAATGGTAGGACGCACGGAAGTGGGGAAAACCACTTTAGCCAATACGTTGATGTACGGCAGTCCGGAAGCTCGTAAGACGCAATCAATAGGACGAATCGGGTCGATTATTGATACACCCGGTGAGTTTGTGGAAAATCCCATATACTATCGGGCAATTTTATTGAATGCCTATGATGCGGACATCGTATTGTTTTTGAATGAAGCCAATGAGAAGGAGAGTATTTTTCCGCCTAATTTTGCCGCTTCGTTTAACAGGGAAGTTATCGGGGTTATTACTAAGACGGACTTGGGGGGCGACGCGACTAGAGCTCGCAAAAATCTTCGCGAAGCCGGTGTCAGCCGAATTTTTGAAATATCGGTACATGATGCTGAATCCGTTAAGCAATTGCGTGATTATATTTCTCAGGAGCCGCAACCGTAGCTGTATACGGACTCCGGTATAAGACATTAGTAGTGAATATGATGGTGGTAAATTATGAATTTTAAGCAGAATTTAGCAAGTGTATTAGCTGGTGCCTATAAGCTGGATTATCGTTGGCTCCAGATTACAGATAATGAAATTTTTATTTACAAAGATGTAAAAGACGCGGCCGAAACACCGTTGGCTTTACATTTTGATCCTGCCTTTAACGAAGAGGTCATCGCTTTATGCGAGAAAACAGTAGGCTCCATTACCGAACCTATCTTGATTGATACGATTTTACAAGCTCATTGCGCGGCTGAAGCTCATGAAATTTATTACGATGAGAAGTTATATGCTGAAAAAGCGGTGGCCATTCGCCATAAACCGAATGAATTAACGGCTATTTTAGAAACAGGGGAACGCTATTTGTTGACATTAAACGGCGTTGTTAAAACGAATCCCGGTGATTGGGTAATTCGTGGTGTTAACGGTGAAGAATATCCTTGTGATCCTGAAATCTTTAAAATGTTATATGATGTAATGGATGAATCCAAAAAATAAGATATTGAGTAGGATTCTTAACATTGAATGTTCAAGCATCGGTCTTGTGGCCGGTGCTTTTTTGTATCCGAGAATGTAGGGCCTTTATATTTTTTTGAATTTGTGTTTATATAAAAAGAGGCTGAGTCGGGTGACTCAGCCTCTTTTTCAAAGTAGACAATAAGATATGCAATCTTAATATTTAGGTTGTTTAAGTTAAGTTTTGAATGCCTGATTATAATCTTATAATTTTACTGTTTCGCCATCTTCAGGAATGGTTACTTGATCTTGTAAGCCCATGCCGTCAACGTATTTTTTCATAGTTTTGCGGTCAACAGCAGTGTGGTTAACCGTATCCATGTGGACCGTTAAGATCTTAGCTTTGGGTGCTAAAGCGGCCGCTTTACCTACATCTTCGGTACCCATGATGATGCTGTCTTCGAAGCCGAGTAATTTAGCATAACCGGTGTTCATTATGAGTACGTCAGGATTGAATTTGCTGATGGATTTGGTAATGTCCGGAGTCCAAACGGTGTCGCCCATAATGTAAACAGTTTTTTCGTTAGGCATGGAGAATACTACGCCCATAGTTTCGCCCAAGAGATCTGCTGCGGCCTTGTTTTGGTACATAGCGTCAGTACCGTGAGTTGCGTTGCGGTGAGACAAAGTTACGCCTTCTAAAGTAGTTGTATCAGCCAATACGCGTACATCTTTGAAGCCCTGTTTTTGAATCAATGCCTGGTCGGATGCGTTTTGAACGAAGATAGGGGTATCTTTGTTGATGCTTTTAGCAGCAGCTTCATCCCAGTGATCCAAATGTGTATGCGTTACTACAACGGCATCTGCACCTTTCAAAATTTCATCAACGGATTTCGGAAGGTCAACGAGCGGTATAGTTTGTTTGCTGTTGAAAGTACCTTCAAAGCCCGGATACGTGTTTTTAGTAGCGAAGAACGGCCCAAGCAGGTGGCGGCCCTTACTAAAGAATTGAAGGTTTCGGAAGCGGTAGCTGACGCTATTTTTCTGTTTTGCGTGCATGGACTATATGCTATAAATCAAAAGTATAACTGGCAACGTACCGAAGAGTGGCTTCAGGCGCAGCAAGCCTTGTTCCAGTTTATGCAATCGGGTATGCAGGGCGTGGCGCAAAATCATGATTAATTTGTTGTAAATGACACTTTTACGTAGTTTAATCATAATGTTAATATCATAGCAGGTTTAACCGGTAAGCGAGTCGGTTGAATCTGCTATTTTTTTTATTGCATATATAGTAACGGATACGGATTGCCCTGCTCATCAAGTTCAGTTCGTTTATAAACACTAAATCCCATGTGTTCGTAAAAGCCCTTAGCCTTCGGATTTTGCTCATTAACGGCGACATGGTTAATTCCATAGGTTCCGATGCCGTATTGAATCAATTGCTTGCCAAGACCATGGCCGTGCATGTCCGGTGCGATAAACAGCATTTCTAATGTTTGCTCGGCAATACCTATGAAGGCGATAGGCTGTTGCGTATCATCTTCGGCTACGATTAAGTGGGGAATACCGGTTAAAGCTTCGGGTACATAGTTTTTGATTGTTAAGATTTCCTCGCCGGACAGAAAGAGGTGGGTAGCTCGAACTGAAGCTTCCCAAACAGTTAATAGTCGTTTTATGAGATCTTCCGGACGTTCTGTGACTTCATAAATTTTCATAGTAAACTCCCTTTATATAAATATTATGTTTAATGGTTTTTCTATTGTGTAAAAGTATTATTAAGATTATATCATATACTCCAATAATAGGATGTTAGGGGAGAATGCACATCGGAATCTGCCATAATAGAATAAATGCAAAAAAATACTGAAATATGAAGTTAATAATTAAAAAGCCCATAATACGATATTTTGCACATCGTATTATGGGCTTTAACTTATTTATTATTATTTGTGCGGATGATGTACCAATACTTTGTCTGTATCGATTTTGTGCATTTTGTGGAAATATTCTTGCGCATATTCCAAATCTTCCGGCGTATTGATGTCGATGAAAATATCGGCTTCTAAAGTGTTTTCCTTCAACGGTAATTGTAACAGAGGCACTTCTTTGTAGAAGGAATGAAGCAATTTTTCGCCGGCTGCAATTTTTTCTTTCATAATCGGCAATAATTGGCGATTATAAATAGCGTGTAAGCAAATATCCTTGCCGTTAAGCATTGGCACAACAACTTGAGCCACCCCTTGGCTTTGAACCATACGATCCAAAACTACGAGGGATAAGAACGGCATATCAACGCCGATAACAAAGAGGTTTTCCGCATCGGTAGCTTCAAATGCTGTAGCCACGGCACCTAAGGTATTGTGACCCGGATATTTATCTTCAACAACTTTGGCGTCGTGTAACGGTTCGAATTTATCGAACAGGGTCTTATTATCGGTTACAATAATAGGGTCCTTTTCGAAAGAGAAAGCTAACATAGTGTAAATTGTTTCAATCAATGTTTGATCGCCGAATTTGGCGAATACTTTGTTATAACCCATGCGAGAGCTGTTGTGACCCGCTAAGATAACCGGTTGTAATGCTGCTAAATTTTCATACATAATAACGACCCCCTTTAATTATGTGTCTCTGTATATTAATCATATCATAATTGCATAATTGAAATAAAGAAAAATCATGTTGATTTGAAATTCTATAGTATTAATTTTGCATAATTGGACTTGATTTAACGAGGTATATGATAATAGGGCATACTCGAAAAATGAAGTTGAAAATCACTTCCAATTAGCTGAAAATTGAATATAGACGCCAACATTAAGTTACTTAATATTGGCGTCTATATAAATTTAACGGGAAATAAATCAGTAATAATTAACGATTTATCAGCTTTCGGAGTTTTTAAAACGAAGAATGAAGGTAGTACCTTCACCCGGTTCACTCTTGACAGCTACAGAACCACTGTGAATTTCCATAATATGTTTTACGAGGGCAAGACCGAGTCCGCTGCCTTCACGCTTGCTGTTACGGCTCGGATCGGCCTGATAGAAACGTTCAAAGATACGAGCTTGTTTGTCTTTAGGAATACCGATGCCTTCGTCGGTTACGCTGACTACGGTAAAGCCTTCTTTAGGACAAATATTAACGGTAATGTGATTATCCGAGTTTTGGCTGAATTTAATAGCATTGTCAAAGAGATTGATGAATACTTCTTCAATCAATTTAGGCGAGAGAAATAAGGTCGGGCTTTCGCCGGTCATGGCCAAAGTGATATTGCGCCCCTGCCTTTTAGTAGCTAATTGCTGCCAAGCTGAATTGATAACGGATCGGATTGAGGTTTTTTCAAAAAGAACTTCAGATCCTTCGTCTTCAATGCGGGAGAGTTTCAAAATAGTATCGATAAGTTCCTGCATATGGAGAGCTGCCGTGTGAATGTGGCCGCCGAGAACGGTTGCTTCATCTTTGTTCGGATACATTCCTTTGGCAAGAATTTCCGCATAACCGCTGATGGTAGTAAGCGGTGTTTTTAATTCATGTGATACATTAGAGGTAAACTCATGACGTCGCTGTTGTTCTAAATAGCTCTGCGTAATATCGGAGATAATAACAAGCAAACGGCCTTTGTAACGATCGTCTTCCGTGATGTGGAACACGATATGAAAATGCTGATTATCCTGGTGCAATAGATATTCGCCGCCTTGATGCTTGCGCATGGCATTGATTACCTGTTTACGCCATTCTACGTCGTCAGAGAGCAATAACAGCGATTCACCGTGTAATTCACTTTTAGCATTCAAAAATTCTTTTAAGTGTTCATTATATGTAATGATTGTGCCGTCTAATTCGGCCAATAAGAGCCCTTCGTCCATTTCTTCCATAATAGACCGGAGGGTATTTTTTTCGGCCTGTAAACGCAAAATCATGGCTTCCAGTTCATTTTTTTGAAAAGAAAGCCTGGATAAAAGCGGTGTGATTTCATTATAGGCCTCGTCTATAACCGGTTTGGTGTCTCCGTGAGAGGTCCACGCTTTTACGATCTCTTCAATCGGATAGATGGCATCGGCAGTCCACCGACGGGCTAAGAGATAACAACCGCCGGACATAGCCGCAAAGAGCAAGAAGAGGCCAGGTGCCGCATCTAAGATGACCTTGTAAACGGTGGAACCGTTACGTGATACGCGCAGAATGGTATTATCCGGCAGACGTATGGCTTCATAATAGCTTATGGCATGGATTGTAGATGAGTCACGAATATCACTGCCTTCGCCGTGGAGAACGGCTTGTGCTATTTCCGGTCTTTGCAGGTGATTATCCATCGTGTCGGCATCATGTACGGAGTCAAATAAAACTTTGCCTTCGTAGGAAATCCAAGTAATACGTAACGTATTATTGGTAGATTGGGCAATGGCTTCTAATCGGTCCGGTGTTAATGTACCCGTAGACGCAATAATTCGGCCTTCCGTATAGAGTACGGTGCGAAAATCATGTTTCCAGTTATTGTAGAACAAGTAACTGAGGATAACGGTGCTGACTACGAGACTTAGCATGCCCAAACCGAACAGGGCACGGAAAAACTTTTGTCTCATATGGTGGCCTCCCAACGATATCCGATGCCGCGAACAGTCTTAAGATGGCGGCCTGCATGGCCTAAATGCTGTCTTAAGGTAACTACATGCATGTCAACGGTACGGGACTCGCCTTCGTAGGAGAAGCCCCAAACAACTTCCATAATACGTTCACGGGAGAGGGCAATGCCCGTATTTTCCATGAAGTAGAGCAAAAGTTCATATTCTTTGAGCGTCAAGGCGATAGGTTGACCGTCAAGGGTGACGATGCGACTGTCTTTGTCGAGTATTAGATCATCACAAGTAAGTACGGATTTCTTAGGTGGTGTTGTCGGACGAGTACGTCGCAATAGAGCCTTAATACGGGAAACAAGTTCAACGACGCCGAATGGCTTGGTAATATAGTCATCGGCACCGCCGTCCAGGCCTTGCACGACATCAATTTCGGAGGTTTTAGCGGTAATCATGATAATAGGCAAATCTTGGGTCGTTGGTTTTTCACGAAGCTTATTGAGGATCGATAAACCGTCTTCACCTTCCAGCATGATGTCGAGCAAGACAAGTTGAGGCCGGCGTTCTTCCAGGGCGGCCCAGAAGGGACCGCTTGACTCGAAGGTGCCGACCTCAAAGCCCTGCCCGTTTAACACATAGGAGATAAGTCCGCGAATGCTGTCTTCATCTTCTACACAATAAATTAAAGGGTGGGTTTGTTTCATAGCTATCTCCTTATTCTGATAGAAAAAAAGGAACGAACTGCATTGAGTTCGTTCCGGGGAGTTTCCTGTTATCAACCGAAGCGACCGTTAATGTAGTCAGCCGTTTTTGGCTGTGTTGGTTCGGTAAATATAGTCTTTGTTTTATTATATTCTACCAAATCTCCCATTAAGAAGAAAGCGGTTTTATCAGAAATACGAGCAGCTTGTTGCATATTGTGAGTAACAATAACAATTGTGTAGTCTTCTTTTAACTCTAACGCTAATTCTTCGATTTTAGCAGTGGAGATAGGATCGAGCGCACTGGTAGGTTCGTCCATGAGGATTACGTCAGGGCGAGTTGCCAAGGTACGGGCGATGCAAAGACGCTGCTGTTGACCACCGGATAAGCTGATGGCACTTTTGCGTAAGCGGTCTTTAACTTCGTTCCATAAGGAAGCTTGAGTCAAGCTTTTTTCAACGATTTCGTCGAGTTCGCTTGCTTTGGTGATGCCTTGTAAACGCGGGCCAAAGGCTACGTTGTCATAAAGGCTCTGTGGGAATGGGTTAGGCTGCTGGAAAACCATGCCTACGCGGTGACGAAGAACGATAGGTTCCATGTCGGCGTAAATATCTTCACCTTCAAGAAGGATTTTACCTTTAACGGTAACGTCACCTTCGAGGTCGTTCATGCGGTTTAAGATACGTAAGAAGGTAGATTTACCGCAACCGGAAGGTCCGATTAATGCAGTAATTTCATTCTTCTTAATGTTCATGTTGATATTTTTTAAGGCATGGAAGGTGCCATAGTAGAAGTCGAGGTTTTCTACTGTAAAAGCGTTGCCTACCGCTTGATCGGCTACAGCTTTAGCACCGGCATTTACCAACACTTGCTGATTTGGCATTGCTACTTCAGAAATTTCCATTATTTGTTGTCTCCTAGGTTTTTACGATTAAGGTGACGGCTCAAGGCACGAGCACCGATACTGAATGTGAAAACGAGGGCTAAAAGTACGAGGGCACTTAAGTTGGCCATGGCACTTGCATTTGGATCTAAGGATTCACTGCGGGACGCCCAAATTTGAAGAGATAATGTTTCACCGGAACGGAATGGGTTGAATGCATTGGTAGGGGACGTAATGTCCGTGCTGGACCAGTTGATGTCAGTACTCATACCGGCAGTAAACATAAGGGCAGCGGCTTCACCGAATACACGGCCGGCTGCCAAGATAATGCCTGTAATAATAGCCGGGAATGCGGCCGGAATTAATACGCGGCTGATGGTTTGCCATTTGGTAGCTCCTAAACCGTAACTACCTTTAGCATAGGATGCCGGTAAGGCGCGTAAAGCGTCTTCGGTAATTGTGGCGATAAGCGGTAAGGTTAAGATAGATACCGTTAACGCACCGGCGAATAAGTTCCACTGGGAGTTGGTCATGATGATGAACACCAAATAACCGAACAAGCCGAGAACGATGGATGGTAAAGAAGATAAGGTTTCAATGGAGATACGCATAATCTTTTGAGCTTTACCTTTAGTTGCATATTCCGCCATGTAGATACCGGCACCGATGCCGAGCGGAATACTGATAAGTAATGCTAAGAATACGAGATAAATCGTATTAAAGAATTGGTTACCGATACCGGTAGGAGAGAATGCTAAGAGTTCCGGTTTGAAATCGCTCAAGGCACTCCATGCGATTTGGCCTACAAAGCCAATTAACAATAACAAGGTTGCCCCTGCCAGGATATGCAGACCCAGTGTAACCAAACGGTCGGTAGATAAAGCTCGTTGACGAGGGGCCGGAATGGCTTTACTTGCTTTCACTTAGGTTGCCTCCTTTAGATGTTATGTAGCGAATAAGTAAAATGAATACTAAGGAAATTACGAATAAGAATAACGCCATGGTCCATAAGGCCATATTGTATTCACTGCCTTCCATTGTACCGCCCATATCCGCTGCAATCGCACTGGTTAAGTTAACGGTAGGATCCAATAAGGATTTAGGGAAAGCTTTCATTTTACCGATTACCATAGCTACGGCCAAGGCTTCACCGAAGGCACGAGCCAAACCTAGTACAACGCCGGCTAAGATGCCGTGTTTTGCTACCGGTAAAACGATTTTGTAAATTACTTCCCAGCGGGTAGCACCCAAGCCGTAAGCACCTTGACGGTATGTTTTTGGCACACTGTTGAGGGCGTTCATGGTTACGGATGTAATCGTTGGGAAAATCATGATTGCAAGTACGATGGAAGCTGCCAATACGGAGAAACCGCTGTCAGCAGTAGTGTACTTTTGAAGGAAAGGTACCAAGATGGTAAGACCTAGCCAACCATAGATGATTGAAGGAATTCCTACAAAAATTTCAATCACCGGTTGCCAGAAACGACGTCCGACGCTAGGTGTAATTTCTGCCATGTAGATGGCTAACGCAATACTTACAGGCGTTGCCATTAACAAGGCGAGAGCACAGGTAATAAGAGAGCCGACAATATAAATGCCGGCTCCAACGTGACCGCCGCCGGCAAGAGTGTCGGCGGGCTGCCACTGGGTTGAGAATAGGAATTCTGAAAGACTGTGCCCGTAGATAGTGAATGTACCGGTACCACGATAGAGGAGGAAGATCCCAATTGCTGCTGTAGTAATCAGTAGGAAGAGACCTGCGCCTCTGATAACGTTACGCCATATTCTATCGGCGCGTAAAGTGCTTTCAATGTTCATCTATTATTACCCCTGTTTATTGTTTAACTTTGGATGCTACACCGTAGCCTTGAGCTTCCAATTTTTTACCATATTCATCAGACATGATGAAGTCTAAGTATGCTTTCTGAAGAGCATCAGGCTGACCTTTAGTGTACATGTGTTCGAAGCCCCATACTTTGTAAGTTCCGTTGTAGCTGTTTTCGAGGGTAGGAGCCACACCGTCGATGGAGATAGCAGTTACGCTGGAATTATTCAACAAGTAAGGAAGAGCCACATAACCGATAGCGCCAGGAGTGTTGGCGATACTCTGAATTAATGCACCGGAGTCATCAGTTTCTAAAGATTTGTTGGATGCTTCCTGGTTTTTGTCAAGAGCGAATTCAGAGAAGAGAGCACGTGTACCGGAAGTAGTAGGACGAGTTACCAATACTACGTTCTGGTCAGGACCGCCAACTTCTTTCCAGTTAGTGATTTTGCCGGTGAAGATGTCGATCAATTGTTGTTTTGTTAAGTTTGGAACAGCTTTAGCAACATCTTTGTTAGCTACAGTTGCTACAGTTACGATTGCTACTTTGTGGTCAACGAGTTCAGCTGCTTTTTCTTTGGATAATTTAGTTTCAGCAGGAACGTCGGAGTTACCAATGTTAACTGTGCCATCGGAAACTTGTTTCAAGCCGGTACCGGAACCGCCACCGTTTAATACGATGGATACATCAGGGTTTTTCTTTTTGAATTCAGCCGCAGCATCTTTTGCCAATGGAAGTAAAGCGGAAGAACCGGAAGAAGTGATGGTTCCTTTTAAAGCTTGAGAATTAGCAGGGGCAGAGCTGTCGTTGCCACAACCAAGTAAACCGAGAGTTAACATGCTTGCTACTGCCATTGCTGTAAATGCCTTACGTTTGAAGTTCATGATTCAATTGCCTCCTAGTAGAAATGGACGTATTTACCAATTTAGTTTGTATACACAGTATAACCAAGCTGTGTAAAGTTTTTTATGTCACTCTGTAAAAGTTTTGTAAAATTAATAATTAATGAGAATAACTTCGATTTACTTTGTCGTTAGGGGTTACTCATAGGATTATATAAATAGTTTTTTATTGTATAAGAAATTTGGATTGTTTATGTATGTTTTATTTGTGAAGTGATTGTCTACTATGGACGGAACTCATGAAAACTTTGAATTTAAATGACGTTTTTGGGCGGTGAACAGAGATAATTTCAATGTGTTAATACTGACGGTAATCTTAATTGTTTTTAAGCTTAAATCAAAAAATACCGATCAATTAAGAATAAAGGAGGCGTGAAAAAATATTTTGTAGTTTTGAATTGCACAAATGTTAAATAGTGCTATAATTTATTTAAACTATATTCTATAGAGATAAAAGGGGTTAGTGATAGGGCTATAGCGTATAGGAATGAAAAAAGCGAAGGTATTTGGAAAGGAGCGATTATAATGCGCGTGGATATGAACAGTGATTTGGGAGAAAGTTTCGGTGCGTATACCTTAGGTATGGATGAGGCTGTATTATCTCATGTAACCAGTGCCAATGTGGCTTGTGGGTGGCATGCGGGTGATCCGCTGATTATGGCTAAAACAGTGGCTCTTTGTAAAGCCAAGGGTGTAGCGGTAGGTGCTCATCCGGGATATCCCGATTTAATGGGGTTCGGTCGTCGTAATATGACGGTTACGCCGGCTGAAGCTAAAGCGTATATGCTCTACCAGGTGGGGGCTTTGCAGGCATTTTGTAAAGAGGCAGGTGTACCGTTACAACATGTTAAATTACACGGCGCTTTTTACAATACGGCCTGTGTAGATCCTAAATTGGCTACAGCTGTTTTGGACGGTATTGAAGCTTTGGGCGACGGCATTGCCATTATGGCTCTCAGCGGCAGCGTTATGGTTCAATTGGCGAAAGAACGAAATATTCCGGTTATTCAGGAAGTATTTGCCGATCGCGGCTATACGGCTAAAGGTACATTGATACCACGCAGTGAACCGGGGGCTTTTGTCAAAGATCCGCAAGAAGCACTGGCACGTATTTTACAAATGGTTAAAGAAGGTACCGTGGTAGCCAATACGGGCGAAACAATTCCGATTGTTGCTGATTCCATCTGCGTGCACGGTGATAATCCCGAAGCGGTATCATTTACCAAAGAACTTCGCGAAGGTCTCGAAAAAGCCGGTTTAACCGTGGCTAATTTTATCGGTTGATTGAATAATTTATGATTTCATGACATGGTATTTAAGGGAGGGTTTCTATGAAGCGAGTTGATGATAATAAAAAAAGCTTATCCGTTTTAATCGGGGCCGCCTTTTTGATGGCTACATCCGCTATCGGTCCCGGTTTTATGACGCAGACCGCAGCGTTTACAGATCAGTTTAGGGCGGACTTCGCTTTTGTTATTTTGGCATCTGTTATTTTATCGTATATTGCCCAGCTTAACGTGTGGACGATTATTGCGGTTTCTAAATTGCGCGGTCAGGATATTGCAAACCGCGTGTTGCCGGGGCTCGGTTATTTTGTAGCCTTCCTTGTAGCGTTAGGCGGTTTGGCCTTTAATATCGGTAATATAGGCGGGGCGGCTCTCGGCATCAATGTAATGTTTGGATTGGATACGAATGTAGCGGCCGTGTTATCGGCAGTTTTAGGCGTTATCGTGTTTGTCTCTCATAAGGCAACCAAGGCAATGGATGCAGTGACGAAATACTTGGGGATTTTAATGCTCTTATTAATCGGTTATGTCACCATTGCATCGGCACCGCCGGTAGGTACGGCGTTAAAACACAGTGTATTGCCGTTAAAATATGAATGGCTCGCTACAATTACGCTCTTGGGCGGTACTGTTGGCGGTTACATTACGTTCTCCGGCGGGCATCGTTTAATTGATGCCGGTATCGTGGGCGAAGAAAATTTATCGTAAGTACGTCGTTCTGCTACCCTCGGTATGGGTGTGACTACCTTGGTGCGCGTACTGTTCTTCTTAGCTGTGTTGGGTGTTGTTATGCAGGGTTACACGTTGGATGCAAGCAATCCGGCTGCGGCCGCATTTTGCTTTGCCACCGGTGATGTGGGTTACCGCATTTTCGGTTTGGTATTCTTCTGCGCCGCTATTATTTCGGTAGTGGGTGCCGCCTATACATCGGTATCATTTTTAAAAACACTGTTCAAACCGATCGGACAATATGAAAATCTTTGGATTATCGGCTTCATTATTGCATCGGCTATCATTCTGGTGCTCATCGGCAAACCGGCTATGCTTCTCATTGTGGCAGGTTCTTTAAACGGTCTTATTTTACCGGTAACGTTGGCGGTTATGCTCATTGCGGCTAAACGCAAAGATATTATCGGTGAATACAAGCATTCGCCAATCTTATTATGGAGCGGCTGGGCCGTAGTTATTATTGCAGCCTACATCGGTTTTATTTTCTTGCAGGGCATTTTAAAACTGATTTAATAAGATTTTTAAAAGAAACTTAAGTCACAGTGATTAGGAGGTGGCCATTTTGACACCCGGACAGGCAACTTTGCACTTTGCGCCCGTTGGTGATAAAGCAGTAACGGCGGTATTTGGAGATACTATCGATCCGGCGATTAATCGGCGCATTCGGCATACGGTGCAGGCATTACAATCTGAAGTGGGGCAAACCATTGAAGAAATGGTGCCGACTTACAGTTCTATACTTGTAATATATGATCCGCTTCAAAAATCATATGCGGATATTTGTGAAATGATTACTCAAGCGGCTGAAGATGTGGGACATACGACGGAAGCCGGTACGGTACGCGTGGTAGAAATTCCAACCGTTTATGGTGGCGAGTATGGCATGGATATGGAATTCGTAGCCGAACATGCGGGCCTTACGGCGGATGAAGTTATACAGATTCACAGCGGTACCGACTATTTGGTATATATGTTGGGATTTATTCCGGGCTTTACGTATCTCGGCGGGATGGATGAACGAATTGCCACACCGCGTCTTACGACACCGCGTACCTTGATTCCGGCCGGATCCGTTGGTATCGCCGGTGCTCAGACCGGCATGTATCCTTCGGACTCGCCGGGCGGCTGGCAAATTATCGGCCGGACGCCGGTGCGGTTATATGATGGCAGCAGTGCTAAACCTACTTTATTAGAGGCCGGCGATTATGTTCGTTATGTGCCGGTTTCTGAAGATGAATTTTTACGTATTAAAAATAATTTGGCGAGTTATGAAGTGAAGTCGTTTTATTGCAAGGAGAGTGAGCTCCATGGACGTTAATACATTGAATAAAAACGGGGCTGCTCACGCCTTTCATTTAATCGGTGAGCCTCATGGCGACGTATCGCCGATTGCTTTTTGGCAAATTGAGCAACCGGGATTTTTTACCACTATTCAAGACGGCGGTCGGGCCGGCTGTCAGCAATATGGTATGCCTGTAGCCGGTGCGATGGATCTTGAAAGTTATGAATTGGGACAGCGTTTGGTAGGCAATCCGCAAAATCTTGGCGCTTTGGAATGTACCGTTATGGGACCGACCTTTACGGTCAAAGAGCCTTGTGTAGTCGCCTTTACGGGGGCTTTGATGGCTCCGGCCGTCAATGATGTGCCGGTGGCTATGAATGAGGCTGTTCGTTTGCAGTCGGGGGATGTAGTTTCAAGCAGTTTCAGTACGAGTGGTGTGCGCATGTACATCGCCGTGCGTGGCGGTTTTGATGTGCCTGTTATAAATGGCAGTGTGGCAACGCATGTAAAATCAAAATTAGGCGGTTACGGCGGTGAACGATTGCAAAAAGGCCATGTTTTGGTGTTGGGGGATGAACGAGTTCGTGCCTGCGGGCTAAACCGTGCGGTAATTCCGGGGTATACTGTGCCGGCCGGCTATGAAACGCCGATGGCGCGACGGACTAAACAGTCGATTCGACTCGTGTTGGGCCCACAGGCTGACCGCTTTACTGCAGACAGTTATAATATCTTGACGAGTGCTCCTTATGAAATTACGGCCTCATCCGACAGAATGGGCTATCGCCTGGCGGGGGCAAAGTTAGATCATGTGAACGGGGCCGATATTATTTCCGATGGGGCCGTGTTCGGTTCTATTCAAGTGCCGGCGGACGGCCAGTCGATTATTCTTATGGCAGATCGACAAACAACGGGCGGTTATACTAAGATTGCTACCGTTATAACCCCTGATTTACCGATTTTGGCACAAATGGGGCCGGGTGAAATGATTCAATTTGAAATTATTTCGGTGGAAGCGGCACAGGCTGTTTATAAAGAATATTGTGCTGTGTTACGCTAACCGCAAGTTACGTATTTTTAGAAGCTCTTTTATACCAGGTTATAAATGTCCGGAGTCAAATATTTCAGATCCTTGATTTATATGACTTCGGGCGTTTTTGTGTTCTGTCATGTGCGGGGGTATAATATTGGGTAGATTTTATAGAATTTTAGCGTATAATAAAACGTAACTATAGTTTATTATATTTTTTACAGTTAAGGTGTATGTAATATTATGTCTTATGCGGGAACCAAGCTATCGGTTATCGCTTAGGAGGAATTTAACTTATGAGACCGACCCATATAGAAATCGATACGGCCATAATTCGTGAAAATTTACGTCGTATCAAAGACAGTTTACCGGAATGGAGCACCAGTACGGCGGTAATTAAAGCTAACGGCTATGGTCATGGCAGTGTCATGGTAGGCCGTATTGCCGTGGAAGAAGGGTATGAATCGCTGGCGGTAGCGTTCCCGGAAGAAGCTTTACCGTTACGTGCAGCCGGTATCATGGTACCGATTTATCTCCTGGGGATTACTTTGCCGCAGTCCTTTGATTTGATTGTGGAAGGAAATTCGCGCCCGGCTATATGTGAGTCGACCGATTTGGCGGCTTTGGAGGCTTGTGCCGCTCGTCACGAGACGATTATTGAATGTTGTATCGCCGTTGATACAGGCATGCACCGTATCGGGATTCATCCGGATAGAGCACTCGATTTCATGCAACAAGTGGAATCCTATCCGCATTTGCACGTAGACGGTTTCTTTTCGCATATGGCCAGCGCTGATGCGGCCGATAAAACCAGCGCTCATCAACAAACGGCCATGTTCCGTAATATGGTGGAAATGATTCGCGCTCATCGATCCGAACCATTCCGCTTTTCTTTGGCTAACAGTGCCGGCTTATTGTCGGTTAAGGACAGTTTATTTACAGATGCACGCCCGGGCATTATTCAATACGGTATCATGCCTTCTTTGGAAGTGCCGAATCGTTTAGGCTTGCGTCCGGCTCTCAGCATGTACAGCAAAGTCGTTCATGTCCAACATTTAAAAGCCGGTGAACGCATCGGTTACGGCGGCACTTATACAACTGACCGTTTGACTACGGTGGCGACCGTACCGGTTGGTTATGCCGATGGCTATCCGCGCAGCTTGTCGAATCGCGGCAGTGTGCTCATTCACGGTCGCCGTTGTCCTATTGTAGGCCGTGTTTGTATGGACCAATTAATGGTGGCTATGCCGGAAGGGGTACCGGTTCATCCCGGTGATGAAGTAGTTTTAATCGGTACACAAGGTGATGAAAGTATTACCGTGCTTGAACTTGCTACCTTGGTAGGGACTATCCCGTATGAAATTTTCTGCGATTTCTCGGAACGTGTTCCGCGTATTTATATTTAACTGTGAAAAGCTTGGCTGAAACGGCGACCGAGATAGCTGAAGAACAGGTAGTCGATGCTGAAGCTTTTGTGTGACAGATAATAAAAAGTATGTAAAACAAAAAGCCCGTCTTGATGTTAATTTGATCAAGGCGGGCTTTTTATAAGTAATTTTCAGCTGACTGCAAGCCGAGGGTACTTATCGAGTCCGGCAGTCGGCTTTTTTGTTTGCCACAGCTGAAATTAATATTGGAAATTCTTGGTTTCCATGAGCTTTTTGATGACGGTGCCGAAACGTCGCAAAATATATTTAATGTTGGAAATGTGTTCCGGCGAAGCGTCGAAAATGATGAAGCTGATACTTAGTGCAGCTGCGATATTGTTGTTTACGCGCAGTGGCATGGCAATGCATCGCGCATATTTGGTGATTTCTTCTTCTTCGTAGGTAAACTCACCGTTAGGGTCTTTGTGAATATCCTGATACAAGGCATCTACTGTGGGAATGGTTTTTTCTGTTAAAGGCGGCAAAGAATTAGGGAACAGTTCGCGCAGTTCATCTAAACTGTGGTCGAATAAAAGGGCTTTGCCCAAGGCTGTGGCATAGGCCGGCAACCGTTTCCCCACAGAGGAAATTAACTGTAACGGTTTAGGGCTGTTTACTTTTTGAAGATACATAATCTGATTGCCTTCCAACACACCCAGATGAATGGTCTCTTTACATAGGGAGGACATAACTTCCATTTGATCTTTGATCAGGGTGAGGATGTCACTGTTGTGTTGGTAGGTATTGCCTATGATAAAAGCCTGTTTGCCAATCGTGTAAATTAACGTATCTTCTTCACAGAGCAAATAATTATTTTCGACTAATGTTTTTAAAATAGGGGTCAAGGTGCTTTTTGGGCACTCCAGGCGCGCAGCAATCTGAGAGAGTGTAAGCCCGTTGCTGGCGGCCACCGCTTCCAGAATTTTTATGACACGCAGGGTCGGTTTATGTTGTGTGGGAGATGGTGCTGTGTCGGTATTTAGCGCATCTCGTTGAATTGAATTGGATGAAGGCATATAAAGCGCCACCTTTCTAGAAAAGCATATATTTTAAGACAACGTATTAGGTTGCGGTAGTATAATTGTAAACCTGTAAATATATTGTAACATAATTGTTCGTATATGCATACATTAATATGGAAAATGCAATTTAGTATCTTTGATTATTGTCATTATGATAAATAGTTATTGCGTATATACGAATTATATTGACTTTTGCGTATGGTAAGTATAAGATAAGAACATAAATAGTACGTAAATGATATTTGCGTTTGTATATACGAAACATTTTGGCAAATCTTACATGATTGCGTGTTGATTTAAATTTATGGTCTTTCGTTCGCATATAAGAACAGCAGCGAAAAATTTTGAGACAGTGTTGAAGAAGTTAATATATTTTAATTTAGCCGCTCGGCAGTATAGGGCTAAAACGGTAAAACAAGTGCTTTGTGGAGGTGCAGGAGATGAAAGGTATTCATGTAGGCTCTATTGATAATGTGGCAACAGCCATTGAGCCGTTAGAAGTGGGTGACAAAGTTCTCGACGTAGTGATTAAAGAACCGATTCCTAAAGGACATAAATTTGCTACCGAACGTATTGCCAAAGGTAAACCGGTTATTAAATATGATTCCCATATCGGTGTAGCCGAAGTAGACATTGAACCCGGTCAATGGGTACATGTTCATAATATTGAAGGCGAACGCGGCCGCGGTGATTTGGATTCGGAAGTTCGTGATATCGATCAAGATGTAGAACGCAAGACTAATGTAGAAACAGGTCGTGAAAGTTATAAATTGACCGGCTATCGTCGCAGTGACGGCAGCTTTGGTTTCCGAAATCATATTTTGGTAATTCCAAGTGTTCATTGTTCGAATAAAGTGGTAGAACGCATTGCGAATGGCGTTATGTACAGCGATGTGGAACGACGTGATGATACCAAAGTCGTATACGTAAACCATCAACACGGTTGCAGTGAGTTATCCTATGATGCGGATCAGACAAAAGACGTTATTGTGGGAACCGCAGCTAATCCAAACGTATATGGTGTGTTGGTAGTAGGGCTTGGTTGCGAAGTTGTACAGGCACATACGGTAGCGGAAGAAATTAAAGATCGGGCACCGTATAAGAAAGTAGAGTTTTTCAACATTCAAGCTTGCGGTGGGACCGAAAAGAGTATTCGTCGCGGTATGGACATTGTTAAAAATATGTTGGCTGAAGCACTCAAAGAAGAACGTACGGAAGGTACGTTGGCTGACGTAGTGCTCGGTACGGAATGCGGCGGCAGTGACAGCTTCTCCGGTTTGAGTGCCAATCCGGCTCTCGGCGTAGCTTCCGATATCGTAGTAAGTCACGGCGGTGCCGTAATTTTGGCAGAAACTACCGAACTTATCGGGGCTGAACATATTTTAGCCAAACGTGGTATCAATGAAAAAGTAAGTAAAGAAATTATGAGTACCATTAAAGGCTTTGAACAAGTAGTTATTGATTCCAATGCCGATATCCGCGGTGCTAATCCGAGTCCGGGGAACATAGAAGGCGGTCTCAGCAGTATTGAAGAAAAATCACTGGGTTGTATTTATAAAGCCGGTAACAGTCCGGTAGTAGCCGTAAAAGATTACGCTAAACCGATTACCGATAAAGGGTTAACCTTTATGAATACACCGGGTAATGATATTGAACAATTGAGCGGTATGGTAGCCGGCGGTTGCAATGTTTGTGTATTTACAACCGGACGCGGCACACCGACAGGCAGCCCGATTGCTCCGACTATCAAAGTATCATCCAATACCTTCACTTTCAACAACATGAATGACGCTATCGATTTAAATGCAGGTACGGTAGTAGAAGGTACGAAGACAATTAAAGAAGTTGGTTATGAAATTGTTGATGCTATCGTTGAGGTAGCTGACGGAAAATTAACCAAAGCAGAACAGAATGAACAGAATGACTTTTCAATTTGGCGCTTGGCAACTACCGTATAAATCGGTAACGCTGACAGTATGACTGGCAGGCTGATGCAGTCTTGCAGCATATAATCCAAACGAATATAAACATTAAGTCCGGAGATTGATAGGAGACTTAGGTGGTTTATAGGATTATAGGTGTATAGAGTGTTAATTAAAATTGGAGGTATGTATCATGGATTTGCAATTAAAGGACAAGGTTGTATTTGTAACCGGTGGCGGTAAAGGCATCGGTAGTGGTATTTCTCTTTCATTAGCACGTGAAGGTGCGATTCCTGTTATTCTTTCTCGTTCGCCGATTACCGACGAATTTAAAAAAGATATGGAAAGCATCACAACTAACTATGAATTCATTCAGATTGACTTGAACGATACTGACAAAATTAAAGGTATCGTTGATGATGTAGCAGCTCGTCGCGGCGGTATTTACGGTATCGTAAATAATGCCGGTGCCAACGACAACAAAGATCTCGACACTACATCCTGGCAAGAATTTGAAAAGAGTATTCATGGCAACTTGACTCATTATTATGAATTGGTACATGCATCAGTTGATTACTTACGTAAATCCAAAGGTTCTATTTTGAACATCACATCCAAAACAGCCTTAACCGGTCAGGGTAAAACAAGTGCTTATGCAGCCGCTAAAGGTGCTATCTTGGGCCTTACTCGTGAATGGGCAGCCGCTTTATTGGATGACGGTGTACGCAGCAACTGCGTAGTAGTCAGCGAATGCTGGACTCCTCTATACGCTAACTGGATTAAAACATTTGATGATCCGGAAGCTCGTAAAAAAGTTATTACCGATAAAATTCCGTTGGAACGTCGTTTCACAACAATTGAAGAAATTGCTGACACAGCTGTTTTCGTATTATCGCCTAAATCCTCGCATACAACCGGTCAATGGTTATTCGTTGATGGCGGCTATGTTCATCTTGACCGCGCGTTGAGCTAAGAGGAGGTACCGTATATGAATCAAACAGGTAAGCTTGTTACCAGTAGAAATATTAAAATCGCTTTTTGGTTAGTAACATCATTATTCTTCCTCTGGGGCTTCAGTTACGGTCTCTTGGATGTTATGAATAAAAACTTCCAAAACCACTTGGGCGTTACCAAAGCCGTATCCGGTTTATTGCAAGCAGCGTATTTCGGCGGTTACTTCGTAATCGCAATTCCGGCCTCTATGGTAGCCACCAAATTCGGCTACAAAGGCGGTATCATTATGGGTCTGGCCTTATATGCATTAGGCGCGTTGCTTATCATCCCGGCCAGTAATGAACAAAGCTTTAACTTATTCTTATTAGCCTTCTTTATCATTGCCTGCGGTCTCGGCAGTTTGGAAACAAATGCTAACCCGTACATTACCAAATTAGGTAGTGACGAAGATGCGGCCTTCCGTATTAACATGGCGCAAAGCTTCAACGGCGTAGGCCAGTTCTTGGGGCCAATCGTTGGTGGTGCTTTATTCTTATCCTTATCTCATGGTGATATTGATAAAAATATGGCCAATGTACAGATGGTATATGTAGGGATTGCTGTTGTAGTACTTGCTGTATTGGCTGTTTTCGTTATGACACGCATGCCGGAAGGCTCTGAAGTCAGCGATACTACCGGTGATGCTGTGGCTGATGAAGGCAGCGGTTCTTATGGCGACTTACTCAAATATCGTCACTTCAGCTTAGGTGTAATTGCTCAATTATTATACGTTGCAGCTCAAGTAGGGGCCGGTGCATTCTTCATTAACTACTCCGTAGAACACTGGCAAGGTTTGGCCGACCATGAAGCTGCTTATTTCTTCAGTATTGCGTTGGTGGCTTTCTTAGTAGGTCGTATCGTAACGACTCCTATTATGAAAAAGGTTAAAAGTAATGTAATCTTGGCTACCTATTCCTTAATCAATGCAGGGATTATGATTGTGTTACAGTTTGTACATAATTTACCGGCCGTTATCGTTCTCTGGTTATCCTTCTTCTTCATGTCTATCAGTTTCCCAACAATCTTCGCATTGTCTGTTGTGAAAATTCCTAATAACTTAGTTAAAAAAGCAGCCAGCTTGTTAATTATGAGTATCGTAGGCGGTGCGTTCATGCCGTTCTTCATGGGCAATGTAGCCGACCACTGGGGTACCGGTCCAAGCTTCTTACTATTATTGCCTTGCTTCTTATATGTAGCTTGGTATGGCTTGAAAGGTGTAGCTAAAGACTGATTATATGCTGACAAGGATTGCCGGCGATATGTCGGCAATCCTCTTATACGGCTGAAAATCAATAAGACATATATTAAAAGGTCTTATGTCAAAGGAGACAGTAATATGTTGGAAATTGTAGATTCCCATTTACATATATGGGATTTGGATGTATTGCATTTACCTTGGTTGAATTCCTGCAAAGGGGTTATTCAACAAAGCTTTTCTATGGATGATCTCGTTAAAGAATACGCTAAAGCCGGCGTAGACTTTAAAGGTGGGATCTATATTGAAGTGGACTGCGATGACGCCATTAAAGAAGATGAATTTATCTTCAAATTGAACAGTCCTAAGATTTTGGCAAAAATTATGCGGGCCCGTCATCTGTGCGGTCATGTGCGTTTGCCTGCCGGTATCGTAGGCGTGCGTGAGCCGCTTCATATCGACAGCTCACCGCGTGGACGTTGCTTGGAACGTAGTTTCATCGAAGGTCTCGAAGTATTGGCTGACAAAGGTCTGATTTTTGAAAGCTGTAACCGTGTTGATGAATTAATCGACATTTACCAGGCGGCCGCTCAGGTTCCCGACTTGAAATTAGTTATTAACCATTGCGGTAATGTGACGGAATTAACTCCGGAATATAAAGAGGCCATGACTAAATTGGCATCTTTGCCGAATGTATATTGTAAATTATCCGGTTATGCAACCGAAGATCCGGTATTTGTCAAAAACTTATTAGACTTTATTTCCGGTACATTTGATCATAGTCGTTTAATCTATGCATCTAACTTCCCGGTTGTGGAATTGTATTCAAACTTTACCGATCATTTAAATTCGGTACGTGAATACTTCCAAGATGATCTTGATATTTTTTCAAAAAATGCCAAAAAATTATATAAATTGAACAAGCCGCAAGTATTTGCCAGCGTTATTAAACTTCGCCCCGAAAAAGCGGAATATTATAAAGCTTTACATGCGGATCCGTTCGCCAGTGTTAATAAAATGATTCGTGAATGCGGTATTACGCACTATCAGATATTCAATCGTGACGACTTGTTGTTTTCAATCATGGTCTATGAAGGAGATGATTTCGAATACGATATGGGCAAGATGGCTAACGACCCTGAAACACAACGTTGGTGGCGTGAAACCGATCCTTGTCAAACACGTATAGATGGGGCTCAGAAACATGAATGGTGGGCCGACATGGAAATGGTATATGATTTAAACAAGAAATAGGAGGAATAAATTATGAAAGCGAAGTATATCAGCCCAATTTTAACATCCTTGAATGCAGACGAAACTGTTAACTATGAACATATGCACAAATTCTATGATCAATTGATCGAAGCCGGTATTAACGGTGTTTTGACCGGTGGCAGTGCCGGTGAATTCTATGCGTTCTCCTATGATGAAATCAAAGAACTTATCTTGGACGCTATTAAATACGGTAAAGGTCGTTGGGAAGTAATTGCCGGTACCGGTCGTATGGTAAAAGCCGAAACCATTAAACTTTCGAATGAAGTATTGGCAGCCGGTGCTGATGCGGTTATTATCGTTGGTCCATACTACAGTGCTTGTAATCAGGAAGATGCGTTTGCATACTATGATGAAATTCTGAGCGCTATTAATGGTCCGGTGTACTTATATAACTACGGCGATCGCACAGGTTTTGACGTTTCCGCCGAAACATTGCTTCGCCTTCGTGAAAAACATGATAACTTGGTAGGCGTTAAAGATACTCATCCTGTATTGCGTCATACTCAACGTTACATTCAGTTCTTAAAACCTAAATTCCCTGACTTCAAAATTTACACAGGCTATGATAACAACTGTATTCCATCCGTAATCTCCGGTGGTGACGGCTGTATCGGTGCTTTATCCAATATCGATCCTCAGATGTGTGCGAATGTAATTAAATCTTTGGACGCTGAAGATTTGAGCGCTTTGAAAGAATTGCAACGCAAAATCGATGCTTACTTCGCATTCTATGAAGTTCATGTACCATTCAATCCTGTTATGAAATGGGCTCTTAAAGAATTAGGCGGTCCTATGGAAGAAACTTGCCGTACACCTATTCAAGTTTTAACTGACGCCGAAAAAGAAAAATTAGCTCCGGTAGCTGATGCTTTATGGCGCAACAAAAAATAATTATTTTGTTATGTGACCTATTGTAAGGGTTTCATATAGGCGCTATGACGCATTGCTTGCAGCACGTTGTAGCGCCAAATAAAAAATGAATCCGGCAGGAATTGAATATAGAAATCTATAAACAAGGCATTTTTCGACCTGAAAACTCTAATTTCTATTGATTGGGAGGCAACACAAATGGTTAATCGTATGATTCTTAACGAAACATCTTATTTCGGATTCGGTGCCATTAACAACATTGTAGGCGAATTAAAAGCGAACAATTTGAAAAAAGCATTGGTTACAACCGATAAAGACTTGATGAAGTTTGGTGTAGCAACTAAAGTTACCGACTTATTGGATAAAGCCGGTGTAGCTTATGAAATTTTTGACGAATTAAAGCCAAACCCTACAATTGAAAACGTGCAAGACGGCGTAGCAGCTTGTAAAAAAGCAGAAGCTGATTGTATTATTGCTATCGGCGGCGGCAGTTCCATCGATACCAGTAAAGCGATTGCTATTATTATGACAAACCCTGAATTTAGCGATGTTCGCAGTCTTGAAGGCGTAGCCGATACTAAACATAAATGTTTACCTATTATTGCGGTAACTACTACATCCGGTACGGCTGCCGAAGTTACGATCAACTACGTAATTACAGATGTAGAAAAACGTCGTAAATTCGTATGTGTTGACCCTCATGATATTCCAATCATAGCCATCGTTGACCCTGATATGTCCATGGGCATGCCTAAAGGCTTATGTGCTTCTACCGGTATGGATGCTTTGGTTCATGCCGTTGAAGGTTTCATCACTAAAGGTGCTTGGGAAATGACCGATATGCTTCATTTGAAAGCTATCGAAATTATAGCTCGTTCCCTTCGTGATGCAGTAGCCGGCGACCCTAAAGGTCGCGAAGCTATGGCACTTGGCCAGTACATTGCCGGTATGGGCTTCTCTAACGTAGGCCTCGGTATCGTTCATTCCATGGCACATCCTTTGAGCGCGTTGTATGACATTCCGCATGGTAAAGCTTGTGCTATGATGCTTACAGCTGTATTGAAATTCAATGCACCTGCAACCGGTGAAAAATATCGCGATCTTGCTAAAGCTATGGGCGTTCAAAACGTTGATGGCATGAGCAAAGAAGAATACCAGAAAGCAGCTATCGATGCTATCCAGAAATTAGCTGATGATGTAGAAATTCCTAAGAGCTTGCTTGAAGCCGGTGTTAAAGAAGAAGACATTCCGTTCTTGGCTGAATCGGCTAAAAACGATGCTTGTACACCAGGCAACCCTCGCGATGTATCGCAAGCTGACATTGAAGAAATCTATCGCTCGATTTTATAAGCCTAGCATAGTTTCATAAGATTATATAATTTTTGCTCGGTAATTAGATAATCTAAATAAAAGACCGCAGTATCTGTGGCTATAGCCATGAATACTGCGGCCTTTTTGTTGTTTTGTCAGACACCTCAATTTGAATGGGTTAATTTTTGAAGTTGATTTTGCAATGATTTTAATTCGGTTAAGATATCATCCGGTTTAAAGTCAGTGTGAACAGGTTCTTTGGCAGTTGGTGTTGCGAGCGGACGAAATTGGTTAGTGACTATTCGATCAATACTTTGGTGCAATTCGGATAAGAGTGCATTTAACTCCTTAATTGATAGTGACTCAGCATTTTGGTCGTCTTGTAATTGTTCTATATAGTAGTTGATGAAGCCGATGAGAAAACGACTGGCTGATGATATAGACGGCGTACGGCTGCCGGCAATAATTATAACATCGCTATTTAAATACGGTTTGAATTGCTCTGATAATAAGACATTAGTATCGACAAATTGGTCAACCCCGATAATGTATTTAGCTTGTTGAAGCAGTTGACATACGGTTTCGAAGGGCATTGATTCATAAGCAATCGGAATGAAACGATCCGGTGATATGGAAAGTATCTCTGTACAATCTTCTTGTAATTGCTTAGTGTAAGGCAAAAGATTATTAAAAATGTATATATTTTCGTTTTCGGGAATTTTGGCGATTTCAAAGAAGAAAGGCGTTGTAGGTCGTAAATCAAAAACAAATAATTGATTAGCCGGAATTATTGAATTCAGTTTTTCTGATTGTGTACCGGCACAGACATACAAGGTGTTTGAAGAAACAGTATTTATAGAGTTTGATGTGGCAGTTTTTAGGGTAATGTCAGAACCTAAAATGGATTGACACATTATAGCAATTTCTTCGGCAATAAACGGACTGCTGCCGACGGCTGTAATAAGTGGGCTATTCATCTGTTGAACCTCCTTTCTGAAGTAGCTCGATGAAAGCATTCGCCGCTCTGGAATTATGACGATTAGTCTTGTAGGCTAAGGCCGGTTGACGATATAAAGGCGGATCCAACGGAATCGTGACTAAGTCTGTATTTGTATCGCATAAGCTTCCGGGAAGAATGGTAATTCCTAGATTAGACGCTACAAAACGTTTGATGCTTTCAATATGATTCAACTCAAAATTGATTTGAGGTAATGTGTTTGATTTTTCAAAAGTTTGAATAATTTGCTGTCGATAGAAGCAATCGGCAGCTAATAAGATTAGCGATTCATTAACTAAGTCTGTTAATTGAACTGAGTTATTGCGCCGAAGATGATGTTGCCTTGAACAAATAACGTATAATTCTTCTCGCGGTAATGGCAAGTAGGTTAAGGCATTATTGTTTTGTGCTGAAAAAAGAATAGCCACATCGATTGCGTCGATTAATAACTCTTGTTCAAGCAGATTGCTGTGAGATTCGGTAAACACTAACTTGATTTGCGGATATTGTGATGTAAATTCTTTTAACAGTGAGGTGGTGGCACTAACGCCGGCTAACGGAGTCAGTCCTATTTTTAAAGTGCCGCCGTTTAGAGATTTTAAAGCGTCTATTTCATTTAAGGTGTTGGAAATACCTTCCATTACCTTTTGAACATGGCGTAAAAAAATCTGGCCTTCGCTGGTTAGTGTGATTTGTTTCTGCGTACGGTCAAAAAGTTGTATTTCAAGTTCTTCTTCCAAACTTCTAATGGCACTTGTTACAGCCGGTTGCGATACATAAAGTCGTTCAGCTGCTCTGGTGAAACTGTGAGTTTCATTGACCATAAGGAAGTATTCAAGTTGGCGAATTTCCAATGATAAATCTCCTTTCTATTTAAATGTTTTTTCGTATTAACTTAGCTGTATTGTAGCATTTTTTACATGGTTACGGGATAAGAAATAGCTATGGTAGCATAAGTGAATTTTATTTTGCACCGTGGTTTTTAATAGTAAAAGACTCTTTAAGCTGTTGCCGTGTCTTAATTTACTTCGATTCATAGCTGTAAATGAGCTAGGATAAATGACACTTATTGTTGGATAATCCCTAACTATTTCACACTGACATATGGTGCATGGTACGCTATGAGCATCAAAAGATACGTTAAAAAAAGATGGTATTGCGTATTAGGGAATAAATAAAGATATTGTTTTATTCGAAAGGAGTAATTATTATGGGTTCGTCTGCAATTGATAGTATGATTCATGGAGCATTATTCAGCACTGATGAAATGCGTGAGATTTTCAGTGATCGTTCTTGGGTGCAAAAATGGCTCGATACAGAAGCTGCATTAGCGAAAGCTCAAGGTGAATTAGGAGTAATTCCTAAAGAAAAAGCGGATGTTATTAATGAATATGCAAAAGCCGATTTGCTTGATATTCCGTCTATCGGTGAATTCTATAAGAGTTCCATTACAATTGTGCCTTTGTTAAAAGCCTTTAAAGCTGTTTTGCCTAATAATGCCGGTGAATTCGTTCATTGGGGTGCTACCAGTCAAGATATTGTGGATACAGGCTTAGTATTGTTGCAACGTGATGCATATGATGTAATTTTGCGTGATTTGAAGCTATGTCAAAAACATCTCTTAAAGATTGTGCGTGAACACAGAGATACTATTATGTGCGGTCGTACACATGTTATCCATGCTTTACCGATTACCTTAGGTTACAAAGTGGGTGTATGGGTTGATGAATTAGGTCGCAACATTGCACGCTTGGAAGAGATTAAATCTCGAGTTTTTGTCGGTGAAATGGCCGGGGCTGTTGGTACTTTAGCGTCACAACCCGAAAAAGGTTTAGAAGTACAGGCTCGTATGATGGACATTTTGGGCTTAGAAGTACCGATTATTGCATGGCATGTAGCGCGCGACAGTCAAGCTGAATTTGTCAGTGCATTAGCCTTGATTGCCGGCACATTAGGTCGCATCAATCATGAAATCTTATCCTTACAACGTACTGAAATTTTAGAGTTGGAAGAACCGTTCTTTATGGGTAAAGTTGGATCTTCGACTATGCCTCATAAACGTAATCCGCAAGTATTGGAAAATGTATTGGCTCTTTGCCGTAATGTTCGTAGCATTGCACCGTCTATCGTAGAAAGCATGGTTAGCGAAAATGAACGTGATTGGGGATGCTTCTTGTCTGAATGGGAAGCGATTCCACGTGCTTGTCATCTTATGGCGGCTGCTTTAGAAAAATCAAAAGATATCTTTGAACATATGATTATTTATCCTAAACATATGGAAAAGAACTTGTATTTATTGCGTGGTTTGATGATGAGTGAATGTATTATGATGCATTTGGCACCACGTTTGGGTCGTATGACGGCGCATGAAATCGTATATCGTACTTGTATGAAAGCGTATGAAGAAGAAGTTCAAATGTTTGATGCCTTAAAAGCTGAACCGGAAGTAGCCAAAGCCTTTACTGATGATGAAATTAAATATATGTTAGATCCTCATAACTATATTGGCTTGGCACCGCAATTTGTTGATCGTGTATTGGCTAAATATGACAAATAATATTTGCTACATATGAGATGTTATCTTATACGTACGTATAGAAAGGAGGCAGTATGTCTTCTAAGCAAATTCGTAATCTTTTGATTACTATAGCAGTCGGCGTTGTTATATGGTTTTTACCCGTACCAAATGGTATAACAGACCAAGCATGGCACTTATTTGCCGTATTTGTGAGCACAATCTTGGGGTTCATTTTGGCGCCGTTACCTATTGGTGCGGTTGCATTCTTGGGCGTAACAATAGCTGCGTTAACAGGTGTTATTACGACAAGTGTAGCTATTTCGGGATTCGGTAATAGCACTATCTGGCTCATTATTTGTGCTTTCCTTTTGGCTCGCGGGTTTATTAAATCTGGATTGGGGCGTCGTATAGCGTTCTTAATTATTAAAGCTATCGGTAAATCTTCGTTGTCCTTGGGATATGCGATTACATTAAGTGACTTTATCATTTCACCGGCCACGCCTTCCAGTACGGCTCGTGCCGGTGGGATTATTTATCCGATTATTCGTAGTTTGTCGTCTGCACTCGGTTCGGAACCGGGGCCTACCGCGCGGAAGTTTGGCGCTTATATCATGCAGATTGAGTATCAAGCGAATGCCATTACCTGTGCCATGTTTATGACGGCCATGGCCGGGAACCCGTTAATTGTGGAACTGGCAGAAAAGACGATTGGGGTTCAGATTACTTGGGGCAATTGGGCGTTAGCTGCCATTGTGCCCGGTCTGTTATCCTTGTTACTTATGCCATATCTGTTGTATAAATTGTTTCCCCCTGAAATAACAGATATGCCGCATGCTAAGACTATGGCTATTGAAGAGTTGGATCGGATGGGGCCTATGTCGCCGATGGAAATTAAAATTGCTGTTATCTTTGTAGGGGCTTTGGTTTTATGGGCTACCTCCGAATTGACACATTTAAATGCTACATTGGTTGCAATGATAGCCGTTGGCGTATTATTACTGCTCAGTGTGCTGACTTGGGATGATGTTTTGGCTGAAAAAGGTGCATGGAACACCATGTTCTGGATGGGGTCTTTGATTACTTTGGCCGGGGCTTTGGCTAAATCAGGCTTTGTTAAGGCTGTATCTACTATGGCCGGCGAAGCAATTTTATCGGCCGGATTGTCTTGGTTGGCTGCGTTTGCCTTGCTAGCCATCATTTATGTTTATTCTCACTACGCCTTTGCCAGTGTATCGGCACATATTGGTGCCATGTATGCAGCTTTCTTGGCAGTAGCCGTAGCAGTTGGGACACCGCCTTTGTTGGCGGCCTTGTCATTGGCCGGGTTATCCAATTTGATGATTCCGTTGACTCATTATGGCGGTGGGGCTGCACCTATCTTGTATGGTGCGGATTTTGTATCTCAAGGTAAGTGGTGGCAATTAGGCTTTATAATTACAACGGTCAATGTGATTATATGGCTTGGAATCGGTGCCATTTGGTGGAAAGTAATCGGTTTATGGTAAAACGCCAAGTAAATGAATGTTTATTGTATGATTAAGAAAAATAATTTAATACCATAAAATGAAAATGCCGCAATTGTTATTTGTATAAAAGTAGTGATTGCGGTACCTTTGCGTTGGCGAGGGGTTATTAATAAAATTTATTTCTGAGTTTTTATTTTGTGATTTTACATAAATAGTTTAAACGAATATAATTAGCCTCTGTAGTACGTACGATTTCATGACAATGTTTTTTCAAGGAGATGCTATTAGCTATGGAGGCTCACAAAGAGAAGCTGTGGACACTGCCGTTTGTGCTGGACACAGTGATTAATTTATTGGTGTTTTTAATTTATTACTTATTGATCGTAATTATTGCGGTGGTGGCAAAAGATACGCTTCATGCCACATCCAGTCAGGCCGGTTTGGCTGTAGGTATTTATATTATCGGTACCGTTTTGGCTCGTATATTTGCGGGCCGTTTTGTAAGTACCTTAGGAAGTCGCAAAGTGCTTTATACCGGTTTGGGTATCTATTTAGTCTCAACGGCTTTGTACTTTTATATTCCAAACTTGATTGTGCTGGATACCATTCGTTTTATTAACGGCTTTGCCTATGGTATTACGTCGACGGCTACCAGTACGATTGTGGCCAGTGTAATTCCGAAAGCACGTCGCGGTGAAGGCATTAATTATTACGGTTTGAGCACCAGTTTGGCAGCCGCCATCGGTCCTTTCTTGGGGATTTTTCTATTATCCCTTACCAGATTCCGTACAATCGTGGCCATCTGTGTAGGTCTCGTAATCCTTTGTGTGCTTGCAGCTGTAAGCATGAAATACGAAGAACCGCAGTTCAGTGAAGCTATTAAAAAAGAAGAATCGGGACGACGCATTTCCGATTATTTGGAACCGCGCGTCAACTCCATCACTTTGATTTCTGTTTTGGTAGGCTTTGCTTATTCGGGTATTTTAGGCTTTATGGCATCCTATACCCGTGATATTAATATGGTGCAGGCCGGGACCTGGTTCTTTGTTGTCTATGCGGTAGTTATCACCTTGACACGCCCTTCACTGGGGTTAATCTTTGACCGCAAGGGTGAAAACTATGTTTTATATCCATGCTTTATTTCATTGGCCATCGGTATTTTGTTGTTGGCCTTTGCCGATGCTTCGTGGATGATTTTATTATCCGCTGTTTTTGTTGGTTTAGGTTACGGCACGTACATGTCCAACGGACAAGCCGTAGTAGTAAAAATGGTACCGTTCCATCGTATCGGGATTGCCACATCCACCTATTTTATTGCCCTTGATATCGGCCTCGGTTTCGGACCGTATGTATTGGGTGGTGTTAAAGAAATCGTAGGTTTCACCAACATGTTCCTGTTGACCGTCATAGTGGCGTTGGTTGCCTTCGTATGCTATCACTTCTTATACGGTCGCTTGTTGGGGACCCCAAACGATCCGGCTTTGAAAGCACAAAAAGAAGAAATGGAAATTCGCAATCAGGATGGCAGTTTTACTTTGGAAACGGGTAAAATCTCATTAAATTAATAGGTTTTAAAGCACATGAAATCGGCTTGTTTTTATTTTTCGTATGATATACACTAGAAATGAAAAGAGATGTTGTTGTATTTCTGGCGTGAACAAATTAAACCTTCCAGTCGTTGTTGAATTTGATTGAAATTAAAGTAATTTGAATTTACGCTGATGTGTATGTTTTATGATGGATTGAGGAGATTGGAAATGTCCGTTAAGCAAGCTGAGTTAATGATGCTGTTTGTTACGTTTTCATGGAGTTCATCCTATTTATTGATGAAAATCGCACTGACCGGTGTAGATCCGTTTACGCTCATGTTGTTGCGGTTCAGTATAGCTTTTTTGTGTGTGTTACCGCTGCTTTTGCGCACACTGAAATTTTGTACCAAACGAACGGTAGTAAAAAGTTTGGTGTTGGGCTTTTTGGTGTACAGTTCCTTGTTCGGTACGATTATGGGGTTAAAGCATACCACTGCATCAACGGCTGCATTTTTAGGAACAACGGCCGTTGTGTTGGTACCGATTTTGGAAGCCATTTGGACACGTAAGATGCCACCGATGCTGACGATATTAAGTATTGCGTTGGCCTTTGTTGGCTTGGTGCTCTTTACCGTTAAAGACGGGTTATCTTTAGATATCGGGGCCCTATACTGTTTGTGGGGGGCTTTCGGTTATGCCGTTTATATTCTGGTGGTAGGTCGTATGGCTAATGAAGATGATATGTTCCCGGCCAGTTTATTGCAATTCGGAGCCATCGCCATATTTAGTGCCATCAGTGCTTATGTTTTTGAAACGCCGCATTTGCCGCAAACCGGTTTGCAGTGGGGTGCCGTTTTGGGCCTTGCCGTAGTGTGCAGTGCTTTTTGTTTTGTTATGCAAAGTATTGTGCAGCGTTATCTGTCACCGTCGCGTACGGGCTTAATTTTCTCTATGGAACCTGTATTCGCTGCCATCTTGGCGTACTTCATCCTTGATGAAGTCATGGACGGCCAAGGTTTAATAGGGGCGTTGCTCATCATGATTGCCAATGTTTTGAAAAATATCGTGTATCGGATTCGGTATATGAATGCTCAACGAAAGCGTAAAATTTGGAATCGAAAGCGAGTGGCGTAGACCGGAGAATAAAGAATATAATAGATAAAAAAAGCACAGATCTTCGAGATGAAGGTCTGTGCTTTTTATTATTTAAAATAGATTTGTAGGTCCGTTAAAATATTCATTATAGGACTTATAAAAAACATACATACCAGACATATAAGCCGGTGACGTAGGTTTGGCTGATATTATATCAATCGAATCGAGAGGGGTTGCAGCAGTATAAGGCAGTACTTTTGAACCATCAAAATTGTAAATTGCGACTCCGAGAGGGCGCCATTTTACGCCGGAATCGTTATACCATGCATCTGATCCTTTTGCAATGTTACCGTGATAAATTTCGTGTAGACGTTTGAAACTTCGTTCAGAGTTTAAATAATAGGTGTTTTCATATAATGTGATTGTATTATTGTTGTAATAAACAGCGTATGCCTTAGCGTTAATTATATAGTAGGGAGGACTAGTGCGAACGATTTTAACAGAAGTGTTATCAATGTATTCATCAGATATATCTCCTGTAAATACATGCTGATAACGGCTCGGATTATTTCGTAATTCATCCAACGATATGGCTGATGCCATTGAAAATAGAGAAATGAAAAGTACAGCGATCATAAAAATCCGTTTCATGGTGATACCCTTCCCCTTTTTTTCGTGTAAAATACGAATGCTAAAAAGTTTTTGCCGAAGATATATTATCTTTATTTTACCATATAGTATGGGGATTTTATCAACTATATTTGCATAAATAATAAGATTAGAAAAAGTAGCCAAGGGGGCAAGAGCGGCAAAAAGGGCAACATAAAAAGGGGCAGAAAAATGAAAAAAAGCCCCCATTTTTTTTGAATGAAATGAAAAAAGAAGAAATATTCAAGCCTAAATAAAAATAACAACAAACGCAGTATGTATACGGCTTCTTGTCAGTTTTGAAATAGCTTTAAATATTTCTCCTTGATTTATAAAGTTGGTGGAGCGGCCGATGGGAATCGAACCCACCTCTACGGCTTGGGAAGCCGTCGTTCTACCGATGAACTACGGCCGCAAATGTCTTTTTATATTTTATCAACTTTGCTTATGTTTGTAAATACTTTGTATAGTCGGATTTAGTTGGTAAAATTAAGCAATTGGGCACGAAAGTTACGCTACATAAAGCAAAACGAATAATCTTTTTACAAGGACAACATTATGTTCGGTAGCTTTGTTATGATTATGGCAACAAAAGGATACTGTATCGATAATACGGGGATAAAGTAAGGAGGCGTTCGATATGGATTTATTACGGTGTTTCTTCTATGTTGATGATTTTAAAAAAGTGCCAAGTAAAAAGATGGTTATTAATAGCGCCTTGGGCATACTGTTTTTATTTATGCTGATGTTTAATGTGATGGGAATCCCTATAGGCACTGCAATCTGGTTTAATTCCGAAAAGCTGTTAAACCTTGAAAGTTTGATAATTTGCACCATAGGCGGCTGGGCGATAGTCACGGCTTGGTTTACTGTCGGAAATGAGGAAAGTTCCGAGAAGTCTAAATTGATCGCATATAGTTTGTTAAGTATAGTCGGTATGTATATGTTGGCGCCGATTTTATTCCTTGCCTTTACCTATAAGTTTATTATGGGTAGTGCGACGGTTTTGTGGTTTGCCCTGCTGGTCGGTTTGAGTAGTGTTGTGAAAAAATACGGTGCTGTGATTGCAAAACTTCGTTGGCTCTTTTTAGGGTTAATCGTGATATGTTATAGCAGCATGTTTCTATTCGATATGTACGGTGAACGATACAGCTTTGAAACTATTTGGGCGGTCAATGCAGGTTTGTATTTGTTGGAACTTATTATCGTGAGTTATTTCATTGTGTGGGAGCTCGTTAATTTCAGACTGCATCTGGAGTCCGGTTATGACAAAGATATTTTAATCCGCGGAAGCGAATCAGCCGATGAAAGCAACAATGGCTTGGACGAATTGGCATATACTTTAAAAACCATGTTTGTCCTTCAAATCAGTTTTATGATGCTTATTATGTTTTGCTTGCGTATCGGTGGGCTTATAAAGACAATATTTAATGTTAATATTTAAAAACCAGGAAAATAATAAATCTAAAAATAGCGTAGGCAAGCTACGCTATTTTTTGTTAATTATATAATATAACTGAATACTTATTTTTTTACAGTTATTCAATTTTTTTGCCACGCACATCGAAAGAATATGATATAGTTATAGTGTGAGAAGTATTCTGTTATGGAGGTGGCAAAACATGTCATTATTAGATGAAGTTTTAAAAGCTAATGAAGCCTATGTGGCTGATATTATTAAAGAATACGGTGAAGCGGGGATGCCGTCCCCGAAGACACCGCAGCGTCATATTGCGATTTTGACCTGTATGGATACGCGTTTGGTGGATTTATTGGAACGAACTATGGGAATCAATCGCGGTGATGCGAATGTGATTCGTGTAGCCGGTAACTGTATTACCGATGTGTTCAGCGATGTTATCCGCAGTCTGGTTGTAAGTATTTATGAATTGGGAGCCAAGGAAATTTTCATTGTCGGTCATGAAGATTGCGGCATGGAAAAGACTTGTCCTGAAGAATTGTCCAAACGCATGATTGATCGCGGTATTTCGCCGGAAGCAATTACTATGATTCGTTGTGAAATGGATCGTTGGGCCAATAATTTCTGCCATTCCGAACAAAACGTAATTAAAGCAGTCGCTCAGCTTCGTCAAAATCCGTTGATTCCTAATGATGTTAAGATTCATGGCCTTATGCTGAACCCTTACACTAGTAAGTTGACCTTGCTTGTGGACGGTAATAAACCGAATACTGAACTTGATTCCATGGCTGTTTGTACTTGCTACTAATTTGTAATGCTGTCAGGTTTGTCAATTACGGATTGTGTAATTAACGTATTTAGCCAACGGCTATAATTACTGACTTATTATAATTAACTCATTTGGCAACTTGTTCATTGCGTAATAATCGGGTATAGGTTTTGACAGTGAAGTCGGGAGGGTTTAATTTGCCTGTCAACAGAAGTAATCAAATATTAATCATTGTTATGATTGCGTCATTTTTGACACCGTTTTGCGGTAGTTCACTGAATATGTCGCTACCGGATATAGGCCGGGAATTTCATGCCGGTACGTCTGAACTTAGCTGGGTCATCGAAATATTTTTATTGACCTGTGCTATTTTTACGGTACCTATGGGACAACTGGGTAACCGAATCGGCAAAAAGAAGGTCTTTTTAATCGGGACCATATTATTTACGTTGACCTCATTGGTCATCCATTTTGCCCCGACTATTCATTGGCTCATGGTTCTGCGTGGTTTGCAGGGCGTTGCGGCAGCTATGCTCTTTTCAACGGGGACGGCCATTATTGCCTTGGTATTTCCGCCGGAACGACGCGGTTGGGCCATGGGCATGAACGTCGCTGTAGTCTATATCGGGTTGGCCGTGGGACCGGTTATCGGCGGATTTTTAAATTATCGTTTCGGTTGGCAAAGTATATTCTACTTTATAGCTTTCTTGGGCATGATTGCGGTGATCATGACGATTCTTTTTATGAAAGAAGAGTGGATCAATAAAGATCAGGGGTATATGAACCCGGTAAGCATAATATTGTACGCTGCCGCTTTGGTTATGGGGTTGTACGGTTTATCGGAGATTGTGAAAACGCCGACCGCCAAATATATTTTCGGAGCCGGTATTTTGACAACTCTCATATATATTTGGCATGAGGCCCATGTGGCTAAACCATTGTTACCGGTGCGTATTTTCCTTGAAAATAAGACGTTTGCGTTCTCTAATTTGGCCTCTATGTTGAATTACAGTGCTACATTTGCCGTGGGCTTTTTGTTGTCTTTATATTTGCAAATGATTATGGGCTATAATTCGGAAATGGCAGGCTGGTTTTTATTGGTTCAATCCATTGTTATGGCACTTTTATCGCCGGTTATGGGGGCTTTGTCGGACCGTTACGGATCGGCTGTGTTAGCCTCGACCGGTATGGGAATTATTGCCATAGGTCTTCTCGTGATTTGGGAGGCTATGAACCTGACGTCTGTGGCGATTATTATCGGCGGCTTAATTATTGTGGGCGTTGGTTTTGCCATGTTCTCGGCACCGAATAACAATGCGATTATGGGCTCGGTACCGCCGGCTTATTTCGGTATGGCCAGTTCCGTTATCAGTACGGTTCGTTTGCTCGGCCAAGTACTGAGTATGTCTATTGTAGCATCTATTTTGGCACGTAATACTGGGGCGGCCGGAGCCGCTATTGCCAATGTGGACAAGGCCGTTTTATTGGATAATATCCAATACAGTTTGATTGTATTTATGGCTTTTTGTGTTATCGGCATTATTCCGTCGATGATTCGCAATCGGTAATTAAGATCGCGCGTCGGTAGCAGTTAACTGCCTAAATTAGTAAAAAAATAAGTATATCTGTCTGAAGTATCAGCTGCCAGGCAGTGAATGCCGGATAGAATTGCAGATAGAATAACAGGTAGAATTATAGTTAAGGAGTATATAGTATGACGTGGAAAGTAGAGATTTATTCCGAATTGCCGGATGAGGCCAAAGCGATTCGCCAAGCTGTATTTGTGGAAGAACAGGGGTTTCAGGAAGAGTTTGACGAGTTGGATAACACGGAAGCGGCTCATTTGGTCGGTTTTGTGGAAGGTGAACCGGTTTGTACCTGTCGTTTTTTCCGTGCTAAAGATGAGGCATCTACATTTATTATCGGCCGTGTGGCGGTTATGAAAGACCGTCGCGGACAACAGTTGGGTGCTAAATTTTTATTGGCGGCGGAAGATTTTATCCGCGTCATGGGTGGCGTTAAAACTAAATTGGCGGCTCAAGTGCAGGCCAAAGGCTTTTATGAAAATCTCGGCTACACGGCGGAGGGTAAAGTATTCGACGAAGAGGGTTGCCCTCATGTGTGGATGAGTAAATAAAATATATATAAATAAAACAAAGCCGTTTAGCGATTATCGCTAAACGGCATTTTTGTTTTGCCAGCAGTTATCTTTTTTTATTTGGTACGTATACTTGTAAAAAGCCCGGCATTACTTCCAGATCAACCGGCATAAGCGGACCTTTGTTGCCGTCCATGTTGGTAGGCAATTCGATATCATCGAGTAAGGTAATTTTTGCTTTACGCACTTTTAAAATCGTTACATATTTTGATGTATAAATCGAACCGCGTAAGATGAGCGGTAAGATGCGCAGAATATCCATGATGAAATATTCTTTGAAGATGATGATGCGCATGTAGCCGTCATCAACTGAAGCTTGGGGCATGAATTTTTCAAAACTGGATACTACATTGGTGAGCAAAGCGATGACCAACGGTGAACGAATGGTAAAATCATGCTCATCCGTTTTAATATGAAAACTGTAATCTTTGGTGGTAAAAAGAGCTTGGCCGCCTTTTACGAAATAGGCCAAAGGACCTAAGAGCTGCTTCTCTTTAGGCGTTACTTCCTCCACCACTTTAGGAATGACGCCGGCCGCAATATTATTACAAAAATATTGATCGTTACAACGACCAATATCCACGTGACGAATTTTGCTGTGTTTTAGGGCTCTTATGGCAGCCAACGGCTCCAGCGGAATGCCGAGGGCTCGCGACATATCGTTAACTGTGCCGACTGGTACAAATCCGAATTTGGCAGTACCGCCGCCTTGGGCAATACCGTTTACCGTTTCGTTGATGGTGCCGTCGCCACCCATGCAGAATACGGAGTCGTAGCCGTTTACGGTAGCATATTTGGCAAAGCGCGTGGCATCACCGGCTTTGGTGGTAAATTTAATTTCCATATGATCAAAGAGGGTGCTCAACTGCCATTGCAGTTCCATAGCATACTGTATGGCACGGCCTCCACCTGAGACAGGATTTATAATAACTAAACAGCGACTCATGTATGTTCTCCCATTTGTATTTTAGTTGACGCTTAGCAGATATTGCCTTTATAATTAGATTAAAATAGTCTGTAGAAATCAGCATACTGCCTTGTTATATCTATTATAAGGTATTTATACTATATAGTATACTAGAGATTGACTGTCACTACAAAGCGTAGGCTGAAAGCTATTCGTGAAAGTAGAGGATTTACTATGGGTAAGCAAGAAGAATATCATCTTAATTCGATTGATTCTATTGGTCGTTTGCCGTTGAGCGAACAAGTTTATGTTACGTTAAAACAAGCCATTTTAACAGGGGCGTTAAAACCGCAGGTAAAGCTTAATGAAGTGAAAATTGCGGAACAGCTTAATGTGAGTGCCACCCCGGTTCGTGAAGCGTTTCGTAAATTGGCCAAAGATAATTTGGTAGTCATTAAACCTTGGAAAGGTGTTACCGTTAAAGGGTACACCCCGGAAGAAATTATCGGCATGTACCAGTGCCGTGAAGTGATGGAAGGCTTAGGAGCCCGATTATGTGCGGAACTTTGCACGGCAGAACAGCTTGAAGAATTACAGGCGCTCTGTGATGCAGGCTCGGCTACGACTGATGCGGAAGAACGCGTGCAGATTAACAGTCGTTTCCATACTTTGATCTCGTTCTTCTCGAATAACGAGCGCGTTATGGATTATTTGGGCGAATTCCGTGAAATGGTAAATCGTGATATGTATATCAGCACTATGGACCAAGCCCGTACCGATTCTTGTAATCGGGAGCACGCCGAAATTATGGCGGCTATTCGTAATCACGACGGCGAGGCGGCTGAACAAGCTATGCGCAAACATATTCGCAATGCTTTCGTATTTAAAAAAGCACATGCCGATTTACGCGCTAAGAAATTTGGCGTATAGACTTTTGATGTCGGAGTTGAGACTTTGATAAAGGGCGTATTGCAAGGTAAAGTTTGCACCGGATAGACAAATTTAAAAAATTTGCATGAAAAAAGTGCAAATTTTGCATAACAACTGTTTACTTTTTTCTTGCAGTTTGCTATAATCATTTCAGGATGTGACCACAGAGTTATATCTCGGGGCACCCCCCAAAGCCCCTTAACATTTGAATGTGATTCAAATGTTCTCTCTCTCTTTTTTCTCAAGCACAAAAGCCTCGGCATATGCCGAGGCTTTTGTGCGTTTAAGAGAAATTAGGATTAAACACTTAATTAAATAGATAAAAGTTTGTTGTGTGTGGACAGTTTGTTTGGGAAAATTAGAAGTGGCGGAATTTCAGACTGCAATATTGATAAAGGTCAGTTAGTAATTTGATCTTAGATACCATATACATTACTTTCTAATGACACACAATTAAATATAAATAGTTGAAAAAATCAATTGTCACAGAATGAATATAAGGAGGTTCTATGAAAAAAGTACCGGTCGCAGAGGCTGTAGGGCAGGTTTTATGTCATGATATAGCGCGCATTGTAATCGGCGAAGTAAAAGATACGCCGTTTCGTCGCGGTCATGTTATTCGTGAAGAAGATATTCCGGCCTTTTTAGAATTGGGTAAGGAATATGTATTCGTGCAGGAACCGGACGATGAAGCAGCTTTGGCTGACAAATTGCATGAAGAAGATGTAGCTCTCGGTTTATATGCTTTATGCGACAATGACAGTATTTATGCCTCCGATGTGCGAGAAGGTAAAATTGAGGCTTTTGCCGCTTGGGACGGCATGCTCAAAATCGATGTACCGCGTTTGCAGGCTATTAACAGCATCGGGGAACTGACGATTGTGACAAAATGGTCGCACACGGCCGTTAAAAAAGGCGATAAATTAGCCGGTATGCGCTGTATTCCTTTATGGTTGCCTAAGGTGCAACTGGAACAGGCCAAAGCGATTTGGCAAAATCAGCCGCTTCTTTCGGTTAAACCGTTTGTGAGAAAGCGCATCGGTCTTGTTACGACCGGTTCTGAAGTAGCCCGAGGCCGTATTCAAGATGCTTTCCGGCCGATTATTGAAGAACGGACGGCACCGTTTGGCATGAAAATTGTGGCTCATGAAATCGTTATCGATGATACGGATAAAATTATGACGGCTATTAAAGCAGTGAAAGAAGCCGGCGCCGATATTATTTTCTGTACCGGCGGCATGAGTGTAGATCCCGATGATTTAACGCCGGGGGCTATTGCCAAGAGTGCCGCTCAAGTAGTAACATACGGGTTGCCGGTATTACCCGGTTCCATGGTGTGCATTGCTTATATGGGCGACGGGACACCGCTTGTGGGCTTGCCGGGCGGCGTTTTATTCAGTAAACCGACCGCATTTGATGTGTTCTTGCCACGCCTTGCAGCGGATGATCCGATTACTAAAGCAGACTGCATTGCTTTAGGCCATGGCGGCTTACAATAGTTTGACAGCCACCGGTAGGTGGCGTACAATGAAGGGTGAATTATTTTATAGTAATGAGAGGTGAAATGAGTATATGTTTACCACATCATTGCAGGTACGATTTTATGAAACTGATATGATGGAAGTAGCTCACCATACCAATCACTTGCGATGGTTTGAGTTAGGCCGGGTTGAGTTTTTCAGAGCCTGTGGCATTACCCTGTGGGATATGATGAATGACGGGATTGTGTTCCCGATTACGAAAGTGGCCTGCGAATATAAAGAGCCGGCACGTTTTGATGATGTGTTGACCGTTGAAGTAACGCCGACCAAAGTAACAAGAGCTCAATGTGTTTTTACGTATCGAATCGTACGTGAAGCGGATGGTGCGTTGATTGCAACCGGTGAGACACAGAATGTGTTTACTGATAAGGCAACGGGGAAGGTAATTCGTTTGAGCGATACCTATTATGAGCCTATCAGTCGCACCATAAAGGAGAGAAAGAGTCATGAGTAAAGTAGCCGGTTCGGAGGTCGCCAAGCGGCCTATCGGAGTATTCGACTCCGGTATCGGGGGATTAACCGTATTAGCCGTGTTGCGCCGGATGTTTCCCCATGAAGATTTTATTTACGTTGGCGATAACGCTAATAATCCGGTAGGCAATCGGCCTAAGCATGAAATCAGTCAGATTGCTATGAATATCGGTCATTTTTTAGCTGAGGTACCTGTCAAAATGGCAGTTGTTGCATGCAATACATTTTCCGTGGTAGCCTTGGATGAATTGCAGGCTACCTTTGATTACCCTGTTGTAGGGGTTGCGAAGGGCGTGCGGACCGCTATTGATACGAGTCAGACTCAGTCGATTGCAGTTATGGCTACGAAGGCTACGATTGAAAGTCACAAACATAAGGAAGAAGCGTTAGAGCTTGATCCTCAGATTTCCATGTGGGAACAGGCTTGTCCTGATTTGGCTCATTTAATTGAACAAGGGCATTTGGATGATCATGTGATTCATGCATCGGTACAGGAGTATTTGGACCCGATTATAGCTCATGGAGCCGATACGATTGTGTTGGGTTGTACTCACTTCCCGTTTTTAACGGACTTGATGCAGCACATGACAGGCGGCGAGAAGACGTTCATCGATCCGTCGTATGAAACGGCCCAAGAAGTCAAAGATGTATTGGAGTCTCATAACTTGATGAACCCGCAGACAACTAAGGGTACATTGGATCTTTGCTTTACTAAAGATAAAGAACTGGCTGAACGAATGACGTCTTTATTGATTCCGCCGGAAGAATTCAACCTTCGATTAATTAAACTATAAGGGAGCAGTATATGGATATGTATTTTTACACATTAGTCAACATAGTAGTAACGATTGTGTTCATCGTTGCCGTCTTGTTTGTTGCATTTCGCATTTTTGCCTGGAAACAGGGCAATGAACAAATTGTCATGTTGCCAAAACGTCGTACGCCGTTTGAAGTAGAAGATATCAGTTTTAATCAGGTAACCTTGGTATCGGATATCCCGTTTGTCAATAAAGGTCGTCAAAACGGTACGATTATGGATTTATATCCGCGTCATTTGTTGCCGCAGGAACAGTTCGATGCCGTATCGATTACATCTTGGACAACCGATGCCAATGATGAACGTCACGACGGCTATTGGAAATCGGTTATTATCGAACCGCGTCAAGGCGGTACTGTTCGTTTGCGCCTGATTTTGACGGCTAAAAGCGGCAATATTCGTAAAGACCTTGTAGGTTTCCCCGACATGAATATTGACATTGTGTACCAGGTTGTGGGACGCAGTGACTGGCATATTTCTAAAAATCGTTTAATTTTGACAGCTGAAGAATTACAGCATGCTATGCGGCAGTAGGAGGTAGGTAACCATGGCAAATTTAGAATTAGTACCGGTTCATACTCGTATACTGACCCATCGAGATGATATTGTAGAAGCTATTATGCATTATGCCGGCCAAGATATCGGTCCGGAAGATATTGTGTGTGTCGCTGAATCTGTAGTAGCAATCACACAGGGCCGCATTACCCGTCCGGAAGAACTTCATCCGACCTGGCAGGCTCGTTTACTATGCCGTTTTGTGCCGGCTGAAGGCTCTATGAGTTCGGTATACGGCATGCAATCCGCTATGGAACTTGACGGCAAATGGAAAGTATTCGGAGCTTTTATTTTGGGGGCCATCGCCAAAGTATTCCGTAAAGACGGTGTATTTTATCAAATTTCGCGTGCTGCCGCGTTAACCGATGATGTAACGGGGACAATGCCGCCGTTTGATAAACATATCGTTTACGGTCCGAAGGATGCGGATAAAGTGGCAGAACGTATTGTACAGCGTACAGGCAGTTACGGTGCGGTTGTAGCCGATGTTAATGACTTGAAACGCGCTGCCGTGCTTGGCCATAGTCGCGGCATGGATCCGAAACGCATTGCACGTATTTTGATTGACAATCCGTTTGGTAATGATGATCAAATGACGCCAATCGTTATTATTAAAAATTTCGCCTCCATTTCGGAGCGACAATAAATAGGAGGCCTTAGGGCCTCTTTTTGTTTGTAATAATCGTTTAATCGGTAGGATACTTTAAAATAAATATAAGTTAAACATGGTTAAAAGGAGTTTAATTGAGTAATAAACAGTGAGCGAAAGGAGTTGTTCCTATGTTAGTGGGCCTTGATGTGGGCGGCACGTTCACGGATGCGGTAGTCGTAGCCGATGGTCGAATTTTAAAAAGTCATAAATGCAGAACGACCAAACCGAATTTGATGGAGGGGATTGAAGCGGCTTTGGCCGGCGTAGCTGCGGCCATTAATCCGTCAGAAGTGACACGCGTGACGTTGTCGACGACAATTGTGACGAATGCACTGGTAATGAATCAGGTGGATCCGGTCGATTTATATGTCGTGCCGGGGCCGGGCATGGATATTCGGCCTATGTTGCCGGCAGAACCGGTTGTACTTAGCGGTTATACGGACCATCGTGGCTCCTTGGCGGCTCCTTTAAAGCAGAGTAAATTGGACGCTATTCCCGGTGAAAAACGTCATGCAAGGGCGGCCGTTTCGGCTAAGTTCAGTGTTCGTAACCCCGGTTTGGAACAAGCGTTGAAAGAAGAATTATTGGCAGACGGTTATGAAACGGTATCGGCCGGGGCGGAATTGAGCGGTTCGCTAAATTTTCCGCGTCGTACGGTGAGTGCCTATTTTAACAGTGCTGTACAGGGAACGTTTGAGTCCTTTAGTGAGGCCGTAAAAGCAGCTCTGGCCCGCTACGGTTTGACGGCACCTGTTTACATATTAAAAGCTGATGGCGGTTCATTACCGTTAGAACGTATGAAAGCAAGTCCTGTTGAAACAGCTTTTACGGGGCCGGCAGCCAGTGTGTTGGGGATGGCGGCCTTGCGGTCTATGCCGGAAACCATGACGGTAGCTCTTGATATGGGCGGTACAACGACGGATATTTCGCTCTGGCAACATGGTGTGCCTATGATGGCACGCGGCGGTGCGATGATTCGGGAATATCCGAGTGCGGTTCGTTCTTTTGCGGTAAGTTCGGTCGGTATCGGCGGCGAATCAGCCGTTGCTTTTGATGAAAACGGTCAATTACAGGTCGGCCCTGATCGACTCGGACAGTCGCTTGTATTGGGCGGCACCATACCGACGTTAGGTGACGCATTAATCGTGTTAGGCAAAGCTGATTACGGTGACACTGAAAAAGCTTGGCAGGGTCTGGCTGAATTGTTGCAAAAGGCACCGGCACAATATGTTAAGTGTGCTCATAAAAAAGCCGGGGACGATGATGAACGTAATGCCGTTAAATTTTTGGCGGAGGATATTGTAGCGCAAGCAGTCAATGTTATAACCGAAGGTATTGCCGCTTCGGTACAACGAGAAAACAAACTGCCTATTTATGTGGTGCGTGATATTGTAGAACCGAAATTATTTACACCGGAAGAGCTGGTAGCTGTGGGCGGTACGGCAGTAGCGTTGGCCCCGTTTGTGAGTGAACGCTTAGGCTTGCCGGTTCAAATTCCGCAAAATGCACCGGTAGCTAATGCTGTAGGTGCGGCGGTAGCTCGTGAAACCCTGATGATTACCGTTCATGTGGATACGGCCAAACGACTGTTGGTAGTGCCGGAATTGGGCATTCATCAAAAACAGGCTGCGGTGCAGACGGCGGCTCAAACCGAAGCACTGGCTTTAGAATTTTTACAAAAAGCGGCCGAAGATTTAGGACTTACCAATGCACCGTCAGGTCACATTATATCGGTGGAAGATGTGCCGATTATTGAAGGTTGGCAGTCAATGCATCGCTTAATTACCGTAAAAGCACAATTGGAACCGGGGGTGAGTGAATATGTACGATAAGAATACTTTAGGCCTCGTATTTTTCCCGGCCTTTGACTGGAAGATTTCGCCGACTCATCCGGAACGGCAGGAACGCTTGTTATATACGCGTGACCAACTCTTGGAAGAAGGTCTTTTGGAACATCCGGCTATTCGTGAATATAATCCGCTACTCGCTTCGTGGCAGGATATAGAACGTGTTCATGTAGGCGCTCCGTCGCTTAAAAAATGGGTGACCGAAGCTCATCGCGTATCGGTTGGCGGGGCTATTGCTGCCGCTGAAGCGGTTATGCGCGGTGAAGTAACTCGCGCCTTTTCATTGGTTCGGCCACCGGGACATCACGCCATGAAAATGGTGCACGGTATCCGCGGCTTTTGTACGGTTAATGTGGAAGCTATCATGATAGCTTATTTGCGTCGCCATTACGGCGTGCGTCGCATCGCTATCGTAGATACGGATGTGCATCACGGTGACGGGACACAAGATATTTTTTACCATGATCCGGATACCTTGTTTATTTCATTTCATCAAGACGGTCGTACTCTATATCCGGGGACCGGTTTCATGTATGAATACGGCGGGCCTCAGGCTGTGGGCGCTACGGTGAATATTCCATTGCCACCGGGCACGGGCGATGAAGGCATGCTCAAAGTATTACAGAACTTGGTAATGCCTATGTTTAATGATTTTAAACCGGATATTATCATTAATTCGGCCGGCCAAGATAATCACTTCAGCGATCCGTTGGCGAATATGATGGTTACGGCCAAAGGCTATGCCCGTCTTACAGATCTCCTGAAAGCAGATATTGCCGTTTTGGAAGGTGGTTACTCTGTGCAAGAAGCCTTGCCATATGTAAATACGGGGATTGTGCTTTCTATGGCGGGCCTAGATTACAGTCAAGTCGTAGAACCGGCGTTTGATGCCGACACGAATCGCCAGCGCCCTGATGTGACACGTCGTATTGATGATATTATAAGAAAATGGGCCGACCAGTGGCATCGCCGTCATGAAATGCAAGTTGATGCCTTATTGGGGCTCGGGGATTTTTGGCAAGATAGACGTCAGATTTATTATGATGAAACGGGTATTTCCGAATATCGGGATGAAAAGATTCGTCTCTATCCGGACAAGGTCGGTTATATGAGCATTGATTCCAGGAGCGACGGCGGACCATTCGGTTCACAGCATGTGTATGCCACTTTTATTCCTTGGCAGGCCGATGAAGAGTGTCGCAAGGACGCTTATGATGCCACACTGGCGGCTAAAAAATCGGGGAATGCGGATCGCTATGTAGTAGTTGATCCGATGAAGGATGTGCAGGAAGACATATAAAATAAAGTAGGTTTCTTGATCGAGTTGAAGGATTAAATGTAAGGATGATGTAAGTGCTGATTTTGACAAAGGTAAAACGTGAATTCTTATGCCGTATCCTATGAGAAGAGAGCTTTAACATATGATATAATAAGAATTGAATACGAAATAGGAGTGACAAACATGAGAATTGACGGAAGAAATCCAAAGGCTGTACGGCCTATTAAAATTACACGCCATTTTACGGCATATGCAGAAGGTTCGGTTTTAATTGAATTCGGTAATACGAAAGTACTTTGTAATGCCACAATTGAAGAAAAAGTACCTCGTTTTATGAAAGGCGAAGGCCGCGGTTGGGTAACGGCGGAATATTCGTTATTGCCTCGTGCCACACAGACTCGTAACAGTCGTGAAGCGGCGAAGGGCAAACAGACGGGGCGTACCGTAGAAATTCAGCGCCTTATCGGTCGTGCATTACGTGCTGTGGTTGATCTTGAAGCACTCGGTGAAAAAACCATCACCCTTGACTGTGATGTATTGCAGGCTGACGGCGGTACCCGTACGGCGGCAATCACCGGCGCTTTTGTAGCTATGGTTGACGCAGTAAATACGATGTATAACGGTGAAGGCATGTATCCGATTCGTGATTACTGTGCCGCTATTTCCGTTGGCATCGGTAAAGAAGGGGCCGTTACCGATTTGTGCTATGAAGAAGACAGTCAGGCTATCGTAGATATGAACGTGGTGCGTACCGGTTCCGGCAATTTAATCGAAGTACAGGGAACCGGTGAACACGGTACCTTCAGCCGTATTGAACTCAACACATTGTTGGACTTGGCGGAATCAGCTACCGATTCGTTAATGACGGCGCAGAAGGAAGCTCTTGGCGATGCGGCTAAATATATTGGCACGGGAGCCTGAGAATTAATAATTTAGAATTTGTCAAGGTAGCAGTCAGCATGCTATTTCTTATTGCATTTTTTTGCAGAAGATGTTAACAGGTATGTTATTAAGCTGTAAGTTATTACATTGAGAAATCTTTGTAGGAGTTATTTATGAAAATCGTTGTAGCCACTCATAATAAAGGTAAATTGCGTGAATTCAAAGCCGTTCTGGCAACAGTCGGTATCGAAGCCATCAGTATCGGTGATGTGGTACAAGTAGAAGAACCGGAAGAAACGGGCACCACTTTTTTGGAAAATGCACGTATTAAGGCACAATATTATATGAAAGCCTGTGGTCTGCCATGCTTGGCGGATGACAGCGGTTTGGCGGTTGATGTGCTCGCCGGTGCCCCCGGGGTGTATTCGGCACGCTATGCCGGTTCGCAGTGCGATGATGAAGCTAATAATCAAAAACTTATCGATGCCGTTAAGGATTTTCCTTTTGAAAAAAGAACTGCACGTTATGTATGCGAATTGGTTTTGTCATATCCTGACGGTCGCGAACTTACGGCTACCGGCTATTGCGAAGGTTTGATTCAAACAGAGGCTGTAGGGAACGGCGGCTTCGGCTATGATCCGTACTTTTACTTGCCGCAGTTTGAAAAAACAATGGCACAGTTATCCATGGACGATAAAAATGCCATCAGTCATCGCGGTTTGGCCTTACAAAAATTATTGGAACAATTAAAATAAACAGATTAGTTAAAATAGAATAGTTAAAACAGAATAGTTAAAACACTATAAGAAGCTAGGCTGTAAAGATAAGCATAATTACAGAAACTGGAAAGAGAGGCTCTATGAGCGCAGAGGCAATAAGCTATGTGGGTATTTTGAGTGATACTCATGGCTACTTGAACAAGATTGATGAAATTTTGGCAGCCACCGCTGATTGGCCGATTGAATTGTGGCTTCATGCCGGTGATTATGGTGATGATGCCCGTTATATGGCCAAATTGACGGATGTGCCGGTTATAGCGGTGCGCGGTAATAATGATCGTGAACGGCCGTTGGAACCGCGTGAACAGCTGATTCCTTTTAAGGATACGTATATCTATATGACTCATGGGGATCAGTTTTTGCCATATAATCGCATACAGGAAGTGTTGTCATTGGGGGAAAGTATGGGGGCAACCTTGTGTGTGGCGGGACATAGTCATCATCACTGCCAATATAGCGACGGACACGGCCTGTTTATCAATCCCGGCAGCCCGTCTTTGGCACGAGATAAATCGGGCGGTACGTTTGCGGTAGCGACCTATGAGGATGGTTTTTTCACGGGGAGATTTTATTATCTGAAAGAACGACCTTGGGAACCGCCGGTTATCAAGTAGATTTTTGCATGATTATTATAAAATAAAATATCGAAAGTATTGAATACTATGAAAAGTTTCGATATAATAAAATATAGGATTAAGTATTGAATGAGGAAGGTGTACAGACTACTATGGAGACATCCGTGAAACCGATTAAAAAGATGAAATTATACGGTTTTAACAACTTGACGAAAACATTGAGTTTTAACATTTATGATATTTGCTATACGAGTACCGAAGCTGAAAAACAGCAGTATATTGAATACATTGATGAAGTGTATAATGCACAACGGCTAACGGATATTTTGACAGAAGTGTCCCATATTATCGGAGCTAACGTACTTAACATTGCCAAGCAGGATTATGATCCGCAGGGCGCCAGCGTGACGATTTTGATTTCTGAAGAAGAAATTCAGAAGGAAGATGTGGTTTGTCATTTGGATAAGAGCCATTTGACAGTTCATACTTATCCGGAAAGTCATCCGTATCGCGGTATCAGCACATTCCGTGCCGATATTGACGTGTCCACTTGCGGCCAAATCTCGCCACTCAAAGCATTAAATTACTTAATTGGCAGTTTTGATTCGGACATCATCAGTCTTGACTATCGAGTACGCGGCTTTACACGTGATGTACAAGGTAAAAAACTTTATATTGATCACCGCATCAACTCAATCCAAAATTATGTTGATGCCAAAACCAAGAACTTGTACAACATGATTGATGTAAATGTGTATCAGGAAAACATCTTCCATACAAAAATGATGTTAAAAGAATATGACATCAATAATTACCTTTTCGGAATCACCGAAGATGATTTGACACCAAAAGAACGCAAACATATCAATCAGTTGTTGAAACAAGAAATGGCAGAAATTTTTTATGGCAGAAACTTGCCAACCTTAAAACAGTAATCGGTAACTTGCTAACTTTACAGCAGTAACGGTGACTGTCGCAAAGGAGGCGTTTGTAGCAATTCACAATGCCTGCACTTGCTTGGCAACAATCTGTCAACATTAATAACAGGAGGGGAATAACATGGACGTACGCGAAGAAGCGGTACAAAAGAAATTGGAATTAGGTGGTTTTTTAACAACCGGCACAAAATATCCTTTGAAGGATGCTCACGATTTATCCGTAGCGTATACGCCGGGGGTAGCTGAACCATGCTTACGCATAAAAGACAATGAAGAATTGTCCTTTGACTTAACTTGCCGCGGTAACATGGTTGCAGTTGTATCGGACGGGACTCGTGTACTTGGTCTCGGTAACATCGGCGCAGCCGCTGCAATGCCTGTAATGGAAGGTAAATCCTTACTTTTCAAACGTTTCGGTAATGTAGACTGCGTGCCAATCGTAATTGACAGTGACGATACGGAAGAAATTATCCGCACTGTTAAATTATTACAAAAGAACTTCGCTGGTATTAACTTAGAAGATATTTCGTCTCCTAAATGCTATGAAATCGAAAATCGATTGAAAGAAGAACTCGAAATTCCGGTATTCCACGATGACCAACATGGTACAGCTATTGCATGTTTAGCCGGTGTTAAAGCAGCTCTTCGTTTTGTAAAAAAAGATTTGAGCAAAGTTAAAATCGTTGTAAACGGTGCCGGTGCAGCCGGTGCTAATATTGCTCGTTTATTGTACTTGGCAGGCGCTCGTGACATTACCTTGATGGTAAGCTCCGGCGTACTTAACAAAAACTACAAACGTCTTGACTCTTTACAAGCTGAATTAATCAAATTGTTGGGTCAGGCAGAAAAAACAGGTACATTGGCTGAAATGGCTAAAGGCGCTGACGTATTACTCGGCGTTTCCGCTGCCGGTGCCTTCACACCTGAAATTTTGAAAAACCTGGCTAAAGACTCCATCGTATTTGCTATGGCTAATCCTAATCCGGAAGCTATGTATGACGATGCGAAAGCTTGCGGCGTACGCGTTATGGGTACCGGTCGCAGTGATGCTCCTAACCAGATTAATAACGTTAACGTATTCCCTGGTTTATTCCGTGGTGCCATCGACGTTCATGCATCCAAGATTAATGATGAAATGAAATTGGCTGCTGCCGATGCGTTGGCTAACTTAGTATCTGACGAAGATCTTCGTGAAGACTATGTTGTAGCCGATGCGTTCGACGAACGCGTTCCCTTGGCTGTGGCAAAAGCCGTTGCCGACGTGGCCGTGAAAACGGGCGTAGCGCGTAAAAAATAAAAAGGTCTTATCTTACCGGCTCCAAGCCGTTTAGGGCAGGTGCTTTGGTGAGTGACCGGTTACAATAATTAAAAAAGGGAACTCTTATCTTATATAAGCCAAAATGGCTGCACCGTTTTACGGGTGTAAGATAAGGGTTCCTTATTTTATTGCATAGAAGGCGACACATATCTTATTTGCTCCTGGCTACACGTAGCAAAAGTCGCTTCATAAGATATGTGTCGTCTTCTAATGTAATTAACTGTTAAATATAGCTAAACTTTATCTTACACCCGCTTAACTGCAGCATACCAAATCTCTTTATAAGATAAGAGTTCCCTTTTATCAATATTGTGAACTACATACAAGCCACTCACCAAAGTACCTGTTTGCGAAACAGGCAAAGCCGCTGGGGGAGATAAGGCCTTTTTATTTTTTGACGAGGAGGAGGAGATTAGGGTGATTGATTTTGTCGGGTGGTTTTACTATACTGAGGACAAGGATAGCTTGTGTGAGAGAGTAAAGTTTTAGGTGTTTGGAGTGAATATGATGATTGATACGATGAAGGTTCGCGGGGCCAGGGTCCATAATCTTAAAAATATTGATGTAGATATTCCGTTGGGGAAGATTGTCGGGATTGCGGGTGTATCCGGTTCCGGAAAATCTTCGTTGGCGCTGGGGGTTTTGTACACAGAAGGCCCGCGACGTTATCTGGAAGCATTATCTACGTATACTCGCCGGCGTATGACGCAGGCAGCCAGAGCCAGTGTAGATGAGGTGTTATATGTGCCGGCGGCGTTGGCGCTCCATCAGCGTCCGGGCGTACCCGGTATTCGCAGTACTTTTGGTACGGGGACAGAGTTGTTGAACAGTTTACGTTTGATGTATTCAAGGCTTGCCAGTCATCGATGCCCAAACGGTCATTATCTGAAACCGACTTTAGCCGTTGCGGCAGAAAAAGAACTGATTTGTCCGGAATGTGGCGTACATTTTTACGCGCCGTCCGCCGAAGAACTGGCGTTCAACTCTCAAGGTGCCTGTGAAACGTGTGGCGGTACAGGCAGTATTCGCACCGTAAATATGGCCAGTTTGGTGCCCGATGAATCTCTTACTATTGACGAGGGGGCTGTGGCTCCTTGGAACAGCCTTATGTGGTCGCTCATGACTGATGTGTGTCGTGAAATGGGCGTTCGTACCGATGTGCCGTTTCGTGACTTGACGCCTTAAGAAAAGGAGATTGTTTACCACGGTCCGGCGGAGAAAAAGCATATTTTTTATAAGGCTAAGAACTCGAATGAAGCGGGCGAGCTTGATTTTACTTATTATAATGCTGTGTATACCGTTGAAAATGCACTGGCAAAAGTTAAGGACGAAAAAGGCATGAGACGGGTAGAAAAGTTCTTAAAAGAGGAAGTATGCCCGACGTGCCACGGTACGCGTCTTTCTGTTGCTGCTCGTGCTCCGAAATTGCGGGATATTTCACTGGATGAAGCCTGTACTATGACATTGGCTGATTTGGTAGTGTGGGTAGAGGGCGTTCCCGATAGTTTGCCGAAAGCGATGAAACCTATGGCAGACAGTATTTGTGAGGCTTTTCAAGGGATGGCCAAACGACTCATAGATCTGGGGCTGGGCTATCTGAGTTTAGATCGTGCATCTTCTACCCTTTCAACGGGGGAACGTCAACGGATGCAGTTGGCTCGAGCTGTGCGTAATCGCACTACCGGTGTCCTGATAACCCTTGCCGAGGGCGAGTTAATAAAGGTAATATGGTCTGGAAGGATGGGAACGCTCATCACGATGATAGTGCTTATGATATTTGAGCGAGAAGATGTACAGTAAACGCTCTATGATATAAACAATGAAAAAGAACACCTACTCCAAAGGGGTCCCCTTGCTGCGTGTCAGCCGGGGAAGGGAGTAGGTGTTCTTTTTCATGTTATAAAGTATTTTATTGTATAAATCTCGCTCAAATGTAGAGCTGTATAATTCTGTGAGGCGTTCCCATCTTATCAGAATAGAGAGTTATTGCTCGTCCTCAGCAAGAGTTATAGAAACCTTGGAACCGAATTTCTTGTTCATAGTCTTTTGGCTATCTGCACTCAACTTGTCTACAACCAACGTCAACCCCGATGCGTTCTGGTTAGGAACGGCGGAAAGAATTGATCCGGTCGGTTCTTGCTGATTATAGAAATAAGCGGCTTCGGTCTGCAGCTTACCAAGTTCGATTTCGGTCATGGAACCGGTGGTTACTTGTACATTGCTACGTAAATCGCTGTCTTTGGAGAAGGCAAGGGCGGCTCCTAATTTTTTAACATTCTCTTCGTTTTTTAAGGCGGCTACGAGTTTATTATCCTGCCAATACATGGCGCCATGAGTACGGAATACATATTCTTTACCGAATGTTTGCTCAATTAAGTTGAGCATTTTATTCTCTACCTGTTGATGTAGGATTTTTTCACGTAAGGCCACGGCAGCACTGCTGTTGGTAACACGATACATGATTTCCGTTGCTTCCGCGCGGGTGATGTATTTTTCCGGATTAAACAACAAACGAGGTTGGTAATGAAGGAAACCTAAGGCGGCCAGTTCGCGAACGGCCGTTTGAGCCCAAGAGGCGATGAATTTCTGGTCATTATAATGAACGGCGTCCATAGCGGCTTGGTCGTCGGTGGTATAGCCCAAGTAGTGAATGTAGTTATCGGTTATGACGGCAAACTCTTGACGAGACATGAACTGCTCCGGACGATAGGTATTATCACCATAGCCGCTGATAATGTTCAGCTGGGCCACTCGTTCGATGGCATTGGCGGACCAACGATCCGACGTGATGTCTTTGAATGAGCTGGAGAGCATAACGGAGGATTCCCCGGAGATTAAATTACTGAACAATGAGGCCACTTCTTCACGGCTGATCGGTTTTTCGGGACGGAAGGTGTTGTCGTTATAACCGGAGATTAACTGCTGATTCGTCATGACCGCAATGGCTTTGGCAGCCCAGTAGTCGGCCGGAATGTCTACAAAAGTATATTTACGAGCTTCTTCGAAAACACTGGAGGCATTTTGTATCGTGCTGAATTTGAAAGGCTTATAGGTGCCTGTTGCAGCTGTTTTGGAGTTTGTTGCGTCAGTATTCGCATTGTCAGTTAAAGATTCGGAAGCTGTTTTACTGCTGTCGGCGGCTGATTGGGCCTCCAATTGCGAAGTTGCCTGTCCCACAGCTTGTTCTGTATTGTTTGTGGTGTAATATTTCAGCGCTAAGGGACTGAAGGTGGTTTCGTTGCTTGGCGATTCTTTGACAACGCGCACCGGCGTATAGTCCTCATCGCTAACATCGTTAGGGCCGGTCACCGTTACGGTTTCTGCTTGGGCGATTGAGGTAGTGAGAACTAGGGCACAAAGTAGGGCCAGAGACTTTGTGGTGGTAAATTTAAACATGATACTCCTCCGGGAGTTTTTGCAAAACTCTTGTAATTTAAAATTATTTGGAAAAATTATAATTTATACAGTATTAAAACTTAGCTAGGTAACCTCGACAATAAGATTACCTAGCTGTTTTGATAGAGTTTAAAAATATGATTTTATTATAATGATCTAAAAGTATAATCGCAACTAAACTTAGTGTGTTTATTGAGCCTTCGGCTTGAATACAATAACATTTTCGACCTGATAAGCTTCTTTGACCTGCTGATTGAGCGGTGTTTTCAGAAAATCCGCCTTGTATTTCAGCGGTACCAAGATGATGAAATCGGTCTTGCCTTGAACAGCCTTAACAGCCTCAGCTTCAGAGGCAACGGGCATAACGTTTTTGCCTTTATCCCAAATTGTTTCTTTGTCGGGATCAGGTATGATTTGTGTCACCGGATGACCGTTGTAATAGATGAGCGACGTGCGGTAATCGCGATAGTAATATACCTGTGTAGTCGGCCGTAATGTTAATGTGTCAGCCAATTTAGCTGTCGATGCATCGTCCGCGATAGGCGGCAATACACACAGCAATAATACATAAAGTACACTGATGCTTAAGGCGACCATCTTAGCACTTCGACATATATGCGGTCGGATGAGACCATATAAGAGCGGCAAGAGGCTCATTACACCGCCGATGATTAAGATAACCATTAAGTTCGCAAGATTAACATCAGGCTGTGTTTTGCCGCCAAACCATAAGCCGACAGCCGCTATGATTACCAAGAAAACAGCCGGTAGCAGAATCAGCAAATTATTACTATAGGAACGGGTGTGTTGCTTGAGCCAGCAGAAATCACTTTCCGGCGGCAGTGCGATTACTTTTACTTGGCGAGGGTTAATATTTTTCAGAAGTGAATCTTTTAAACGAATATAGCCCTGCGCCGTTAAGATAATGAACGGGATGATACATAAGAATGTATATGTCAAATATTTGGTAGCCATGAGGTTATAAAAGATGAAAACCCCAAGTCCCCAAGTGAGCAAGTATTTAAACCAAGGACTGCGTTCTCCGTAGATGAGTTCGTAAATCGTTAAGCCGGTCCATGGCAATAGAGATACGGGCCAAAGCACAAAGTATAGGAACCACCAGTTATGATCGGGATGTTCCGGCACGGTAGCGCGTACTACATTGTGGAGTCCTAAGAAACCTTCGATAAAGGCCATGCCGTGATAGCTGTACATTAAGATGTACCAAGGCAAGGCAACGATGGCAAACACCAAGAGGCCAAACGGGTGAAATAAGCGTTTCCAGGTAGCGACATCCCGCTGAAACAGAGCCACATAAGCGATGAGAATGAGACCCGGCAGAACGATTCCCACCGGTCCCTTGGTTAATACGGCCAGGCCGGCGAAGGCATAGGCGAGCATCATATGACGCGTCGTCTGCCAACCGCGCAGGCCCAGATAGGCGAAGAAGAGAATTCCCTGGGTAAATAGGAATAAATAACCGTCTGTCAAAATGGCATGGCTGATATACCAAAATTCTAAGGACGTGCCCAACATGATGGCACACCATAGGGCTAAATCGCGACGTTTGGCTACAAGGCACATGCCGTAATAGATAAACATCCCATTGAAGGCGGCACAAAGGATGAACGGCAGACGAGCCGTAAAATCCGAAATGCCGAACAGGTTAAAGGATGCCATTAAGAGCCAGTATGTGAAAATCGGTTTGTCATACCAATACTGATCGTAAATCATGGGAGACAGATAGCTTTGATGTTGCAGCATATTGACGGCACTTAAGGCATAATTGGATTCTACCGTGTCGGTTATCGGAAAGTTCCAGGCGAAGAGCCCGTAGGCGAATAGGAGCCAAATTCCGATAGCCGCCAAGTAGAGATAATCTCGGCGCGTAAAAGGTGTTGCAAACATGTTTGAAGACTCCTTCGATTAATTTTTAGAAGTATCCGTTGTTGCATTGGCATTGTCCGTTGTTACCAAGAATACATGAACTTTGTTGCCAAATGCATTGCGGATGGAATCATTCATATAATCGAAGCCTTTGTCGATGCGGACAATCAGCTGATTATGAGCTACGCTCGGATAAGCACCCAAGATAGTGCCGGCCGGTTGTTTTTGAGCATAGAACGTACGGAAGTTGTTTTCAATACGATCGTATTCGGCCTGGCTGTACTGCGTTGTTTCCAAATGGATGCGGTTGTTCAGGGCTTCATCAGCGGCTTTATTTTTAGCGCCTTTGGCTAAAATATCTTCAAATTTAGCAAGGTCGTCATCGCTCTTGAAGGCTACATGCAATACATCATTTTGCCAGTACATGACACCGTAGTTCTGGAAGTTCCCCGGAGTTTTATAAAGTGTGTTTAATTTTTTGAAAACTTTGTTTTCAAGGTCAGATTGGGCTTCCAAATCGCTGGTCTGTTTAGCGGTTACATTGCCGGTTGTAGTGTTTTGATCTTTGGAATCAGGAAGAGCGGCACTGCTGTCGGAAGTGGCTGTGCTTGATTTTGTGTCAGTGTTTTTGCTGTCGGTCGCAGGACTCACCATCATGCCTTTTTCAATACGGAATAACATGGCTACCGCTTCGGCACGGGTAATATCTTCGGTCGGACGGAAGAAGTTGCTGTCCCCGCCGGAAGCGATGATGCCGCGGCTGGCTAAGGTAGTTACGGACGATTTATATTCTCTGTCAATTTTGCTTTCGTCAGGGAAGCTTACTTGATCCGGAGCTACCACTACATTCGGTTTGTATTCTTTAGCTTTGGTTTTGCTCTTAATGGAGGCTACGGTAAGTTCGTCTTTATAAGCTAAATATTCAGCGACTGTTTGGGCGAATTCTTCACGAGTCAAGGTTTTCTGATTTTTGAACGGAGCCAATAATTCTTCACCGGTTACATCTTTAACCACCGTGATTTTGGCGTTTTTCTTGTTTTGCGAAGATTTGGCGTCTTTGGCTGCCTGCTGTGCTTTGTCATGGGCAATCAGTTTATCGTAAAGGGCAGCAGCATCAGCTGTTTTTAAAGCATCGTCCGGTTTGAATTCACCTTGACCGTTACCGGATAAAATGCCGTCTTCAAGCATAACGTTAATTGGTACGGCGGCCCAGTGATTTTTTACATCCTTGAAGCCTTTTGCTTCTTCTGCGGCAGCGGCTTTAGCGGCTTTTTCATTCATAGATTCAACTAATTGCGCTTTTTCTTTGTCGGCGGCGGTTAATTCTTTGGTCTGTACCGTATCGGCAGCGGTGGCTGTGGTTGTGGTTGTTACCGCAGTTGTTGCCGTGCTGTCTGCGTCAGCGGCCAGACCGGAGTACGTAGTTGTTGTTAAAAGCGTAGCTACTAAAACGGCTAAGCGTAAAGAACGTGATGTCATAAATGAAACCCCTTTCTATTTCAGGTTATTAAAAATTTGAGAAAAACATCTTGATAATGTACATACTTTATTATTGAGTTTACGAATAATAAAAATAATACCCTTAATACTTTGATTATATCACGAATAAGAGGGGCTTTAAAGGGATAAAGAAGCGGTTTGAAGCGAACAACAGTTACTATTCAAATAATTACGTTCTCTGTACAAATATTTTGCTAAATCCTATTTCAAGCATTCTTAAAACGCATATGAGATAGGGCTTTTGCCAATATCGCAATTCTTTGGACAAGGCATTTTTTATTCTATATAATATTAGTGATGATTTCCGTGCGATTATACAGTGTAGACCGTTTAATCTTGAAAAGAATGGGAAGTATGCGCAAGTGTGGGTAATCAAGTAAGTGTAAGTACGTAGGAAAGTTGAGGATGTGAGGAAATGAAAATTCATTTATTTTCACAATGTTTGATTGACATGTTTTATCCCCACGTGGGGATGGCCGGCGTACAGGTATTAGAACGATTAGGCTGCGATATTACCGTGCCTAAGAAACAGGTATGCTGCGGACAGATGTTTGCGAACTCCGGTTATAATGACGCGGCTAAAGGCGCAATCAAGAATACGATTGAAGTCTTTGAAAACGCTGAGTACATCGTGAGCATGTCCGGTTCTTGTGCCTTTGCCATTCGTGACGAATATCGTCATATTTTGGCAGATGAGCCCGAATGGATGGCTCGTGCCGCCAAAGTCAGTGAACGCATCTATGAATTCACCGATTTTATCGTGAATGTATTGGGCGTAACTGATGTAGGAGCTACATTTAACGACAAAGTTACGTACCACAAATCTTGTCACGTAACGCGTTTAATGGGTATCAAAGAACCACCTATGAAATTATTGGAAAATGTTAAAGGTCTCGAATATTTACCAATGAATCGTGCGGAAGGTTGCTGTGGTTTCGGCGGTACGTTTACTGTTAAAATGCCTGAAATCTCCGCTGTTATGACTCGCGAAAAAGCAATGAATATTTACAATTCCGGTGCTAATGTAGTAGCCGGCGGTGACCAAGCTTGTCTCATGAATATTGAAGGTATGCTTGATCGTCTTTATAAAGACGGCGAAATCGATCGTCGTATCAAGGTAATGCACATTGCGGAATTATTGAATTCACGCTAGTCGTTAGGAGGAACTGAACATGGCTATTTTATACGATGAACGTCCGTTTAAAAAACGTGTTGAGGATGTTCTTGCCAATGACTTTAAGGTAAAGGCCATCCAAAAAGCACAAGATGTATTCTATGCAAAACGTAAAGCATTGGTTGATCAAGTGCCTGAATGGGAAGAATTCCGTGATGAAGCGGCTGAACTTCGCGATCATGTATTGAGCAACTTGGATTATTATTTGAATCAATTTGCTGAAAACGCCGAAAAAGCCGGTGCTAAAGTGCACTTTGCCCGTGACGCTAAAGAAGCAAATGAATATGTAATGGAAGTAGTTCGTGCCAAAAATGCCAAAATGGTCGTAAAAGGCAAAACTATGGTGTCCGAAGAAATCAGCCTTAACGAAGTATTGATGAATAACGACGTAGAAGTTAACGAAACTGACTTGGCCGAATTCATTTTGCAGACAGCTGACTGGAACCCGCCATCTCATATCGTAGTACCTGCCTTGCACTTTGCTCGTGAACGTATTCGTGACACGTTCCACGAAAAACTCGGTTATGAAGGTACGGAAGATCCGGAAGAAATGACTCGTTTCGTACGTAAACGTATTCGTGATCGTTTCTTGCGCGCCGATATCGGTTTTACCGGTTGTAACTTCGGTGTAGCCGAAACCGGTACTATTACTATCGTATCCAATGAAGGTAACGGTCGTATGAGTAGCTCCATGCCTAAGACTATGATTTGTCTCATGGGTATGGAACGTCTTGTACCTGACTTTGCCGGTCTTGATATTATGATGGAACTCTTGATTCGCTCCTCTGTAGGTGCCAAGATTTCCAACTACTACTCCATGATTACAGGTCCTGCTAAACCTGGTGAAGCAGACGGTCCTGAAGAACTTCACATCGTTATTATCGACAATGGTCGTTCCAATATTTTAGGCGGCGAATTCAACTCCATGCTTCGTTGTATCCGTTGCGGTGCTTGTATGAATATCTGTCCGGTATATCGTCAGATCACCGGCCATGCATACGGCTCCATCTATCCGGGTCCAATGGGTGCGGTATTGACTCCATTGTTGGTTGGTTATGAAAAAGCGGGCGACTTACCTTACGCATCCACATTATGCGGTGAATGTTGGGAACATTGTCCGGTTAAGATTCCACTCCACGAATTACTTTTGAAACATCGCGTTAACATTGCCGACAAAGCTCATCTTCGTCCGGCAGCTGAAGAAGCTATTTTCAAAACCGTGGCTACTGTATTTAGTAATTCCTTCCTCTTTGACTATGGTACTAAGTTAGGTGCCATCGGCATGAAACTTATGAGTAAGAACGGTAACTTAGCCGATTGGACTAAATTATTGCCGGTAGTTGGCGGCTGGATGAAAGCGAAAGACATGGGTACGATGAAACTCAAGAAATTCCGCGATGTATATGCTGAATATGAAGCTACTAAAAAACGTAAGTAAGGAGACAAGACAATGGATGAAGTAAAACGTAAAGCATTTTTTAGCCGTATTTCTCATGCGTTGGGGCGTAAAGAGATTCCTACTTTCGTAGCACCATATCCTTATGAAAAAGGACCTCAAGAGAATATGTACTCCGACCTTTCCCATGAACAAGTTGTAGAAATGTTCAAAGTGGAATGTGAAAAAGTAGGTACTAAATTTGTAACTACTGATGAAGCGCATGTAGTCGAAACAATCATTAATGAAATTGAATCTCGTGGCGGCGGTAAAGTAATTTATCCGTGCTGTGAAGAAGCTCAGAAATTCCAGTTGAGAGAAGAATTTGCTAAGGTTGATAAACCGGATATTACATTCTATCAATGGAATCCGTCAGCCGGTCGTGAAGCCAATATCGATCAGGCTAAAGTAGCTGAAATCGGTATTACCTTCCCAATCATGGGGATTGCCGAAACAGCAACTGTTATCCAACCTAGCTTTGAAGCCAGCGGCCGTTCTATCGGTTTGTTGCCACTTTGTCACATTGCGGTTATCCGCACAGCTGACATTGTGCCTCGTATGACACAGTCCATGCGAGCTCTCACTAAAGTGTATAAAGAAAATCCTGCAGGATTCCCATCTAATGTGGTTCATATTTCTGGTCCTTCCAACACAGCCGATATCGAATTGGTTCGTGTAGTAGGGGTTCATGGTCCTATCAATGTAACGTTTATTCTCGTTGACTAGGTAAGGAAATGTCCGACGCCGTAAGCACAACTTGTGCACTATGTCGTCGGACTTTTTTATAAGGGCATATTCGTCAAAATCTTTTACAAAATAGGGAGTTCAGTGAATATGCTGATAAGGGAATATGGGTGAATGTGCTTTGGCCCTTTTATAGTGCGAAAGTCAATCACCTGTAACCCTACAAATTCAGATATCGAAATATTTTTAAAAAATAATTATATTAAAACAGTAGGAATTTAAAAAATGTTGTGATATAATACCAACGTCACATTCACAATTGAATAAGTAAGGAGGGAAAAAAGTGGATATTCCATTTTTCCAAGAGTTTTTAATGGTTAGCAATCCGATTACTATCGGTATTCTAATCTTGTTTGTAGCGATGCTTGCGTTCGTTTACTACTTGCAACGCCGTCAAACAGCCTTTGGTAACCTTGTTATCATCGGTACCTTATTGGGTGCTGTTTTAGGCTTCGTAGTGCAGTTTATTGCACAGTTCCCGGACGACCCTATGAAAGTTGTGTACATTAAGGAAAGTACTAAATGGTTCTCCTTGATCGGTGGCGGGTTTATCGATTTAATCCGTATGCTCGTTATTCCATTGGTATTTATTTCCATTATTCATGTTATTTTGCACATGGAACGCGGTGCTGATTTGAAAAAATTAGTCAGCTCTACTGCTTTCGTAGCCTTGGTAATGGTAGCAATTGCTGCTGTGGTAGGCCTTGTGCTTGGTTCCGTAACTCACTTGGGTGAAGGTATTGCCGCCAGCGGTGCCCCTGCCAAGATGCGTGAAGTAAAACCTGTGGTTGATACCTTGCGGGCCTTGATTCCGAATAACCCGATTAGCGCTATGGCGGAAACTAACGTTATCGCCGTTGTAGTATTCGGTGTTATCTTGGGTGGTATTGCCCGTTTGATTAAACAAACCGGTACCGACAACCTTGAATTGGTTACTAAATTGTTTGATGAACTTCACCTCATTATTTCTTGGGTGGCAGATTTCATCATCGGCCTTATGCCTTACGGCGTATTGGGCTTGTTGGCAACAACGTTGGCTCAAAAAGGCTTCCAGGCTATTGCCGACATGGGTCTTTTCATCGTATTGATCTACGTAGGCGTAGTGATTATGTTAATTGTACAGGCTGTACTTTTAACAATCTTCGGCGTAAGCCCAATCATGTATTTCCGTAAAGCAAGAGCTCCGTTGTTCTTGGCTTTCACATCCCGCTCCAGTATGGGCGTGTTACCGTTAACGGTAGATACCTTGACTAAACGTTTAGGTGTTAACGCAGCGACTGCCAACACTGTAGGTAGCTTCGGTACTACCGCCGGTATGCAGGGTTGTGCGGGTGTATTCCCGGCTTTATGTATCGTATACATTGCGAATGTTGCCGGTGTACCACTTGATATGACTATGTACATCATGAGTGTTATCGTAATTGCCTTGGGTTCCATCGGTATTGCCGGTGTGCCAGGTACAGCTACTATGGCTGCTTCCGTATCCTTGTCCGGTACCGGTCTTGGTGCGTTCTTCAGCTCCATTTCCCCTGTATTGGCAATCGACCCAATTATCGATATGGGTCGTACGATGCTTAACGTAAGCGGTTCTATGACAAATGCGATTGTGGTAGATAAACTTATGGGCACCTTCGATCAGGAAGCATTTAACGATACTTCCACTATCGATCGTCCGGTAAGCAATAAAACGGAAACTGTTCAGTAATTGTAACTTCAGTTTATAAAACAAAAAGCTATAAGATACTAAAATAAAAACCTCGGCAGAGAAATCTGTCGAGGTTTTTTATGTAAATCAGAGGCTTAAGTTGTTTGGCAAAATATTGACGCTTTGGTTGCAAGACTCATAATTTTATTTAAAAATGTCCAGTTTACTTAATCCGTTGCGGAGATTAATAATATCCCACGGCAGGTACTCGGCAATAGATAGGCCTACGATTTCAGCCATTTCGTCGACTGCTTGAAGAATTTGAACTATGTTTGCCAAGTTCATTTCACCAACAGCGTATTCTACCGGGCCTTGATGTGGCTTATTGCAGAGAAGGCTCCGGAAATCAGCGGAACTGAGAACATCTAAATCCAAATGTACTATTACATGCTCAATGTTGTTATCTTTGAGCCATTGAGTAACAGGCTGAGCGGATGTTAAATCCTGTGGTGTTAAATACGAAAGCGAATGCTCAGTAATGAAACTTTTTTCATGTGGTAAAAGGCCGGATTCAATCAAACCTACATAAAGAACTTGGTTTGGTTTAAATGGCGCTTTCACGGTTTTGGCAAAGCTAGGGGCACCGTGACCCAATAAATTACCTAACAACATGGTTGTTCGTGGTCAAAGTCCTTTGGGGTCATGATGTCGGGATGAGCATCAATCCAAAGGATGGCCGCATTGTCCGGATACTGCTCATGTAAATAATCAAAAGGAACCTGTGAAATGGAGCAATCCCCACCGATAGTAATGATTCTGCGAGGTTGCTTGGTTTTTAAAATTTCACGAGCGGCCGCTTGCTGAGTTAAAAGGATATCTTCAGCGAAAATTGCTTTATTTGTTTGTGCTTCATAAGCTTTGTCCGTGGTTAATTCATCAGCCACCGGCACATGGACTTTCTCCATCGATGGAGACGTAGGGAGAAGTGCATCCAGTACGCGAGCTCCAATTTGATAGTCCGGATTGGCTCCGCCCTGCCATTGCGGATACACGAGTTGCAGCGTTTTGCCGGGAGTTGTAGTTTTAGTTGGATTAGTTTGTGCGTTCATGGTGTGAAAGACCTCCTTGAAAAATGCTATAATAACAGTAATAGTAGCTGTCGTGATGTTTGGTTTTGCGTCTCTTTGAGGTAAGAATATGTTAATACCACGTTATATTTTTACGAATGACTTTGTCGACTTGAGGACCTTATTTGAGGCTCAGCCGCATAAAGAAATAAAATTGAAGCCCGGTGAATACTTATGGCAACCGGACGAATTTGTTCAGTCTATTAACTATATAGATGGGGGCTTGGCCAAAACCTATTTGGTCCATGAAACGGGGCGCCGTAAGATTATTTCCTATCATGGCATGGGCACAATTTCCCCCGGTTTTCACGAGCTGGACTTTAAAATTGAACAAACACTGGTGACCGAGGCTATTACCCCTATGAAGGTGTGGCGGTTTTCACGGGAGGGGTTTGGCCGATTGCTCGAAGAATACCCGAAGCTTAATCGGTATCTGTTAAATTCGTATGCCCGCTATATTAATTTGCTTCTTTTTGAAACAGCCCATCAGGAATATAATTCGGGATTTGTTAAGGTATGTAATGCCATCCTGTTGATTCATAACGCGCAGACCGAAGTTGGTGAAAATGCACTCTTTTTGTCACAGGAAGAATTGTCCGAGTTAGTGGGCATGAGTCGTGTCAATTTGACGCGCCATATCGGTCGCTTGAGAGAAGAAGGTGTTATCGATACAGCTCGGAAACAAATAAGAATTCGTAAGCTCGATACCTTGATGCGGTACTGTTCCGGTGAAACAATGCCAATGTGAATGAAAACCGCCTATATCCAAATATATTATATGAAAAACACAAATGGGAATTCTGCTACAAAGGATACAGAATAACTGATATAATGAGAGCAAGTTTTATAAATGCACAATTGTGCATTTATGGGGAATAAATTTTATCTATTAATCAGTAAGGAGTGGAGCGTATGAAGCGGTTAGTGTTTTTATGTTTTGCCCTGCTCATGCTCGTGTTGGCAGGCTGTGCACAGGTAACTTCGGAGATTGAGGTGAAATCGGATTTCAGTGGGGAATGGAAGGCAACGATTCAATCACCGGTACCTATCAGTAAAGGAGATTTGCTAAGTGCAGTCACAAAGAACTCGAACGGGCAGATGCCTATCGACATAAACAAAGTGGAGCTTGAACCTATAGGTCCTGATGGTAAAGAGTTAAAAGGCGATAGTGCGACTATACAGGCTCAGACTTGGAAATTAGAAGCTAAATTTGCCAATAAAGACGAATTGGCCCGGATGAGCGCGGCAGTATTCGGACGCACTTCTGATGCCAAAATAAACGTTATTTATCCGTATGGTGACGATCCTGATGTGTATACTTTTAATTTAGGCAAAGCATCCGGAGCTACTACGATTGAAGTAGATGGCAAAATCATCAAGGAAAGTATCGGTAAGGGTATATTGAAAGATGATGATACGGTTATTTACGCGGCCGGGGATCTGATTTACTTCCAATTTAAGAAGGGTGGCAATATGGGCCTCTTTATTGGTGGCACACTTGTTCTTGTTATTTTGGCAGGGGTTGGTTATGTGTTCTATCGTCGCCGTCAAACCACGGTATAGGGGGGTCTTGCTATGAAAACGAAACGATTGGTAACCTATATGCTGATGGCGTTAGCGGTAGCTCTTATGTTTGTGCTCACCGGTTGTGGCGGTTTGGGTAGTTCACAAGACTTCTCGGGCACCTGGGGCTATTTGCAAACACCACAAGGGGATAAGGTAAACTATGAGTATAACAGTGATACGATTTATGTAGTCACCATTGAGAAAAAGACGGAACATACATATACAATAGACAGTAAAGATTATCAGTATAAGCATGAAAAGGGCGAATTCTTAAATCAAGCCAGTTATGTACCACGAAATCCGTATTGGAGTTTCTATCTCTCAGGTTATCCTACAGGCCCTGATATTAATGGAGTATTACCTAATATCGTAATTACATTTAAATTAACTGATGTGACACCTAAAACTGAAGCCTTATCTATGACGGAACGTGATGACGTATTATACGTAGATAAAAATGGTCTTGAATATACCTATGATAGTAAAAATGATACACTAGTAAGTGGAAATATTGTGTTACATCGTGTAAAAGATGGTGATATTTCCTCGTTAAAAGAAGAAGTACAAAAACATATAAAAGATTTCTATCAAAAAGAATATGTCGAGACAAATAAGTGGAACATTACGCAATATAATTTTAGAGATGATGCTCTAACGGCAAAATAAGAAGTATTGCTCGTATGCACTCAGAGTTCGGTGCATTCCCCCAGCAACTCAGCCATGACTAATGTACTGAGGGAACGGCGTAACGCAAAAAAGAAGAAGGGTATTGCTCGTAGACGACTTTGTTCGTAAGAACCCGGAGTCCGAGAGCAATACCCTCTTTTTTTACTTATGATATCCCGAAGTATTTAGTTATAACTGATTGCGTTCATTCCATAAAGTGCGTGCCCCAAAGTAGAGCAAGCAGAACGACGATAAACAAACGGTGGTACAGTTGGCTACCATGATGGTAATCTGATACAGCACCGCTTCATTTGGCATGGCGCCGGCTAAGATCTGACCGGTCATCATGCCGGGAAGGGCGATAATACCCATGCCGACCATCGAGTTCATGGTCGGTAAGAAGGCCGTTTCTAAAGATTGCACAACAAAAGGATGGATTATCTTGGCAGGTGGTGTGCCGATATTTAAGAGTACCTCAATTTGTTGTTTGTGCGAGTCCAGATTCTCCTTGAACGACTTCAAGGCCAAAGTGGCACCATTCATAGTAGCACTGACGAGCATACCGCTGATTGGGATAACATATTGCGGCGTCAAAATATCTTTACGGATAACAACGAGTAACATAAAGCTCGTGATGCTCACACAGGTGCCGATAACAGATAAAGCCGTAATACACTTAAATTTGCTGTTAAGCCACGGATTCTTATGAATCGTACGATAGACCGCAAAGCCGACCATGAGTGTCAGATAAGTTAAGACGAAGATCGGTGACGGGTTTTGAAAAATATAGAGCAGTACATAACCGGCGATGATTAATTGCACCGTCATTTGCAAAGTGCCCAGCAAGAGAAATTTTGTTTGCGGGATTTTACAATAGGTAAAAATTCCGGCGATTACCAGGAGCAATAAATAGATGGATAAGAAACCGCCCAGTTGCATGGAAATAGATTCTGTCATAATAAGAAACTCCAATCTTTTGGATACTATACCTCGTGAAGACTTTTAAGCTCAATTAAAGCATCGCTGAACTGTGGGTACAGCGAGTCATCATGGGAGATGACGAGGGCTGTTTTGCCATGTTCCGTCATATATTGTTTCATACGCGTGAAGAAGATGACAGCCGTCGGTGTATCAAGGGCGGCGCTGGGTTCATCCCACATATACACTTCTGCATCGAGTGATAGCATGATAGCGTTAAAAACACGTTGCCGTTCACCGCCGGACAGGCGTTCTACGGATTGTGAGGGTTCAAACGGTGCGGCTGCAATATAGAGAAACTGTTTCATAGCCTCTTCGTCGAGTGGAGTTGTTTCCCGATAGCTGTGATATTTTTTGAAATTATCGGCAATGGTGCCGTCAAACAGATAGACTTGCTGATTAACCAGCAAAATTTTGCGACGCAGTTCCAAAGTATCCATCGTAGCAATATCTACATTATCGTAATAAATCGTTCCTTGTGAAGGGTTTATGGTTGCATTAAAAAGACGAAACAGCGTACTTTTGCCGGAACCGCTGGCACCTTGTACAAAGGTCATTTCGCCTTTAGGTATTGTTATATCGGGGTAGTGAATCATATCGTTGAAGACTAAGTCTTTAGTAGTAATTAAGTCCATAGAAATACTCCTTTCCTCTATATTTTAATTGATTTCGCGGAATATAAATAGTTAAAAATTCTTAAATTTATCATCAGATGGTGAGAGTTGAGAATACATTTCATGTTGTTGCAGGGGCGATGAATAAAAGGATAGATTTTAGTATAATTAGTTATGAAAAAGAACGAAAATCGAAAAAGAGATAAATAAGAAATACTTTTATTTTAGAAAACCGATTTTGAATTATGGAGTTTATTAGATGAGTTAACCCTTTTATTTTTCCCTGATTCATGCTATGGTTATGTTTTAAGATTAGCGTTTACAAAGTGTAATTAATACGATGAAATTCGATATGATTAGACTTTTATTAAGTTGATTACTATTTGAAATTAATTTTATTCGATTTAGTAGCAGCTATTCTTAATTAATATAGTTAAAGCTGATTTTAATCAAATTGGCGGGTTCTATAATTATTCAATTTAACAGAGACTATATTTATTCAACTATCCTAAAAACACATATATGAGATAACTTTAAATTATAAATACTTTTGTGTGATAGGAATGTACATTTAGAATGTACAGATTTGATATTTAGGAGTATAATTTAGTCGTGATATTACGAATGGAGGGCTTTATAATGAGCTTTTCGGTGCTTACAGATGTATGTGTCAAGTGTAACATGTGTGTGGCAGAGTGCCCTACAGGATTATTGGTTATGAAAGAGAACGGTCCGGCCGCAGGGTTTGGCAGCTGTATTTCTTGTGGACATTGCGTAGCAGTTTGTCCTACAGGTGCGATTGATTATACAGTAACGCCTCGTGCCGAACAAATTCCTGTTGGTGATTACCATATGCCTGATCCTGAAACGGCAGAAAAATTTTTACGGTATCGTCGATCCATTCGTACATTCCGCGATACACCGGTTCCCAAAGAGTTGATTACGAGATTGTTGAATGTGGCTCGTATGGCTCCGACAGGTTCCAATAGTCAAGGCGTTTCGTATCGGGTAATCCAAAAGAAGGAAACGCTCACGGCTATTAGTGACGCTGTCATGGACTGGATGATCGGATTGGGGAAAGAAAATAGTCGTATGCGAATTTATGCGCATAACGCAAAGCGTTATAACCGGACAGGGCGTGATTTTATCTTGCATAAAGCCCCTGCATTGGTATTGGCGATAAGCAAGGATGAATTGGTTGAACGCGGCCGCGATAACGGCCATTTCGCTCTTACTTATGCGGAATTGATGGCACCTTCCTTAGGCCTGGGAAGTTGCTGGTCCGGCTTTGTAGAATTTTGTGCACAAGTAGGTTATGAACCACTGTTACAGTTACTTAATTTACCGGACGGGTATAGGGTTGCCGGTGCAATTATGGTGGGATATCCTAAGTTTAAGTACCACTATATGCCTGAGAGAGAATCACTGAGAGTTTTCTTTGATGAGGAGGATTAAACGCATGGCATTAGTAACACTGGAAATGATTAGGGAAGCGGAAGAACATCTGAAAGGGGTAGCACAACGAACTTCGATGATGCATTCTACCTCTTTGAGTGAACAATGCGGCTGTGAAGTCCATTTGAAAATGGAGAATTTTCAGCGCACCGGTTCTTTCAAATTACGCGGTGCATATAATAAGGTAGCGTCTTTGACACCGGAAGAACGAGCTCGCGGGATTGTAGCTTCGTCGGCCGGCAATCATGCGCAAGGCGTAGCTTTGGCGGCTAAAGAATACGGTTGTAAAGCAACGATTTGCATGCCGACCAATGCACCGATTGCAAAAATCGACGCCACTAAAAGTTATGGTGCTGACGTTGTGTTAGCAGGCGACTTTTATGCGGATTGTTATGAAAAAGCCTGCCAATTACAGAAAGAAAAGGGATTTACCTTCTGTCATCCGTTTGATGATCCGTTGGTTATTGCCGGTCAAGGTACGATCGGGCTTGAAATTCTTGAAAAATTACCGGAAACGGATGTTATCGTTGTGCCAATCGGCGGGGGCGGTTTAATCTCCGGCATTGCCGTAGCGGCTAAAGAATTGAAACCAAGTATTCGTATCGTTGGCGTGCAGACACAGAATATGCCGTCCATGAAAGAATCGGTGGCTCACGGTGAAATCACCACCGTACCGGCTTTAAAAAGCTTGGCCGATGGGATTACCGTAGGTACACCGGGTACATTGACTTTTGATATCGTGTCGAAATACGTAGATGAAATTGTTACCGTCAGTGAAGCGGAAATTGCGGAAGCTATTTTGTTCCTTTTGGAACGTGTCAAAACAGCTGCTGAAGGTGCCGGTGCTTGTCCGGTAGCAGCTTTGATGAATCATAAGATTCAAGGCGTTGAAGGCAAAAACGTAGTGGCTTTGGTCAGCGGCGGTAATATCGACGTGAACATGATCGACCGTATCATTAATAACGGTCTTGTAAAAACATGGCGTCGTGCTTATTTTGATGTTGTGGTACAGGATAAACCGCATGTATTATCTAAGATTACGAGCATAATCTCTGACAGTAATGCTAATATTTTGAGTATTTATCACGATCGCAGTCAGCGTGATATTGAAGTCGGTTATGTACATGTAGCCTTAGAAATTGAAACCATGAACGAAAAACATGTTAACAGCTTATTGGCTACCTTGTCGGCCAACGGATTCCCGGCTATTTTGCGATAGGTCAGAGAATCCTCAGGTAAAGGTGAGTGTTTTAGGGAGATGACACATATAGAGGAGACAGATTAGAAACATAGAGTAGGAGTAAAAATATGGAATCGGGAAAAAACTTAGAGCGTAATTTAAAACCTCGTCATGTGGAAATGATCGCCCTGGGCGGTACGATTGGGGTAGGCTTATTTATGGGTTCAGCCAGCACGATACAGACAGCCGGTCCGGCCGTATTATTGTGTTATGCTTTATCCGGCGTTGTAATGTTTTTGATTATGCGTATTATGGGTGAAATGTTGTATTTAGAACCGGTACCGGGTTCATTTGCGGCCTATGGGTATCGTTATATTTCCCCATATATCGGTTATATAACTGCTTGGTGCTACTGGTTTATGTGGATATCGGTAGGGCTTGCCGAAGTAACGGCGGTAGGGATTTACATGAGTTATTGGTTCCCTGAACTGCCCCACTGGGTATCGGCTTTTGTAGCTATGGCAATTATTGTAGCGGCCAATCTTGCTTCCGTTAAATACTATGGTGAGTTTGAATTCTGGTTTGCTTTAATTAAAGTAGGGACCATCGTATTCATGCTCGTTATCGGTGCGATGATGATTTTATTCGGCTTCGGCAATGACGGCGTACCTATCGGGTTCTCCAATTTGTGGGAACACGGCGGTTTTGCACCGCACGGTTTTGGTGGTATGTTGGCAGCCATGTGCGTGGTAGCGGCAGCCTTCCAAGGGGTTGAATTGGTAGGTATTACAGCCGGTGAAGCTCAAAATCCGCGTCATACCTTAGTTAAAGCGGTAAAAGGCATTGTTTGGCGCATCTTGATTTTCTATGTTGGTGCTATTTTTATTATTCTTTGTATTTATCCATGGAATGAATTGGGTTTTGTAGGTAGCCCGTTTGTTACTACATTCTCTCGCGTAGGGATTGCCAGTGCAGCCGGTATTATCAACTTCGTTGTTTTAACAGCTGCTTTATCCGGTTGTAACAGCGGTATCTATAGCTGCGGTCGTATGTTATATACCTTGGCTAAAAATGGTCAGGCTCCTAAGATTTTTGCAAAATTATCTAAATCGGGTGTACCGCGTAACGGCATTTATGTATCCATGCTTTCCTTAGTATTCGGGGTTGTGTTGAATTATTTAATTCCTGACTCCAAATTGTTCTTATATATTTATAGTGCCAGCGTTTTCCCTGCTATGGTATCCTGGTTTGTATTGGCCGGGGCACAGCGTAAATTCAGAGAACGTTGGGGCAAAGAAATCATGGATCAGCATCCGTTCAAATCGCCGTTGTATCCATATTCCAACTATTTCTGCTTAGGCTTCTTGGCACTTGTTACCATCGGCATGATTTGGAATGAAGATACACGTATATCCTTAGTGGTAGGTTGGTTATTCATCGCCATCGTTACGGCCTTCTACTACGGCCTTGGCATGAATAAACGTCCGGTTGTTCACGAAGAATTTGTTCATGAAGACGGTCTTGGTGCAGGCGGCCCTGCCGGCGAAGAACGTGTAATGGAAGAAGGTTCCGTAACGGCTATTAAATAGTTCTGTAGAATCAACGACTTAAATAGGTATATGGGCACTTACTTATATGGGTGGCAGCGTCAGTTGCAGTAAGCAGGTCATATAAACTATCAGAAGTATAATCAAATAAAGCCTCACAATAATTATTTTTTGTTATTGTGGGGCTTTTTTATTTCAGGTTTATGTGATAGGATAATAGATAAGCTTGATGACGTTGGGGTTTATGAAATTCTTTGTATCAAAATTTTTGGTGAAAAGAGTTTGGCCGGCCGGATTGAGAACCCGGGAGGCACACATCAAGTTTTTTTGTGGGGCCCTTAGGGCAGTGTAAATGAGAGAGAGGTAGTACAAATGAATTTTAAAAAATGGTTAGCACCTGTGTTGGTGGGGATTTTGGCAATCGGCATTGCCGGTTGCGGTACTGATTCTTCTTCAAAGGAAATTCGTATCGGCGCCACAGCCGGTCCGCATGCGGAAGTTGTTGAGGCAGTTGCAAAAGAAGCAGCTAAACAAGGCATCAATGTTAAGGTTGTTGAATTTTCAGACTATGTAACACCTGACAAAGCATTGGCAGAAGGTGATTTGGATCTTAACAGTTACCAACACGTGCCGTTCATGGAAAACTTTAACAAAAATAATAACGCTCATTTAGTATCAATCGGTAAAACGATCTTGATGCGCATGGGCTTGTACAGTAATAAGGTAAGAAGTGTCGATGAGATTCCGGATGGTGCCGTTGTGGCCATTCCGAACGATCCGACTAACGGCGGTCGCGGCTTAGCATTGTTGGCTAAGGCCGGTTTCATTACCTTAAAAGACGGTGTCGGCTTCAAAGCCACGCCGGCTGATGTAGTGTCAAATCCTAAACATTTGGAAATCAGAGAGCTTGAAGCGGCTCAATTACCGCGTAGTCTTGATGACGTAACGGTAGCAGCCATTCCGATGAACTATGTAATGAGTACAGGCATTGATGTAGCTAAACAGGGGATTTTCTTGGAACCTAAGAATGAACCGTTGGCAGTCATGGTCTTAGCGGCTCGTGAACAGGATAAAGACAATCCGACTTATAAGAAGATTGCCGAAATTTTCCATTCGCCGGCTATTAAGCAGTTCATTGCTGACAAATTCAAAGGCACGATTGAACCGGCTGAATAATTGAAGGTTAATAAATAAATTAAATTGAAGTAAATTGAATTAAAGTAAATTAAATTAAATTAAGCCGTGTTGTGATACCGTTTCCGATATTGCAACATGGCTTTTTTGTTTTTTGCGAAAGGTGGGATTATGGCCGTTAATTATAATGGGAATCGGCCAAATTATAGACTCTTTTGTTGATTTATTGATTGTATTAAATATACCGAATGAAGAAAAATAGGGTATAATAAATAATAAGAGTTTTTTATATTTATATAGAGTCAGGAAGTCTGTATGGAAATGTAGCAGGCAGAACCTGTTAAATTATTATGAGTAATGGTTAAAGGAGGTTGTATATGACCGAGTTAAAAGTAGTAGTATCAGAACATGCGGAATCAGTGGTCGGTATATTGACGAAACGCGACGTTATTCGGCCGAATCAAACCGATTTTACCAATGTAGGGGCAGTTATTATTTGTGACTGTGAAATAGATATATTGAAAAGTACGCCGGTTAAAGTTTTTGACATTCCCGTATTCGTGGTCCGCACGGGAACCGGGATGGAAGGCTTAAGCCCTAACCAAGTATCGCAAGCGGAGGATGCCGTGCTGCGTGATGCCTATGCGGTTTTAGACGATGAGCCGTCGGAACGTGAATTTTACATACGACGTCTTGAAACGGCTGTTCAAAATTATGAGCATCGTTCATTACCGCCGTTTTTCCGTTCCTTGCGACGCTATGTAGAGCTCGGCAACTCCCCGTTTGACTGTCCGGGGCATCAAGGCGGTCAATTTTTCCGTAAACATCCGGCCGGTCGGGCTTTTTACGATTATTACGGTGAACACCTTTTTCGTAGTGATTTATGCAATGCCGATGTTCAACTAGGCGATTTGTTGATTCATGAAGGCTATGCGTTAGAGGCACAGGAACATGCGGCACAAGTGTTTAATGCAGATAAAACCTACTTTGTGCTCAACGGTACTTCCTCATCGAATAAAGTGGTACTCAATGCGTTGTTGGCACCCGGCGATATTGTGCTCTATGATCGCAATAACCATAAATCCGTGTCGCACGGTGCTTTGGTACAAGCCGGTGCTATTCCGGTGTATCTCGAAACGGCCCGTAATCCGTTCGGTTCCATCGGCGGTATTCCGGAAGCTTGTTTTGATGAAACCGTTCTTCGTGAGCGCATTGCGGAGCGCGATCTTGAAAAAGCCAAGGCTCAGCGTCCGATTCGTTTGGCCGTGATTCAGCTTGGCACCTATGACGGCACTATTTATAATGCGCGTCAGGTGGTCGATAAAATCGGTCACTTATGTGATTATATCTTGTTTGACTCCGCCTGGGTGGGGTATGAACAATTCATTCCGATGATGAAAGATTGTTCGCCGCTCCTCTTGGAATTGGGGCCGGAAGATCCGGGCATTTTGGTAACACAATCCGTGCATAAACAAATGGCGGGTTTTTCACAAACATCGCAAATTCACAAAAAAGATTCGCATATTCGCGGCCAAGTCCGTTATGTGAATCAGAAACGTTTTAACAACGCTTTTATGATGCATGCATCTACATCACCGTTCTATCCGCTATTTGCGGCACTTGATGTGAATGCGAAAATCCATGCCGGCGAAGGCGGCAGGGCCTTATGGCGTGATTGCGTCATGGTGGGTATTGAAGCCCGTAAAACGGTGCTGCGCAATTGTAAATATTTGCGACCGCTCGTGCCGCCGATGGTACACGGTAAAGCGTGGGAAGATGGCGAAACGGAAGTTATGGCTGATGATGTGTCGTATTTTGCCTTTGAACCGGAAGCCAAATGGCATTCCTTTAAGGGTTACGGCGAGGGGCAATACTTCATTGATCCTTGTAAATTTCAGCTCATAACGCCGGGCATCGATATGGAAACCGGCGAATACGAAGATTTCGGTATTCCGGCGACTATCTTGGCAAATTATTTGCGAGAACACCAGGTAGTGCCTGAGAAATGTGATTTGAATACAATTTTATTCTTGCTCACACCGGCTGAGTCGTATACCAAAATGGATGCACTTATTGCTAAACTATTGCGTTTTGAACAATTGATTGAAGCGGATGCACCGTTGCAGGATGTATTGCCGAGCGTGTATGCGCAGAACATTGCCCGTTATCGCGGTTATACGATTCGTCAGCTCTGTCAGGAAATGCATGATTTTTATAAAGTGCGTCATGTGAGCGAGTTGCAACAACAATTATTTGATAGGGACCATTTCCCGACCTATGTAAAAACACCGCAAGCTGCCAATATCGACTTTGTGCGCGGTGAAGGCGAATTGATTCCGATTGCCGATTGCGTAGGCCGTATGGCTCTGGAAGGGGCATTGCCGTATCCGCCGGGCGTTATATGCGTACAGCCGGGGGAACTTTGGTCAGAAGCGGCCCGTGATTACTTTGTGGCACTTGAAGAAGGCATTAATGAACTGCCGGGCTTTGCACCGGAGCTTCAAGGTGTTTATATTGAAGCGGATGAAACCGGTTACAAACGAGCGTATGCATACGTTTTGAAAGAAACAACCGGGAAAGAAGGGGTATAATGGTAACAGACGGGTTAACCGAACAGAATGATAACGTGCAGTTGGCAGCTATCGGCGAAGCCGTGACCCAAGCGGTGAGCGAACTGGTGACTATCGCTAAACTGCAAGCCGGTAATGTATTTGTCATAGGCTGCTCCACCAGTGAAGTGCGTGGCAGACGTATCGGCACAGATTCAGCAACGGAAGTGGGCGAAACAATTATAAAGGCGGCTACAGCCGTATTGGAACCGTTAAAGATAAATTTGGCGGTACAATGCTGTGAGCATTTGAATCGTGCTTTGGTTTTGGAAAAAGCCGTAGCCGTTGCACATAATTGGCCGATTTGCAATGCCGTACCGCAACTTCATGCGGGCGGCGCGGCCTCTATGGCGGCGTATAAACATTTCAAAGAGCCTGTGGTGGTAGAACGGGTGGCAGCTGATGCGGCCATTGATATCGGTGATACGCTTATCGGCATGCATTTAAAACCGGTAGCCGTACCGGTTCGTCTGGCCGTTAAAACCATCGGTGAAGCTCATGTTACGGCTGGCCGTGTGCGCCCTAAATATATCGGCGGCGCACGAGCCGTTTACGATGAAGCATTAATGTAACAGAGGTGAGTACGTTTGAATTTCTACACTTATGCCTATATCGTGTAACAAGGGCAGGTAAATGCTCTTTTACAATATGGCGTATCTTTTTTGCTGTTGGTGGCGTTATTGGGGGTCAGTATCTTATTTATGCGTCATCGACTGAACAGTCGTTATCGTGATTTGACGATTCTCTTATCGTTGTTGATTGTGTTTGTTCTGGGCATCCGTTGGAGCGAATATGATTCGTCCATGCGAAACTCGGAAGAAAGCAGCCGTATGGCTAACTTTATTGTGTCCGTGTCAGAACGTTTGGGATCGGACAAGGAAGCCGTAAAGGTTAATTCTACGCATCTGGATGAAGATGTTATTGTCAATGTGGGCACTCGTTTTTATCGGGCTCATTTTACCAAGGGCTATGGTGCCTATTCATTGACACAGGTTCATATGATAGATCCGCAGATTAAAGTCATAGATATAGCGAAGGAGTAGCAGCAAACATGATAACGGGTTATACGTTGATTATGATAAAATTGGTGCTGGGCATACTGTGTCTGGTGCTGCAAATCAATTTAATGGGTAAGGGGAATTTGGCCCCAAACTCGGCGATTGACCAGGTACAGAACTATGTGCTTGGCGGTATTATAGGGGGGTGTTATTTATAATGAGGCCATTGGGGTTCTGCAATTTTTGCTGGTTCTCATTGGTTGGACCATCGTAGTTATGGCACTGCGTTACTTATCGGCCTATAATCACCATGTGAAACGAATTGTTGACGGCAGTCCCACAATTGTCGTGGATTATGGTAAATTCAAATAGAAGAATGTATGCGTAACGGTATCAGTGCCGGCGATTTACATTTGAAACTGCGCGCCAACGGGGTAACGCGCGTGGGGGAAGTTAAACGGGCTGTTTTGGAACAAAACGGACAATTGACGGTGGTTAAGTTTGGGGAAGATTCGGTACACTATCCGCTTATTGTGGACGGACAGGCCGATGAAAATGTATTGTCTTTAGTAGAAAAAGATAGAGAATGGTTAGAAACGAACGTAGCATAGCAAGGCTATCAAATCTTGGGGATCTATATGGCCGAGCTCGTGCATGGTGAGTTGGTTATAACCCCATATTTGAAAGATTAATCTTTTGAAAAATTATAAGTTTGATTCATGAATTTTGAAAACCTGGTTGTAAAAAGATTAATCATACTTGGGGCGATGAAAGGAGCTAGTCATGGTAGGACTTCAGCGATCTTTATTGGTAATTGCATTTCTCTATATTTTGTATCATATTTACGGGCACGGTTTTACGACGACAAATTTGATAGCCATTGTATTGCTGTTATTCTCGTTTGTGTTTGAAGTCACGCGTAAGGCTCGTCGTGAAAAATTAGAAGCCTATTTTGCTCGTAAAGAAGCGGAATTGGCGGCTAAAGAAGTGGCTGAACGGGGTGAAACTATTGAGGTTGAAGGAAAACCGACAGACACAGTCGATGTTAAACACGAAGTTAAGTAATATACAAAGTTAAGTGATATACGAAGTGAGGAGTGCAGAAAGCCGGGTGACATATGTAATTGAGTGATTCGCTTGGCTTATGATGAAAGGAGTCTTTGATGAAATTAATTTCTTGGAATGTTAACGGCCTGCGTGCCGCGGTAACCAAAGGTTTTATGGAAAGCTTTGAAAAGCTTGATGCGGATATGTTTTGCTTGCAGGAAACTAAATTGCAGCCGCACCAGATTGAATTGGAATTGCCGGGTTACGAGCAATATTGGAACAGTGCGGTGAAAAAAGGGTACAGCGGTACGGCTATTTTCACGCGTGTAAAACCGCTCAACGTAACCTACGGTATCGGTATTGAAGAGCACGACCAGGAAGGCCGCGTGATTACGGCGGAGTACGATAATTTCTACCTCGTAACTTGTTACACGCCGAACAGCCAGCGTGAATTGGCTCGTTTGGAATACCGCATGACTTGGGAAGACGCGTTCCGTGCGTACTTATTGGAATTGGATGCGAAAAAGCCGGTTATTCTTTGCGGTGACCTCAACGTGGCACATAATGAAATCGACTTGAAAAATCCGAAGACAAACCGCAAAAACGCCGGTTTTACCGACGAAGAACGTGAAAAAATGACGGAACTTTTGAATGCCGGTTTTACCGATACCTTCCGTAAACTCTATCCGGACGTAACCGATGCGTACAGCTGGTGGTCCTATATGGGCAAAGCGCGCGATAGGAACGTAGGATGGAGAATTGACTACTTCATTACGTCTGCACGTCTTGATAAAGATATCGTAGAAGCTAAAATTCATCCGGACATTTTCGGCAGCGATCATTGCCCGGTTGAACTTGAAATTAATCTTTAATAAACCGTTGTGGTATACTTTTTTACCGGAAACATTGGTTTATAATCTATAGAATGGCTTGAAACAAGGCATTTTGTGGTGTTTTTGCTATATTGAATTATCATATATGCATAAAAATAGTAAGAGTTCGCCTCGATAAATTCAGGCGGACTCTTTTATTTTCTAACCTTTATAAATCATGCGTAATAGTTATGATAAAAATGCCTCTTATGAAAAATAATTAGTTATTATTTCGGCGCTGTGGTATAGTGTATACAAGACATGGATTAGTAATGTTGATTTTAAATTTTTGATTTTTAATAGTGTATGCGTAAGAAGGAGAAACGATTATTATGGCAAATTATAATCCCTACGAAAACATGCTTAACACACTTGACCAAGCGGCCGAAAAATTAGGTTTGACGAGAAACGACTATGAAGTTATCCGCCATCCTGAACGCGAAATGCAAGTAGCCGTTCCTGTACAAATGGACGATGGTCATATTGAAGTATTTAGCGGTTATCGTACGCAACATAGTACAATTATGGGCGCAGCTAAAGGTGGTCTCCGTTTCCATCCTGATTCCGATGAAAACGAAGTTCGTGCTTTGGCAGCTTGGATGACAATCAAAAACTCTATCGCACACCTTCCATACGGTGGCGGTAAAGGCGGGATCAAAGTAGATCCTAAGAAATTGAGCCAACGCGAATTAGAACGTTTGACTCGCGGTTTTGTTCGTAAAATTGCTCCAATCATCGGCGTTGATACTGACGTACCGGCTCCTGATGTTAACACTAATCCTCAAATCATGGCTTGGATCGTGGATGAATTCTCCACATTAAAAGGCGTATGGTCTCCGGGCGTTGTAACCGGTAAACCATTGGCAGTCGGCGGTTCCAAAGGCCGTAATGAAGCAACCGGTCGTGGCTGCATGTTTACGTTGAAGAGCTACCTTGAAAAGAAAGGTAAGAAAATGACCGACGTAACCATCGCTGTTCAAGGTTTCGGTAACGTAGGTAGCGTTGGTGCATTATTGATGCATCGTGAAGGCGCTAAAATCGTTGCTATCGGCGACGTTCATGGTTCCATTTACAATGAAAACGGTATCGACGTTGAAAAAGCTTACGAATATGCCAACTCTCATGGCCGTTCCTTGGAAGGTTATGAAGAAGCAGGCATGAAACGTATTCCTAACCCTGAATTATTACTTCTCGACGTAGATGTATTATATCTCGCCGCTTTGGAAAACCAATTAAACGGCAGCAACATGAAAGAAGTTAAAGCTAAAACTATCTTGGAAGGTGCTAACGGCCCTACAACTAACGAAGCTGACTTGTACTTCTTCGAAAAAGGCATCGAAATCATTCCTGACGTATTGGCTAATGGCGGCGGCGTAGTAACTTCTTACTACGAATGGGTACAGAACAAAGCCGGCTTCTACTGGGATGAAGACGAAGTAAATGCTCGCCTCGAAAAGAACATGAAAATGAGCTTTGAAGAAGTTTGGGAAATGCAACAACAATACAAAGTATATCCTCGTTTAGCTGCTTACATGGTAGCTTTGAAACGTTTGGTTGATGCCAGCAAACTTCGTGGTTTCAACGGCTGATTTAGTTGCTGAAGTTAGCTCTTAAAACTTTATTACACTTGCCTTTAACGGCCGAACAGTAGTGAGTACTGATTGAGTCCGTACAACTTATAAAACGCTAAGTATGACTGTCTAACAAAGGCTATGCGTAGCCACCACTAATAAATGATAAATACTAGAAGGATACTCAGCGGAATTGCGGTCAGGTATGTATTGCCTGACCGCTTTTTTATGATTATGTTGGGGGCTTATATTTATCATAGATTAGTCGTTCTTCACCGTCTGTTTGCTTTGTGCAGTTACTGTTGCCACAGAAAGAGAAAGGTATTAAAGACAGGGGGATATGTGACTTTCGCAACGTATTTAGATTGCGTATAGAATTTGTAAAAAATATATAAAAAAGTACTTGCTTTTACTTTGAATTTAGTATAAAATATCTCTTGTACCATTCCTCGATAGCTCAGTCGGTAGAGCAATCGGCTGTTAACCGATCGGTCGTAGGTTCGAGTCCTACTCGGGGAGCCAATGTGGCCCGTTGGTCAAGCGGTTAAGACACCGCCCTTTCACGGCGGTATCGGGGGTTCGATTCCCCCACGGGTCACCACATATGGACGATTAGCTCAGCTGGGAGAGCGCCTGCCTTACAAGCAGGATGTCGGCAGTTCGATCCTGTCATCGTCCACCAGAAACTTTAGAAAAAGCACTTGAGAAATCAAGTGCTTTTTTATTTTATGGATTAATTTCTTACAAGGCTAATGCGTCCTAAAATTGAGATTACTTCGTAATCGGAATGTTGAATTTCTTATTGCCGGAAGTATATTAATTTCACAAAATAATAATTAAAACTGATAAGAATTTACATTCAGCCCACTGCAGTTGCAGTGGGCTGTTTTTTATACAAAACCATTTATAAAAATTAATATCGATAAAAATCGATATGGGAGGTAAAACCTACTTGATAATTAATAAAATGAATATATCTGTATTTACCAGTATTTACCAGTGTTTATCTATAAAAATCGATGCCAATTGATAATTATCGAAGTCTATCGAGAAGAATGATAATATGAATAATATTATTATAAGTTTTAAATTGAATCTTTATATCGAATATTTTCGAATGGCATGCTTAAGGTAGAATCATAAATATCTCATTAATTTTTTAACGGTCAAAGAGATGATAAATAGTTCGAAAAGTGTTTGGAAACGGTGTATTTTGTGAAGTAAATAAATCGTCTCAAATGGAATTATTTTGTTTTTTGATTAACAAAGTGTTCATATTCAAGAGCACGATTTATTTTTTTATGCTTTTTCTTTTGATGACGGCATGAAGTACGGCGGCGACTTCGGTACTGCATCTGCTGTAAGACTTAATAAGCAAGTTAACGTAAAGGGCAATGCAACTAACGAAGCGGACTTAACTGATGGCAACATCGGTGTCGTTTCCAGCCAGGATGGCGATAACGGCCTCTTAACTGTTAAGTTGAACAAAGACCTTAACCTTGGCTCCACAGGTTCCGTAGCTATGGGCAGCACTGCTATCAATAACGGCGGTGTAACTATCGGTAGCGGTGCAAGTGCTGTAACGCTTACTCATGGCGGATTGAACAATGGCGGTAACCAGATTGTTAATGTAGCCAGCGGTATCAACGGTACTACGTATGATACTTCTGTGGCCGGTCAGGAAAACTACAACAACGGTGCCAACATTGGGGATGTGTACAATATTGCTAAGGGTCAAGCTGAGGCTGTTAAGGCTCAATCCGGTAAGAATATTACGGTAGATGCTGATAACAAAGTCAACTTGAACGACAATATCACTCTTGGTGACGATAGTGATGCATCTAAACAGGTTAACATTAACGGCAATGGTGCAACTGTAACAGCCGGCAGTGGTGATAATCAAGTTAAGATGGATGGTTCCAAAGGTCAGATTTCTGCAGGCGGTGCTGTTCTTGGTAATCAGGAAAACACAGCAGGTGATAGCAATCCGGCAACAGGCAACTATCTCACCGGTTTAGACAATACTACTTGGGATGGTGAAAATATCCAGTCCGGCCGTGCAGCAACTGAAGATCAGTTGAAGACTGTTAGCGATAAAGTCAATAAAGGCCGTGTATTCGAAGGCGATGACGGAGCTGATAATAGCGTTACTGTAGGTCTCGGCGATACCTTGAAACTCAACGGCGGTGCTAATACTGCTAGATTATCTGATGGTAACATTGGCGTTGTAAGAAACAGCAACGGTGACGGTCTTGACATTAAACTTGCGAAAGACTTAACCGGTCTTGATAGTGTAACAACCGGTAATACGACTATGGATAGTAGTGGTATCACCATTAAGATAGTGGATGACGATCGCAATATCACTATCCAGGATAGCAATATCAACATGGGTAACAACGTAGTAAGCGGGGTTGCTGACGGTACGGTGGCAGCCGGTTCTACGGAAGCTATTAACGGTAGCCAACTCGCTCAGCGTGACCAAGCTATCAACAACCTCGGTGGTGCGGTTAACAAATTAGATAATCGTATTAATCGTGTTGGTGCCGGTGCGGCAGCTTTGGCAGCTCTCCATCCACAGGACTTCGATCCGGATGATAAATGGGATTTCGCATTCGGTTATGGTCACTATAGCGGTGCGAATGTCGGTGCGCTTGGTGCCTTCTATAAACCAAATGAAGATACAACCTTCTCCGTTGGTGGTACAATCGGTGGCGGTGAAAACATGTTCAACGCCGGTGTATCCTTCAAGATTGGTCAAGGCAACAACGTATCTAATTCCCGCGTAGGTATGGCTAAGAAAATCAAACATCTCCGTGAAGACGTAGCTAAACTTGAAGAATTAGTAAATCGTCAGAGTCAAATGATTAATCAATTGACCGGCCAGAACCCTGGTACGATTGAGTCTAAAGGCAGTGAACTCTTCCCTGATGTTCCTTCAAATCACTGGGCTTACGAATATGTAAACAAACTTCATGACCTCGGCATCGTTGAAGGCTATCCTGATGGCAACTTCGACGGTAACCGTATGATGACACGTTATGAATTAGCAGCAGTTGTATATCGTGCAATCATGGCAGGTGCAGCATCCAATGCAACTCTCCAAGGTGATGATACATTAGATCGTTTGGCAAACGAATTCTCCGACGAACTCAAGTACATACGTGTAGACACTGTGAAGAAGGATAAAGACGGTAATCCGGTTATCCAACGTGTTCGTATCGTTCCTGAAAACAAGGATAAATACTAAGAGTCATTGATTCTTTAACGAATTGTTAAATGGTCATTGATTAGTTTTTGAGAAATTGGGTCGTAACACAATGTAGGTTTTTACTTACATTGGGGTTACGGCCCTTTTTTCGTCATATCTTCATTGGCGAATACCCCAAGATGTGGTAACATAATATAATAAATATAAGAATAATAAGGTCAGTCAAGGCGTTTTTTCAAAACAGAAATTCATTAACGTTTGAACCGAATGACCTGTGAAATCTAAAATAAATTATGGCAGGAGGAAGAAAATGTCTGCATTTATACCGTATTTAGTAGTATTGGGCGTTATCGTCGTGTTTTTCGGAGTATGTTATTTAGTATTCCGTGATAGCGGTAAGTCTAAAGAAGCTGAGGCTTTGGCTAATGAAAAGGTGAGCGATGGCGATTATTATAAACGTAAACGTCGTGATCACGGTGCCGCTTACTATCGCGAAGATGCTAAACAAAATAGAGACAACTATCGATTCGGCGGTGGGCATCAAGCGACGGATACCAATCATCAAGAAACTTCCGATAAAGAGATGGCCAGCACGTTTGTGCCTTTATCCAATCGTCAAATGGAATCCGATTTTAATCATGCGATGACGGGACCGGCAAGCAATCGTTTTGGCGGAGCTCCGGAAGAGGATTCGGACAGTCGTTTAGGTCAAGATATTGTATCTGATTTGGATATGACGAAACCAATGCTTAAAATTCCGACGGAACCACCGGCTGAGCCGCTCACTGAAAGTGAATTGACACGTCGCATTCATCATGTGACGCCGACGGAAGCAACTGCCGCTGAAGCAGCTGATGATGCTACCCGCATTATCCCGGTAGTTCGTGACCATAGCAGTGCTGATACATTCGGTCGTGCAGGTCAGAGTGCAACTCATGCGGCTTATGGTGAGGCTGAAATGCCTGATTTAATTGCTCTTGGTACTTCGCATTTCATGAGCTCTTTTGGTGCGGTTAATGCAAGCACTAAGGAACAAGTATTGGATATTACTAAAACAGCCTTAGATCGTTTGGGTATCACCGCCAGTGGTGAATTACACGCCCTTTTGGAAAATATCGTTGTGCAGGAAGCGCTCCTTTGCATGCAGAAGGCCTATGCAACAACGCCAACGGTTTGGATGAAAGAAACGGCGATTGAAGCGTTTATGGATGTGGTTCAGGAACCTAAATCCAGCACACCGTACTTGGTCGCTTTTGACGCCCTTCGCATTTTACCGCATTTGCAGTTAGGCCATTTCCAAATTATGGCGTTGGCGTTGTTATTGCAGTATTCGCGCAATTCCAACAACTACAGCTTGGAACATTTACAGCATTATGTAGATAAATACATCGAACCGTTCTTGTCCGATTTGCCACGGGAAGAATCTATGTATCGTCAATTGGATTACTTGCGTTGTTCCATTCAAGAACCGGAACGCAATACTTTCTGGGATATTATGGTTCATTCCTATCCGTTCGTGTTTGCCTATGCCGGTTTTGATAAAGATGAATTGACACGTGCTTTACGCGGCCATGCCTTGGATGGTCGTTATATCGTGAAAAGTGTGAACTCGCCGTTGTTAAAATTGGCCGTTGTTGATGAAGGTTTGGCACCACGCTACTTCCATATGGCGCATTTGGATAATCCTGAAATTCAACAGCACATTTTGGCCTTGGCAACCGGTAAGCCGGTTGATTTTAATGCGACTGAACGTAAACAGGTGTTGGAATATATCTCGCCTGTATTGCCTAAAGTGGCTGATATGTATGATTCCATGCCGCTCAGCCATTCCAGCTTAACCTTGTTAGGTTTATATTTGGGTCGTGCCCATGTTAAAGTAACCATCGGTGAAGAATTCGACTTATCTCCTTGGTTTTAAGCTGTAAAGTTAGAGAATAAGGCTTTTATGATAATTAAAAGCACGGTGACTTGCATAACAAATTAAAATTTATCAAATAAAAAAGTGTACCTCCGAGCTGATGATCGAGGGTACACTTTTTGTTTTGCGGTTAATTACCGGTGAGGATTAAGTTTCAGTTATTTAACCGTTTGCGCTCACACTTAAAAACTATATTCGTTAATTGCTTTTACATCTAATAGTTTTACTTTTTTACCTTCAAACTCGATGATTTTTTCATCCTGTAAGCGACCTAATTCGCGGCTTAAGGATGTGCGCGATACATTGAGCACATCGGCCATTTCCTGACGATTGTGAGGGAGACGAATCGGGTTTTGTTTTTGATACGTATATAAATCATCAAAGTAGGCGAAGATTCGTCCACGCATGCCTTTTAGTGAAAGATAGTGAACTTTACGGGTCAATGCCAAGGCTTTTTCAGACATATCATGTAAGAGATTGGTCAAAATTTGCACTTGGCAGGCATCGCAGTTGTTAAATGAGGTAGTGAAGGCTGCCTTGGGCACGAAGAGCACCGTGCTGTCTTCGGTTGTTTGAATTGTGGCCGGCCAATTCGGCATGTCCGTAAAGAGAATGGCTTCACCGAACATGGCGGATGGTGTCAGGTCAGTCATGATGGTGCGCTGGCCCAATACGTTTTCGCGCGTCAGATGAGCGTGGCCTTTTAATAAAATACCGATGCCTTCCATCGGGTCGCCGGCGATAGCGATGAAACTATTCTTTTTTATATTGGCAATTGTCAAATTCGGAGCAATTAAGAAATTCCGTAATTGATCTTCGGAAAGATCGCGGAATAAGGGACTGCTGCTGAGCACAGGCAGATATTCCGTTATTAATTCAGTAGATAATCCGATATGCATAGGAGCCTCCTTAATATAAAATTTTTGTAAATGTTGCCATGGCTACAGTTTTTTACCTATAACTATACTATACTTTAAATGTAGTCACAAAGTAAACAACTTGCGGTAAGTGACAATCTGATTTTGTAATAGGCAAGTGATTTATATTTTTTTACTTTCTTACGAGTGATAGGAAAGTGTAGTTCGGGAGAGTCCCGAAGAAGGAGGCTATTATGAGTATGTTTTGTTTCCAATGTGAACAGTCTGCAAATCCCGATGGTTGTACCGTACAGGGCGTATGTGGTAAAACAGCGCCGGTAGCAAACAAACAGGATGAATTGACTTCCGCCTTGATCGGTTTGGCACGTGCTTGTGATGCAAAAGGTGCTTCCGCTAAGGAATATCAATTGTTAAAACAGGGCTTGTTCATGTGCGTAACAAACGTTAACTTCGACGAAGAACGCGTTCAGGAATTCATCAACCGTGTAGAAGCCGCTCGTCAGGCAATTGACGCCAGCGCTCAGGATTTCGATTGGGAAGCTCTTTGGGTAGGTGAAGAAGACATCATCTCCTTGCGTTCCACTTTATTGCTCGGTATGCGCGGCATGGCTGCTTACGCTTGGCATGCATCCGTACTCGGCTATGATGATGCTGAAGTAGACGCTTGGTTCGTAAAAGGCCTTGTTGAATTTGCTAAAGATCACAGTGCTGACGAATGGCTCGCTTTGTTGATGGAATTCGGTCACATCAACCTCAAATGCATGGCATTGCTTGATTCCGCTAACACTGAAAGCTATGGCACGCCGGTTCCTACTAAAGTTTCCTTGACTGTAGAACCTGGTCCGTTCATCGTAGTAACCGGTCATGATTTACACGACCTCAAAATGTTATTGGAACAATCCGAAGGTAAAGGCGTTAATATCTATACTCACGGTGAAATGCTTCCTTGCCATGCATATCCTGAACTTAAAAAATATGCTCACTTAAAAGGTAACTTCGGTACTGCTTGGCAGAACCAGCAGAACGAATTCGACGGTGTTCCGGGTGCATTCTTATTCACTACGAACTGCTTAATGCCACCTCGCAAAACGTATGAAGACAACATCTTCACAACTGATATGGTAGGCTTCCCCGGTTTGAAACATGTGGAAACTAACGAAGACGGCACTAAAGACTTCTCCGCAGTTATTGAAAAAGCTCTTGAACTCGGCGGTTACAGCGAACCTCAAGAATTCACCGGTATCAACGGTGGTCACGAAGTAACTACCGGTTTCGGTCACGGTACAGTACTCAGCATTGCCGACAAAGTAATCGATGCTGTTAAAGCCGGTGCTATCAAACACTTCTTCTTGGTAGGCGGTTGCGACGGTGCTAAAGTAGGCCGCAACTACTACACTGAATTCGTAAAACAGACTCCAAAAGACACTGTTGTATTGACTTTGGCTTGCGGTAAATATCGTTTCAACGACCTTGAAATCGGTGAAATCGGCGGTATTCCTCGTATGCTCGACATGGGTCAGTGTAACGACGCTTACTCTGCTATTCAGGTAGCCGTAGCTCTTGCCGGTGCTTTCGAATGCGACGTAAACGACTTGCCATTGACTTTGGTATTGTCCTGGTACGAACAAAAAGCGGTATGTATCTTGTTAACCTTGTTAGCTTTAGGTATCCGCAACATCTACATCGGACCTACTTTGCCAAAATTCTTATCCAGCAACGTATTGGGCATCTTGGTAGAAAAATTCCAGTTACACCCAATCACTACTCCGGAAGCTGATATGAAAGCGATCCTTGGCAACAACTAATTGTTGATTGTAACTAATTGAGTAATAGTAGGTGGAACATAATTAAATATGAGATGATTCAGTTCGTGTCCTCTCGATAATTACTAATGTTCTCGTCAATTATCAATTAAAATTTCTCATAGCTCCCTCGAAAGAGGGAGCTATTTTTTATATTTTTCTATGTCTGCGATACTTTTTTGAATAATTAGTTCGTCCGCGGTGTACCTTATAAAGCTTGTAATTATGGGCTTTTATGAGCAAATGAGAATCTTAAAAGAAGTAATATGCATAAAAAGTATGGCGGTGTCTATTCTCTGAAAACAAAACATGGTATAATACAAATTAAGGAAATTCAAGGGTTCGCCTTTAATCAGTTTGTAGAAAATGCACAGTGTAGATGTGAAAAAGTTTTCTGTGGGAGGACATAAATGAGTAGTGTTTTTGAGATTATCGGACCGGTTATGATTGGTCCATCCAGCTCTCATACAGCCGGAGCTGCCCGTTTAGGTAAAATGGCTCGATCTATTTTCAAGGAGCACATCGAACGAGTTGATTTGACTCTGTACGGCTCTTTTGCCAAGACTTATAAAGGTCACGGTACCGATCGTGCTTTAGTAGGCGGTCTTTTGGGATTTGATGCGGAAGACGAACGTATTCGTGACGCATTTAAAGATGCCGCCGAAGAAAATCTTCAGTATCAGTTTATTGAATCGTCTGATGAAGGCGGTCATCCGAATGAAGTGAAATTCGATCTCTACGGTAAGGATGATTACCACATGAGTATCGTAGGACGCTCTTTAGGCGGCGGCCGTATTTTGGTAACAAATGTAAATAACTTGGAAGTAGAAATTTCCGGTGAAGATTATACAATTTTGACATTCCATCACGACTGTCCGGGCGTTATTGCGTGGGTAACCAGTCAACTCGGTAAAGCATCGGTTAACATTTCGACGATGAAGGTATTCCGCAAACGTAAACACTGCGAAGCAGTTATGTTGATTAACACCGATGAACCGGTGGACGCACAAGTAATGGCGGATATTCAAGATCATAAGAGTATTTCATCCGTTATGTATTTTGAACCTTTGGAAAAGGCGGTAGCAGAATGAGTTATTTATATGAAACATTAGCCGACTTGGCGCATTTGAGTGATACTCATAATTTACCAATGTGGGAAGTTGTAATCCGTGCCGAAATGGAAGCGTCCGGTCAAACGCGCGAAGCGATTGAAAAAGAAGCTTTGCGTCGTATTCAGATTTTTAAAGATTCCGTAACAAACGGTGGTGAAGACCGTAAACGTACGGTAAGCGGCATGTCCGGCGGACAGGCCCATATCTTATTAAAACATACACCGCGTTTAATGAGCCCGGTAGCGTATAAAGCTTTGACGTATGCTGTTGCGGTTAATGAAGCGAACGCTAAAATGTTCCGTGTTGTAGCTTGTCCGACAGCCGGTTCTTGCGGGGTTATGCCGGGGACTATGTGTGCGGTAGCCGAAGAGTTGCAACTTGATGATGAAGCTATGTTGCGCGGGTTCTTCATGGGCGCCGGTATCGGCAATGTTATTACCAATCAGGCTTGTGTAGCCGGCGCGGTTGGCGGTTGCCAGGCTGAAGTAGGCTCGGCAGCAGCTATGGCGGCCGGCGCTGTGGTAGCGATGTTGGAAGGCTCTACGAAAGAAGTCATTAATGCAGTCGCTCTTTGCCTCAAAAACGTATTGGGCTTAGTGTGTGACCCGATAGGCGGTTTGGTAGAAGTACCTTGTGTAAAACGTAACGGTATTTATGCGGTACATGCTTTAAGTGCTGCCGAAATGGCTATGGCCGGCTTAATCAGCCAGATTCCGGTTGATGAAGTTATTGAAGCCATGGATCGTATCGGTCGTGCGTTGCCAAGCACATTGCGCGAAACCAGCGAAGGTGGTTTGGCTACGACTGAAACAGGTCGACGCATTGCTAAACAATTAGCGGAAATGTAATATTACGTCAATGAAACGTCTTTATGAGGAAACTTGTAAAGACGTTTTTTTATGATTCAACGGCCTTGAAAGGGTGAATTAGCTACATTGGTATGTTATAATAAATTATCGTGATAAGAGTGAGGTGATGACGGTGAGTTGGTTTACATCCAAGAAAATTGTAATGCAACCGAGTGGGGAACTTTGGCAGGGTGCTGTGCGCATTTTGCACGCTTTGGCTGATGCCGGTTTTGAAGCGTATGTAATCGGCGGAGCCGTGCGTGATTTGGTGCTCAAACAATTGCCTCATGATTATGATATTGTGACTAAAGCCAGACCCGATGATATTATGGCCGTTATGGCCAAGGCCGGCTTTGCTACGACTGGAGTGGTCGGTAAGTCATTCGGTGTCGTTGTGGTAACGGTACCGGAAGGCAGTTATGAAGTCGCTACCTATCGGCGTGAACGGTATGGTGCCGACAGCCATCGACCGGAAGAAGTGGTGTATGCCGATACATTGGAAGAAGATGTGACGCGACGCGACTTTACGGTGAACGGCATGGCTATGACCGTTGACGGTGAAGTAATAGATCTAGTGGCCGGGCTTAAAGATATTAAAAACAAGACCCTGCGCACTATCGGTGAGGCAGAGGAGCGTTTTCAAGAAGATGCATTGCGTTTATTCAGGGCTTGCCGCTTTGTAGGCAAGCTTGGTTTTTTACCGCATCGCAGTTTATTGGACGGCATGGCATCCAATTTCAAACGGGTTGAAGGATTGTCGTTGGAACGTGTACGTCAGGAACTGGACGGTTTGCTGATAACGCCACACGTGGCTAAAGGGCTTGACGTATTGGTACAATCCGGTTTGGCTGATTGCCATTGTCGTGTTTTGGTTAAGGGTGAGTATCAGCCGGTGGCCATTTTGCCGGAATTACATCATTTGGTAGGGCTGCCGCAACAACCGGAATTTCATGCCTATGACGGCTGGGTTCATACCTTGGCCGTGGTACAGGCCATTAAACCGGATTTGACGCTGCGCTGGGCAGCTTTATTACATGATGTGGCGAAAGGCATGGACGGTATTCGCGGTTCTAACAAAGGACGCATTACCGATCGCGGTCATGATAAAATGGGCGCTGAAATGGCGGAAACTATTTTAACGCGTTTACAATATCCTAAGAAAATGGTGGACCGTGTGACCTGGCTTGTCAGCAGTCATATGCGTTTTCACTATTTTGTCAATAATCAGGAAGCAGATCCGTGGAAATGGATACGTAAAGAGGCGCAAAGCGGCCATTTCCGTAAAAGCAGTGAGTTAAAAGAAGCGGTGCTGCAAATGGCGGAAGTGTGTGCGGCCGATGTTATCGGTTGCGGCAGACCGAACAGCAGTACGGACGGTACTTATGCTATGGGGGACTGTCTGGCGGCTATAACCGAGTCAATGCCGATTCATACTCGTGATTTGGCGTATGGTCCGGAATTACCGGCCCTTTTAGGTGACCAAACAGGGGATATGTTGCAAAAATTGTTAGTTCAAGTGCGCAGCGGCCAGGTGGCGAATGAACGGGAGGCCTTAATGGAATCTGTCAGACGTAAGCTGGCACGCAAAGCACATAAGGAGTTATAGGGATTCATGATTACCAAAAAAGATCAGAAAGCCTTACAAAATAATATAGCTATACTCATGCTGATTTTTTCGGTAGTTGCGATTTTTTTAGTAGGCCGTTTATTGCTGTTGCAAGTGTTTGACCGTAACAGCTTGGATACGCAGAATTTGAGCCAAGTAGAGTCGGAACGTAAATTGCAATCGCCGCGCGGTACGATTTATGACCGCAACGGCAATCCGCTGGCTATCAGTATTGTGACGCGTTCGCTGTATGCGGATCCGAAGATGATTAAAAAGTCACCTGAAGAGATTGCCTCACTTATTGTACCGTATACGCGCATTAAAGAAGATGTGATTGTGAAACGTCTTAAAGAGGATACGGCGTTTATTTGGCTTGATCGCATGATGGATCCGGATAAATCCAAAGCCGTGGAAAAAGTCATGAAAGATAATGACATTGAGGGTTTGAACTTCGTTGAAGAAAGTCGTCGTTTCTATCCTAACGGCAATTTATTGGCTCAGGTCCTGGGCTTTGTAGGAACGGACGATAAGGGCCTTGACGGCCTTGAAATGAAGATGGATGAAACATTGCGTGGCGGTATTATGGAAGAGTTAATTGCTACCGACCGACATGGTAATGCCATTTTCGGGTCCGTGTTATCGAAGTTTTTACCGGAAAAAGAAAAGAGTATAACCCTTACTATTGATACAACGGTTCAGTTCATTGCCGAACGGGCGTTGGATAAAGCCATGTCTGAAACGAAGGCGGCCGGAGCCAGCATAATTGTTATGGATCCGAAAACCGGCGAAATTTTAGCCATGGCCAATCGACCAACCTATGATCCAAACCATTATGAGAAGGGTAATGATAATTCGTTTAAGAACCGTGCAGTTACCGATATGTATGAACCGGGTTCCACCTTTAAGCCGTTGACGGCATCGGCTGCTTTGGCCTCCGGCAAATGGTCGGTGGATACGGTTTATAACGATACGGGCAGTATCGTTGTAGGTGATCATACGATTCAAAACTGGAATGGTGAAGGCTACGGTCCGGTTAAATTGCTTGAAATTTTGAAATACTCCATTAATACCGGTATGGCCAAGTTGGGTATTACGACCGGTAAAGATATTATGGAACAATACTTGCAAGCTTATGGTTGCGGTAAAGCCACGGGCATTGAACTTCCCGGTGAAGCGGAAGGGCAGGTTATTGCGGCTAAGGATATGTCTCAGCTTGATTTGGCAACCATTGCGTTCGGTCAAAGTGTGGCGGTTACGCCGCTCCAAATGGTACAGGCTTTCAGTGCTATCGCCAACGACGGTAAAATGATGAAACCTCATATCATTAAGAGTATCAATAATCCGGACGGTACCGAAGAAGCCGTTACTCAAGATATGTCCGCGGGTCAACCGATTCCGGAAGACGTGGCTAAAACGATTTTGGGCATGTTGGAAAAAGAAGTGTCCGAAGGCGGCGGTAATAAAGCGTCGGTTGACGGATATCACTTTGCAGGTAAAACCGGTACGGCTCAAAAACTTGATGCGGAACATGGCGGTTATTTGGAAGGTCGTTATATTGCGTCATTTATCGGCATCGGACCGGTGGAAGATCCGCGTTTTGTAGCGCTTATCGTAATTGACGATCCGAGCGGTACATATTACGGCGGTCAAATTGCGGCTCCGGTGTTCAAAGATATTATGAGTCAATTGGTGCGTTATTTCCAAATCTCACCATCGGTAACAAAGGAAAAAGATTTGAAAGGTAAACCGGATGAACGTCCGGCGAAACCGCCGGTGAAAAAGAACGCTGATGGCAGTGTAGTAATGCCGGACTTTACGGGCTGGACTACCGGTGAAGTACGCAATTGGCTCCATGAGGCAGGTTTACAATTTGTACCGGATGGCACCGGTTATGCTATTTCGCAGGGCATACCGGCCGGCGCTGAAGCGGAAGCGGGCGAAGCTATTACGGTTTATTTTAAACGCTAACTGAGAGAACTCTTTTAGCTGATATAAGGTATATATTAATTAGGAGGCGTTGGCATGATTGAATTACGTGGCAAAGCTGTGGCGGATGCCCACAAGGCAGTGTTAAGTGAGCGTTTGGCAGAACTTCAGGCAAAGGGGATTGTGCTGAGTTTAGGCATTTTGTTGGTTGGTGATGGTAAAGCGGCTCAGATGTATGCTCGCTTTATGGAAAAAACAGCCAAGAATGCAGGCTTTGGTGTTGAATTGGAACATTTGGCGGCCGATGCATCCGAAGATGAAGTATTAGCCGTGATTGACCGCTGGAATCGTGCCAATCAAATTTATGGCGTGTTGCCGTTGATGCCGATGCCGGCTCATATTGACCGTGAAAAAGTCATTGAACGTCTGGATCCGGTGAAAGACATTGATGGTCTTACTTCCCGTAATATCGGCTTGGTCAGTGCCGGCAAAGGCGGTTTCTGGCCATGTACGCCGCGTGCTTGTATGGCCATTCTTGACTATTACAAAATTCCGTTGGCCGGCAAAAATGTTGTGGTTGTAGGCCGCAGTCAGGTAGTGGGGAAACCGGTAGCCTTGCTTTTATTGGAAAAACAGGCCACCGTTACCATTTGCCATTCAAAGACAGTTGATCTGAAAGTACATTTACAACGGGCCGATGTAGTAGTCGCCGCCGCAGGCCGTGCGCATATGATTACCGGAGATATGTTAAAACCGGGTGCCACCGTTATTGATGTGGGCATCAATGATTTAGAGGGTCAGACCGTTGGCGATGTGGAATATGCTTCGGCGGTCGAAGTGGCCGGTGCTGTTACGCCTGTACCGGGCGGTGTGGGTTCGGTGACGACCGTTATGTTGTTAGAAAATATTTACGAGGCTTATTATGCACGAAATGTCGATTGCTGAGGGAATTGTTGATATCGCCCTCGACACATTAAAAGCAAATGACGGCCATGTAATTCACGCTATTCAATTAAAACTCGGCGTTATGTCGGGGGTGGAGCCGGATGCTTTGCTTTTTTGCTTTGATTCGGTGACTAAAAACACGGCGGCGGAGAATGCAGTTTTACAAATCGAAATGATACCGCTTTGCGGCAAATGCTTGGACTGTGACAAAGAGTTTTCTGTTACCGACTATGTGTTTAAATGTCCCCACTGCGGCAGTTTGGCAATTCAGACCATAACGGGCCGTGAATTACAAGTGGCATCGATAGATATGGATTGAGTCCCATGAGATATACGGACTCTGATTAGACAGATTGACGCCGCCGGTTAGCTTGGCGTTGATATAGATAGATTGATGTGAGGTACCTATGGAAGTAAAAGTTATGACGAATGTGCTGGCCAAAAATGATGCTATTGCAGCTGATTTGCAGCGCTTGTTCAAAGAAAAAAATATATTTGTCTTTAATTTATTGGGTTCGCCGGGAGCGGGCAAAACCTCACTGCTCGAAGCTACACTTAAAGAGTTGGCCGAAGATTACTCACTCGCTGTTATTGAAGGCGATTTATATACCGCTAAAGATGCGGAACGCATCCATAAATTAGGCATCCCCGTATTGCAGATTAATACGGTAGGCGGTTGCCATCTGGATGCGAAGATGATTGAAGACGCTTTGTCTGAACTTGATTTAGACAAACTTGATATGATTATTATAGAAAATGTAGGGAATTTAGTGTGTCCTGCTGAATTTGCCATTGGTGAAGCCATGAAGGTTACGGTGCTGTCTGTAACTGAAGGGGAAGACAAACCACTTAAATATCCTTTGATTTTTAAAGAATCTAAAGCGGTATTGTTGAATAAGGTGGATTTATTGCCGTATATTCCGTTTGATAAGGAAAAAGCCATTACGGATATTAAGAATTTAAATCCGACAGCCAGTCTCTTTGAAGTGAGCTGTACGGCTAAAACAGGTTTGACCGAGTGGACTGATTGGCTCAAGACGCAGATTGATGCGGTACGAAAGGGGTAGTTATGAAAAAAATGCAGCGTATTTCATTGGCGGTTCTTATAAGCAGTGCTTTGACCGGCGGTGTTTTTGCAAATGGAACAGCTGAACTCGTTATGGATCCGGCGGATACATGGGCTCCGGAAAAGGCGGCTGTCAATAAAATGGCGGTGCGTTTGGCGGAAAGTGTTGAAGCTAAGGATAGTGAAAATTCCGGTATTGATTTAAGTGCGATTGGCAAAAGTTATACAGCCGATACATTAGAACCGCTGGAACCAAAGGATTTTACTATCGGCTCGCTGAGTTTGGGTGCTAATTTTAAAACATTGACAACTGCTGACCGTAATTGGGAAGCACTGGTAGGCGGCCCGTTACAGTCCGATTCTTTGGTTGAAAGTGAAACAAAAACAGCTAAGCTTGCAACCGATGAAGCTGAAGCGACAACGACTGAAAAAAAAGAAAAAACAGAAAAGACCGATGCCAAGGAAGCTTCCGATAAAGAAACAGTGACAAAAGATACGGCAGCTAAAGACGCAGTGCCTGATACCGATAAAGCGCCTGAGACTAAGGATGCTGTGAATAAAGATAGTGCCGGCAAGGATAATGCTGTTAAAGATGACTCCCATAGTACATCTGCTGAGGTAAAATCAGAGGAAACCGGAGCTTCTCAAGACAAGGAAGCGGTTAAGGGCGAAGCATCTAAAGGTGATGGAGCCGTTAAAGGCGAAGAAGGCATTAAATTATTAATTGAGGACAAAAAGCCTCGTAAGATTCGTCCGGCTAAACCGGCTGTTTTGCCGATTGCGGTTAGCAATATGTTTACGACTTATACCGGTAAGGATGGCAGTTTTACGATTTACACCGGTGTGTACGGTGATAAGGGTAGTGCCTTGACAGGTCAGCATGCTGGTGGGGATACGTTGCGTCGTGAGGGTTTAGATTATACCTATGCACCGCAGACTATTACCAATATTCACATTACCGGCGGCACCGATGAAACAGATCGCGGTATCGGTATCGGTAAGACTCGCGGTACCGTATTGTTTGCTTACGGGGCTCCGCAGGGCATGTGGCGTGATGTTAAGAATGGTACCGTAGCCCTTATTTATAAATACGAAAAAAGTAAAAATTCTGTAAAAAATAAGCAGGAATTTAATACGCCTGTGGCGAAAGATAATAAAGAAAGCACACTGCTTACAACTAATAGTAACAGCGCTTCAGCTTCGCAGTATTTAGTATTTACTTTGAAGAATAACAAAGTAAGTGCGATTGATATGATTGACGGAGAAGTGTGGTCACGACTCAGACTGCCGGCTGTGCAGGAACAGTATTATCGAGCTAACCATTTGACGGCCGATGACTTCAGTCTTATGGGCTATCGCGTGAACGAGCCGTTTGTTTCTAATCAGGACGAACAATGGCAGCAACGCGGTTTCTTGTATGATGATGAATTCATTGCCTATGATGATATTTTGGTGGGTTACGATAAGAAGCAGATGGTAGCGCGAGCTATGATTACCAAGAGCACCGCCTTAACGCGTCGCGGAATTTCGATTGGTGACAGTAAGTATTTATTGTTATATTTATATGGCATGCCTACGAGCATGGAAGCCGATACGGCGGCTAACGGCGATCCGCTCATGGTGTATACTTACAAGAATCCCGATTCGGCATACAGCTATTTGTTGTTTACAGTGGGTGAGAAAGACAATTTTATAAAAACAGTAATGCTGTCAGACAGACCTAACAAAGAATTGAGTAAGTAGGCTTTCGGTAAAGGAGGATGACACATGGTAACAGCACAGGACATCAAAGAACGATGGGAGTCTCTGCAAGCGGATGAAGAACGGATTTTATTTATTGTCGGCGGTCCCGGATCCGGCAAAAGTAAGCTCATTCGCGAATTGGCAGAACAAGATGGTTGGAAGTACATTGAAGCTAAAGAGCTGATTGACGATGAATTTTTGGAAATAGCTCGCGACTTACGTCCTGATATGGCCAAGGACGTTATGTGCAAAGCTCTTAAAGCGTGCGGTTCCGATGTAATTTTACTGGATAATGTTAATGTATTGTTTGCCCCAATCTTAAATTTAAAGCCTATTGAATTATTAAAAACAGTCAGCGCTATGTATCCGATTGTAGTAGGCTGGCGTGGTCGTTTTGATGGTGACAATTTGTTCTTGGAACACAATAACAATCCTAATTATTTCTCCTTTAAAGTAGAAAAACCGGATCGTATAGTATCTATTGACTAATATAGTATAGTAGCGTACGATATAACTGTAAGCAAAGCAAAGAGTCTTTGCCGGGGTTAAGCCCTTCGGCAAAGGCTCTTTATATTGCTGTGAATTTTGTGAAAAAAATAGATTTAAAGTATAGACAGATATGCTAAAGTTTGTTATAATGAATCGTCAGGTAGTCGCCTGGCTTTTTTAAGTTGCCTAAAACTTGACAGGCTTGCCCTGCTGTGGTAGGCTATATAAGCATATTTGTTTAAGGCAAGTTTATTTTGAAGTGAGGTGTATCCGGATGCGTAATGCAGTGACTATGGCATGTACTGAATGCAAACAACGTAACTATCAGACGAACAAGAATAAGAAAAACAATCCTGATCGTATTGAAATGATGAAATACTGCAAATTCTGCGGTAAACATACGTTACATCGCGAAACGAAATAATTCGTTTCATCCAATAACCCGATGATTTAAGGATGTGAAATGATGGCAGGATCCAATTCTACAGCACCGCAGCAGCGTCGTGGCGGCGTAGGTCGTATGGCGCGCGAAATGAAAGCGGAACTCAAAAAAGTAGTCTGGCCGACAAGAAAAGAGCTCATCAATTACACGATTGTAGTATTCGTTACCGTAGTATTTATTGCTGCCTTAATCGGCGTTGTAGATGCTATTTTTAGCGAATTATTCCAGTTGTTGATGCGTGTTGTCGGATAGGAGGCCTTTCCGTGGAAGCAGAAAAGAAATGGTATGTTATACATACTTACTCAGGCTACGAAAATAAAGTAAAAACTAATCTTGAACGGAAGGTTCAGTCCATGGGCATGGAAGATACGATTGGTCGTATTTTAGTGCCTGTTGAGGATGAAATCGACGAGAAAGATGGCGTTAAAAAAGTTGTAAAACGCAAAATCTTCCCCGGCTACGTAATCGTAGAGATGGAAGTGAATGATCGTTCCTGGTATGTAGTACGTAACACACCGGGTGTAACAGGCTTTGTAGGCTCTGCTACCAAACCGGTACCGTTATCTGATTCCGAGGTTGAATATATCCTCAAATCACAGGGGCTGGATCAAGCGCCGAAGCATACGATTGATGTCGTAGTAGGCGAAACAGTGCGCATTACTTCCGGTGCCTTTGAAGATAGATTAGGTACAATTACTGAAATCAATCACGAAAAACAAACATTGAAACTTGATGTGGAAATGTTTAATCGTGAAACGTCGGTAGAGGTAGATTTTTCTCAAGTTGAGAAAGATCTTTAATATATACAATATAACTCTAAACTTTTTAGGCGGCTTGGTGGTCGCCAGTGGGAGGAAATTTTTTCCGTTACCACCACATTTTGAGCGCAAGGAGGTGTAATCACCATGGCTAAAAAAGTTACAAAAATTGTAAAACTTCAGTGTGAAGCAGGAAAGGCAAGTCCAGCGCCACCTATCGGCCCGGCTCTTGGTCAGGCAGGTGTTAACATTATGGCGTTCGTTAAAGAATTCAACGAACGTACAGCACAGCAGGCTGGCTTAACTATTCCGGTTGTTATTACTGTATTTGAAGATAGAAGCTTCACTTTCGTTACGAAAACTCCACCGGCAGCTGTTCTTTTGTTAAAAGCAGCTGGTATCCCTAAAGGATCGGGTGTACCTAACCGTGACAAAGTAGCAAAGGTTAGTCGCGATAAAGTTCGTGAAATCGCTGAACTTAAAATGCCTGACTTGAATGCAAATACTGTAGAACAAGGCATGCGTATGGTAGAAGGTACTGCACGTAGCATGGGCATTGTAATCGTTGATTAATTAGCGTACGACGTGTGCCAATGAGGGCACATATCGGTGGGAGGGAATTCCCGTTAAACCACATAAGGAGGATTTTAGAATGGCAAAAGTAGGTAAGAAATACGCTGAAGCAGCTAAACTTATCGAAGCCGGCAAATTCTACGAACCAGTAGAAGCTGTTGAGCTCGTTAAGAAAACTGCTACTGCTAAATTCGACGAAACTGTTGAAATCTCTTTCAACTTGAATGTCGATCCTAAATACGCTGATCAACAAGTTCGTGGTGCAGTAGTTTTACCTCATGGTACTGGTAAAACTAAACGCGTCCTCGTATTTGCGAAAGGCGAAAAAATTAAAGAAGCGGAAGATGCTGGTGCAGATTTCGTAGGTTCTGAAGAATTAGTAGCAAAAATTCAGGGCGGCTGGAGCGACTTCGACGTTGCTGTAGCAACTCCTGACATGATGGGCCAAGTTGGTCGTTTAGGTAAAATTTTGGGTCCTAAAGGCTTGATGCCAAACCCTAAAGTTGGTACTGTAACGATGGACGTTGCTCGTGCTGTTAATGAAATCAAAGCCGGTAAAATTGAGTATCGTACTGATAAAGCAGGTATCATCTCCTGTGCAATCGGTAAGGCTTCTTTCGATGATGCGAAATTGCTTGACAATTACCGCACAATCGTTGATACTATTATTAAGGCTAAACCAGCTGCAGCTAAAGGTCAGTACATTAAATCTGTAACCTTGAGCTCCACAATGGGACCTGGTGTTCCTCTTAACGTATTCAAATTGACTACGGTTACGAAGGAACAATAATTAGATATGTTCTCTTAGCTGTAGACCGCAGGTATGTATAATGGATGTAAATCCGCCCGCTGAGGCTGACACCGATTTCTTATTTTAGAGCGGTTCCGACCTCATCGCGTTGGCGGTGGGGTCGTTTTTTACGCTAAGATAGTACATAGAGCATCACCAAAATCTATAAGGAGGTATTCTAATGGCTGTCACTACACAGAAACAGGCAATCGTTGCACAGATGAAAGAAAATCTTTCTGAAGCAAAGGGGGCCGTACTTGTTGGTTACCATGGCTTGACAGTAGCTCAGGTAACTGATTTACGCCGTAAATTCTTGGCTGAAGATGTAGAGTACAAAGTAATCAAAAATACATTGACTCGCATTGCAGTTAATGAATTAGGTATTGAAGGTTTCGCGGAGCATTTGGAAGGTCCAACAGCGTTGGCAATTTCCAAAACTGATGCAGTTGCTCCGGCACGTATCATTGAAAACTTCATTAAAGACACTAAAACTGAAGCAATTGACGTTAAAGTAGGTCTTGTTGAAGGTAAATTAATCAATGCTGACGAAGTTAAAGCTCTTGCTAAATTGCCTAACCGTGAAGGTATGCTTTCCATGCTCCTTTCCGTACTTCAGGCTCCAATCCGCAACGTGGCTTACGCTGTAAAAGCGGTTTCCGAAGCAAAAGACGAAACTGTAGCATAATCGGTAATTTAAACATATTACTACCAAATATAATTAGTGGAGGAACTAAATCATGGCACTTAACATTGAAAACATCGTTGCTGAATTAGAACAAGCAACAATCCTTGAATTAAATGATCTTGTAAAAGCTATCGAAGACAAATTTGGCGTAACTGCAGCTGCTCCTGTAGCTGTTGCTGCTGCTGGCGGTGCTGCCGGTGCAGGCGAAGAAAAATCTGAATTCGACGTAATCTTGAAAGACGCTGGCGCTGGTAAAATCAACGTAATCAAAGTTGTTCGCGAAGTAACCGGTCTTGGCTTGAAAGAAGCTAAAGCTGTTGTTGACGGCGCTCCTGCTCCTGTAAAAGAAGGAATTGCTAAAGCTGACGCTGAAGCTCTTAAAGCTAAATTGGAAGAAGCTGGCGCAACTGTTGAACTTAAATAATTTCATTCTTGAAATTACAAGTTCCACAAACCGCATGTTAATGCGGTTTGTGGGACTTTTTTGATTTCTGGAAAAGGCCTGTTTGATACTAAAACTTCTAAAAATTGAAACTAAGGGTATCTAATTTTTCGGAAACTTCGGTTTGTTTATGGGGATATAGGTGAGAGTAGATCTGCAAGGTCGTTGTGATTTTTTCATGTCCTAACCGATCGGCGATGACCAAAGGTGAAAAACCCATCTCGATGAGCAGTGATGCATGAGAATGACGCAGGTCATGCAGTCGGATGACTTTAATTCCGGTCTTTTTTGCCGTCGATTTTAATTTCCGGGAGAGACTACTCTTATTGAGGTTGAAAAAAATGCGCTGTTCTGGCGAATAGAGGCGGTTTATGTGAGCTTGAAGGATATGACATAGGAAGAGTGGAATACTAATGGTGCGGTAGCTTTTAGCCGTTTTTGGAGTCTGGATTATTTTGGCACCTGTGACTTGAACGTAATTTTTGTTGATTCGAAGCGTGTGATTTTGGAAATCACAGTCTGCCGGCGTCAGGGCCAATAATTCTCCTAAGCGTAACCCCGTAAAGAAAAGCGTTATAAAAGCGACACGGAAGCTAATATTCTTTTCATCGGCAAGGCCTTTCAGGAACGTCTTGAATTCGTCTAGGGTCCAGAAGGATAGGTGCGGTGATTGACTGCTGCCGATGGTTCCTGCTTTGTGTACCGGGTTTTCCGGTAAGTTGTAGTATTTTACAGCATAATTGAAGAGCGCTGATAACTTTGTGTTGATAGAGCGTTGATAGGTAGGGGCCAAATTGCTGTGCTGCATCAGTTCTGTTTGCCACTTTCGGATCATAAGCGGTGTAATCTGGTTGATGGGCATATTTGAAAAAGCAGGCAGAAGCCAGCGCTTGATAATATTTTGGCGGGTATACTGCGTCGTTGGCTTTAGACGGCCTTGGTTGTCACTAAGATAGTGCTGGCAGAGATTGTCGAACGTGATCAAACTGCCCTGAGTCAGCTCGTTGAAAAAAACTCTCTTTCGTATTTTTTTGCTTCCTGGGATCGGTTGAAACCGCGTTTTAGTTTTTGGTGACGCTGGCCGCGCCAGTCCCGGTAATAAAATTTAGCATAGTATTTTTTTGTCTTTTCATCTCGATAGACAGGCATTGTTCTTCCTTTCTGCTATTGCCCGGTATCTTCTCGGCTTCTTACGTAGAGTTGATGATTGTCAGCATCATACCAAAAAGAGGTATCTCCACGTAAGAGATTATTTATCATGTAGACTCCGTCAAGAGCGTTGCGGGCGGTTTTGTTGACGGAGTAGGTGAATCCGATATTTAGGAACAGAAGCGCTATGAGAAAAGAGAGTAGCATTTTAAGCACCCATTGTCGTTCATCGACATTGCTCTTAATGCGTATTTCTGAATTGAAAATGTCGTCTGAGAGATCTTTTCGTTCGCTTTTTATCGTTTCAATTGTTTGAGAGCAGCTTCTGTCAGTGTCTCTTTGAAACACTTTAATCTCTTTCATTAATTCGGTGATATGCGCTTCTAGTGCCGCGTTTTGTGTTTCTAGTGCATTGAACCGGTCGAGAAGTTCTTTTTGTATTGTCACTTGGCTTGGTGTAAGCCCGTTTTTGTTTATTAATGCCATGGATGAAACCTCCTTTATAGACTCCAACCGCGATATATTTCCTTTTCGATACGTCGAAGCTTACTTTTCTTTTTCGGATGTTCTTCAGTGTTGGTATGACTGTGGATACGATAAGAATATTCTTGTTCAGACTCAAAAGCCTTAAGTAGGCTTGGTTTATCGTAGTTGAGTCCAAGTTTCTGACCTCTAACCTTCTTTCCGTTGGGATGGATATAGGTCATACCTCGGCCATGGTCACGTGTGATGATGACGCTCCATTCGTTTTCCAATATAGTTTTAAAATCGTCGTAATTTTTCGCTTCTTGCTGAACGGCGCTGATGACGTCTCTCAACTCTTGTTTCCAGACGTCTTGTCCTCGGGCGGATGCCCAATATTCACCATTTGTAATGCCTTCACTACGTTGTGGAATTGGCTTCAGACCTCGATTTTGGCAAATCTCATCGACGTATTCTTTCATCTGTCTCAGGTCATTCCGGGACGTATGGAGTTTTTGCCCCGTGTCTTGATTGACGGCATTAACCACGATATGGTCGTGGAGGTGATCTGTATCGGTGTGAGTAATAACGGCGAACTGGAATCCCTTTCTTCCGAAAAACTCTCTGGCTGCTTCGATGCCTAGGGTATTAACCTCAGATGGAGAAAGCGTTTTTGTTTCCTCTGGACTGAAAGACAAAATGAAATGATAATATCGTCGCCCTTGCGTCTTACCATAGAGCTGCTGCACTTGATTGAATTGCTTTCCAAAATTATCAGCCCTGACATTGAATCCGTAGATGACGCTATCTTGGATTTTCTTGTCCTGTAATAAATAGTCCTCGATGGCTTGAGGATTGCGACGACTTGGTAGAGCTTTTAGGATTGCCATGCATTATCCCCTCTTTTTGAATTTTCATTTTTTTTAATTCTAGCTTTTTCAGTTGAATAGAAGCGTCGAGTTTTTTCTGCATTTCCTTAGTTTTATTTTCTTCTCTGCAAAGATTTAAAAAAACGCGATGATACCTTCGGAGTTCACGTAGATATGCCCTTCTTGCGGTCAGAATTTCGTCGCAGCATGTATCGAGTTTTTGCATTAGCAGATGTAATTCTTTTTCCTGTTCGGCAAAGTGTTTGCCACGGTGGAGCAGATGGGCTATTTGATTTAGATTGATGCCAATGCGATGAAGTTCTTTCATGAGTTTTTTGTCTTCATCGTCACGTTCTTTTTCTTCGGCCAGCGTGTGGCGAAGAATGTATGATGTTAAGGTCTGCTGTTCTTCTTTCGCATGAAGAAGCAGCTGCTGTTTTTGCTCATTTGTGACGCGAAAATAAATGCGGTAATCTTTCATTTTCAGATCCTTTCCGGGGGATTCCCAAGGGGGCAGAGTCCCTTTGGGCAAGATACGCCTATTGCTCGCTGTGCGAACAATAGGCGTATCTTGCCACCCACCTCAAAACACAGATTGACGGTCTGAGAATCTAACCACTAGTTGCCGGATGTGTCGAGGATATCTCAGAATTTGTCGCAACAAAATTTCGATAAGGATGCCGTCATGTCTCGCCATAAGATGGTGAATCTTACCAATAGACTTGCAAGGTGGGTGTAACTCTATCAGATAAGTCATAAAGGCTTGTAGTGGTTCATTATGGCCTCATAAAGATATCCCATTGGCTTATCCTTCTTTTTACTATCCTTGATGTATCGCTGTAATTCTCTTTTAGTGATGGATTCTTTTTGTACGGCATTGACCAGTTTAAAGATACCAGGACTGGCGAAGCCGGCCTCTTTTAGATCTTCTAGAGTGCAGAGGGAATCATCCTCCCTTTTGTTATGTTGTGTTAATTGGTTTGTATTGAATTGTGTTATGTTATGTTGTATTGTATTGTCATGTAAATTCATGTCGTCTGTCACGGTATCTGCCATGTTATCCGCCACGACAGCTTCGTGTAATTCCATGGAATTTCCTGTAATCTCCATGGGCTTTTCTGTAATCTGATTATTTTCAAGGGATAACATATCCATGTTTGACTTCTTCATAACATATTGACTCACCGACATAATTCGTTTTATCGTTTTTCCGTTCTTGGTAATTCCGACCATAATTTGAGTATCAGGGAATTTTTCGGCTAAAAGTGGCAAGTAATAGCTGTCTCTTTTGCTGCGGGCATCCATATTTCGGTTATGTTTGCGATAGTCGGGAAGATAACCAATTGCCGGTTTTTCTAAAAATAGAACATATTTATTTTTTTCCAGTTCATTTAAGTCGGAAAATTGTGTGTGACTGACCTGCATTGGAAGATATGCATCGACGATACCGTCATCATCAGCATACATTAACAAGTAAAAATAGAGCAGTTTTGCTGTCGGTGGCAAGGTTAAAAAACGGCCGCTATTTACAGTTAAAATATCTATCATTGTTTGAGATTTACCCATGATTAACTCCTATCGTATAATGTACTTTTTGGCGAAAATTTGCTATAATAAAAATGGTAATTTTTGAGAGCTCCGGACCTGTGGTGCAACACGGGGCGGAGCTTTTTTAAATGGAAATTTTTTCTTCAAAATAACGACGATTGACGCGGCCGCGAAGAACCAGTTTCCCTTTTTTGGTCAACTCGGCATTCATCTGTCGAATGATGCTGTACGCACGGGATGGTTTGATTTGCAGGATTTCTGCAACATCAGCAGCGGTAAGCATGATTTTTTCGTTGTTTTCCATAATAGGATCTCCTTTCGTACGAAATGATACACTACCAATTTACATATTTTAAATAAAAATATTTTTATTAATACTATTATAACTGATAAACCAAAATATATAAGGGGAACGACTATGCTTTTTACTATATTTGGGGAAAATTTAAAAAATCTAAGAAATAGCTATCAATTAAGTCAGGTAAAACTAAGCCGATGCTTGTTTTTGAAAAGTCATAATGGCGTGGCTCGTTGGGAAACGGGGCGTAGCGGCCCAACTGTTGAAAAACTGACTGAAATAGCGGACTTTTTTGCGGTTTCTACTGATTGGCTGTTAGGAAGATCATCCGTTATGTATACGGACGATATGGTTAGCCTAGCTGAGGAAAAAGTGCTTGATTTTTTGTATCAAGTTCCTAAGAATAATAATGCCGAGATTTTTTATGAGGGGTATCTTGGATATTTTTTGAAACAATTAATAGAAACTCTGCCATATTTACCCTATGGAGATAGTGTGAAAAGGAAAAAAGAATATAATTTAGAAGTAAGAGCTAATCTAGTGGTTTTATTTCAGATTTTATTTGTTAGCTATATAAATGAAGTTAAATTTGCAATCCATCAGTTAAATCAGAATCTTAATGTAGATGAAGACCGTAAGGTATTAAAAGGATTAATTGTGCCATTTACAACTAACCAAATAGATACATATGGTGATACTATGGAAAAGTTTTTAGCGTTATTTACCCAGAAAGAAAAACATGCTCTTTATCATGTCATCCAGAAAAAGTGAGTCCTGTTTAAATATATAGAAAATTACCATAATTACCATAGCAAAGGGGCTTCCCTTGGGATGACGATTACCGACGGGGCGTCAGCCTCAATGGGAATCCCGATGCAAGGTGATTCGCCAGTACAACTTATTCTGCGATGGTGGACGAAATTATCAAGGTGGCAGGAAAGCGTCGCAGATTCAAGATTAATCATGACAGGGAATAGGCACTGAATCAGTTTATCTTAAGGGGTTATCAAATCATGATGACCTCTTTCTTTTATGACTTAACGAATGTCGCATAATCATAAACTTTCATCTGTCGCTGTATAATCTTAAAGAGGTTTCGGTTTGATAAATATATGGTGAAACACAAGCTATAATGCGGATATTTAATGATTAAAGAACATTACTTTATGCATTCTATGCTGTTATATTACAATTTATTGAATTTATGTATTGTGTGTTGTAAAATACAAACATAGTATTCATCGTATATTTAACCGAGGTGAATGGTTCAATGAAATTTTCTTTTTCGTCATACGGTCTGGCTTTGGTGCTGGCTGTACTCCCTTTTTCAGCGTTGGCGGCTAATTCAGTCCTGTAGCAGGAACAATTAGAACAGGCACGGCAGAACGCGGCATTGCGAGAGTCACGTTTACAGTCTCGTCCGGTAGTTTCGTTTCCAGAAACAGAAATGGGAATCGATACGTCTGCCGGTTTGCCGTCGGGGCCGTCTTTTTTTATTCGCCATGTGGTACTTGAAACAGAAGGCTCGACATTTTCTTTTCTCTCTTCCTATATTCACGATTGTGAAAATAAGAAAATGAATTTAAAAGATATAAATCAAGTTGTTCACAAGATGAATGCGGAACTGCTCAGAAGAGGCTATGTGACCAGCCAGGTCATCATTCCGGAGCAGAATATTGCCGGCGGTACACTGCGGCTTCATGTCCAGGTAGGACGGATCCATCACGTGCGTTACAGTGAAGGCAGTGCTCATTTGCCATGGCGAACCTCTTTTCCCATCTGGAAAAGTGATATTTTGAACGTACATCTGCTGGAACAGGGCATCGAGCAGATGAAACGTCTGAGCTCGCAAGATGTCCATATGGAGCTGGTACCGGCAGATGTCCCGGGAGAAAGCGATATTGTTCTGACAATTCAGCGCACTTCCCCGGTCCACGGCATCCTTTCTATCGATGATTCCGGCCTTAGTGAGACTGGGCGTTGGCAGCTCAGTGCCGGCCTTGGTATCGACAATCCTTTTTATGCGAATGATTATCTTCAAGTAGATCTCAACGGTGATGGCATGGCCGACGGGTATAAACGCGGTACACGGGGAGAGCAGTTCTATTATCGGATTCCTTACGGCAAGGAAATATTCTCTATTTCTTACAGCCATTATAAATATCATCAGACTGTTTCCAATACACCGTATGATTTCATCAGCAGTGGGAAGAGTGACATCAGTATGCTTTCTTGGGAACACCTTATAAGTCGGAACCAGCACCGGAAAACGAACTTCGATGTCAGCCTTCGTAAGCGAAATTCCCATTACTACATCAACGACTTGGAAATTCCGATTCAAACCCTGCATATGACCGCTTTGGAAATAGGGTTATCACAGCAGCTTTACCATGGTGAGGATATGTGGTACGGACGCCTCTCTCATCGCATGGGCTTAGGTTGGTTCGGTGCGATGCCGGAAAATACCTATGAAGATAGGCCTAAGACACGCTATCATATGTGGCTTTTGGATATGGACTATCGTCATGCTTTTACGATGGGACACCGGCCGGCAGCCTATACTTCGTCTCTTCACGGTCAATGGACAACGAAAGGAGACCGGCTTTACGGGATCGATATGCTCAGTATCGGCAATCGCTATACCGTACGGGGCTTTGATGGAGAAATGACATTGATGGCTGAAAGCGGATGGTATTGGCGTAATGAGCTTTCCACTCGAATTGAGCCTCTACACAGTGATCTATATTTAGGCGTCGATACAGGGGCCGTTTATGGGCCGGCTACCGAAGACTTGTTAGGGCATACGATTGTGGGTGCTGTCCTTGGGATGAGAGGGGATTTCTCGTCTGGCATTTCTTATGATGCCTTTATCGGCTGCCCCTTGTATAAACCCGATGGATATCGTACAGACCGCGTCACGACCGGTATTACACTGAGCTGGCGCTTTTAAAAAATATTTGCAAGTAATGGAAGAAACGAGATGACAGAAATGAAATATACAATCTTGACTCGACAAATTACAGCCTGGTTGCTCATGGGACTTTTCATTACTGAACCGGCGGCCATCTTTGCAGCAGATGCACCGATTTTGCCGGATCCCAAAGCGCCTGCGGCCCATCAACCGCTGGTACAGCAGACGTCAAATGGTATTCCTTTAGTCCAGATTACGGCTCCGACGGCCTCTGGCGTATCACGCAATTTGTATACGGATTTCAACGTCCCGGAAAAGGGGGCGGTCCTGAACAATGCACATAAGGTGACGAATACCCAGCTTGCCGGATATGTCCAAGCGAACCCCAATTTAGGACGTGGCACGGCTAAACTTATTGTCAATGAAGTGACCGGAACGAATAAAACGGCCATGAAGGGCTTTCTGGAAGTAGCGGGCGACCGGGCCGGCGTCATTGTTGCCAATCCGAACGGTATCGCTGTCCATGGCGGCGGGTTCCTCAATACATCGCGGGCTATGCTCACGACGGGACGGCCGCGGTATGCAGAAAGTGGGGACGTCGCTTCGCTTCAGGTAGCGGATGGTACCATCCAAATAGATGGTAAAGGGCTCGACGCCTCAGAAACGAATCAGGTCGATATGCTGGCACGGGCAGTAGAGTTTAATGCAGGCGTCTGGGCAAAAGAGGCGCATATCGTAACGGGGCGTAATGAAGTTACTTATGGCTCCTTAGCGGCAACACCAGCGTCCGCGGATGAAGAAGGCATGCGTACGGCTCCGAAAGTGGCACTGGATGTGGCAGCACTCGGCGGCATGTATGCCAACCGTATTTATCTTGTGGGTACTGAAAAAGGCCTGGGTGTCAATGTAGCAGGTACGATATCAGCATCTCAGTCCTTATCTCTTGAAAATAACGGGGACCTTCATATTGCTAAGACGGGGACTGCTTATAGTGATGCTGCTTTAAACATGCATACGACCGGCACCGTGACGAATGAACAGACGCTGGCCAGCGGCAGAGAGGCTGTTATCCAGTCGGACAGCGGGATTGTCAACACAGGTGTCATCGGGGCTGGTGTCAGTCGGGACGGTAAGGTCCAGCAAACGGGGACGCTCACGGTTAAGACAACTACCCTGAAGAATGATAAAGCTCAAGTAGTCAGCGGCGGCCGTTTGGACGTACAGGCAAATACGATTTCTAATCGTGAAGGGGAACTCTCGGCTCAGGGGGATGCTGCTATTCAGGCTGCGCAGATACTTGATATGGAAAAAGGGAAGATTTCTTCAAAAGGGGATTTGACGATTCACTCAGATGTACTGCCGCTGAATGGTGTCATTGCCAGCGGTGGGGATGCGACGATTACCACGCATCAATCTCTGAGCAATGACCATAGTGCAGAAAACATGGGGACGGTTATGGCTGATGGAAACCTTACCCTGCATACCGATGGAACCTTGATGAACAGCCGCAGGATAGAAAGCGGTAAGACCCTGACCGTTGAAGCCGGACAGGGAATCAAGAATACTGCGACCGGAGACATGAACGGACAAGATGTTGTCCAACAAACGACGACCCTTGATAATACGGGGCTGATTAATGGGACGCATCACGTTGCCGTGACGTCAGAAAGTATCATCAATCACGAAAACGGGCGCATGTATGGGGATGACGTGGTCATTCAGACAAATCGGTTGGAAAACTACCGTCAGGCTGAGCTGGAAGAACAGCTGGCCGCAGCGATGAAGACCCTGGCTGAAAAAGAAAAGGCCCTTGAAGCTGCCTATGCGGCAGATGTCACGAAATATACCAGCAGTGCCCAAGAAGCACAGTATAAGACGGCTATTGCCAGTGCCGATAAAGATTATGAGGCTCAACTCGCTGTTGTGAAGTCTGTCCGGGCCGAACTGGAGGCACATAAAGCCGGGACGATTGCAGCCCGGAATTCGCTGACCGTACAGGCAAAATCTATCGAGAATCGCCATAATGCGATGTTGTACAGTGGCGGAGATATGCAGTTAACGGTTTCTGACACGCTGACCAATCAGGGGGCCTCTATTGAAAGCATGGGGAACCTGACGATTCAGGCCGGGCAGATTCGCAATGAAAACGACGTTTTCTCTGCGAAACGCGTCAGCAGCGAATGGGTGGATAATCCAGAGAAAATCCGTATCGATCAGGCAGGCCATCCCGAACAGGGAGAAGCCTTTGACCGCAGTGAGTTCTCGAACCTTTCCAGCGGTTATGGGGCTTATCATCACCCGAAGGCTATGCCTACGTATGCGCCGGCCTATGATACGGTAGAAGCCCCGGAACCCGGAGAAACAGTAGACCCGGATCATCCAGTCGGCAGTCTGATTGCGAATTATGAATGGAATGACCCGATTTTTCAGACCTTTGGCTTGGTACCCATGGCGACAAGTCGGCCAGAAACGGCTGGTGACGCACAGAATGCTTGGGACAGCCAGTTCCAAACGCTCTTGAATCAGCTGGATGAAAAGATTACAGCGTACAATGCACAAGCTGAAAGGCATAATGCGGCCTTAGGCCTGACAGATACCCAAAAGATTAACAATTATACGATTATCCGCAGCCATTCCCAGACTTCGCATGAAGAAGTACAGTCTACCAATGCCGGCGTTATCCGCAGCGGGCAGGCTATGAAGCTGGACGGGGCTGTTTATAATACGAACAGCCAGATTACGGCAGGGACGACCCTTGCAGCGTCCGGTACCGTCGTCAATATATCCAAGGAAAATCAGGAACGGACCGTAACGTTTGGGACGACCCAGGGCAGCTATACCTATAAACGACACTGGCCCCATAAATCGAGACGCCGCGGGTATAACTCGGAAGTTTTCATGACACCCCAGGAAGACTTAAGTAATACCTCGTCTTTGGCAGTAGGTGCCTATGCGGATCACGGAACCGTACCGACTCGACAGGATATTACCGAGACGGAACGAAATGAGGCCTCTTCGTATTTAGATCCGTTCTCCCTCGATACCAAACACCCTGTATCGACACCGGCTTCCTGGCAGATAACGGCGGCTAATTTAATTAGTTCCCTTTATATGCTCCACCCGGAAACGACGGCGAAATACCTTGTCGAAACAGATCCGGCCTTTACGAATAAACGGAATTTCCTGTCTTCAGACTATATGTATCAGCAGATGCAGTGGGATCCGGATAAAGCACCGAAACGGCTGGGGGACGGATTCTATGAACAGTATCTTATCCGCAGTCAGATCCTTGACCAGACAGGACGCCGTTATCTTGGTGATTATACAGACGATATGACGCAGTATAAAGCACTGATGGACGCTGGCATTACCTATGCCAACGCCATGGGCCTGGTTCCCGGTGTGTCTTTATCGGCGGCTCAGGCAGCTGCGCTTACGAGCGATATGGTCTGGCTGGAATCGAAGACGGTTACCGTAGACGGCCAAAAAGAAACCGTCATTTATCCGCATGTCTATCTGCGGGCCGGAAGCAGACAACAACTTTTGGCTGACGGCAGCCTCATCAGCGCTAATACGCTGATTGTGGATACAAAGGATGCCGTCACAAACAGTGGGCTCCTTACCGGCAAGAACATCCGAATCCAAGCTGGCAATGTAGACAATGCCGGCCATGTTCAGGGACAGGATATAGCCATTGCCAGTGAAAATAATATCCATCAAACGGGCTTGATTACGGTTGCCGACCGACTCCGGATGCAGGCAAAAGGGGATATTACGCTTGAAAATACGGTCGACCATTTGGCCAATCAGGATGTCCTTAACCGTACGGCAGGCACTGCTGTTACGGGAAGCCAGGGTGTGGCCGTCATCAGTGCCGGCCGTGATTTGAATCTGGCCGGGGCTTCCTTGCAGGCTTTAGGTGAAAAAGGGGCTGTGATCTTGCAGGCCGGGAAGGATGTCAACTTGACGTCACAGACACTGAATGCTCGTAAGGATATGACCCTCAACAAGGATAACTATCTGCGGACACAGCGGCAGACTGAAGTCGGGACATCGATGGATGCTAAAGGCGGCGTTGCGGTCCAGGCTGGTCAGAATATAAACGCGCGGGCAGCCTATATCAACAGCGATAACGGTACGGTTGCTATGGCAGCCGGTCGGGATATTAACTTCACGACCGGCCGTGAAACTGCCGTAGACGACTATGGCCTGAAGCATAAAGAGTCGGGGTTACTGTCGAGTTCTACGACGACCGTCCGCACCCATGACGATCATCAACGGGTCCTTGGCACGACGGTTACGGGACAGGCGGTACAGATAGGGGCTGTACAGGATGTGAATATGACAGCGGCTACTGTTGCCGGACAGGATGATGTAACCGTTGCGGCAGGACGGAATGTGACGACGACGTCGGATATGCAGTATGACAAGGCTACGGCCTACACGAAGGTCAAATCTTCGGGCGTATTGGGGGCCGGCCTTGGAATCATGGTTGGTACACAGAAGGTGCAGGATAATTACGAAGGCGAGTCCAAGACGCAGATCGGGACGACCCTCGGCGCCTCTGAAGGTAGCGTAACGATTGCGGCCGGTGATACGGCGCATTTGACGACCACGGATATTATTGGCAAGACCGGTGTAGATATGGCGGCGCAGGACATTATTCTCGAGGGCAAGCAGAATGAAGCCTATGAACATCAGACCCATGAAGAATCCATGTCGGGCCTTACGATCGGACTGCGTAGTCCTGTGATTACGGCAGCGGAAGGCGTGCGCAGCACCATCCGCACGGCCCAGACGCGGGATAATAAGACCTTGCAGGCTTTGGAATCCTATGAAGGCGGCAAGACGCTGAACGATCAGATCCAAACCATGAAACAAGGCGGAATCGATTCTGTCGGGATTCATGTAGGTATCGGCTCCAGCTCATTTAAGCAGGAATACCAGAAGGATACGGTCACCTATGCCGGCGGGACGCTGGCAAGTGAAGGGACGATCACGCTGACTGCCGGCAGTGAAGATGCAGCGAAAGGAAATATTAAAGCCATTGGCGAAACCATACAGGGGCAGAATATTACTCTGGCAGCGTCTCATGATATTGACTTGGGAGCCGCGACCAATACGCAGACCATAGCAGAAAATTACAATAGCAAAGGATCTTCCCTTGGGATGACGATTACCGGCGGGGCCATCAGTGGTGTCGACGCCAGCTTCTCGAAGGAAAAAGACGAAGGGACGACGGCAACGACGACCCATGCCGGGACGACGGTGACGGCATCGGATACGCTGACCATGCAGTCCGGGAACGATATGAATATTACGGGCTCCCAGGTCGGTGGGAATACGGTAAAAGCAGATATAGGTGGAAATCTGCATATCACCAGCTTGCAGGATACGGAAACGTATCGAGGAAATAGTTCTTCCCTGGGTGGCAGTATATCCAGATCGCTGTCGTCCGGCAGTAAGAAGGAATGGCTGCCAGACTCTTTACGTAAGTATGATTCCACCCCATATGTCCCGGGAATGACAAGCAGCTCGGCTTTCTGGGGAAAAGGCCGTATGGACAGCGACTATGCCAGCGTAACGAAGCAGGCCGGTATCTATGCCGGTGAAGGTGGTTTTACAGTCCATGTTGGAGATAATACGCATCTTACGGGAGCGCTCCTGGACAGTACTGCGGCGGCAGATAAAAATAGCCTGACGACGGGGACGCTGACGATGGAAGATATCGGCAATAAGGCAGCCTATGATGTGAAGGATATCGGTGTTTCTTATCATCACTATGACTCAGAAAGTGAGCGCAACAGGCATTTCAATCAGAGTGGCCTTACGCCGTCTATTTCGACAGGTGCTCAGGATGAATCGTCATCTGTCACTCAGTCTGCTATTGCACCTGGGACGATCATTACGACGAAAGCACAAACGGATTTGTCTCAGATTAACCGAAATACGGCGGATTCCCTTCATAAACTGGATCAGATTTTCGATAAGAAAGATATCAAGGAACGGCAGGAACTGGCGCAGCTATTCTCTAAAAATGCTAATGAACTACTCCATTACTACGACCGTGACGGTAAATTTGATAAAGCCTTAGCTCATGGCCTCGTAGCAGAAATCTCGTCTCAGATTGCCGGAAATGGAGCAGGCAGTGGCCTTTCCGCTGGATTTGCGAATGAACTGCTCATTAATAAGATAAAAGAATGGTCCGGAGGCGATCCGGCAAAAGCACAATGGATTAGTGCAGCGCTGGGGGCTACGGTTAATGAAGTTACCGGAAAAGATACAGAAACAGGCAGTGCTACGGCACAGTATGGGACGAAATGGAATTTATTTGGTGATGGACATCCTGGACAGAAAATTACAGATGTTGCAATTGGGATTGAACATGGAATTATGGGACATACATCATTGGTTATGAAATTTGAAGATGGAACATATGAGCAAGCTAATTTTGGTAGATATGGAGGAGATGGAGAACGAATAAGTTTTGGAAGATATCCTGCCCCTAATGGATCTGGAACATATACATTTGATTATCACTATTCTCCAGGCAAAGATGGGCAAACCTTATATTGGGTGAATTTAAATGCCAATGATATAGCATATTATTATAATCAAACAATCCTAAACAATGGCTACTATAGTTATAATCCGCCAAATGGAATAATTATTGGAGAAGATGTCAACGGGAATAAAATTTATTCAGGTGATTCTTATCGAAATGGAGAAGACTCTGATTATCAGTTACTTGCGAATAATTGTACGACAACTACGATGCTAGCTCTTTATGGACCTAGTGGGAAAGATAATTGGCTATTGAATGATTTGAGTGATGAAATATCTCCTTATATAGTTAATTGGAAATTGCAGCAATGGGGGTTTGCAAGTGGTTTGGTTTCAGCAATTTACGATCCAGAGGAAAATTAAATTTAAAGTAATGGTTTTTATCTTTATACTGGCAGGCCTTTTTACTGGGGGGCTTTTATTCAGCCGTGGCAAGGAAGGAGTAGAGTGGGGACCGCTTACTGTTCTTGAGATTAATTCAGGTGATTCTTGTACTTTTGTTTATCCTCAGGAAAGGTATTATCATGTCACGTTGGATAGAAACAAGCTTGTATTTCCGGAAATAATCAATCATCAGGCTTGTGATTGTAAAATTGATGATGATAAAATTCTTGTTGCTTATATCAATACGAAATCTCCCAGTGAATTAATTTTTAAAGTGATTACCGAAGGTAATAGCCAGCGGCGGATTATATTGGAAACATTAAGCAATCAACGAATAGAAGAAGGTGCTTATCCTAAAATTTATATTACTGAGAAATCCTATTATGTTTTGTCTGGGCGTTTTCTGTATAAACTAAGTAAAGCGAATTTGAAAATAGAAAAAATACAATTGGAAAGTTATGAAACTCCATTGATTACGAGGGATGGGAGGTTATTTTTTAGACAGGGTGATTTCCTTGTTTTGGATGACGATTATGGTGATAAAAAGATGTTACCGTTATCCTCTAAGGAAAGAGTTCGTGGATGGGGAATTGAAGGAGAATCGGTTATTATCGAGAGGAAAGATATGGCGAAAATGGTATCGTTAAAAGATGAAACGCAAACCAAACTTAGAACTCCTAGCTATGGGAGATTGAACGTTGTTGGAAATATGGGCCATATTGCTATTATTCTATTTTCTCACACAAGTGGTGAAGTTCCCCTATTCGATCCGGCGTTGGCAGCTTATTCGATAATTGACCATGTCGACTATTGGTATTATTCTCCGTATTTATATGATGCTGTGCAACATAAATTTTATGATATACCTGACGAAGTCAAACAATTATTTCCTAGCCATGATGCCTCACTAACGGGGTATTGCGCTCCTCTGAATCTAAAGTTAATTGAAGCAGAATTTCATCAATACATGGATAATTGAGGGAACAATAGGGTATATACCGTACATACCGTAAGATGGTATCTGTTCTGGATAAGGAATCTGCGATGAAGAAAAAGAAATTAGGCAGATTTTAACGCAAGACTCTTATTTCTCAAAAAATGATTTTAAGTTTAGCGTACGCGTTCTTGTTTCCTCAGATGGAACCTATCAACAGACGAATACATTTGAAGCAGGAGGAGACATTTATACTATTGCCGGTATCGATCAATATAATCGGATTTATGGTGTTGATGCAAACGGAAATACGGCGTATTTAGACAAACAATATAATATAGGAGGCAATCGAACCGCTACTTCTGCCGGAAAGCGTGATGAATTTGGACACCTTATTGGTATTGCCAATGATACGGGAGAAACGGTTAAACTAAATGATTGGGTATTGCCGGGTGGTATCCATGCATGGTATGACAGAACTAATCGGAAAACGGGAGAAGTTATTGTCACAGACGGTATTGGTGAATACACGACGGCGCAAATAAAAAATCCGGGTATTTCTTCTGGAGTGACAGAAGGAGCGATGATGCCGCCGAACAATACGCCCGACCCGTCCGACTTGGCCGATTTACTGTTACAGAGCCAGCAGCACAATAATAATAAGCCTGATTATTCGAATGATACGTCGTTTCTATATGCAAAGAATGTAAGCAAAGCCCTGTTAGAACAGGCATTGAATCGTATAGGCGGAAAATATGGTGCATCTCATTTAGGGACGGCAGCCATTACTGGCAGTGGTGTTGTGACTGATTATATGCAAGGTAAAAGTGCTGAAGAGATTGTTTTGAACTCAATATTCTCTGCGGGTGTAGGGAAATTTGGTCAATATAATAGTGAACGAACCAAGACCAATCCTGATATTATGTCCGCTTTATTTGCAGCAGGGGCTGATACCATGATAGACAAAAATGATGCAGAAGAAGAGAAAAAGCGAGTAGACTTTAATAAGTGAGGTAATATATGATTTCTATTCATAATGTTAAAGAAATACTTATAATCAGCGGGCTTTCAGCTTTCTTTTTATATGCTTTAAAAACAGAGTTGCAGAAAAACTTTGATAAAAAATGTTGCGTGTTTATCAATATAGTATTCTCTTTTTTTTAGGAATATTTATAACTTTGATTTCATGGTTCGGATGTGTGTATTCATTTTACTATGCCGCAAAATATGCCCCCTGGTTGTTGATATCAACTTGCATGGGATATTCGCTTGTGATTTATAGTGATGGTATTTTGGCAAAATACCAAAATGATGAAAGAAAATATAAAAAGATAATGAATATGACAAAGAATTCGGCAAAATATCTAATCATTGCTTTATTTGCCCTTATTTTGAAGGAGTGGTTTATTTAGAAAATGTTTCTCTTCTGTTTTACGATAGTAGGTAGTTTTCTAATTCAGTAATGGTAGTGAGGTTGTACAATGCAAAAGCATATTATTATAGCAGATGCTGTAAGATATGCTTTTGCTGGTACGGTTTTGTAAAAGGAGAGTTTTTTTATGAGACGAAGGCTTTTTATTCTATGGGGACTCTTGGTTTTTATGATGATGCAGTGCTTTTGGGTCATGGGGTACTCTACACGAGATAATCCGCCAGTATTTGGTATAGTACATCAGAATGATTCGAGTATTGTGTTTGCCAGGGAACATTTAGATTATAACGAGTATTATTTTGTAGAATTACAGAAGGTTCAAAAGAACGGAAATACGCAGACGCTGCTCCGTATTTGGGGTCCTTCTGACTATGATAAGGTGGAAATCCGCTCTCCAAAAGGAAAATCTGTTTTTCTGATTGAGGATACGAGCATTCCTATTCCTACACCCCAAATCGGTGAAGATCGGTGGTATACGGTCGATTTAAATGAGTGGATACAGTTACCCAATCCAGATTCCTGCCAGATTCGGCTGCATCGTCCGAACGGGAAATATTATACAGTAACCGCCAAGCGTCTGTTGGCATGTGCCCGACAACTGACAGGAAACATGCTGCCGCAAGATAAAGTAAAAGAGCCAAAGCCATATGGGCCATTTTACAGTATATTTTATCCTAATGTTTCGTTAGAACAAGTACGTAATACATTTGCTTATTATTTGAACGGGCCCTCTAAAATAGGGAATAGTAAAATATATCGCAAAGGAAATTGCCATTATCTAATGAGCACGAAACTGCCGCTGATTGCTTTTTTGCTGGAAGGCCAAAGCGGTCATGGGCTGGCAACTTTTAAAGAGGTAGCTGGCGGAGTCTGGATGGATATGGATTTTTGGAGCATAGGTTATACCCAGTATGGCTATTACTGTTCAACTCTGGTAGATGACGAAGTAAAAAATATTGGCATGGAGGCCGTTGCAATGACGTATAGGCACTTAGTGCCATTTGCGGATTATGGAATCGCATTAAACGGAGGATATAACAAAAGTAATCCGACGATTGACACAGTGAATTTAACTAAGCATCCAGAGTTAGCAGCAGTACAACATGGTGATAAAGTCTTATCAATTAATGGTATAGATCTAAAGGCAAGCAAAAACTATTCTGTGGAATACATGCTGACGTATGGAAATGCTCCCTTGTCTATTACGTTACAGCGCAAAGATAATCCGCCTTATACTGTGGAAGTTATACCTCAAATGAATGTCCCTATGCATGCAGATGTTGATGTTACCGCAGAAGTAATGAAAGAAGAAAGGCAACATATAAAAGAAGAAAAATTATGGCAATTTTGGCCGCAAATGCCTCTTCCGGAAGTATTTGATCCTATGCAGTCCCCAGACACTCATATGGATTCGCCGCTTACGACACCATTGTTGAAAGGTGCTAGAACATAAGCGGAAACTGAACCCGTTGGGGGATCTTTAACCCGAAAGATTTGGAAGGACGGTAAAAATCTACTAGCGACATTTTTGAAAAAACTTAAAGTGGTGGGTCATCTGCAAATTTGTATTTGGCTATTGAGGTTGAAAAATCGAGAAAAGCTTTATCAGAAAAATGCCGTTGATTGAAGGGCAAAAAACATGCTGACGGATCGTAAAGAATACCGGAGCGTGATACTCAAATGATACTATTTTTTTAAAAACTGCTCAAATGAGGATGATTTTGAAAAACTGATGCCATAAAAATGGCTTAGTGAAGCCATTCTCATTTTTACGAAATGCCGATGGAGTAGAACTTAAATAATTTAAGTTTAGCATCATAGTTTAACAAATCAAACACCCTGTAGCTTAGGCCATAGGGTGTTTTTTTGTGGAGTGAAAATGAATTTAACGAAGTGCATCATACAGCCTTCTGGAATAAAATTAACAGTGAATATCAGGAAAAATAGTGTGTAGCTTGGTAAGTATTTTGAAATACTTAGATTAAAAACACTTCAATATTTAAATTATAAATTGACCTTTTAACGTTAGACGTAAACACTAATGTTAGAAGGCCTTTTTATTATGGAAATTTTTAAGAGTCTTCTCATAAAAGATGTATGTTCATTATAATACCCCCTTGTTGAATATTTCCTACAATCATGGTATGATTATATGGTGAAATAAGTCGATATACCGGTAGGGGTACACGCTATGCCTGCGTAATTATGAAAAAATGCAGGTGCCGGCTGTATTATATTGGTATAAGAACACGTATACCCTGTATTTTCAGGTAAAATATTTAAGATGTGTTGTAGTAAAAATGTAAGTATTGGAGACGGTGAAATGAAGAAGTATTCAAACTATGTAAAGGCGCTTTTAGTAGCGACTATTTTAGTGGGGGGCACTACCATTGCTTCCGCTGCTGACACAGCGAATACATGCTGTACCGGCAGTACAACAAGTACAATGGGTCAAAACATGACAGCCAATATGAGTTCCATGATGAACGGCGGTATGATGGGGATGACCGGAACTAACATGATGAACGGTATGAGTGGCATGATGGGCCATATGCACGGTGTTGATGATGTACCTGTTTTGAAACAGGTTCAGCAGGTTGAAAAACCATTGGCTATACCCCCTATGCAAAAAGGTACGGTAGATGGAAACGGCGTTCGCCATTTGGAAGTTGATGCTCAAGTCGGCAAAACAGCCATTAAAGACGGTGCTCTCACCGATACTTATGGCTATAACGGCAGCGTACTCGGTTCTACTTTATACATGAAACAAGGTGAAAAAGTAGCGATTAAATTGAAAAATGATTTGCCTGAAAAAACTACGTTCCATTGGCATGGCATGGTAGTTCGTTCCGATGTTGACGGCGGTCCTCATTATTCGATTGCCGCTAACGGCGGTACCGGTGAAGTAGACTTTACCGTAGACCAGGTTGCCAATACCGCTTGGTATCATCCGCATGCTATGGGCTTTACGGCCAGCCAGGTATATAAAGGCTTAGCCGGTTTTATCTATGTGGATGACAACAAAGAAGGTGCTTTGAACTTACCGCACACTTATGGCGTTGATGATATTCCGGTAGCGATTCAGGATCGTAACTTCACATCGGATAATCAATGGGATTACCGGAAAGATTACAATGCGGACGGTGTATATGGTGATACTCTCGTAGTAAACGGCACCATCAATCCGTACTTCGATGTAAAAACTAACGTAGTTCGTCTTCGTTTGTTGAACGGTTCCAATGCACGTACTTATACTTTGCAGTTGTCCGATATGGGCACGATGATGCAGGTAGCCGGTGACGGTGGCGTATTGCCGTGGCCGGTACCAAAACAATCTATTACCATTGCTCCGGGTGAACGTGTTGAAGTATTGGTAGACTTCTCCCAATATAAAGATGCTTTGCCAAGCTTAGTAACTCAGAACGGTAAAAACGGCACAGCTACAGTATTAGCATTTAAACGTGGTGCTGATACCCTGGCTGCAGAAGCTAAAGTAAATACGGACATGGCTGCTTGGAACTATAATAAAATTAATTCATCAGACGATTTGACAAAAACGGCTGACAAATCCATTGTGATGTCCGGCATGGCTCAAAATGTGTTGATTAACGGTAAGAAATTTGACATGGGTCGTATTGATTTCACCAGCAAATTGGGCTCTACTGAAATCTGGGACGTATCTAATGCGGATCCGGGCATGATGGGTATGATGCATCCGTTCCATGTTCACGGCGTACAGTTTGAAGTATTGTCCCGCAACGGTCAACCGGTAGATCCTTCTGAAAAAGGTCTCAAAGACACTATCCAGGTAAATCCGGGCGAACACGTTCGTATCAGACTCCACTTCACAAAACCGGGCGTATTCATGGTTCATTGTCATATCTTGGAACATGAAGAAAACGGCATGATGTTGCAGTTGGAAGTTAAATAATGTACAATGAAGAAGATTCAAACATTTTCAGAAATTCTCTAAACAGAATGGAGTACATTATGAGCAACGAAAACAAAAAAGTACAAGTACATTACACCGGCACTTTCAATGACGGCACGAAGTTTGATTCCTCTTACGATCGTGGCGAACCGTTAGAATTCATTTGCGGCGCCGGCATGATGATTAAAGGTTTTGACGAAGCTGTTAAAGACATGGCAGTAGGCGAAGTGAAAGATATTCACTTGATGCCCGCCGATGCTTACGGTGAACCTAATCCTGCTTATATTTTGACGACGGAAATCGCCGAATTACCGGGTTCTGAAAAACTTGAAGTAGGCAACCGCGTTCAGTTAACTAACACGGCAGGTCAACCGGTACCGGCTAAAGTTGTTGAAAAAACTGAAACAATGATTACTTTCGACGCTAACCATGAAATGGCCGGTAAAGAATTGAATTTTAAGATTGAATTGGTTTCCGTAGAAGACTAATAGACAATCTAAAGACAGTCTAAAGACAATCTGAAGATAATCCAAAGAAGCTGTAGCGAAGTACAGATTTATTCTGTATAAATGCTATGGCTTCTTTTTTTATATAAAGGTACTCATTTTAAGAAAAAAGTTTTCACAAAAGTGTAATGACGTACTAAAAAACGTCAAAACTCGTCAATACTATGCGTCAAACTCATTGTTGGTATACCTTGTTAGTTTGCGTGTTTGTTAACTGTTCTATAGAAAAAGACATTTACACTATGCTCTATATCCTTATTTGATATAGGTTTATCGCTCGTTTAGTCTTTGTTGTACATTGTATACATGTTATAATGAACGTGTCCGGTAGATATTGGATGGAGCGAACTTAGCTCATGCCGGACATTTCCTATATGTGTTTTGAATAATGACTGCGACTGAATGACAATGTCGGAGTCTTGGACGATTGGAATGCATACAGATACGAATTTGAATTAAACTTAACAACATAACAATAAAAGGGATTTTAACCGATTTGCGATAATCGGTACATATAGTAGGTTGTAGAAGAAATGAGGTAAAACGTATGCGTAAGGAACATGATTTTTTAGGTGAAATGGAAATTGCCGACGATTTGTATTATGGTGTGCAAACATTGCGTGCTATGGAAAACTTCAATATTACGGGCAAACACATTGACCGTGATTTTATTAAATCCATGGCGATGGTTAAAAAAGCAAGTGCTTTGGCCAATTTGAAAACAGGTCGTATGGATCCGACGATTGGCAATGCCATTATTCAGGCTGCTGATGAAATTATTGTCGGTAAATGGGTAGAACAATTCCCAATCGATCCGATTCAAGGTGGTGCGGGTACATCTTTCAACATGAATATGAACGAAGTATTGGCTAACCGCGGCCTTGAAATTTTAGGGTATGCTAAAGGTCGTTTTGACATTTTGTCGCCAAACAATCATTGCAACATGGCACAGTCCACAAATGATACGTTCCCGACGGCTATTAAAGTTTGCGCCATTTTAAAAAGTAAACCGTTAATTGAAGCGTTACAACGTTTAGTTGACGAATTGGAAAAGAAAGCGGAAGAATACAAGGAAGTTTTGAAAATGGGTCGTACTCATTTACAGGATGCGGTACCTATTACGCTCGGTCAGGAAATGGGTTCTTATGCATCCGGTATTCGTCGCGGTATTAAACGTATTCAATCTTCCATCGAAGGTGCTCATGTAGTAAACATGGGGGCTACTGCTGTAGGTACCGGTCTTAATGCGGAACCTTCTTATATCGCAGATGTAGCTCATGAATTGTCGGAAGTTGTTGGTGAAAAATTCATTACTGCCGACAACTTGATTGATGCGACTAATAATACGGATATTTTCGCCGATATTTCCAGCGGCATGAAAGTAACGGCCCTTGTTTTGATTAAAATGGCTAACGATTTCCGTTTGATGGCATCCGGCCCTCGTTGCGGTATCGGCGAATTAAAATTACCACCTCGTCAACCGGGTTCTTCTATTATGCCGGGTAAAGTTAACCCTGTAATTGCTGAAGTATTGAATCAGGTTTGCTACCAAGTAGTGGCTAATGATTTAGCCGTAACCTTGGGCGTTGAAAACGGCCAGTTCGAATTGAACGTAATGGAACCGGTTATTGCGTATAACTTATTCAATGCTATGTGTTACTTGAAGAACGGCGTAAATACTTTTGTTGACAAATTGTTAATCGACTTGGAAGTAGACCGTGAACGTTGTGCATACTGGTTGAACCGCAGTGTGGGTATCGTAACTGCCTTGTTACCGCATGTTGGTTATGAAAATGCCTCCGCTTTGGCTAAAGAAGCCTATACAACCGGCCGTGCTATTAAAGACATTATTTTGGAAAAAGGTTTATTAACCGAAGCCGAAATGAATCATATCTTATCGCCGGCTGAAATGACGAAACCTGGTATTGCCGGTGCCGACATTTTAAAAGTAAAAGGCAACTAACAGGTATTAATATCATATCGAGTATTAGATATTTAACGCCTAATGCCCAATACCCAATGCTCAATATTTGAATATCTAAGTGCTCAATAATGATATAGTCAATGACTAACTATAAAAACCACCCTAATCTTTTCTCTGCTAAAGATTAGGGTGGTTTTTGTTTGTTGTGAAATTGTTACCTGCATACGTCCGTGAGGATTCGTTGATAAAATTCAGCTTTGCTTAGTCGATTAACAAGTTACGCCATTTTTGTGTGTAACTCTTAATATCGACTTGTTCCATGGTTTCCGTCATCACATAGATGCCTGCGTAGTCGTTTGGCATGAGGGGGTATGTATTGAAATTGATCCCACCGATGCCGTGAATGGGAATGTTGTCTTCTTTTGCCAATTCGAGAATACGTTGACAATCAGTTTCCGAGCGAGGGGCTAAACCGGGCTTACAGCGGGAGGGGAAGAGATGACCCAGCACGAGTCGACGGGCCCCGGTTGAAATAGCGGTATTTGCTTCTGCTAATGAATGTACGGATACGCTAACAAATGGCAGTTCTGGAAGTGTGTTCGTCTTAGTCGACGTATTCGCTGAAGTCAAACTTGTGCATTCCATGGCTGACAGTTGCACCGGTACGTTATATTTCACTGCTAACTCTATATGATGGCTGACAATGAGTTGTACTTCGGACTCTTTGGCTGTGGGCAAGAGTTCTGATAGTAAGCGTTCATAATCTTTCGGAACTGACTCCTTAGCTCGCAGCAATAGGGCATTCGGTTTGGAACGGATTAACTCCTTTAGGTAGTCTGTAGCCGATATAAATGAGTTAGTCTTTTTCAAGAATTTAGCGAGTGCCGGCAAGTGAGTAACGTAAGTTAATTCTTTAGACACGGATGTGGTCATGGTACACCACCTGTAACCCCAGTTTTTTTATATCATCGTGCATTTCGGCGACGCTGCGGGTGTCGTTAATATCGAACTGGTCACTGCTGCGATGTTTGTTGCCGGCACTGTGGCCGCCCACGTCAACTTGAACGCCGGCGGATACTTTGGTGGCGCAAATATTCATGACCGCATTACGGAATTCTCTGCTTTCACGACTGGATACGGTGATTTGGGCCTGAGGTACGAATAAACGATAAGCACACATAATTTGTACGAGGTCACGGTCGCTTACGAGATGGTTGAAGTGGCCGAGTTCGCCGTTAACCGGACGTAAACGTGGGACGGAGAAGCTGAGTTCGGCAGCCGGGAAGGCTTGTTGCACAGACCATACGTGCAGACCGGTAGCCAAGGCGTCGTAGCGGAAGTTGCTGAGCCCCAGTAAAGCGGCGAAGCCGGCACCGCGAAAGCCGCTGTTCAAGGCTCGTTCCTGTGCATAGAAGCGATACGGGAATGAGCGCTTGTTGCCGTAAGGATGATAGTATTCATAGGCTTCAAGGTCGTAGCTTTCTTGGAAAACCGTAATAAAATCGGCACCCACTTTATGGAGAATTTCGTAATCCGCCTGATTGGCCGGATAGATTTCGATGCCGATATTGGCGAAGTACGGTTTTGCCAATTCCAGAGCTTCGGCAATGTATTCAATGGAAGAACGGGCTTCCGATTCACCGGTTAAGAATAAAATTTCCTGTAAGCCTGTTTTGGCAATACTTTCCAATTCGCGTTGAATTTCATCGGCGGAAAGTTGTGCCCGTTTGATAGTTTGTTTGCTGTTAAAACCGCAATAGCGACAGCCGTTGCTGCAATAGTTGGCAATGTATAAAGGGGTGAAAAGTTGAATGTTATTACCGAAGCGGGCTCGGGTCAGTTCTTTTGCTTTTTGGGCCATTGCCTCTAAATAAGGGGCTGCGGCTGAACTGAGGAGTGCCATAAAATCGTGAGGCTCTAAACTATCTTTGGCCAAGGCGATTTTTACATCCTTAGCCGTAAAGTTTTCATCCGCAAAACTGTTTTTAGTATTGAGGACGTAGTTGAGCCGAGACATGTCTAATTGATCCATGGCTGATGTGTAAGCCATGATATTTTCTTTTAATAGGGCGGCGTCTTGTGCATTGGCCGTTTTAATACGACCGTTTAGTTGCGGCGCCGTGGTCTTATGATGATTAGGTAGTATATTCATTTAAAACCTCCTAAAGTATTGGACAGATTAGTAATATGGGGATATATTAATTGTTTAAAAATCCGGTCAGCGGACTGGAGGCTTCGGCCTGGTCGGTAATGACACGGCCCGTTTTACCGAGATAAGCTAACCGGCCTGCTTCGATAGCAAGACGGAAGGCCTTACACATTTGGGCTACATTGCCGGCTGTGGCAATGGCCGTATTACACATGATAGCGGTGACGCCCATCTCCATGGCCTCACAAGCTTCTGACGGTTTGCCGATACCGGCATCAACGATAATCGGTAAATCGGTACTTTTGAGTACAATGTCGATAAAAGCTTTGGTACAAAGTCCGCGATTACTGCCGATAGGAGCGGCCAGCGGCATAATGGCGGCGGCACCGGCCTCTTCAAGCGCTTTGGTGGCATAGTAATCGGGATACATATAAGGGAGAACGACGAAACCTTTATCGGCTAACATCTTGGTAGCACGAATGGTTTCATTGTTGTTCGGCAGGAGCCAACGGGCATCGCTGATGATTTCGACTTTTACAAAATCACCGCAACCCATGGCACGGGACAGTTCGGCGATACGCACGGCTTCTTCGGCGGTACGGGCACCGGACGTGTTAGGCAATAAGGTAACATCTTTAGGCATAAAGTCCAAAATGTTTTCCTGGCCGTCCGGCGTAGCCCGACGAAGTGCTAAGGTAATGATTTGGGCTTGCCCTTCTTCGGCTACTGCTTGGATAAGGGGCAGGGAAAACTTACCGGAACCCAAGATGAGGCGGGATGAAAAAGTTTTACCGCCTAATGTGAAGGTATCATCGGCGGGTGAAAATTTAGAATTGGTTTTCATCGGAGAAGTTTGAGAGTTGTTTGGCATACTATGACTCCTTTTGTGTCAGTAATAAATGTAAGAGGATGGTCGCTTCATGAGCAGCGCAGAGCATGACGCGCGGCGCCAAAAGACCGATCGTGCTTTCACTATGACCATCGCCGGTTTGGTAATAGCGGCTGAATAATTCTTTGGTTTGGACTGTGTTCGGATGATCATAACCGCTTACGCCGCTGGCGCCGATTATGATTGTTTGCGGGTAGTGTGTTAACACGTAGCTTGTTAATTCCGCTTTGTTTTCGGCCGAATCGAAGGCTTCAACGATGTACGGGAAGTCTTTTAAATAGTTGTCATAATTGCCGCTGTGAATCGTGGTGTGAACGGCATTGACTTTGATGAACGGATTGATGCGGTGCAGAATATTTTTTAGTGCGTATACTTTAGGTTTACCCAAATCCGTCATTTCATACGCTTGACGACCGAGATTGGTAAGATCGACTACATCCTTGTCTATGATGGTGAGTTCGCCGATGCCGAGTCGGGCGAGACTGATGGCGATGTGAGAGCCGAGGCCGCCGGCACCGCAAACGGGAATATGACTTTGTTTGAAGCGGGTATAAATCTCGGTGCCGTAGCGCGCATTCCACACGGCATCATAGGTTGCTTCGTCGGGTACTTTGTTGCGTGACACACATAATAGGGCGTCGCCGTCTTGAAGCGGTGTATCGGAATCAACGGCAAAGCCGTTCAATAACCAAAGGTCATCGCTCTTGTTGGTAATGACGTCGGCGGTCACTGTGTCGGGAGCTACCGACACAGTTTGACCGTTAATTGTAATATTCATCAGCCGCCTCCTACAAAATGAACAATTTCCAGCGTATCGCTGTCCAGTAGCCAAGTTGATTCAAATTTGCTTTGCGGAATAATGGTGCGATTCCGTTCTACCACAACGCGTTTGGAATTGTAGCCCGCAGTTTCGAGATAGGCGAGAACTGTCACAGATTCCGCAAGCGGTTGTTGTTTGCCGTTGACGATCATGGATGCCTCCTTATAAAAAAGACATGAAGGGAGAGCACCCTTTTGGTGGTGCTCCCCCTTCATGTCATGATTATAGATTGATTTTAGTATATCAGAGTTTAGTTGTAACGCAAAGCAAATTTTTCAAAAAAATGAATTTTAAGCATGCGAAAATAACGGGCGTAATTTATTTAAAAAAGTTTTTGACAAAGTAATTATATAATGCTATAATACTTAATTGCAAATGTACTCGGATATATATTGATTTATGTATTATTTTATTTTATAGACGTATGAATGCGACGCATAAAATTAAGGAGTACTTAATAAGATGACTATAACATTGTTACTGATAAAGGGTAAATCTTCCAAGGTTGTGTTAACCGGAGGCGAAGCAAGGTTCAAAATAAAAAATTAAGAGCCTTGCTTATTTTGTCATTGTGTTAACAGGAAAACTGAGACCTGGATTTTTGTCTGATGTCATACCGTTATAGAATAGAAGGTAAGCCAATTGAAATGAGGGGTGAAAGCTGGTATGTTCAAACCTGAGAAGGTAGGTAAAAGAACGCGTTATACGTATGCCAAGATTAACGAAGTTCTAGAAATGCCACATTTATTGGACGTGCAACGTAAGTCTTATGAGTGGTTTTTGGAGAGCGGTTTACAAAATATTTTTGACGATATTTCTCCGATTAAAGACAATTCAGGTAATTTAGTGCTTTCTTTTGAAGGCTTTAGCCTTGGGGAGCCAAAATACGACATTAACGAATGTAAAAACCGTGATGCTACGTATGCAGCACCATTGCGTGTTAACGTTCGTTTGATTAATAATGATCCTGAAAACCAGGATATTAAAGAACAGGAAGTTTTCATGGGTGACTTCCCGTTGATGACCGAAACCGGTACATTCATTATCAACGGGGCAGAACGTGTCATCGTATCTCAGCTCGTTCGTTCGCCGGGCGTTTACTACACTCGCGAAATTGATACCATGGGTAACCGTTTATACGGTTCTACGGTAATCCCTAACCGCGGTGCTTGGATCGAACTTGAAACGGATGCTAATGAAATCGTATCCGTACGTATCGACCGTAACCGTAAATTGCCGGCTACTATTTTAGTTCGTGCCCTCGGTTGGAGCACGGATGAATCCATTTTGGAATTATTCTGGAATGGTGAAACCGACGAAGAAGGCAATCGCGTATATGACGAACGCTTACTTCGTACACTTGAAAAAGATACTACCGAATCTTCTGAAGAAGCTTTGGTTGAAATTTACAAAAAATTACGTCCGGGCGAACCGCCTACTGTAGAAAGTGCCCGTAATTTATTCGACAATTTATTCTTCGATCCTCGCCGTTATGATTTAGCGCGTGTAGGTCGTTATAAATTGAATAAAAAATTAGGTTGGCGTCAACGTATGTTGGGTCAGACTTTGGCTCAACCGATCGTTAATATGGAAACCGGCGAAATTATCGTGGATGCCGATACGGTAATGAACGAAGAACAGCTCGATATCGTTGCACAGAGCGGTGGTTTCCGCGGTGAAGGTTTTGCCGAATTCTACGTGAAGAGTGCGGAAGGTCATTCCTTCAAGGTGATTTGCAACAACAGCAACTTGCCGTTCGAACATCGCACCGTAACTCGCGAAGATATGATTGCCAATATCAGCTATTTGTTGAATTTAATGGACGGCGTTGGTCACGTGGACGATATCGACCACTTGGGTAACCGTCGTTTACGTTGCGTTGGCGAATTGTTGCAGAACCAGTTCCGAATCGGTTTGACTCGTATGGAACGTGTAGTTCGTGAACGTATGACTATCCAAGACAATGCTATGATTACGCCACAGGCGCTCATCAACATTCGTCCGGTAGTAGCAGCCATTAAAGAATTCTTTGGTTCCTCCCAGTTGTCCCAGTTCATGGACCAGACTAACCCACTTGGCGAATTGACACATAAACGTCGTTTGTCCGCGTTGGGACCTGGCGGTTTGTCTCGTGAACGTGCGGGCTTCGAAGTTCGTGACGTGCATCACTCCCACTATGGTCGTATGTGTCCGATCGAAACTCCTGAAGGTCCGAACATCGGCTTGATTTCATCTCTTTCCAACTACGCGAAAGTTAATGAATTCGGCTTTATCGAAGCTCCATATCGTCGTGTAGAAAAAATCTACGGTACCGGCGATGAAGCTAATAAAGTTATTAAAGTACAAGTTAGTGATCAAGTTGTGTATATGACGGCCGATGAAGAAGAAGGTATGACCATTGCACAGGCTAACTCCATTCTTGATGAAAACGGTTATTTTGTAGATACTCATATTGCCTGTCGTCGCGGTTCTGAAGTCCTTGAAGTGGCTCCCGATAAAGTTGACTACATGGACGTTAGTCCGAAGGAAGTTGTTTCCATCGGTACTGCTATGATTCCGTTCCTCGAAAACGACGATGCTAACCGTGCCTTGATGGGCGCGAACATGCAGCGTCAGGCTGTGCCTTTGCTTCGTGCGCAGGCTCCGCTTGTAGGTACCGGTATGGAATATAAAGCAGCGACTGACTCCGGTGTTTGTGTACTTGCTAAAGAAGAAGGTATCGTTACTCGTTGTTGGGGTAATGAAATCCATGTACAGCGCGACAACGGTCGTGTTGACGTATATAAATTAAATAAATTCCTTCGTTCCAACCAATCCACATGTTTCAACCAGAAACCAATCGTATTCCGCGGTGACCGTGTTGTTAAAGGCCAGGTATTGGCTGACGGCCCGGCTACTGACGGCGGTGAATTGGCACTTGGTTTTAACGTGCTCGTGGCGTTCATGCCTTGGGAAGGTTACAACTACGAAGATGCTATCTTGCTTAGTGAAGAACTTTGCAAGGAAGATATTTATACATCCATTCATATTGAAGAGTACGAATGTGATGCTCGTGACACCAAATTAGGTGCCGAAGAAATTACCCGTGAATTGCCTAATACCGGTGATGACAATCTTCGCAATCTTGACGAAGAAGGTATCATCTGCATCGGTGCGGAAGTTCATCCGGGCGATATCCTGGTAGGTAAAGTTACACCAAAAGGTGAAACTGAATTGACACCTGAAGAACGTTTGTTACGTGCCATCTTCGGTGACAAAGAACGTGAAGTGCGTGATACATCCCTTCGCGTACCACACGGTGAATCCGGTAAAATCGTTGATGTTAAAGTATTTACCCGTGAAAACGGCGATGAATTACAACCGGGTGTTAACAAATTAGTTCGTGTATATATTGCGCAAAAACGTAAAATCCACGAAGGCGATAAAATGGCCGGTCGTCATGGTAACAAGGGTGTCGTTTCCCGCGTTATGCGTCAGGAAGACATGCCGTTCTTGCCGGACGGCACTCCGGTTCAAATCGTATTGAACCCGTTGGGCGTACCTTCTCGTATGAACATCGGTCAGGTATTGGAAACTCACCTCGGTTGGGCTGTTCAGGGGCTCGGCATGCAGATTAAAGCAACCGACCTCAAGATTCAAAATGTATTGAACCAAGCGAAAGCCGACAGCCGTTATTGGGATAATATCGACCGTATTAAAGAATTATATAGCGAAATGGACGCTTTAAAAGCTAAAGTGGCTGAAAATGTAACTGTAGCACATCTTGATGTAGACAGTGAAATCGATGCACGTCGCGAAGAAGCGTTGAGCTTAATTTATACGGAAGCACAGAATCAGTTAGCTGAACTCGGCGGCCGCGAACGTTACGATGAATTGCGTGCTATCGAAAAAGAATACAGTGACGCTGAAATTGAATATTTTGACGATGAAGAACAAGCTCCGGAAATGGAAGAATCCTTACAGGTGGAATTAAAAGACATTTCTGTAGTGGTTGATATCATCGATGCTATTGAATCAGCTCGTGAAAAACGCGAAGAAATCCGCAAAGATTTAGAATCTTACGGCTATGATTATGAAACTTACGGCATGCCGAAACCTGATGTAGCCGGTATTCACATCGCTACACCGGTATTTGACGGTGCGCACGAAAGTGACGTATTCGATACACTTCGTATTGCCGGTAAAAACGATGACGGTAAAACCGTATTGTATGACGGCCGTACAGGCGAACCGATGGATAACAAAGTTACCGTTGGTTACGTATATATGTTAAAACTTCACCATTTGGTTGATGATAAAATCCATGCGCGTTCCACCGGTCCTTACTCCTTAGTAACGCAACAGCCATTGGGCGGTAAAGCTCAGTTCGGCGGTCAGCGTTTCGGGGAAATGGAAGTATGGGCGTTGGAAGCTTATGGTGCAGCGTATACCTTGCAGGAATTGCTCACAGTTAAGTCTGATGACGTGGTAGGTCGTGTGAAAGCATACGAAAAGATTGTTAAAGGTGAAAATATTCCTGAACCGGGCGTACCGGAATCTTTCAAAGTATTGCTTAAAGAACTTCAGAGTATCGGTCTTGATGTAAAAATCTTAAATGAAGATCAAGAAGAAGTTGTAATCAAAGAACTTGATGACGATGATGATGTAGATACTAATGAAGATGAAATCAAAGAAGTAATGGAAGGCTCAGATGCAGTAGCTGACGATACGGAAGAAGCGAACGTTATCGAAGAAGAACCGGTAACGAGCGGTGAAGATGATGATGTACTTAGCACAATGGCTATGTATGATCAAGAGTCCGAAACTGATGAAGACTAATATTTGAGTATCCGAAAGAAGGGAGCGATACTTGTGCTAGACGTTAATGAATTCGATTCTATGCGAATCGGCTTGGCTTCGCCGGAACAAATCTTAGATTGGTCCTATGGGGAAGTTAAAAAGCCGGAAACAATTAACTATCGTACGCTTAAGCCGGAACGTGACGGCTTGTTCTGTGAGCGTATTTTTGGACCGACCAAAGACTGGGAATGTCATTGCGGTAAATATAAACGCATTCGCCATAAAGGCGTAGTCTGCGATAAATGTGGTGTAGAAGTGACTCGTTCTAAAGTGCGTCGTGAACGCATGGGTCATATTGTATTAGCTACACCGGTATCTCACATTTGGTACTTCAAGGGGATCCCATCTCGTATGGGTCTCATCCTTGATGTATCCCCACGTTCCTTAGAGCGCGTACTTTACTTTGCTGCTTACATCGTTGTAGATCCCGGCAGCACGCCGCTCATGAAACGTCAGTTGTTATCTGAAACTGAATTCCGCGAATATGAAGCGCAATTCAATGAAGAAGATTACAAAATCAACGGTAAACAGGTGGAAATCGAAACCGTGGCTCAGCGCCGCGATCGTTTGGCTGTTATTGCCGAAGCACAACGTAAGATTGCTGCTAATGAAGCATTAAAAGCTAATACCGAAATTGCCGAAGAAGAAAAAGAATATGAAGAATTGACTCGTGAAGAACGTTACGAATTGGGCGCTCAAGAAGAAGTGGAATTCGTATGTGTTGACATGGGTGCCGAAGCCATTAAAGCTTTACTCAGCGAATTGGATTTGGAAGCGCTTAATGTTGAACTTCGCAGTGAATTGGAAACAGCTACGGGCCAACGTAAAATTCGTGCCGTACGCCGTTTGGAAGTAGTAGAAGCATTCCGTCAGTCCGGCAACAAACCGGAATGGATGATCATGGATGTAGTACCGGTTATTCCACCGGAACTTCGCCCTATGGTTCAGCTTGACGGCGGCCGTTTTGCTACCTCCGACCTTAACGACTTATATCGTCGTGTAATTAATCGTAACAACCGTTTGAAACGTTTGCTTGATTTAGGTGCGCCTGATATTATCGTGCGCAACGAAAAACGTATGTTGCAGGAAGCTGTTGATGCCTTGATCGATAACGGTCGTCGCGGTCGTCCGGTAACAGGTCCGGGTAACCGTCCTTTGAAATCTTTATCCGATATGCTTAAAGGTAAACAAGGTCGCTTCCGTCAGAACCTCTTGGGTAAACGTGTTGACTATTCCGGCCGCTCCGTAATCGTAGTTGGTCCGGAACTCAAAATGCATCAATGCGGTTTGCCTAAAGAAATGGCGCTCGAATTATTCAAACCTTTCGTTATGAAACGTTTGGTAGAACGTCAACAGGCAAGCAACATTAAAGCCGCTAAACGCCAGGTAGAACGAATTGGTCCGGGCGTTTGGGAAGCTTTGGAAGAAGTAATTAAAGAACATCCGGTACTTTTAAACCGTGCACCGACATTGCACCGTTTGGGTATCCAGGCATTCGAACCTATCCTTTGGGAAGGGCGTGCCATTAAATTGCATCCGTTAGTATGTACTGCGTTTAACGCCGACTTCGACGGTGACCAGATGGCGTGCCACTTGCCGTTATCCGTAGAAGCACAGTCCGAAGCGCGTACGCTCATGTTGTCTTCTCATAACATCTTATCCACTAAAGACGGTAAACCGGTAGCGGTTCCTTCTCAGGATATGATTTTGGGTACTTACTACTTAACCGTAGTACGTCAACATACGAAGGAAAAAGCTAAATACTTCGCTAACTTTGACGAAGTTATGTTGGCTTACGATTCCGGCGTAATCGGTTTGCAAGATATTTTATATATTCGTGAAGAAGGCCGTGGTCGTGTAGAAGCGACAGCCGGCCGTTTGATCTTTAACAACGCCCTCTATCCTGAACTTCGTCAGTACGAATTACAGGAAGACGGTCACTATACATTAGGTCGCGTTATGGACAAGAAGATGGTTGGTAAATTGGTCGACCAATGCTTCCAGTTATTCGGCAATGAAAAAACCGCTGAACTTCTTGACCGTGTAAAATCTTTGGGTTACTCCTACGCCCGTCGTGCCGGTATGACTATCGCTATTGCCGATATTAAAGTACCGACTGAAAAAGCTGAAATTTTACAAAAAGCCGATGAAGATGTAGAAAAAGTATCCCGTAACTATCGTCGTGGTTACATGTCCGAAGATGAACGTTATCGTAAAACTATCGAACTTTGGACTCAGGCTACGGAAGATGTAACGGATGCCATGATGGATACCATGATGCGTGACCAGGAAGGTTTCAACCCGGTTTACATGATGGCTATCTCCGGTGCCCGCGGTAACAAACAGCAGATTCGTCAGTTGGCCGGTATGCGTGGTTTGATGGCCGATCCATCCGGTCGAATCATCGACTTACCTATCAAGGCAAACTTTAAAGAAGGCCTTACTGTATTGGACTACTTTACATCCAGCCATGGTGCTCGTAAAGGTTTGGCCGATACGGCGCTTCGTACAGCTGACTCCGGTTACTTGACTCGTCGTCTCGTTGACGTATCGCAAGACGTTATCGTTCGCGAAGAAGACTGTGACGTAGTTGGTATTGACTTAGTACGTGAACGTGCTCGTTTGGCAAGCTCTACCCGTCAGGCGCTTTCCTTATTGAAAGATAAATTGATCGGTCGTGTGCTTGATAAAGACGTAGTGGATCCTGCAACAGGTGAACTCGTATTGGCAGCTGAAACTATTTTAACGCTTGCCGATTTGGAATCCTTGGCAGATCACAAAATTACCGATATTGATCTTCGCGGTGCTCATTTGGGTAGCGATAGTGATATCAACCATACTAATTTGGTGCAAAAAATCAGCCTTGGTGAAACCGATGAAGGCATTCGTCAAACATTGCGTGAAACCATGGTTCAGAATATGCTCGGCAAAGAGACAGTTAATGCTGTAGTTGACAGCGAAGGCAACGAAGTGTTCCCTGCTCACAGTGCTCTTACCGAAGAAGGTATTGAAGCTATTCTTGACAGCGATGTTAAAGAAGTGCAGGTACGCAACAATGATATCCACGGCATCGAAGTGGAAGCCATCGTTGAAGGTTCCGGTATTATCGAACCGCTTAAAGACCGTATCGTAGGTCGTACGGCGGCTGAAGAATTAATCAATAAAGAAACCGGTGAAGTCATCGTTCCGCTTAACGGTGAAATTACGGAAGAATTGGCTGATGAAGTAGTTAAACACTACGAAAAAGTTAAGATTCGTTCCGTATTGACTTGTCGTTCACCATATGGCGTATGTATGAAGTGTTACGGTCGTGACCTTGGTACCGGTAACCAGGTACAGGTAGGGGAAGCTGTAGGTATTATCGCAGCTCAGTCTATCGGTGAACCTGGTACTCAGTTGACAATGCGTACGTTCCATACAGGCGGTGTTGCCGGTGACGATATTACGCAAGGTTTGCCACGTGTTGAAGAATTGTTCGAAGCACGTCGTCCTAAACGTCATGCCATCATCAGCGAAGTGGAAGGTACTGTTCGTGTAGTACCTAATGATAATAAGAAAGGTACCAATACCATCTATGTTACCGACAAAGACGGTGTGGAATTCGATTACCTTATTCCTTACGGTGCCCGTATTATCGTTCGTGACGGCGATGTAGTTAAATTGGGTGCCCGTTTGACGGAAGGCTCCATTAATCCGCATGATATTATGCGTGTAATGGGTACGGAAGCTACACAGCGTTACCTCGTTTATGAAGTACAGAAAGTATATAAATCTCAAGGTGTAGAAATTAACGATAAACACATTGAAGTTATTGTGCGCCAGATGCTTCATAAAGTGAAGGTAGAAGAAGTGGGCGATGCCGACTTGTTACCTGGTGATCCTATCGATGTAAATACCTTTGAAGAAGAAAATCGTCGTCTTATCTTGAACGGCAAACAACCGGCTACGGGTAAACGTATTTTACTCGGTATTACCAAAGCTGCGTTGGCTACCGACAGCTTCTTGTCGGCCGCATCCTTCCAGGAAACGACGCGTGTTCTTACCGATGCTGCTATTAAAGGCAAAATCGACCCATTATTGGGCCTCAAAGAAAACGTTATTATCGGTAAATTGATTCCGGCCGGTACGGGTATGAGCCGTTATCGTAAGATTAAGGTAACTAAAAAGGAACCTCAAATCGAAGATATTGCAACGGTAGAAGCTCCGACTGCGGTTGAAGAATAAACTGTATAATAATTGTTAAAGTTTTAACAGTATAATAGAGTTGTTATAAGAGTGTCATTATGTTAAAAATAATGACACTCTTTATATTTATTGCGAAAGTTATGTATGCTAATTTTGCAAACATTGCATAGAATTGTATAAAAAAAAGAAAAATTACGTAAATTTTGTATAAAATTATGAGAAATATACAAAAATAAAGCCTTTTGGAACACACGGATAAGTGTACATATAAAATGTTGATTTAATGCGGTGAAAAGGCTATAAAAGTTGTTGACAGGCAGGGGTTAGTAATGCTAAACTGTTATAGTGCTCGGGGGAGAGTGTGCCTGAGTACAAGAAAAATCAAGGAGTAATGGTATGGAAATCGAAGTTTTAACATCAGCGAAAAAGACAATCGGAGCTAAGCAAACGTCGAAAGCAATTATGCGCGGCGAAGTTCAGATGGTATTCGTTGCCAATAACAGCGATGATCGAGTGGTGTTACCCATACTTGAACTTTGTGAGAAACACGCCGTACCGGTGAATCAAGAACATTCCATGGAGGAACTTGGTAAGGCCGGCAAGATTAAAGTAAAAGCAGCCGCAATCGGTGTGCTGCGCTAAATTCGGTAATATCTGCAGTAACACTTTGTTGCAGTAGATCAATTATAAATCTAATTGTTTGGAAAGGAGGTGCCCACATGCCAACTATTAACCAGTTAGTACGCAAAGGCCGTCAAACTTTGACTAAAAAATCCGACGCTCCTGCACTTAAAGAAAGTCCGCAGAAACGTGGTGTATGTACTCGTGTATATACAGCGACTCCAAAGAAACCGAACTCCGCGCTTCGTAAAGTTGCCCGTGTTCGTTTGACTAACGCTATTGAAGTAACTGCTTACATCCCAGGCATTGGTCACAATTTACAGGAACACAGTGTAGTACTTATCAGAGGTGGTCGTGTTAAAGACTTACCAGGTGTGCGTTATCACATTGTTCGCGGTGCTTTGGATACAGCCGGCGTACAGAATCGTATGCAGAGCCGTTCCAAATATGGCGCTAAAAAAGCTAAGAAATAATTATAGCTGACAATTGAAATCACACATCGTAGAGGAGGAAATAACATGCCAAGAAAAGGCCCTGTGTTGAAGCGTGATGTACTTCCGGATCCGGTGTACAACAGTAAATTGGTTACACGCTTCATTAACAAAGTAATGTACGATGGTAAAAAAGGTATTGCCGAAACTATCGTATATGATGCATTTGAAATTATTCGTTCTAAAATGGGTCAGGACCCAATGGAAGTATTTGATCAGGCTTTAAAAAATGTAATGCCTGTATTGGAAGTTCGTGCTCGTCGTATCGGCGGTGCTAACTACCAAGTTCCGGTTGAAGTTCGTGCCGATCGTCGTCAGACTTTAGGTATTCGTTGGATGGTAAACTATGCTCGTCTTCGCGGCGAACGTACCATGAAAGAACGTTTGGCCGGTGAATTAATGGATGCGTTCAACAATACCGGCGCAGCCATTAAGAAAAAAGATGACACTCATAAAATGGCAGAAGCTAATAAAGCGTTTGCTCATTATCGTTGGTAATTAGTAAGAGGAGTTGACATTCGTGGCAAGAGAATTTTCGTTAGAGAAAACTCGTAATATCGGTATCATGGCTCACATCGACGCCGGTAAAACAACCACAACGGAACGTATTCTTTACTACACAGGTCGAGTTCACAAGATCGGCGAAGTTCATGAAGGCGCTGCGACAATGGACTGGATGGCACAGGAACAGGAACGTGGTATTACAATCACGTCTGCTGCGACTACTTGTCACTGGAAAAATCATCGCATCAACATCATCGATACTCCGGGTCACGTTGACTTTACTGTAGAAGTAGAACGTTCGTTGCGCGTACTTGACGGTTCCGTTGCAGTATTCAGTGCTAAAGGTGGCGTTGAACCACAATCCGAAACTGTATGGCGTCAAGCTTCTACCTATGGCGTACCACGTATCGCTTATGTAAATAAGATGGATACCGTAGGCGCTGACTTCTTCAATGTTGTAAACATGATGAAAGATCGCTTGGGTGCAAACAGTGTTGCTCTTCAAGTACCAATCGGAGCTGAAGATACTTTCAAAGGCATCATCGACTTGATGACTATGAAAGCTGAAATCTACATCAGTGATGATGGTAAAGAATTCGAAATCACTGATATTCCTGAAGACTACTTACAAGTAGCTCAAGAACGTCGTGAAATGTTGGTAGATGCTATTGCTGAAACTGACGACGAAATCATGATGAAGTACTTGGAAGGCGAAGAAATCAGCATTGATGAATTAAAAGTTGCTCTTCGTAAAGCAGTTTGTGATAACAAATTGTTCCCTGTACTTTGCGGTTCTTCTTACAAGAACAAAGGTGTGCAGATGTTATTGGATGCAGTTATTGACTACATGCCATCTCCACTTGATATTCCGGCAATTAATGGCGTTAACCCTGATACAGGCGCTGAAGAAGCTCGCCCTGCATCTGATGAAGAACCATTCTCTGCATTGGCCTTCAAAATCATGGCTGACCCTTATGTTGGTAAATTAGCGTTCTTCCGCGTATACTCCGGTACTTTAGAATCCGGTTCTTACGTGTTTAACTCCACTAAAGGTAAGAAAGAACGTATCGGTCGTATCCTTCAGATGCATGCTAACAGCCGTCAGGAAATCGAACGCGTTTACTCCGGCGATATCGCAGCTGCTGTTGGTTTGAAAGATACAACCACCGGTGATACTCTCTGTGATGAAAAAGCTCCGGTAATTCTTGAATCTATGGAGTTCCCAGAACCTGTTATCTCCGTTGCAGTTGAACCAAAAACTAAAGCTGACCAGGAAAAAATGGGTACCGCTTTAGCCCGCTTGGCTGAAGAAGATCCAACCTTCAAAGTTCGTACTGATGAAGAAACCGGTCAGACAATCATTTCCGGTATGGGTGAACTTCACCTCGACATTATCGTTGACCGTATGAACCGTGAGTTCAAAGTTGAATGTAATGTTGGTAAACCTCAGGTTGCTTACCGTGAAACGATTCGCAAATCCGTTAAAGCTCAAGGTAAATTCGTACGTCAGTCCGGTGGCCGCGGTCAATATGGTGACTGCTGGTTGGAATTAATTCCACAAGAACCTGGTGCAGGCTTCGAATTTGAAAACAAAATCGTCGGCGGTGCAATTCCTCGTGAATACATCGGACCGGTTGAAAACGGTGTTAAGGAAGCAATGGAATCCGGTGTTATTGCCGGTTATCCAATGGTTGACATCAAAGTAATCGTATTTGACGGTTCTTACCATGATGTTGACTCCTCCGAAATGGCGTTTAAGATTGCCGGCTCCATGGGCTTCAAAGAAGGTGCTCGCAAAGCCGATCCAGTACTTCTTGAACCATACATGGCGGTAGAAGTTGACGTACCGGAAGAATACATGGGCGACGTAATCGGCGACTTGAACTCTCGTCGCGGTCGCATGGAAGGCATGGAAGCTCGTAACGGCAGCCAGCATATCAAAGCATTCGTTCCATTGAGCGAAATGTTCGGTTATGCAACGGACCTCCGTTCTAAAACTCAGGGCCGTGGTAACTACTCGATGACAGTAGACCACTACGAAGAAGTGCCTAAGAAAATTGCTGAAGAAATTCAAGCAAAGAAAAACGGCTAATCCCTTAAGGGTTAACACAATAAGTAAAATTTTAATTATCCGGGAGGACAATTCAAAATGGCAAAAGCAAAATTTGAACGTACTAAACCGCATGTTAACATCGGTACTATCGGTCACGTTGACCATGGTAAAACTACTCTTACTGCAGCAATCACTAAAGTTCTTGCTGAAGAAGGTAAGGCTCAATTCCAAGATTACAGCATGATTGACAAAGCTCCGGAAGAACGTGAACGTGGTATCACAATCAACACTTCCCACGTAGAATATGAAACTGAAAAACGTCACTATGCACACGTTGACTGCCCGGGCCATGCCGACTATGTTAAAAACATGATCACCGGTGCTGCTCAGATGGACGGCGCGATCTTGGTTATCGCTGCTACTGACGGCCCTATGGCTCAGACTCGTGAACACATCCTTCTTGCTCGTCAGGTAGGTGTACCTGCTATCGTTGTATTCTTGAACAAAGCAGATATGGTTGACGATGATGAATTGATCGAATTGGTAGAAATGGAAGTTCGTGACCTTCTTTCTACATACGAATTCCCTGGCGACGAAGTACCTATTATCGTTGGTTCCGCTTTGAAAGCTTTGGAAGGAGACCCTAAATACGTAGAAAAAATCAAAGAATTGATGGCTGCTGTTGATGACTATGTCCCAACTCCTGAACGCGACACCGACAAAACTTTCTTGATGCCGGTCGAAGACGTTTTCACAATCACCGGTCGTGGTACAGTAGCTACCGGCCGTGTTGAACGTGGCGAAGTTAAAGTTGGCGACACTGTAGAAATCGTTGGCTTGAAAGAAAAAGCTGAAAGCTACGTTGTAACAGGTCTTGAAATGTTCCGTAAAACTTTGGATTCCGCAGTAGCAGGCGACAACGTTGGTGCTCTTCTTCGTGGTGTAGACCGCAAAGACATCGAACGTGGTCAAGTATTGGCTAAACCGGGTTCCATTCACCCGCACACTAAATTCAAAGGTGAAGTTTACGTATTGACTAAAGAAGAAGGTGGCCGTCATACTCCATTCTTCTCCAACTACCGTCCACAGTTCTACTTCCGTACAACTGACGTAACCGGTGTTATCCAGTTGCCTGAAGGTACTGAAATGTGTATGCCTGGTGACAACATCACTATGAGCATTGAATTGATTACACCAATCGCTATTGAAGCCGGTCTTCGTTTCGCTATTCGCGAAGGTGGCCACACAGTAGGTGCCGGTGTTGTTACTGAAATTATCGAAGGATAATTAGTAGTAAAACGTAGGTCACAAACCTATAATTTATGCAGCGCAGAGCGGCATGTAAGTGCCGCTCTTGTGTTGTGTTTTTAAACTATGATATAGAAGGTTGCCTCTGCGGAGGAGAATTTCTATGGAGCAGTTCATTCATGAAATGAGCGACAGGAGGAAGTTATTCATGGCTAAACAGCAAAAAATTCGTATTCGTTTGAAATCATACGATCACAAAGCTCTTGATCAGAGCGCGGCAAAAATTGTTGACACTGCAAAACGCAACGGTGCATTAGTATCCGGTCCAATTCCATTGCCAACTGAAAAAAATATTTTTACAATTCTTCGTTCACCACATGTCAATAAAGACTCTCGTGAACAATTCGAAATGCGTACACATAAACGTTTAATCGATATTCTTGAATCAAATGCGAAAACAGTAGATGCTATCACCCGTCTTGAATTACCGGCTGGTGTGTCTATTGAAATAAAATTATAATAAGGAGGTGCGATTATGTCTAAAGCTATTTTGGGTAAAAAGTTAGGAATGACTCAGATCTTCACTGCTGAAGGTAAGTTAGTTCCTGTCACTGTAGTGGAAGCAACCCCAAGCGTAGTAGTGCGCGTTAAAACTGTTGAATCCGACGGTTACGATGCAGTACAGCTCGGCTATGGCTCCATTAAAGAAAAACATTTAACTAAACCTGTAAAAGGCCAGTTCGATAAAGCCGGCGTAGCACCGGTTAAATATCTTCGCGAACTTCGCCTTGCTGAAGCAACTGATTACACAGTGGGCCAAACTCTGGCAGCTGATATCTTCGCAGAAGGTGAGTTGGTTGATGTTGTAGGTACAGGTAAAGGTAAAGGATTTGCGGGCACTATTAAGCGCCACAACTTCCATCGTGGTCCTGTAACTCACGGTTCCAAATCTCATCGTGAACCTGGTTCCATCGGTCCTATGATCTCCGGTGGCGGCGGTAAGGTATACAAAGGCAAGAAACTCCCTGGACAAATGGGTGGTGGCAGAGTTACCGTACAGCGCTTATCTGTAGTAAAAGTTGATGCAGACCGTAACTTACTTTTAGTTAAAGGTGGTATTCCGGGCGCTAAAGGCAGCCTAGTAATGGTTCGCAACACGGTAAAACCTGTTAAATAACATTGTCGAAAGGAGGATCTCTAATGCCAACATTAACAAAATACAATATGTCCGGCGCTAAAGTCGGTGAAATACAGTTAAATGATGAAGTATTTGCAGTTGAAGTTAACGAAGCTGTAATGCATCAAGCCGTAGTTCGTCAGTTATCTAACGAACGTCTTGGCACTCACGCAACTAAAACGAGAGGTCTTGTTCGTGGTGGTGGTCGTAAACCTTGGAAACAAAAAGGTACCGGCCGTGCTCGCGTAGGCTCCACTCGTAGCCCATTATGGGTTGGTGGTGGTACCGTTTTCGGTCCGCAACCTCGCAGCTATTACAAGGCAATGCCTCGTAAAGCTAGACGTCTTGCAGTTAAATCTGCGCTTAGCGATAAAGTAAACAACAACGAATTAATCGTATTGGACGAATTAACCTTAGCAGCTCCAAAAACGAAAGAAGTATTAAACATCCTTAATAACTTCAACGTAGGTGACGCTAAAGTATTATTTATCACTGAAAGTGATATTAACGTAGAACGTTCCGCTCGTAACATCCAAGGTGTTAAAGCTTTGGCTTGGGAAGGCATGAACATTTTCGATCTTCTCCACTACGATAAGCTCTTCATCACTGAAGGTGCCGTAGCAAAGATTGAGGAGGTGCTCGCATAATGGAATTACGCGATGTTCTTATTCGTCCGATTATTACAGAAAAAACTACTCTGCTCATGGAAGAAGGCAAATACACTTTCCGTGTGCCTTTGACTGCCAATAAAGTGCAGATTCGTCAAGCTGTAGAAAAAATCTTCAACGTACAGGTAGAAAAAGTAGCTACCATTCGAGTTCTTGGTAAAGTAAAACGCATGGGCCGTACACAAGGTAAACGTAGTGATTATAAAAAAGCTATCGTAACTTTGAAGGCTGGCGAATCCATTGAATTCTTTGAAGGTGTTTAAGATAGTCTAGTAAGGAGGCCCCATAATGGCAATTAAATCATTCAAACCGTACTCCGCTGGTCGTCGGTTTATGACAGTATCTGCCTTCACTGAAATCACTGCAAGCAAACCTGAAAAGTCCTTGCTCGCTAAGGTTTCTCAGACAGGCGGTCGTAATAACACCGGTAAAATGACTGTACGTCACCAAGGTGGCGGTCACAAGCGTCAGTACCGTATTATTGACTTCAAACGTACTAAAGATAATATTCCGGCTAAAGTAGCATCTATCGAATACGATCCTAACCGTAGTGCTCGTATCGCATTGCTTAATTATGCCGATGGTGAAAAACGCTACATTCTTGCTCCACATGGCTTGAAAGTAGGCGACACTGTATATAGCGGTCCTGAATCCGATATTAAACCGGGCAACTGCTTACCATTACTCAACATTCCTTTGGGTACTCAAGTACACAACATTGAAATGAAAATCGGTAAAGGTGGCCAGATTGTTCGTTCTGCAGGTACTTCTGCTCAGCTTATGGCTAAAGAAGGTTCCTATGCATTACTTCGTTTACCATCCGGTGAACTTCGTCGTGTGCATATCAATTGTCGTGCAACCGTAGGTGTTGTTGGTAACATTGATCATGAAAACATTACAATCGGTAAAGCCGGTCGCCATCGTTGGATGGGCGTTCGTCCTGGCAACCGTGGTGTTGTAATGAACCCTTGTGACCATCCACATGGTGGTGGTGAAGGTAAGTCTCCAGTTGGTCGTAAACATCCTGTTACACCTTGGGGTAAGCCGGCACATGGTGTTAAAACTCGCGACAAGAAAAAAGCTTCTAGCAGCTTGATTGTTAAACGTCGTACAAAATAGGATAGCAGGAAGGAGATAAGACAGTGTCCAGATCTATAAAAAAAGGCCCTTTCGTCGCAGCTTCGCTCGTGAAGAAAATTGATGCCTTAAATGAAACTAATGATAAGAAAGTTGTAAAAACCTGGTCTCGTGCCTCTACTATTATCCCTAACTTTGTAGGCCATACAATTGCTGTGCATGATGGTCGCAAACATGTACCTGTATTCGTTACAGAGGATATGGTAGGTCATAAATTAGGCGAATTCGCTCCAACTCGTACTTTCAAAGGTCACGTTAAGAGTGAAAAAACAACCGGTAAGAAATAATATAGGAGGAATTAGATAATGGAAGCAAAAGCAATCGCTAGACACGTGCGCATCGCGCCTCGTAAAATCCGTATTGTTGCTGACCTCGTTCGCGGCAAGAATATCGGCGAAGCATTTGCCATCTTGAAGTTCACTCCGAAAGTTGGCGCCGATGTAGTAGAAAAAGTTATGCGTTCCGCAATCGCAAATGCAGAACACAATTTTGATATGAATGTTGACAATCTTTATGTATCCGAAATCTTCGTTGATCAGGGTCCAACAATGAAACGCATTCATCCTCGTTCCCGTGGACAGGCTTTCAAAATTTTGAAACGCTCCAGCCACGTAACAGTAGTAGTTTCTGAAAGAGCTTAATAGAAGGAGGGAATATAGTGGGTCAGAAAGTTAATCCCCATGGTTTGCGTGTTGGTATCGTAAAAGATTGGGACGCAAAATGGTATGCTGATAAAGATTACGCTGCAAATCTTCACGAAGACGTTTTAATTCGTAACTTCTTGAAGGAAACCCTTTTCATTGCCGGTATTTCCCGCATTGAAATTGAGCGTATTAATAAACGTATTAAATTGACTATCCACACTGCAAAACCAGGTATGGTTATCGGTCGTGGTGGTGCAGGTATCGAAGATATCCGCAAAGCGTTAAAACGCTTCACTGATAAACAAATCGATGTAAACATCGCTGAAATTAAGCAAGCTGATATGGACTCCGTATTAGTTGCTGAAAACATTGCCAACCAGTTGGAACGCCGTATCGGTTTCCGTCGTGCAATGAAACAAGCCGTAGGTCGCACAATGCGTCTTGGTGCAAAAGGTATTAAAATTATGGTTAGCGGTCGTTTAGGCGGTGCTGAAATCGCTCGTAGCGAATCCTACCGTGAAGGCAGTATCCCATTGCACACACTTCGTGCTAATATCGACTACGGTACTGCTGAAGCTCATACAACTTACGGTTGTATCGGCATCAAAGTATGGATTTACAAAGGTGAAGTATTGCCGGAGGCAAAACAAGCACCTGCTAAGAAGGAAGAAGGTGACAACTAATGCTTATTCCAAAGCGCGTAAAGCATCGTAAACAGTTCCGCGGTCGTATGAAAGGTCGCGCAATGCGTGGTAACACAGTTGCTCACGGTGAATTCGGTTTAGTAGCATTAGAGCCATCTTGGATCACAAACCGTCAGATCGAAGCAGCTCGTATTGCTATGACTCGTTATATCAAACGTGGTGGTAAAGTTTGGATCAAAATTTTCCCGGACAAACCAATCACAGCTAAACCGGCTGGTACTCGTATGGGTTCCGGTAAAGGTTCCCCTGAATACTGGGTTGCAGTAGTAAAACCAGGTCGCGTAATGTTCGAAATGGACGGCGTATCTGAAGAAGTAGCTCGTGAAGCTATGCGATTGGCAGGTCATAAACTTCCAATCAAAACTAAGTTCGTTGTTAAGGGTAAAGAATTGGGTGGTGACGTAAATGAAGGTTAATGACATCCGTAACATGAGCGCTGCCGAAATGGAACAAAAAGTTTCCGGCCTTAAAGAAGAGTTGTTTAACCTCCGTTTTCAGCTCGCAACTGGTCAATTAGAAAATCCAATGCGTATTCGCGAAGTTAAGAAAACTATTGCGCGTATTAAAACAATTCAGCGTGAAGCTACTCTTAAAGGAAACGCATAATAACAAATTTTGTTTGGATTGAAAAGGAGGCTAATGGTCGTGGCAGAAGAAAGAAATGTACGTAAAGTACGTGTGGGCAAAGTTGTAAGTAACAAAATGGACAAAACCATCGTTGTTTCTGTTGAACGTAAAGTGCCGCACGCATTATATAACAAGCCAATGGTAACAAACAAACGCTTTAAAGCTCATGATGAAAACAATGAGTGCCAAATTGGCGATACAGTTAAAATTGTAGAAACTCGTCCACTTTCCAAAGATAAACATTGGAGATTGGTTGAAATTATTGAAAAAGTAAAATAATACGTGATGTAAGGAGGAAACACGATGATCCAGCAACAAACAATTTTGAATGTTGCCGATAACACTGGCGCAAAACGTATTATGTGTATTCAAGTTTTGGGCGGTTCTTATCGCAAATTCGGCAATATCGGTGACGTAATCGTTGCTTCTGTAAAAGATGCATCACCCGGTGGCGTTGTCAAGAAAGGCGACGTAGTTAAAGCCGTTATTGTTCGTTCTAAAAAAGGTATCCGTCGTCAGGACGGTTCTTATATTCGTTTCGACGAAAATGCAGCAGTAGTAATTAAAGATGACAAGAGCCCACGTGGCACTCGTATTTTTGGACCGGTAGCTCGTGAACTTCGTGAAAAAGACTTCATGAAGATCATCTCTCTTGCTCCGGAAGTATTATAAGAAGGAGGAACGCGACGATGTCCCAAACTAAACTTCTAGTAAAAAAAGGCGATACTGTTGTTGTTATCTCCGGTCGAGATAAAGGCAAACAAGGTGAAGTTATCGCTACTGAACCTAAAAAATCGCGCGTTTTCGTGAAAGGTGTTAACTTAGTTAAACGCCACACGAAACCAAGCCAGGCTAACCCTCAGGGCGGCATCATCACTAAGGAAGCTCCTATCCATGTTTCCAATGTAATGGTAGTTGATCCTGAAACTAAACAGCCTACTCGTATCAAAAAAGTAGAACAAGATGGTAAATTCGTACGTGCGACTGTGAAAAGCGGTGCCGTACTCGATAAATAATAAGGGAAAGGAGGGCTTTTAACTAATGTCTCGTTTAAACGAAAAATATACTAGTGAAATTCGTCAGGCTTTACAGGAAAAATTCCAGTACAAAAACGTAATGGAAATTCCTAAATTGGAAAAAGTCGTTATCAATATTGGTGTTGGCGATGCAGTCGGTAATGCTAAAGCATTGGAAGCTGCCGTTAACGACCTCACTATTATCGCCGGTCAGAAACCGGTAATCACCAAAGCTAAGAAATCCATCGCTAACTTTAAAGTTCGTGAAGGCATGGCCTTAGGTACTAAGGTAACTCTTCGCGGCGAACGCATGTATGAATTCTTAGACAAGTTGATCAACGTTGCGTTGCCACGTGTACGTGACTTCCGCGGCGTGAGTGCTACGGCTTTTGATGGCCGCGGCAACTATGCATTGGGTCTTAAAGAACAGCTCATCTTCCCTGAAATTGAATATGATCAGGTAGAACGTGTAACAGGTATGGATATCATCGTAGTTACAAGCGCTAAAACCGATGAAGAAGCGCGTGAGTTATTGACTCTTTGTGGCATGCCGTTTGAAAAATAATTAGGAGGAACTTATAGATGGCTAAAAAATCTATGATTGAACGCGAAAAGAAACGTGCTAAAATCGTTGCTAAATATGCTGCTAAGCGTGAAGCTTTAAAAGCTGCCGGCGACTATGAAGCATTGGCACAATTGCCAGCAAATGCTTCTCCAACTCGTTTACATAATCGTTGCAACTTGACCGGTCGCCCACATGGCTACATGCGTAAATTCGGTATTAGCCGTATTGCGTTCCGTGAACTTGCATACAAAGGACAGATTCCTGGCGTTAAAAAAGCCAGTTGGTAATTGGATTACGGGAGGAGGTTTTTAGAATATGGTAATGACCGATCCGATTGCGGATATGCTTACGCGCATCCGTAATGCAAATGCTGCTCTTCATGAATCCGTAGAGATTCCTGTATCTCGCATGAAGGCTGCCGTTCTGGAAATCCTTAAAGAAGAAGGATTTGTAAAGAGCGTTGAAACCGTTGAAAACGGCAAACACACAGTTTTAAAAGTAACGTTAAAATATGGTTCCAATAACGAAAAAGTAATTACTGGAATTAAACGTATTTCCAAACCGGGATTACGTGTTTATGCGAAGAAGGAAGAACTCCCTCGCGTACTTGGTGGTTTAGGTATTGCAGTTATTTCTACATCTAAAGGTGTAATGAGCGACAAACAAGCTCGTAAAGAAGGCCTTGGTGGCGAAGTACTCGCATACGTATGGTAATCAGGCAATAGGAGGTAGAAATAATGTCACGTATCGGTAGAATGCCTATCGAGATCCCTGAAGGCGTTACAGTTAACTACGCAAACCACGTAATGACTGTAAAAGGCCCTAAAGGTGAATTATCTCGTGAATTGCATCCGGATATGATTATTACTGTGGAAGGTAATACAATCACAGTAGCTCGTCCGAGCGAAGATAAAGCGCATCGTTCTTTACATGGCCTCACTCGCGCTCTTGTTGCTAACTTGGTAACAGGCGTTCATGATGGCTTTGCTAAAACATTGGAAATCAACGGTGTTGGTTACAGAGCAGCCAAACAAGGTAACAAATTAGTGCTTACCCTTGGTTTCTCTCATCCAGTAGAGATGGAAGCTCCTGCTGGTATTACCATCGACGTGCCGGCTCCTAACAAAATCGTTGTTAGTGGTGCTGACAAAGAAGTGGTTGGTGCTGTAGCTGCTAATATTCGTAAATGGAGAGAACCGGAACCTTACAAAGGTAAAGGTATCCGTTACGAAGGCGAAGTTGTTCGTCGTAAGGCTGGTAAAGCCGGCGCTAAAGGCAAATAATATCAGTAGAATTTAGAAAGGAGTGAACATCTTGGCTCGTAAATCCACAAGAAATATTGCTCGAGCAAAACGTCATCTTCGTATTCGTCGTCACATTTCCGGCACGGCACAATGCCCACGTTTGAACGTATTCCGTAGCCTTAGCAACATCTATGCACAGGTTATTGATGACGTAGCTGGTACTACTTTGGTAGCAGCAAGCTCATTAGATAAAGAATTAAACTTGAACTATGGTGGCAACAGTGCTGCAGCTAAAGCTGTTGGTGAATTAGTTGCTAAACGTGCTATCGCAAAAGGTATCGAAACAGTAGTATTCGACCGCGGTGGTTACATTTATCATGGTCGTGTAGCGGCCCTTGCAGAAGGCGCTCGTGAAGCTGGCTTGAAATTCTAAGAAGGAGGAACTTTAGACATGGCGAGAATTGACTACACCAGTCTTGATCTTAAAGAAAGAGTAGTATTCATCAACCGCGTAGCCAAAGTAGTAAAAGGCGGTCGTCGTTTTTCCTTCAGCGCTTTAGTAGTTGTCGGTGATGGCAACGGTCACGTAGGCGTTGGCTTAGGTAAAGCGGCAGAAGTGCCTGAAGCAATTCGTAAAGGCATTGATGATGCTAAGAAAAATCTTATTCACGTTGTTATTAAAAACGGTACAATTCCTCACACTGTAACCGGTCGTTTCGGTGCAGGCAGCGTTTTCTTGAAACCGGCTGCAGAAGGTACCGGGGTTATCGCAGGTGGCCCTGTTCGTGCCGTATTGGAATTAGTTGGTGTTCGTAACATCCTTACGAAATCCCTTGGTTCTTCCAACCCTAACAACATGGTTCGCGCAACAATTGAAGGTTTAGCTCAGTTAAAACGTGCAGAAGAAGTGGCAGCACTTCGAGGCAAAACTGTAGCTGAAATTTACGGCTAATAAGGGGGATTGACTGTAATGGCACAGGTAAAAATCACATTGACCAGAAGCTTAATCGGTCGCCCTGAAGATCAGCGCGCAACTGTAAAAGCTCTTGGCTTAAAGAAAACTAACTCTCAGGTAGTTAAAGAAGTTACACCTCAAATTCAGGGTATGCTTCACAAAGTTAGACATTTAGTTACTGTAGAAGAAGTATAATATAGATAAGGAGGTGCACTGAATGAAACTTCATGAATTAGCTCCAGCAGCAGGTTCTAAAAAGACACGCACTCGTCGTGGTCGTGGTCTTGGTTCCGGTCTTGGTAAAACCGCTGGCCGTGGTCAGAAAGGTCAAAACTCCCGTAGTGGTGGTGGCGTACGCTCTGGCTTCGAAGGTGGCCAGATGCCTCTTTATCGCCGTTTACCAAAACGTGGTTTCAAAAATGTGTTCGCTAAAGAATATGCGGAAGTTAACATTTCCCAACTTAACCGTTTCGAAGATGGTGCTACGGTTGATCCGGTAGCTCTTATCGAAATGGGCATTTTGAAAAACGTACGTGATGGTATCCGTATCCTTGGTAATGGCACGTTAGAAAAGAAATTAACAGTTATTGCTAATGGTTTTACTAAAACTGCCGAAGAAAAGATTGTAGCAGCAGGCGGAAAAGTAGAGGTGATCTAGGGTGCTAGAAGGCCTCTCGAACATCTTTAAAATAACAGAGCTACGCAATAAAGTAGCGTATACATTACTTATGTTTATCGTGTTTAGGGCAGGCGTTCATATTCCGGTCCCTGGCGTAGATGCCTCTGTTATTGAAAGCTTATTTACATCCGGCGGTTTATTCGGTCTCTTAGACTTATTCGCCGGTGGTGCGTTAAGTAAGTTCTCCATCTTTGCCATGAGTATTACCCCATACATCAATGCGTCGATTATTATGCAGCTGTTAACAGCGGTAGTACCGACGTTTGAACAATGGAGTAAAGACGGTGAAGACGGACGTAAGAAAATTGCCAAAGTAACACGCTATGGCACCGTAGTTCTTGGTTTTGTCCAAGCTTTCGGTATGTCCTATGCGTTACGTGCTAATAGTGCACTTATTGACAACAGTTTCTTATCAGTTATTGTAATTGCCATCATTCTTACAGCAGGGACTTGTCTCCTAATGTGGATTGGTGAACAAATTACAGCATACGGCATTGGTAACGGGATTTCCCTTATCATCTTTGCCGGTATCGTAGCGCGTTTCCCATCGGGATTCAGCACAATCTACGAATATTTACAAGTTGGAACAATCAATATTTTTCAAGCAATATTATTTGCGATTATCGCTGTTGCAATGATCGTATTTGTAATTGCGGTAACCCAAGGTCAACGTCGTATTCCGATTCAATACGCCAAACGCGTAGTTGGTCGTAAAATGTACGGTGGCCACTCAACCTTCCTTCCTCTTAAGGTCAACCAGGCAGGGGTTATTCCAATTATCTTTGCGTCATCCGTTTTGATGTTCCCTGTGACGTTAGCTCAGTTTGTGCAGGTTGACTGGGTAAGAACACTGGCTAACTACTTTACATGGGGGACCCCATTGCAGACAGTTTTATATGCTGTATTGATTTTTATTTTTACGTACTTCTATACAGCAATCTCAATTAACATTACGGATATGGCAGATAATATGAAAAAATACGGTGGATTTATTCCAGGCATTCGTCCGGGTAAACCTACTGCTGATTATGTAGATCGCGTAATGACTCGCATTACCTTCGCGGGCGCCTTATTCTTGGCACTCGTTGCTATTTTACCTAACTTTATCGGTGGTATTACAGGCATCGAAGGTGTGTATTTTGGTGGTACAGCATTACTTATCGTTGTCGGTGTTGCCTTAGATACAATGCAACAAGTTGAATCTTTGGTATTAACCCGTCACTATAAGGGCTTTGTTAAATAGGAGGAAAATAGCTATGTATATTTTGTTAATGGGACCTCCCGGTGCCGGTAAAGGTACTCAGGCTACTCGTTTAATCGATAAATATGGTATTCCTCAGATTTCAACCGGTGATATGTTCCGTGCGGCGGTTAAGGAATGTACCCCTCTTGGTCTTGAGGCTAAGAAATACATGGATGCGGGCCAACTCGTACCGGATAGTGTTACGGTAGGTATTGTACGTGAACGCCTTGCCAAAGATGATTGCAAAAACGGCTTCATCCTTGACGGCTTCCCTCGTACAACTGCCCAAGCAGTATCATTAGATGCTATATTAAAAGAAATGGGAATTGTTCTTGATGCCGTTGTTAACCTCAACGTTCCTAACGAAGAGTTGGTACGACGCATCAGTGAACGAGCACGTCTTGAAAATCGTGACGATGATAAACCGGAAACAGTACAGAAACGTCTTGCTGTATACGACGAATCTACTAAGCCTTTAATTGATTACTATCGTAACAGTGGTTTATATGTAGAAATCAACGGATTACAGGATGTGGATGCAGTATTTACAGATATCATTAAAGCGTTGGAGAAATAATCAATGATTATTTTGAAATCGCAACATGAAATTGAGTATATCCGTCAGGCATGTAAACTCACTGCTGATACGTTAACAGAGCTTATCGCATTAGCAAAACCGGGTGTTACTACACTTGAGTTGGATCAATTTGCCGAAGAATATATTCGCAGCCATGGTGGTGAACCGAGCTGCAAAGGTTACTATGGGTATCCTGCAACAATTTGCGCTTCTATCAACGATGAAGTGGTTCATGGTATTCCCAATGCTCATCGCAAGCTGAAGAACGGTGATGTTATCAGCATCGATCTCGTTTCTTCAGTTAATGGGTATCATGGTGATTCCTGTGTAACCATTCCTATTGGGAAGGTCAAACCACAAGTTATGAAACTTCTCAAGGTGACAGAAGAAAGCTTGTTCAAAGGTATTGAACAGGCAGTTGTCGGGAACAGAGTGGGCGATATTTCCCACGCTGTTCAGACGTATTGTGAAAAATTCGGATTTGGTGTGGTTCGTGATTTTGTAGGTCATGGCCTTGGTCGTGAAATGCATGAAGATCCACAAATTCCAAATTACGGTCCGGCTGGGCATGGTCCCTTATTAAAGCCGGGTATGGTGCTTTGTATTGAGCCAATGATTACTATGGGTACTTATGAAGTACATGTTCTGGACGATGACTGGACTGCCGTTACTCGTGACGGCAAACCGGCAGCGCACTTTGAACATACAGTGGTTGTTACAGAAAACGGCCCTGAAATTTTGACCATGCGTGATGAACCCAGGTTGATAAAATAACCAGTAGCCGGAGGAAATGATATGTCAAAAGAAGACGTTATTGAAGTGGAAGGTACGGTCGTAGAGGCATTACCTAATGCCATGTTTCAGGTAGAGCTTGAAAATGGTCATGTGGTACTTGCTCATGTGTCAGGCAAAATGCGTATGAATTTTATTCGTATCCTTCCCGGTGATAAAGTTACTATGGAACTGACACCATATGACTTAAATCGTGGTCGTATTACCTACCGTTTTAAATAGTAAGCGGCAGCGACACAAAGGAGGTACTTATGAAGGTTAGACCATCAGTTAAAAAGATATGCGAAAAATGCAAAATCATTAAACGTAAAGGCCGTGTAATGGTAATTTGCGAAAACCCGAAACATAAACAAAAACAAGGATAATTGATAGGAGGTGGATGAATAGATGGCACGTATAGCCGGTGTAGATTTACCACGTGACAAACGTGTGGAAATTGGTTTAACTTATATTTATGGTATCGGACTTACTTTGTCCAAAGAAATTTTGGAAAAAACTGGTATTAATCCTGATACTCGCGTTCGTGACCTTACTGAAGATGAAGTTGCGAAAATTCGTGCTCTTCTTGATGAAGATTACAAAGTTGAAGGTGACCTTCGTCGTGAAGAAGCCCTTAACATTAAGCGCTTAATTGAAATCAACTCCTATCGCGGGAAACGTCATCGTGCAGGCTTGCCTTTGCGCGGTCAACGCACTAAGACAAATGCTCGTACTCGTAAAGGTCCTAGAAAAGCAATCGCTGGGAAGAAAAAATAATAAAGGAGGGATAAAGCGTGGCTAAAAAGGTAGTAAGAACTAAAAGAAAAGAAAAGAAACACGTTGAATCCGGTGCGGCTCATATCCGTTCCACATTCAACAACACTATCGTAACTATTACTGACACAAACGGTAATGCACTTTCCTGGGCTTCCGCAGGTGGTCTTGGATTCCGTGGTTCCCGTAAAAGCACTCCATTCGCAGCTCAGATGGCCGCTGAACAAGCAGCTAAAGCAGCTATGGAACATGGCTTACGTCAGGTTGAAGTATTCGTAAAAGGTCCAGGCTCCGGCCGTGAAGCTGCAATCCGTGCATTGCAGGCTGCTGGTCTCGAAGTAAACAGCATTAAAGACGTTACTCCGATTCCTCACAATGGTTGCCGTCCTCCAAAACGTCGTCGTGTATAATTTATAGTTTTAAGCGATCGCAATCTGCGGTCGCTATGATATACTATAGATAGAAGGCGTGTTTTATAGGAGGATTGTCCTGATGAGCGAAGAAAAGAAATTAAAAATCGAGAAAGTTGAAGTACGCGATAACGGTCGTTATGGTAAATTCGTCTGTGAACCATTAGATCGCGGCTACGGGATTACGCTCGGTAACAGCTTACGTCGAATTCTGCTTTCGTCTTTAGATGGAGCGGCTATCACTTCCATCAAAATTGATGGCGTGCTTCATGAATTTTCTACAATTCCTGGTATTCGTGAGGACGTAACGGATATAATCCTAAACCTCAAGCAGTTGTGCCTTCGTCTTGACAGTGAGGCTCAAGTGCCGGTAGATCTCCACGTAGATATTCAGAAGGAGGGCGTTCTAACTGCCGGAGAATTGGAACGATTTTGTCCACCGGAATTAGAAATTTTAAATCCTGACCTCGTAATCGCTACGATGGATGAAGTGGCTCATCTCGTAATGGATGTTCGCATTGAACGTGGTAAAGGATATGTGCCATCAACGAAGAATAAAAAAGATGATGATGTAATTGGTCGTATTCCAATCGATTCCATCTTCTCCCCAATTCTTCGTGCCAAATATGAAGTAAGTGATGTACGTGTAGGTAATGAAATGGACTTTGATAAATTAACTCTCGAAGTTGTTACCAACGGTTCCATTACCGCTGCGGAAGCAGTAGCACGTTCGGCTAATATTATGATTGGCTATTTGAAAAACTTCACCAAGTTAGCTCATTCGGCTGAAGAATTTATCGTTCCTAGCGATGATGACGTTTTGGACGGTAAAAACGATCCGGATGGCGTTGATGGTCCGGATGATGACGGTCCATCAAAAATCCTTATCGACGATTTGGAATTATCCGTTCGTGCATACAATTGTTTGAAACGCGCAAGCATCAATACAATTGCCGACCTCTTGGATAAGAGTATGGATGATTTAGGTAAGGTACGTAATTTAGGTAAAAAATCCATTGATGAAATTGAAGAAAAACTTCAGAAACATCCATTGGGACCATTTTACTTGAAGAAAAAAGGCGAATAAGGAGGATGACTAATGTATAGAAAATTAGGCCGTGACAGCTCTGCTCGTAAAGCTTTATTCCGCGGTATGTTAACATCTTTCTTCCAGTATGATCGCATTGAAACGACTGAAGCTAAAGCTAAAGAATTACGTGGCTTGGCTGACCAGATGATTACCCTTGCTAAACGCGGTGATCTTCATGCACGTCGTCAGGTGCTTGCATACCTTATGGACGAAGATGTAGTTAAAAAATTATTTGACGAAATTGCTCCAAAATATGCTGATCGTCAGGGCGGTTACACTCGTGTAATTAAGCTTGGCCTTCGTAAAGGCGATGCGGCTCCATTAGCACTTATCGAGCTTGTTTAATAATTAGGAAGTCGGTGTTGCAACGGATGTTAGCAACACCGCTTTTTTATGCTTTTTTATGATATAATGAGATACCTGCGGTTTAAGGGAACTCTGTCACACATTTGTGGGGTATTTTGGTACATGCGTATATATTTATGGCTATATAAATAAAAACAGTTTTATGTAAATAATTAACTGATAGGATACAAATAGAAATGATATTGACAACCTCGTTTGTTTATAAGGTTGACGAATCGTTGCTATTTTTATATTATCAATGTAGTGATATTGCAGTTTAATCATATAGATTTACTAAGATTTGAGGATATTATGAGCACACAGGATATAATGATACAAACCGAACACATGAGTCATACCTATCAAGATGAGTCCGGCAATGTAGTATATGCCCTCGATGATGTGAGCCTATCCATTCGTAAAGGGGAATTCGTAAGTATTATCGGTACGAACGGTAGCGGTAAAAGTACCTTGGCTAAACATTTTAATGTATTGTTGACGCCGTCTAAAGGGACTGTTACGGTTCTTGGTATGGATACGAAGGATCCGAAACATCTGTGGGATATTCGTCAACATGTGGGTATGGTCTTTCAGAACCCGGATAATCAGATTGTAGCGGCCGTGGTAGAAGAAGACGTGGCTTTTGGCCCGGAAAACTTAGGTGTTGAACCTAAGGAAATTCGTCGTCGTGTTGATGAAGCCTTGGCCAATGTCAATATGACAGATTATGCCTTACATTCTCCGGGGCTTTTATCGGGCGGACAAAAGCAGCGCATTGCCATTGCCGGTGTCTTGGCAATGAAACCGGATTGCATTGTTCTCGATGAACCGACGGCCATGTTGGATCCGGCAGGACGACAGGAAGTGTTGGATACCGTTCACTGCTTAAATAAAGAAGAAGGTATTACCATCGTATATATTACGCACTTTATGGAAGAAGCCGTAACATCTGACCGCGTGGTGGTTATGAAAAACGGTAAACTTTTGCACGACGGAACACCGCGTGAGATTTTTTCACAGGTACCGATGCTTAAAGAATTGGGGCTGGATGTGCCGGTTGCCGCAGAAGTGGCAACAAAGTTACGTCTTGATGGGGTCACCTTATCAAACGGTATTATTACTGAGGAAGAATTGGGGGACCAATTATGCCAATAATTTTAGATTCCGTTTCCTACGTATATGGTGAACATACACCGTTTCGTAAGGAAGCATTGAAGGGGATTAACTTAACAATCAACGAAGGTGATTTTGTAGGCATCATCGGTCATACCGGTTCCGGCAAATCCACCTTGGTGCAACATTTGAACGGGCTTTTGCATCCTACGGCCGGTAAGGTTACGATTAACGGCCTCGATGCAGCACTTAAGACCGAAGAAGCTAAATTAATGCGTCATAAAGTGGGCATGGTATTTCAATATCCGGAACATCAATTGTTTGAAGAAACAATTGCTCAGGATATTGCGTTCGGCCCTAAAAACTTAGGCCTCAGCGATAGCGAAGTAGATGAACGAGTTCGCGAAGCTATGGACTTTGTGGGACTTGATTATGAAACATATGCCAATCGTTCGCCGTTCCAATTATCGGGCGGACAAATGCGACGCGTTGCTATTGCCGGCGTGGTAGCACTTAATCCGAGTTACCTCATTTTGGATGAACCGTCCGCAGGGCTCGATCCGTTCGGCCGTGAAGAAATCTTCCAAAAGATTATTGATTTACATGCTAAAAAAGGCATTACGGTTGTACTCGTATCTCATAATATGGAAGACATATCACGTATGGCTAACCGTTTAATTGTCATTGATAACGGGCAGATTCAACTGGATGGTAAGCCTATCGATATCTTTATGAATAAACGTAAGGAATTACAGGCTGCCGGAGTTGATGTACCGCCGGTATCTAAATTAGTTGAATATTTACGAGACCGCGGCTTGCCGGTTTCACAGCAGGTTATCTCCGTAGATGACGCTGTTAAAGCGATTGAAGTTGCTTTAAAGGAGGTTAACCATGCTAAGTAATATTACTATCGGACAATACTTCCCGGGCGATTCTTTCTTGCATCGTATGGATCCTCGCGCTAAAATCATTGCTACTATGATATTCATCGTAGCAATCTTCTTGGCTGAAACAACGTTAGCTTATACGATTGTGGGATTATTTACCTTGTTTACGGTGGCATTATCACGTTTGCCGATGCACCTCGTTTGGAACTCGGTTAAACCGCTTTGGATTATCATCGTATTTACTATGGGGGTTCATGTTTTTACGACACCGGGTACGATGATTTGGCAGTACGGCTTCTTGCACATCAGTGAAGAAGGGGTACGCATGGGCAGCTACATGGCAGCTCGCTTGGTATTCCTGATTATTTTCTCGTCTTTACTTACGTATACGACGTCACCGATTCGCCTGACTGACGGTATTGAACACTTGTTAAATCCATTTCGCCGTATTGGCGTGCCGGCACATGAGCTGGCTATGATGATGACTATTGCGCTTCGTTTTATTCCGACTTTATTGGAAGAAACAGATCGCATTATGAAAGCTCAGGCTTCACGCGGTGCCGATTTTACAACAGGCAGTTTGGTAAAACGAGCTAAAAATATGGTGCCGTTGTTGGTGCCGCTTTTTATCAGTGCGTTCCGGCGTGCCGATGAATTGGCTATAGCCATGGAAGCTCGTTGCTACCGCGGTGGTGAAAATCGTACACGTATGAAAGAATTAACGGTAACAAGTTATGATTATATCGGTATTGCCGGTGTTTTGGTGATTACGGTTGTACTGTTGGTATTACGCTTTATACCATTGGGGTAATTAATTCGCGGAGTTCATCGATTGGGCTCCGCGAATTGCAGGTTATAATGATTTTGTAATTTTGTAATTTTGTAATTTTGTAATTTTGTAATTTTGTAATTTTGTAATTTTGTAATTTTGTGATTTTGTAATTTGTGATTTTATAGTGCTCAGTCAACGGTTTATGACTGGTGCTTTAAAATGAGGAGGGCTGTCATTGGCAGCAAAACAGCGGAATATTCGTTTAATCGTTGCTTATGACGGCACGGAATTAAACGGGTATCAGAGTCAGGTAAACGGCATTACGGTACAGGATTGTTTGGAAGCGGCGCTTACAAAAGTGTGCAATGAGCCGATTTCCATTTATGGAGCATCCCGTACTGATGCGGGGGTTCACGCACGGTTTCAAGTGGTTACTTTTTTTACGACCGGCAGCATACCGGCAGAAAACTTAACACGCGCTTTAATTGCTCATTTACCGCCATTTATTGTGATTCGTAAGGCTGAGGAAATTCCTTTGGATTGGCGTCCGCGCTGGCGCATTGTGGGGAAGGAATATATATATACGATTCATAATGACGTCATCGAAGATCCGATTAGCATGCGTTATCATTGGCATGTTAAAAAGCCGTTAAATAGGGCAGCCATGATGGAGGCTGCTAAAGCCTTGGAAGGGACACATGATTTTACGACCTTGCAAGGGGCCAATTCCACACCGGCTAATCCGGTGAAAACGATGTTTGCGGTGACACTTCGTTTTATAGGGCCCACCGTGTACATTCACGTTATCGGCGACGGTTTTTTATATCATATGGTGCGCAATATAGCGGGCCTTTTAGTTGATGTAGGGCTGGGCCGGTTTGCTCCGTCACAAGTCCCCGATTTAATAGCCGCTCGTGATCGACGCGTAATCGGTAAGACGGCACCGCCGCAAGGTTTATGTTTGGAAGAAATTTTCTTTAATGAAGGTCGACGTCAAGCTGTGATTGAAAGTTTACGCAGTTAATATGATTATATGTTATATATAGTCATTCCGGCTTATAATGAACCGTAAAATTCGGTTAAAAGGGAACTAAATTGTGGGGATATACCGTTTGCTCATAGCTTGCGGTGAGAGAACTGAAATTGAGTCGGAAATTCTACAGAAACTCTTTCTCATATCATTCTTGTGATATTTCAAACCGGTTCTTATTCAGAAATATAATTCAGAGATTTACTTACATACATAAATAAAAAATTAATAAAATGCAAAAAATAACTAAGCAAATTCTCATTTATTTGATTAAATCAGATAGACGATTTGGGGGCCATTAACGTATAAATGACTATGACAAGGCTGTTTTTACATAATTTTAGACTCACTTTGGTAACCTTACAATTGACTTTTTAAGATTTTTAACATTAATAAATATTATTTATTAAGGAATTAATATTCATGAATTGGTTTTTGTAAAATAATTTATACACTATAGAATATAACGATAATTCACTATAATTATCGATTGCAGGCTAGTCATAGAGATGCCATTTCTTTGGCGTATGATGATTGATGATTTTGTATAAAAATGTTAAAATGTAAAGTAGTTGAAAGGTTTTACAGATCCACTATACTAAGTAATGTTAATCCTAAGGAGGGTGAATCTTTTGCAAAAACGTAAAGATTTTATCTGGAAAATGGGTGGCCAGCAGGGCGAAGGTATCGAAAGCTGCGGCGAAATTATGGCCACAATCTTAGCTAAAGAGGGTTACTCTTTGTACAGCCAACGTTTATTTGCTTCCCGTATTAAAGGCGGCCATACAACGTTTGCGTTGCGCATTGCTCTTGAGCCAATCATGACAGTAGGTGAATCCATCGACTTTTTAGTTGCTTTGGATCAGGAAACTGTTGATATGCACGGCGGTGAAGTTCGTAAAGGCGGTTATATTATTTGCGACAGCAAAGTAAACCCTGACTTCTCCAAATATGAAGGTTCTCCAATTACTTGTTTAGCCGTTCCGATTACCGAAACAGCTATGAAACAAGGTTCCTTATTAATGCGTAATATCGTAGCTTTAGGTATGTCGGTAGCCCTTTTAGGATTTGACAAAGCTCCGTTCAGAACAGCTATTGCAGCTCGTTTTGCGAAGAAATCGGAAGACATCATCGATAAGAACTTGAATGCTTTCGAAGACGGTCATGCACTTATCGTTGAAAAACGCGGTGAAGGCGACGTTGATACCTTGCCTGTACCTGAACCAAAAGATCAGATGTTCTTATTGGGTAACGAAGCATTAGCTTTAGGTGCTATTGCGGCAGGTTCCCGTTTCATGGCTTCCTATCCGATTACACCGGCTTCCGAAGTTATGGAATACATGATTAAGAAAATGGACTCTATCGGTGCTACCGTTGTTCAGACAGAAGACGAAATTGCTGCTTGTATGACTGCTATGGGCGGTGTATATGCAGGCGTTCGCGGTTTCACTTGTACTTCCGGCCCGGGCTTAAGCCTTATGGCTGAATCCATGTCCATGGCTTCCATGGCTGAACTTCCAATGCTCGTTATCGATGTACAACGTTCCGGCCCATCCACCGGTATGGCTACTAAAGTAGAAACTTCCGATATTAACGCAGCTTGCCACAATGCTCATGGTGACTATGCGAACATCGTTATTTCACCAACCAGCATTGAAGAATGTTTCTATGAAATTCAGAAAGCATTCAACTTGGCTGAAATGTATCAATGTCCGGTAATCTTCATGCCTGACTTACAACAAGGCCTCAATAAACAATCCGTTCCTTCCTTTGATTTGAATCGTGTACCGATTGAACGCGGTAAATTGATGAAAGAAGAAGACCTTCCTGCATTGGAACGTCCTCATTACTTCAAACGTTTTGAATTGACTGAAGACGGTATTTCCCCTCGTACAATTCCTGGTATGAAGAACGGCTTGTTCTTATCCACCGGTCTTGAACATAACGAAGAAGGTAAACCGGCTGAAGCTCCTACTATGCACGTTAGTCAGACTGACAAACGTTTGCGTAAATTGAGCACAGTTGCTGAAGTATATGATCCATTCCTCAACAATGCTAAACATGATGAATGTGACGTATTGGTAATCGGGATTGCCTCCAGTCGCGGTGCTATCGAAGAAGCAGCGGCTGAACTTGAAGCCGAAGGTGTTAAAGTTAACCACTTGCAACTTCGCTTGATTAAACCGTTCCCTAAAGAACAGTTAATGCCATTCTATGAAAAAGCTAAAAAAGTTGTTATTTGCGAACAAAACGCAACAGCTCAATTAGCTGACATTTTCCGTATCAATATGCCTAACAAATGTAAGCTCCATAGTTGCTTAAAATATGATGGTAATCCATTCACAGCAACCTATGTGAAGAAAGCAATTAAGGAGGTTTTATAAGATGGCACAAGTGACCGATTACAGAAATGATATTCGCCCTAACTGGTGTCCCGGCTGCGGCCACTATGGGGTACAGGCTGCCATTACCGATGCGGTAACTCAGCTTGATATTGCTCCGGAAAGATTAGCCGTTATTTCCGGTATCGGCTGTTCCAGCCGTATCGGCGGTTATTTCTACGCATATGGTGCACATACGACTCACGGTCGTGCGTTACCTTATGCTCAAGGGGTAAAATTAGCTAATGAAGATTTAGAAGTTGTTGTTTGCGGCGGTGACGGTGATGCGTTCGCTATCGGTATGGGCCACACTATCCATGCATTCAAACGTAATGTAAATATTACTTACGTTGTAATGGATAACCATGTTTACGGTTTGACTAAAGGTCAGACATCCCCTCGTTCCGATATTGGTTTTGTAACTAAAACGTCTCCACACGGATCGTTTGAATCTCCATTACCAATTTGTGAAACAGCAATTGCTGCCGGTGCTACTTTTGTAGCCCAAGGCTATATGATTAATCGTGCCGAACTCGTTGAATTGATTAAACAAGGTATGCAGCATGAAGGTTTCTCCTTCATCAACGTATTCAGCCCTTGCGTAACTTACAATAAACGTAACGGTTATGATTATTTCAAAGAAAACTTAACGTCCTTAACGACGATTGAAGGCTATGATCCTACAGATCGTGCCGCTGCCCTCAAAACATTGGGCGAACACGAAGGCTTGTTGACCGGTCTTATTTACGAAGACAAAACGAAACCTTCCTTCGAAAAAGCTTTGGCTGCCGCTAACGGTGGTCCTCATGCACGTGCTTTGGTTAAAGATGTGGTAAAACCTGATGCTGCCATGTTCCGTGGCTTGTGCAATGAATTCAAATAAGATGTACGACAACAGTAACTTTGACAAGTGATGTGACGTCTTAGTGATGTTCATGGAGCTTGTATCGGTAACAGGCGATACCAAGGTGTCGCCTGTTACTCTGTTTACTGTCAGACAGTTCGTAACCATCCTGTCTTTAAATAAAACTAAGGAGATTATAAAATGAATACTTTAAGTACAACAAAAAAGCTGACTATTTCAGGGCTTTGCTTAGCCATGTATATTGTGATTATGATGATGACGCAGGGATTTGCTTTCGGGCAATACCAAGTGCGTATTGCTACGGCTTTATATGGTCTGGCCGCTTTATTTCCGTTTTCCGTATTGGCGTTCGGCATCGGTAATTTGGTAAGTAATTTACTTATGGGCGGTTTGGGACCGATTGATGCTATCGGTGGTTGTTTGGTAGGTCTTATGACGGCCGGTGGCATTGCGTATGCTAAAAAACGCGGTGTCGGTAATTGGATTGTCATTCCGTTTATTACATTGGTTCCCAGTTTGGTAGTGCCACTTTGGTTGGCACCAATTTTGAATTTACCGTATGGATTATTAGTATCTTCATTATTAGTGGGGCAGAGCATTTCTGCAGTAGTGAGCTTTTTTATTGTGAACGGCTTAGAACGTTATGCCGGAACTATGCTCGGTGTGGTACAATCTAAGCAACAGCCGGTTGAAGCGGCTGAAACAGCTGCAGACGATGAAGAAACTGTGCTGGATGTGAATGAAGCAAGTAAAGTGTAAGGAGGTGCCTCTTAATGGCAAGCGGCAGAACAAGTGAAGAACTGCAAGGCGTACATGGCCTTGGCAGTCAACAAACAAAGTATCCTATGGATTATGCACCGGAAGTGCTTGAATCATTCGTTAATAAACATCCGGGCAATGATTATTTTGTAAAATTCAACTGTCCTGAATTTACGAGCCTTTGTCCGATGACGGGGCAGCCTGATTTTGCGACGATTTATATTTCTTATGTGCCGGATGAACGCTTGGTAGAAAGTAAATCACTTAAATTATATTTGTTCAGTTTCCGCAATCACGGCGATTTCCACGAAGACTGTGTGAATATCATTATGAAGGATTTAATTAAGCTTATGGAGCCAAAATACATTGAAGTATGGGGCAAATTTACGCCTCGCGGCGGCCTCGCCATCGATCCGTATGCAAACTACGGTAAACCGGGTACTGAATGGGAAAAGGTAGCTAAAGAACGTCTCCATTTCCATGATATGCAGCCGGAACGCGTAGCGTATCGCTAAAAGCTGAGTAGCTATAGCGATTAAATTTGTAAATTAGTTCGTAATTAAAACGAGCAGTGATACAATAATTAAACAGCCATGAGTCTTATTACTAATTAAGACTCATGGCTGTTTTTTCATAAATTTTTAATTAGATTTTAAAGGGTGGACAAAATGTGTTGGTAAAAAGTCTGAAACCCCTTGCTATATAAGGGTTAAATAAGGTTATATCTTTCTAGAAAATATATTTTTTAGGAGGTATTACTTTATGAGAAAAATTAAATGTCCTTATTGTGGGTTTGACTGTATAAAATATGGAAAAATTCGAATAGGTAGCCAACGATGGCGTTGTAGAGAATGTCATCAAGTTTTTACTAAACCTTATGATCATACAAACTCTGACTTTCGGCTTTTTCTTCAGTGGTTGTTCAGTAAAAATGTACAAAAAGATATGCCCGGTGCCGGTCGTAATTTTCGCAGAAAAACAGTTAAATTCTGGGAACTTTGGCCTTTGTTACCCAAAGTTGAAACTCAACGCTCGATTGTATTCATTGATGGTATTCACCTTGGAAGAAAGGCCTGTATATTAATCTGTTGTGATGAAAAGCATGTGTTAGGTTGGTATGTATGCCGAGCTGAACGAGCGCAGGCTTGGGAGGCTTTGATGAACCGTATTGCTACGCCTAAAGTCGTTGTATCTGATGGTGGTACCGGATTTCGGAAAGCATTAAAAAAAGTTTGGCCAAAGGCCAAACTTCAAAGATGTATTTTTCATGCTTCTCAGCAAGTAAAAAGATATACGACAACCCGTCCTAAAACACTTGCCGGTGCAGAGCAGTCACTCATTGTATTAATAAAATCCGGTACCTTATTCACTTACCTAGATAGGACATTAGATTTTGACTGTTCATCTACTAATAACCGTATTGAAGGCGGCATAAATGCTCAATTAAGAGCTATGTTGCGTTACCATAGAGGGATGAATATTGAAAGACGAATAAAAGCGGTTTTCTGGTGGTGCTACATGCACTCACCGAAACCGCTTTCACCCGCTGAAATACTCGAGGTTATGCCGACCAACAAAAGTATTTCTCAACTATATGATACCATGAATTCTAGAGAAAGATTAGAAAATTCTATCCCAACTTGGGGTGATGCTATTGTATGGAGTGATTTTCATTTCTCTGATCCATATCCTAACTATCTTTGGGATTAAATTACCAACTCAAAATGTCCTATAACCCTAAATTTTATTTAGTTGATAACTATATGATAATAAATGGAGTATAATAGAGACATAGGTTAAGTCGTCGTATGGCGGCCAAAAATTCGTTTAGGTAAACAGGTAAGGAGTGACATGAGTATGTCAGAGGTATATTTTACATCGTTGCGCACACGCGTAGGGGAAAGTCTTTTGGACAAAATGGAACGACTTGTGCGCCGTGCTGGGATTGACAAAATTGATTTTAAAAACAAGTATGTAGCTATTAAAATGCATTTCGGTGAACTTGGCAACTTGGCGTATATTAAACCTCCATATGTAGCACGCATGGTAAAAATCATCAAAGAATTGGGCGGTAAACCGTTCCTTACGGATTGCAATACTTTGTATGTAGGCGGACGTAAAAATGCTATCGATCACATCGAATCGGCCTATCAGAACGGTTTTAATCCGTATAATACAGGGGCGCATGTTATCATCGCCGACGGCTTAAAAGGCCTTGATGAAACACTGGTACCGGTTCCTGACGGGAAGTATGTAAAAGAAGCTAAAATCGGCCGTGCTTTAATGGATGCTGATATCGTTATTTCTATGACTCACTTCAAAGGCCATGAAGCAGCCGGCTTCGGCGGTGTTATTAAAAACCTCGGTATGGGCGGCGGTTCTCGTGCCGGTAAAATGGAACAACACAGTGCCGGTAAACCTTTCGTACAGCAGGAAATTTGTGTAGGTTGTCATAAATGTGAACAGTACTGTGCTCATGATGCGGTTCATGTAACTAACGGTAAATCCTTCATTACGGAAGAAAAATGCGTAGGTTGCGGTCGCTGTGTCGGCGTATGTCCGGTTGATGCTATTTCACCTAAATGGGACGAAGCCAATACCGTATTAAGTGAAAAAATGGCTGAATACACGGCAGCTATCGTTCGTAATCGTCCACGCTTCCATATCAGCTTTATTATGGATGTATCGCCATATTGCGATTGCCATGGTGAAAACGATTTACCGATTGTACCGGATGTAGGTATGATGGCATCTTATGATTTGGTAGCTCTTGATCAGGCTTGTGTAGACAAAGTTAATGCTCAGCCGCCAATGCCGGGCAGTATGCTTGATGAAAAAGAAGAAAAATCTTGGGATCACTTCCATGATATTTCACCGGATACAGATTGGGAAGCAGCGCTTAAGAGAGCGGAAGAAATGGGACTTGGTTCCAGAAGCTATGAAATTGTTGAAGTAAAATAAATATTGAAGATAATAAAAAAAGAGCAACAGCCGAGGCTGTTGCTCTTTTGCGTTCTTCGTAAAGTACTTCTTATTTGGAGTACAATTCGACGATGAGCGTTTCGTTAACTTCGATAGGAAGTTCGGAACGTTCAGGAAGACGGTTGAAAGTACCTTTGAAGCCTTCCAAGTCTTTAGTGATGTAAGGAAGTTCGAAAGAACGAAGTTCCTGGAAGTTTGTTTTGAACATTTCGTTGTCACGGGATGCTTCGCGAAGTTCGATTACATCACCAGGTTTGCACTGGTAGGAAGGAATGTCTACGCGACGACCGTTAACAAGAATGTGGCCATGGTTAACCATCTGACGGGACTGACGGATGGAGTTACCGAAGCCAATGCGATATACGAGGTTGTCAAGACGGGATTCCAACAATACTAACATGTTTTCACCGGTAACACCCTGCATTTTTTTCGCTTTATCATAATAGCGTACGAACTGGCGTTCAAGCAAGTTGTAATATGCTTTAACTTTTTGTTTTTCTAATAACTGCATGCCATATTCAGACATTTTTTTCTGACGTTGGTCTTTCTTTACGCGCTTTAAAGCTTTGGAGTGACCGAAAACGTTCACACCGAAGCGACGACATAACTTAAAGCGTGCTTCTCTTCTCGTTGCCATGTGTTTATCACCTCATAGTAAAAAATAAAAATATAATAGCTGTATCCGAATAAGATACCCAATTATGATAGCATATTGGCGGCTAACTGTCAATTTATATTCACCGAATTACCGGCGATTTACAGAGATTTTGGTACGTTTTTAGTCCTACGGGAATGGGGTGAGATACTTCACTTGTTTTTTCAAGTGTTGGGGGATTAAGTTGGCCGCGGAGACAGAGCAGACTTGAATTTCACTTTGAATTTTACTTTGAATTTTGGTATACTTTTTTGGTAAGAAATAATATTGAAATGTAATCTTTTTTTATGTAGGTTCCTGTTTAAACTTTATTTAGTCTAAAAGTTTTACTTTACTTCAAGGTATGAATTAATAAATATTCAAAAAGTATTCATGATAAGGATGAATGTATATATCAAGTGAATACTATTATAAATCAATACGAAGATTTAGGATTTTTATTTAGAAACGGCAAAAAATGCGATTTTTATTTTAAATTATCGCAAAAATTTATTCGGTTTTTATATAAAGAAAACCACTTTCAATATTCGTTGTATCTTATGAAGATGAAATAATCATGAGAAAGCATGTGCTAATTATTATCAAGTAAATTCTAGAGAATTTAATGCAAAAAATCTATACTTATTTACTTGGGTATACTCTTTTTTAGTTGATTAAGAGTGTTTATAAATGAATAGATAAAAGTACTAATAAAAGTTTTGAATAATACCGTTAACGTCATCATTTAATGTTCGAAAGTATATAAAAATTTATAAATTTTTTGTACCTATCTCTTTTCTAACTGATTCAATACATGGTATACTATGGTTAAAGAAGAGGGACTACCTTCGTCAGTCGTTGAAAGATTTTTATACTTACTGAGAATGTATGAATATGTATTGCATGAAAAGGAGATGATAAGATGGATGAACTACCTACTCTGCAAGAGTTACAAAGTTTTATAACCTATAGTAAAATGGGTAACTTCACGTTAGCTGCTCAAGCTGCTAATATTACACAATCTGCTTTTAGTGCGCAGATGAAAAAACTGGAACGTTTAGTTGGTGTAAAATTAATAGCTCGCTCTACCCGTGGCAGCCGCCTGACAGCGGAAGGTGAGAAGTTCTTACCGGAAGCGGAGCATATTATCGAAACATTAGAACGAGCTATTCATAGCATTCGTTTGGCCAATAAATTGGAACAGCCTATGCTCAACGTAGGTATTTTGCGGAGTATCGGTGACGTGCGTATGAATGCGCATGTTTCGTATTTTCAACAAACTAACCCCAATTTCTCAATTTCCATTTATGATATGGAAGAAGAAGAAATGTTACTGGATTTGCGTGAAAACCGCATTGACATTGGTACTTGCTACTTACCAAATAATAAAGATATGAGTAGCTATGAAAGTATTGCTATCCGCGAAGACTCCGTAGTTTATTACGCACCTAAACGTGAGTTACCGGCCGGTAAAGTATTGTCTTGTGAAGAATTGTTGGATTATCCGATGGTTATGTATCCGCCAAAATACTTTATGAGTCATCGCTTGAAATCCTACTTCTCGGAAGAAGGTCGTCAGTCCTTGCCGCATTTGGTTCGTTTATCTAATCCGTATGCTATGATTGACTATTGCCAACGCAATGAAGCGGGTGCTCTTATTTCCCGTCATTTGTTGGATGCACTTGGCATTAAGGATGGTATCTATGCCTTAGCTAAACCTTTAAACTTGCAGGTTTGCTTTGTGTATCGTAACAATAACTCCAAATGGGAAACCATGAAAACATTTATGGATTATATTGTACAAAAAGTAGGGACTAACGGCTGATTTTGGGGAAAATTTAGTTTTGTGCTTTACATAAGTTTGTCTCATCAAATTAAAACGCGGTTTGCACCTTTCGGGCAAACCGCGTTTATTGCATTATTTTGTTGGAACTTAGAAGCAATTAGAAGTCTGAGCACAGTGATGTATGCTTTTCTTCCTAAATAATGCCGTGTTTAGTCATACAAAGAGTTAGAAGTTTACATCCTTGCCGTAGTAAGCTGCTTCGTAGATCTTTTTAATTTCTTCCACGGTTGGTTTACGTGGGTTAGTTAATGTACAAGCATCATCAAGCGCACGTTGGCTCATGCGATCAAGTACGGCTAAGAATTTATCTTCAGGAATTACCGTATTTAAACCGTCTTTGATGGTTTTGCTTAAGCCTAAGCGTTTGTTGAGATTCCAAATAGCACGTTCAAGATTTTCAATACCGAGGATACCTTCTAATTGAGCGTATTTTTGGGTAGCTTTTTTGTTATATTGAATGATGTACGGTAACAAAATAGCATTGGCTTCACCATGGGTTAAGTGGAATTCACCACCGATTTTGTGAGCCATACTGTGAACGATGCCTAAGGAGCAGTTGGTGAAGGACATACCGGCCATAGTGGACGCATTATGTACTTTGTCGCGAGCTTGAATATTATCAGGTTCGTGGTAAGCCGTTTCCAAATATTCAAAAATCAACTGAATGGCATGGAGTGCCAATGGATCGGTGAAATCATCAGCGGCTGTGGATACATATGCTTCAACGGCATGAGTTATTACGTCCATACCGGTTTGTGCCGTAATGAGCGGTGGCATTTTGGATGGAATGCGGCTGTCCAATAAAGCGATGTCCGGAACTAAATCAGGGGATACCAACGGATACTTAATGTTGTTATCCGTATCGGTAATTACGCTGAAAGCTGTGATTTCCGAAGCGGTGCCGCTGGTGGAAGGAATGCCGATAAGGCGTGCTTTAGTGCGTAATTTAGGGAAGTTGAACTTAACAAGTTCCATGAAATCGTAACCCGGATATTCATAGTATACCCACATGATTTTGGCTGCGTCCATAGGGGAGCCGCCGCCTAAGGCAATGATCCAATCCGGTTGGAATTCGGCCATTTTAGCGCCGCCTTCTTTACAGGTTTTGATGGATGGATCCGGTTCTACGCCGTCGATAATTTGGACTTCCATACCCGCCTTTTCAAGTTGGGCTTTCGTTTCGTCGAGGAAGCCGAATTTGCGCATTGAGTTGCCCCCGGTTACGATGCTAGCACGCTTGCCTTCTAATTTAGAAAGGTGCGTGAGGGCATCATCGCCATGAATGATAGTATTTGGAATTCGAAATGTTGCATAAGCCATGGATTTTTCCTCCTAACGGTTACTTAATTCGAATAACGCTTATATTTGTATTGTACGCTTTTTTCAAGATTGTGACAATGTACAAAAGTGATTTAAATTATGAATAATTTAAATAGTAAAAGCTGTGAGAATGAGACCGTGGCTACATTGATTCCTTGGGGAATGTTATATAATATATGAGTGATATCTGCTAAATTAAGCATATATTTTTGAAAAAATATACGCTATTCATGAGTAAGCGGCATTTGACAATTCTTCGAAAATTTACGATTTAAAAGAGTATTTCACGAATTGTGAAAACAACGATGTCGGTAAATTGAGCCTTACCACATAAAGTAGGGCACACATTACTGAGGATGGTTTTAGTAACATAATTGAAGCGGATTAAAAGAAATGAAGGTGAATTATGAAAAAGATAGCCATATTGGTTAACGAAGATACGATGCAACGTTGTTCTTGCGGCGGTTGTTTAGGTGCGTTTATGGGCAAAAAAGATTCCTTTGAGCGCTATGAAGGTGAAGATATTGAACTGGTCGGGTTTACCCATTCCGGAGGTGATTTGACAAAGAAACTGGAAACACTTCGTAAAAAAGGCGTTGATGCGGTACATATTTCCACCTGCACGAAGAGTAAAAACGAGGACTACGAAGCTATTGCCGATGCTTGTGCCGAATATTTCGACGTTGTCGGTTATACGCATGGCAGTCCCGATGGTAAAGGCAAGGGTAAAATGGCAGTAGAATTAAAAGCGCGTCATCCGAAGGAGGCAGAATAATGGAATTACGCAAAAGTCAGACTTTTTTCTTAGGCTTGCAGCACGTATTGGCCATGTATGCAGGGGCCGTTATCGTACCAATTATTGTAGGCAGCAGTTTGAATCTTTCAACGATGCAAATCGCCTATTTAATCGGTGCCGATTTATTGACATCCGGTATCGCAACGTTACTTCAAGTATGGCGTAATCGTTTCTTCGGTATCGGATTACCGGTGGTATTGGGCTGCACCTTTACCGCTGTATTTCCGATGATTGCCATCGGTAAAGAACTGGGCTTGGGCGCTATTTACGGGGCTATTATTACTTCAGGTCTTATTGTTTTTATTATCTCTCATTGGTTTGGCAAATTAGTGCGTTTCTTCCCACCGGTGGTTACGGGATCGATTGTAACTGTTATCGGTGTTACCTTGGTACCGGTTGCGATGAATAATCTGGCCGGCGGACTCGGCAGCTCTGATTTCGGCAGTGCCATGAATTTGAGCCTCGGTTTTGCCGTTTTGGTATTTATCCTTATTTTAAATCGCCTTTTCAAAGGTTACATTCAAGCCATCTCCGTATTGTTGGGGCTGGTTGTGGGTACGATTGCGGCCTTCTTCTTGGGCATGGTGGACTTTACACCGGTTGCCGAGGCCTCTTGGGTCCATATTCCGCAGCCGTTCTACTTCGGTTTACCGACTTTCCATGCCAGTGCTATTTTGACCATGACCATTGTGGCCATGGTGAGCATGGTGGAATCGACCGGTGTGTTCTTGGCCTTGGGGGAAATTTGTGAACGAAAATTAACGCCTAAAGATTTGGCTCATGGTTATCGTGCCGAAGGTTTGGCCTCTATCATCGGCGGTATTTTTAACTCCTTCCCGTATACGACGTTTTCACAAAATGTGGGACTCGTTGAATTATCTAAGGTTCGTAAAACGACGGTTATCGTGGTTTGCGGTATTATGCTGGTTGTATTAGGTTTGGTGCCTAAGTTTGCTGCCTTGGCCACGATTATTCCGACATCTGTATTGGGCGGTGCTATGATTGCTATGTTTGGTATGGTGTGTGCGGCCGGTATTCGCATGTTGGGTAAAGCAGATCTTACTGATTCCAACACCATGCTCATTGCAGCTTGTTCTATTACCTTGGGGCTTGGCGTGACGGTAACACCTAATTTATTCGCCCAATTCCCTTCTTCTGTGCGCATCCTCTTGGAAAGCGGCATTGTAGTCGGTGCCTTGACAGCTGTTGTGCTCAACATTTTATTTAACTATGATAAAATCAAAGAAAATAAATAGATTTTTTTAAAAAATATATATTTAACGCTATAGTCCTATGAATCATCGTTTGAACTTCCGGTTTAATGACAATTCTTCGAATTTACGTTATAATAAGAAGGTGACTTAACAAGCGAATCAACAAATGGTACTTGGTCATTAATTGGTAGGAGGCGATGATTATGAAGATGTTTCCCGCAATTGATATGGTAGCAACAGGCGCTCAGATTCAAGCTTTACGGATTAAAAGCGGATACTCCGTTAAAGACTTACAAGAGGCATTCGGCTTTAACGACCCGCAAGCCATTTACCGATGGCAATGGGGGCAAAGCTTGCCGCGTGTAGATAATCTGGTGGCGTTAAGTGTATTATTTGGTGTAACAATTGACAGCATTCTCGTTCTGGAACAGAACGAGGATGCTGTTTCTGTTTTTATAACCCTATTTTCGGGCGGACTCTCTCCTATAAACTCGTATAACATATAAAGTCGTATAAGATTATTTTTATTTTATAGTCTATATTTTTGACTTTTTGTATACAATAAGCAGGAAAATCAAATTTATGCGTAGAAGTAATTATAAGAATGATATAAAATCATTTTTTAATGTGCGTGTTTTGAATGTATGAATTTTTTTGAATTGTTACTATTTAGGAGGCGGACGTATGACATTTTTATGGGAACAGGGTATTCCGGTGATTAAGTTGGATATGATTGCTACATTGGCGCTGGCAATTTTGCTATTGCTTCTAGGGCGTGTCATGGTTAATCGAATCGGTATTTTGGGGCGTTTTTGTATTCCGGCACCGGTGGCCGGCGGGCTCTTGTTTTCTATATTAATGTTAATCTTGCATCAGAGTAACATTTTAATCATTAAAATGGATACCTTATTGCAAACGCCGTTTATGTTGGCCTTTTTCTCCACAATAGGGCTTATTGCCAGTCTTAAATTGGTAAAAAAAGGCGGTAAATTACTATTGTTTTATTGGCTTCTTTGCGGCTTCTTGTCACTTATGCAAAACGTAATCGGTGTCTCTTTAGCCCAAGTATTTGATATCGATCCGTTATTGGGTGTATTGATGGGGGCTGTATCTATGGAAGGGGGCCATGGGGCAGCCGGTGCCTTCGGTCCGGAAATAGAAGCTATGGGCGTATTCGGAGCCACCGCCGTAGCAATGGCGGCCGCAACTTTTGGCCTTGTTTCGGGCGGTTTAATCGGCGGTCCGATTGCTAAGTACTTACTGAATAAGAATAACTTGAAATCCACTGAAGCATTGGAGTTGGCTGGTGATGGTACTGTAACGGCAACCGGTGGTAATAACGGTGTAAGCTCGAGTTCCGATGATGCCAAGGCGGCTAAAAAGGAAAGTGAATATGCGGAATCAGCGGTTTCGGCTCACTCTTTATTTATTCACACGGCCATCATTGCCGTTTGTATGACCATAGGTTTAATGGTGGGCAGTTGGCTTAAAGGCAGCCTCGGTATTGCACTTCCAAGCTATGTAGGGGCTATGTTCTTTGCCGTAATTTTGCGTAATATTAATGATCAGCTCAACGTGGTTAAACTTCATACGGAAACCATTAATTTGATTGGTGATTATTGCTTAGGTGTATTCCTATCTATGGCATTGATGACACTCAAATTATGGGAACTCGTAGATTTGGCAATTCCGATGATTGTCGTGTTGGGGGCACAAGTAGTATTCATGATTGTATACTGTTTGTTTATCGTATTCCCATTGTTGGGTAAAACGTATGATGCGGTTATTATGTGTGCCGGTATGGCCGGTCATGGTTTGGGTGCAACGCCAAATGCGATGGCTAATATGAAAGCGGTTACTGAAAAATTCGGTCCGTCCACTAAGGCTTTCTTAATTGTGCCGCTTTGCGGGGCGTTCTTAATTGACTTATTTGCTTTGCCGTGCATCGTATGGTTTATTAACTACTTCGCCCATTGAGATTGAATAATATAATTTCAGGGGAAGTTTACATGAAATAAAAAAGGCTGCAGCCGGGGTTATACTATCTGAGGATATGGCGTGTAATATCTGTAAACAGTAATCCGGATTGCAGTCTTTTGTTATTTTATATGAGATATATCTACTACAAATTACACCTACCTTTAATCAAAAATAAGCATAATTAAGCAAAAAAGTCAATGAAAATCATTATGAATCATCTGTGAATATGATTTAAAAGAATATAGAATATATTTTTAAGTTATAGGTTATTGTTAACAGGAGAAATTGAATTTTTAACGAATACTTTAAATTGTGAGTGTAAAGGTATTCATTTGTGGGAGTATTTGTGTAGCATGGAGAAGAGTCGGATTGTCAGCTATAGTGTAGAAAATGTAGCCTATGGGAACCTGTAGTATAGAAGCTTTTGAGGGAATGCTATAGCCTTTTCGCGGTCGGGTGCGGGCCGCATCTTATGTGTAAACAGGGTGTTAGCCATAATTTTATTCTTGTTGGCTAGGAGGCGAAAGTATGAAATTTTTGTGGGAACAAGGTATTCCGGTTATTGAGCTTGATATGATTGCCACATTGGCACTGGCAATTTTATTGCTGTTATTGGGGCGTATCATTGTTAATCGAGTCGGCTTTTTGAGTCGTTTTTGTATTCCTGCACCGGTAGCAGGCGGTTTGTCATTTTCCTTGCTTATGTTGGTTTTACATGAGACTAATATTTTAAATATTAAAATGGATACAATTTTACAAACGCCGTTTATGTTGGCATTTTTCGCTACCGTAGGTCTGATTGCCAGTCTTAAGCTTGTAAAAAAAGGCGGTAAATTGCTATTTTATTACTGGGCTCTTTGTGCCTTTTTATCCCTCATGCAGAACGTAATCGGCGTATCTTGGTCTAAAGTATTGGGGCTTGATCCCTTACTTGGTGTTTTAATGGGCGCCGTATCTATGGAAGGCGGGCACGGTAATGCAGGTGCTTTCGGACCTGAAGTAGAAGCTATGGGTGTTTACGGTGCTACGGCGGTAGCGATGGCAGCCGCAACATTTGGCGTTGTAGCCGGTGGTGTAGTGGGCGGACCAATCGCACGCTTTTTCATCAATAAATATAACTTACACTCCACTGAAGAGGAAGAGTTGGCTGAGGATACTGAAAAAGCTGCTTTAGCACAGGATTTAGATCAAGTAGCCGGTCCGGATACAACCAGTGTAAACGAAGCGTTAACTGTTGAAAAAATCGAAGAAGGCAAGGAAATTAGTGAAGAAGTAGCCGCTCATGTATTTTTATTGCATGGTTTTATTATAGCTATTTGTATGGTCGTAGGTATGGAATTGGCCGTAGCCTTTAAATCTTGGTGGGGGATTGCCATACCGAACTATGTAGGCGGTATGTTCTTCGCTGTATTACTTCGTAATATTAACGATAAATTCCATTTCGTTGAGTTGCATAATCCTACCATCGGGCTTATCGGGGATGTGTGTCTCGGTATTTTCCTCTCCATGGCGCTGATGACGTTGAAGTTATGGGAATTGGCCGATTTGGCATTGCCAATGATTGTAATCCTTATGTCGCAAGTTATCTTTATGATTGTGTACAATATGTTCGTGGCGTTCCCTGTTTTGGGTAAAAACTATGATGCGGTGATTATGTGTGCCGGTATGGCCGGTCATGGTTTAGGTGCGACCCCGAATGCGATGGCGAATATGAAAGCCGTTGCTGAAAAATTCGGTCCGTCCACGAAGGCATTTTTAATTGTGCCGCTTTGCGGTGCCTTCTTGGTTGACCTGTTTGCGGTACCTTGTATCGTATGGTTTATTAACTATTTTGCACATTAAAAGTATTTTCGTGAAAATTTGAGATAAAAGTTTAAAGGCCACCATTTATTTTAAAAAGAAAAATGGTGGCCTTATCAATAAAATAAAAAAGAAGAAAGGCATTGCCGCTCGGTATGGCAATGCCTTTCTCCTTTAGGAGTGGGATTAAGGGGGATCTATTTGAATAAAGCGAAGTATATAACGTAGAGCCATCCGAATAGACCGTGAATAATGGCCCAAGGAATGGAATGCCAGTTAGCATAGCTGACAATCATAGCCAAGGCGGATCCAAAGGAAATACCCGTTGTTACTGTTGCGGTTAAAAATTTCATTAACAAACCTCCCTATATATACGACAGTTCTAATGCAATTAAAACTGTCATATTAAATCTGAATATTTCAATATAATTATAATGCATTTTGAGATATTTGTATAGTGAGATTTTTAGATATAAGGCTGAAATCGTTATTTTTTTGAAATAATTAACTAAATTGCGTCCGCTTTTTTGTACTTTAGCCTTTCCGCAAATTAGTTATGAATGGTGTATAATAAAATAAGCAATGATATTGTTTGATTAAAGAGAATTAGTATTATATTGCAGTTATGCTATATCTTAGTGAATAGCAGCATGTATAGAAGTAAGGAGTGATACCATGTCAGATTTAAAAGTTGGCGATAAAGCACCGGACTTTTCCGTTGTTAATGATGCAAATGAAATGGTAAGTTTAAAAGATTTAGCCGGTCAAAAAGTAATCTTATATTTCTACGCGAAAGATAATACACCGGGGTGTTCCATTGAAGCTCAACAATTTAACGAAGCTTATAAAAAGTTACAAGATGCCGGATACGTTGTATTGGGTGTCAGTCGTGATACCGTAAAACGTCATATTAATTTCAAAGAAAAATATGACCTTCAATTTAACCTCTTGGCGGATACTGATGAAGCCGTCTGCAACGCCTATGGTGTTATGAAAGAAAAGAAACTTTACGGTAAAATCTCTATCGGCATCGAACGCTCCACTTTCGTTATCGATGAAAAAGGCGTGTTGACCCACATTTATAGAGGCGTTAAAGCAAAAGAACACGTAGGACAACTGCTGGTTGATCTCGGCTTATAAATCACAACTCTAGAATAGCTTGCGAAATATATTCTAAAATTCTTAATAGAAAAGCACAATATACCTATCTCTCAACCCCCACCCGTTCGGCTAATGGGTATTCAAGATAGGTATATTGTGCTTTTTTCCCTTAGTACGATTTTCTAAAATTTCGCAAGCTGTTAAGCCGGTGCCAACTTACTCCACCACTGTCGCCGATATGCCTTTATCCCTTCCAGTACGACTTTTGACGCTTTCGCCGCCAGTGCTTTGCCGGCCGGTGGAATACCTTCTAAGCGATAGGCGATGCCCATTTCTTTATATTTTGAGGCACCCATCACGTGATAAGGCAGGCAGTCGATAGTTTCGAGGTTTTTCAAAGAACCGGCGAAGAAGCCGAGGCGGTACCAACGATCCGCATTGTCGGTAATAGTAGGCACGACTACATGGCGCACCCAAATAGGCACATTGTGTTCATCGATGAAGCGGGCAAATTTTAAGATTTGCTTGTTGCTTTGACCGGTAAGGGCGATATGTTTATCATCGTCGATTTCTTTTAAATCTAAAATAACGAGGCTCGTTACGGCCATAAGCTTTTCATAGGTTTCGCGCTGGCTTTCTTCAAAGTAGATGCCGCTTGTGTCGAGGCAAGTATGAATGCCACGCTCTCTGAAATAGCTAAAGAGCTCGATGACAAAGTCAATTTGCATTAAAGCTTCGCCGCCGGTGACAGTGAGACCGCCGTTTTTATAAAAACTCTGATTTCGCTCAAATTGCTCCCATACTTCTTCAATGGTAATATTTTTACCTTGCTGCGCATCCCACGTATCCGGGTTATGGCAATAGGCACAGCGCATCGGGCAGCCCTGTAAAAATAGCACCATTCGTACACCGGGGCCGTCAACGGTGCCCATGGTCTCTAAGGAATGAATTCGTCCAATCATAGTACGCCTTTCAAAAAAAAACGGTTGACCTTCTGAAGGATAGTTCAGCTTAAGGTCTAAGTCTTAAATAAAGTCTTAAATAAAGTCTTAAATATGACAATAGGCTCCTCGAATCGGGGAGCCTATTGCACTATATATAACTACTGAGAAGGGGATAAGGCGAAGTTACATTTGTTCGTGGAAGGTACGAGAAATAACTTCGTCCTGTTGTTGTTTCGTCAATTTGTTGAAGTGCACGGCATAACCGGATACACGAACGGTCAACTGTGGGTATTTTTCAGGATGTTTTTGCGCATCGAGAAGCATTTCACGGTCAAACACATTAACGTTCAAATGATGACCGCCTTTTTCAGAATAGCCGTCCAATAATTCTACTAAATTATCGATTTGTTGTTCGTTGCTCATATTACTTGTCCTCCTTTTCGGAAATGGAAACATTAGGCTCGCGACAGGCCAGGTTTTCATTATTGACAGGTAAACCGGTCGGCATATCGCTCTGTAAAACTGCATCAAGATCCAGAGCGATGTCTAAATCACTCATACGAACCATGGTTTCTCCGTTTTTACCGAGTGCATCCGGAATAATGGAGAAGGTGTTGGAAATACCGTCACTTGCATCGCGCCAAGGCATTTTGGCAACGGAAGCCATGGAAGAAACAGCCCCGTGAGAGTCGCGTCCGTGCATCGGATTAGCACCCGGTGCAAACGGTGTACCCTGTTTACGGCCGTCCGGTGTGCTACCGGTGGCGTTACCGTATACTACATTGGATGTAATTGTCAAAAGGGACATGGTAGGCACACTTTCGCGGTAGGTAGGATGTTTACGGATTTTGTTCATGAATGCGGATACAACGAAGGCCGCCAAATCATCAACACGGTCATCATCGTTACCGTATTTAGGGAAATCCCCTGTGATTTCAAAATCAACAGCTACCCCGTTTTCATCACGAATCGGTTTTACCTTGGCATATTTAATAGCGGACAAGGAGTCGGCTACTACGGATAAACCGGCAATCCCGGTGGCAAACCAACGCGTAACTTTGCGGTCGTGAAGCGCCATTTCCAATTTTTCGTATGCATATTTATCGTGCATGTAGTGAATGATGTTGAGGGCATTTACGTAAACGCCGGCCAACCATTCCATCATGTCGTCAAAACGTTCCATTACTTCATCGAAATCAAGGTATTCGGAAGTAATCGGACGATATTTAGGTCCAACTTGTTTTTTGAGTTTTTCATCGACACCGCCGTTGATTGCATAGAGCAAGCATTTTGCGAGGTTACAACGAGCGCCGAAGAACTGCATTTCTTTACCGATACGCATAGGTGATACGCAGCAGGCGATAGCATAGTCGTCACCGCTGTTAGGACGCATCAATTCGTCGTTTTCATACTGAATCGAAGACGTTTGGATGGACAATTTAGCGCAGAAACGTTTGAAACCGTCCGGCAAGCGAGGGGACCAGAGAACGGTGAGGTTCGGTTCCGGAGCCGGGCCTAAGTTGGTAAGCGTGTGCAAGTAACGGAAGGACATTTTTGATACCAACGGACGACCGTCGGAGCCCATCCCGCCGATAGATTCGGTTGTCCAAACCGGATCGCCGGTGAAGAGGTTATTGTATTCGATAATGCGGGCAAAACGCACCATGCGAAGTTTCATGATGAAATGGTCAACCATTTCCTGAATTTCTTCTTCCGTATAGCGGCCTTCTTTAAGGTCACGTTCGGCGTAGATGTCGAGGAAGACAGTGTTACGGCCGATGGACATGGCAGCACCGTTTTGCTCTTTAATAGCGCCTAAATAACCGAAGTATAACCATTGAATCGCTTCTTTTACGTCTTTAGCCGGTTGGCTGATATCGAAGCCGTAAGAAGCCGCCATGGCTTTTAATTCTTTTAAGGAACGAATTTGGTCACGAATTTCTTCACGGTCGCGAATGATCGTAGCCGTCATGTCGCCCATAGTGATGGCGAACTCTTTTTCTTTTTCTTCGATTAAGCGGTCAATCCCGTAAAGGGCTACACGGCGATAGTCGCCGATGATACGACCGCGGCTGTACGCATCCGGTAAGCCTGTAATGATGTGCGCCGAACGGGCGGCACGCATTTCCGGAGTATATACATCAAAAACGCCGTCATTGTGAGTTTTACGATGTTTCTTGAAGAAATCTTCAAGTTCCGGATTCATTTCGAAACCGTATTCTTGTAAGGCACTCTTAGCCGTACGTAAACCGCCGTACGGGAACATAGCCCGTTTTAACGGTTTGTCGGTCTGGAGGCCAACGATTTGTTCTAATTCTTTAATGATGTAGCCCGGGCCGTGAGAGGACACCGAAGTGGCAATATCCGTGTCGGCATCAATAACACCGCCGTTTTTCTTTTCTTCATCATAAAGACGAAGGACTTCTTGCCAAAGTTTAAGTGTACGCTCGGTAGGCGCGGTTAAAAATGAGTCGTCCCCAACATAGGGGTTATAGTTACGTTGGATAAAGTCACGAACATCGATGGCTTTATCCCATACACCTGTAATGAAGCCTTTCCATGCAGTATTTTGCATTGTGGCACCTCCATTAAGGAAATAAAGAATTATTATAAGGTACTTTAAGTGTATACCGATTTGGTATTTAATTCAATGATTGTAATGATATTAATTTTCGATTATTGAAATGCTAAAAATAAAAGATGTGTAAAAATAAGATGTTTTGACCTCTATTTATAAAAATTTGTGTCAGAAAATGAAAAATTATTTTTAGCTATCATTACAGTGTATGACTGAAAAATGTCTTTTTGGATTGTTTTGCGCGTAATCGATTCTGACATTTTCTATGACTTTATTATAAAACAAAGTATAATGCTATTAGGTATCTATTTCTATAAATTTAATAGGAATTAAAAATGTAGAGCTGCTGAAACACTGAAATTCACTTGTATTTTATATTTGAAAATTTAAATATAGACTAAACATAAACGTAAAAGGCTTTTTGAAATATAAAATAACACACTTACAAAATGTTTATTCTAAATTTACGTTTTTACTACTAGACAAGATAAATGAAAAATGTTATCATTAATGAATAGAGAGATTGAAAAAAATAAATCTAGTTAAATGGGGTTGTCACAAGGCAATCTATGATTATAAAATTCGATAATTCTTTATTCGTAACATTTGTTATGTATTATGTTTTTATCCCCTTGGACGGGGAAGGAGGTATTTTTATGGCATACACATTACCAGAATTACCATACGCTTACGAAGCTTTAGAACCGCATATCGATGCAGAAACAATGCATTTTCATCATGATAAACACCACAACACCTATGTTGTTAACTTAAACGCTGCTATTGAAAAACATCCTGAATTGGGTGAAAAAGACGTAGAAGCGTTGATCACTGACTTGAACGCTGTACCGGAAGATATCCGCACGGCTGTCCGCAACAATGGCGGCGGTCATGCTAACCATACATTCTTCTGGAACATTTTAGCGCCGAATGCAGGCGGTAACCCTACGGGCGCTGTTGCAGGTGCTATCGATGAAGCTTTCGGCAACTTTGAAAATTTCAAAGCTGAATTCGGCAAAGCCGCTACCGGTCGTTTCGGTTCCGGTTGGGCTTGGCTCGTAGTAAACAACGGCAAATTGGAAATCTTGTCCACCGCTAACCAGGATTCCCCGCTTAGCGACGGTAAAACTCCGGTATTGGGCCTTGATGTGTGGGAACATGCATACTACTTGAAATACAAGAATGCTCGTCCTGACTACATCGCCGCTTTCTGGAATCTCGTTAACTGGGATCAAGTAAACGCTCATTATGCGGCAGCTACTAAATAAGAGCTGACTGCTTGATGTGAGCCTCGAATGGCTCGTATAATTACATAGTTTGTGAAAACGCCCCCGCTTGCACAGCGTGCAAGCGGGGGCACTTTTTTTTTGCTCAATTTATTTTTTGAGGATAGGGGAAATGCTTGATGAAATTAATTAAATCTTTCATAGCGTAGGATAGATATTTGTTTTTGCGAAAGACTAACCCGATGGTCACGGTTAGGGGCGGATCCATGGAAATCAGTTGGACATCATTTCGATCTAATTTTGCTATATCCAATAAAAAGGAGAGCCCCACGCCTTTGGCTACAGAATCAATATTTGTTTTAATCTGATTGGATGAGAGTACGATTTTAGGCAAAAAGCCGCATGCTTCGCAGTGGGCCAATACATTTTTCCGATGGACCGAATCTATTTTCATCAAGATAAGCGATTCTTCTTTGAGTTTGTCAAAGGGGACTTGGGAGAGGCTATGAAAATGATGACCGCTGGGAATACATAACTTATGTTCACTTTTAAACAGGGGAATCGCTTCCAGCTTCGGCGATATATTATCGATAATGACGATCCTCAAATCGGCTTCATCGGCTAACACTCGCTCAGACACACCGACAGAGCCTTCTTCGAGGACATTTAACTCCCACTGAGGATATTCTTGGCGGAAGTGATTCAGCAACGGCGTGAACAAATAGGCACCAATCATCGGCGGGATACCGATGGTTACCGTGCCGGAGAGCTTATGTCGCTCATCTTTAATTTCGGCCACTGAGTTTTCCAGCTCCGCCAATACGTGTTTAATCGACGTATAAAATTGGTGCCCTTTTTCAGTCAAGGTCATCTTTTTATACTCTCTTTTAAACAACTCGACGCCTAATTCATCCTCTAACTTTTTTATGGCAACGGTAATATTAGGTTGTGATACATAGTGTTGCTGTGCGGCTTTAGTCATGTTACCCAGTTCGGCTACTGAAATGAAAAATTCTAATTGTTTTAACTCCATAGTATCATCCTTGCTGTATAGTGCGAATACAATGATACGCTAAATATACATATTACGAATATAATGATGAGCTAAATATAAATTATATTTAGTCCTATAAATAAAATTTATTGCATAATTATTATAACATATTTCACAAAAAGTTATAGAGTTGTTATGCTTGTGCTAACAAAAGTTGTTACAACACAATGGATAAAAGTTTAGTGTATTTCAAATTAGGAGGGTTAACATGAGAGTATTACAGACAGAAGCCTTAATTCCTGTCATTGAAAAGTTATGTATCAAAGCCTGCTGTGAATTAAATGATAATGTAATGGATGCATTCCGTAAAGCCGTAGACAACGAAGAATCGCCAATTGGCAAAAAAGCCTTGGAAATCATTGTTGAAAACGGTGAATTTGCTAAAAAAGAACAATTGCCATGTTGCCATGACACCGGCGTAGCTGTTGTACTCTTAGAATGTGGCCAGGAAGTGGCTTGGGAAGGTATGCCGTTGGAAGATGCCGTTAATGAAGGGGTTCGTCGCGGGTATACGAACGGGTATTTACGTAAATCGGTAGTAGCGGATCCGTTGAATCGTGAAAACACCAATGATAATACGCCGGCTATGTTGCACGTTGAAATCGTACCGGGCGATCAAGTAAAAGTAACGGTTATGCCAAAAGGCGGCGGCAGTGAAAATATGGGGGCCTTTAAAGTATTATTACCGGGTGAAGGCAAAGAAGGGGTAAAACAATTTTTACTTGAAACCGTAGCTAAAGTAGGCGGTAACCCTTGCCCACCGTATATTATCGGTATCGGTATCGGCGGCACCATGGATACATGCGCTTGGATGGCGAAAAAAGCCTTACTTCGTCCTATCGGTGAACACAATCCAAATCCATACTATGCTGAATTAGAAAAAGAATTCTTGGAAGCAGTTAATAAATCGGGCGTTGGTCCTATCGGTATGGGCGGTACGGTAACGGCCTTGGATGTGCATATTGATTATCATGGTGTACATATTACATCCTTGCCGGTAGCTATTAATTTCCAATGTAATGCAGCACGTCAAGCAAGTGAAGTTATTTAGGAGGCTATTATGGAACGGGATGTACAATTACCATTAACGAAAGAATTTGTTAAACAATTAAAAGTAGGGGATGTTTTATATTTATCCGGCTATGTATATACTTGTCGTGATGCGGCGCATAAACGTATTCAGGACTTATTGGAAGCCGGCGAAGAATCACCGTTAGACTGGACAAATCAATTGGTATATTATGCCGGCCCATGCCCACCGCAACCAGGCCAGGTATTTAACTCCAATGGACCTACAACTGCGGCTCGTATGGATCCGTTTGTAGAAATGATGTTCAAATTGGGCGCCGTAGCTTTCTTGGGCAAAGGCGACCGCGCACCTTACGTAGCCGATTTATGTAAAAAATACGGTGGTGTATCCTTATTAGGTGTAGGCGGTGCGTCAGCCATCAACGCGGCTCGCATTAAGTCGGCTGAAGTTGTTCTGTATCCTGAATTGGGCACTGAGTCTATTAAAAAGTTATATTTTGATCGTTTCCGCGTAATCGTAGGGATTGATACAGAAGGCAATGTATTGCAGAAACAAGAAGTAGCAAAATATAAACGTGATTAAGCGTAGAGCGCTATTTACGTTCGTGTGATTAGAGGTCATACCTTTGGATTAGGTACATAGGGATAGTTATGAACAATAAGAGTAAAACGATAGCGTCTTGGATAATACCGATTATGGTCGGTGTTATCATAGCCGTTTTACCGGTGCCGGCGGGCTTGTCCACGCAGGCATGGTATTTGCTGGCTATATTTTTGAGTACGATTATTGGGTTCATAATGCAACCGCTGCCGATTGGCGCTATTGCATTAATCAGTATTACAATCACCCAATTAGCGAATGTTTTAAAACCGAGTCAAGCGTTAGCCGGCTTTGGCAATAGCAGTATTTGGTTAATTGTGGCAGCCTTTTTGTTTGCGAAGAGTTTTATAAAAACAGGGCTCGGTCGCCGCATTGCGTTTTGGTTAATTACTAAAATGGGAACGAGCACGTTAAAATTGGCCTATACGATTATTTTGAGTGATTTGATTATCAGCCCGGCCACACCGTCCAATGCAGCGCGCGCCGGCGGTATATTGTTTCCTATCGTAAGGGGCTTGGCGTCGGCTTTTGATTCCGAACCGAATAAAAATCCTCGTCGGGTTGGCGCCTTTTTGATACAAGCTGAATATCAGGGGAACACCGTAACATCGGCTATGTTTATGACGGCGATGGCCGGGAACCCATTGGCCATTTTGTTGGCCAGTCAGGCTTTGGGTATTAATATGACGTGGGGCACTTGGGCGTTGGCTGCCATCGTGCCCGGTCTCATTGCGTTGACCGTGATTCCGTATTATCTGTATAAAGTGTATCCGCCGGAATTGAAGAAGACGCCGAAAGCACAAGCCTTGGCACAGCAGGAATTAGCGGAGATGGGACCTATAAGTTATGCTGAAAAAGCCGTAGCCTTTATATTCGTAGGGGCGTTGTTGTTGTGGAGCACATCGAACCTTACGGGCTTAAATGCAACCGTAGTTGCTTTATTGGGCGTGTCCAGTATGCTGGTAACAAAAATTTTGTCTTGGCAGGATGTATTGGATGAAAAAGGTGCTTGGGACACTCTCGTTTGGATGGGGACTTTGGTAGGCTTAGCGGGTCAGTTGGCTAAATCCGGCGTCATCGATTGGATGTCGGGGCATATCAGCAGTGCTTTAGTCGGCGTATCCTGGCTCGCAACATTGGTTATTCTATTGCTCATCTACTTCTATATTCATTACGGCTTTGCCAGCTTGACGGCTCATATTACAGCATTGTACTCGACCTTTATTACAATCGCTGTAGCAGCCGGCGCACCGGCCTATTTAGCAGTATTGGTGTTTGCCTTTGCTTCTAATTTATGTATGTCGCTGACTCATTATGCAGCGGCGCCGGCGCCGATTTACTTCGGGGCAGGTTATGTACCACAGTCGACGTGGTGGAAGTTGGGTTTCCAAGTCTCTGTTATTAATATAGTAATCTGGTTTGGCATCGGCTCCGTTTGGTGGAAAGTATTGGGCCTTTGGTAAAAGCAGATCTATATGCTTTGGTAGTGAAATTTAATAGTAATACATAAAAAACTTGGCTGTAGCTAAATGCGCGTTTAAAAGCACAATTAGTTACAGCCTTTTTTAGGTCATATGTATATGTTTTAAATTAGTTCCTTATTATTTTCAAAAAACTGAATAAACTCCTGTATGGCCGGTGTCCGAACAGTCTGTTTATTTGTTGCCAGAACAATGGTGATAGGGAAGGTAATATCTGTGAGGAGACGAACCAGATTATCTTTAGGCGTAACGACTTTGTCGGTCAGAAACGCGGCAGCTACAGAGCTACCCACTAATTGTTTAATAGTGTGGATTTGATTCGTGCGTAATCGGATTTTAGGGTTTACGTTATAGAGCTGGAAATATTTAGTGATGATGGCCTGTATATAGGATGTTTCTTTATAAAAAATCATGGGGATATTCTTGTAATCATTTAAGTTAAGCAGATGATTGGGGCGACTTTCGGCAAGTTGTACCAACGGATCGTCCGGACCGACATAAAGATGATATTCGGTTTTCAATAATGTAGTAAAGTCTAACAACTGGGCATCTGATTCATTTTCAATGAGGAATGCAATATCTAATTTTTGTTCTTTTAGCATTTGTTTTAAGCGAAGAACGCCGGATTCGTAGACTTCAAACTCTATATGGGGATAGGCTTTTTGGAAGTGGTTAAAGATGACCGGAAATATAAAGGGACTCATCATAGGGGCTACGCCTAAGCGAATAAATTGTCGACCTTTTTGTAACAGCTTGATGCGGTCCTCCAAGTTGGCTGTATGATTTAGTAGGGCCGTTACTTCCTGATAGAATTGTTTGCCCGTTTCGGTTAATGTTAGTTGGCGTTTACTTCTATCAAAAAGAGATAGTTGTAACTCCGATTCTAAGTTTTTTAGGGCAACGGAAAGGCTGGGTTGCGTGATTAAGAGCTTTTTGGCTGCCTCATGGATCGATTTAGAGTTTACAACGGTATAGAAATAATTCAGCTGTGTCAGAGTAATCGTATTCAATAAATCCAAAACAGAGCCCTCCTTTTATTGTATATGTGAAGTAATTTTCCTTTACAAATTATGATAGTTTAAAACTATCAAATGATTATTTATTAGTATTTTACACTATATAATATCAGCTGTATACTTTGAATTATAAGAAAGCAAGCATAAGCAGTGTGGCTAATATACAAGCCATAGGAAATGTAAAACTTAGGTATAGATTATTAATGGACAAGGTTAAATGAGGAGGACATTATGCACGCTATTGAAAAGTTATTGGCAAAAAAAGCCGGCTTGGATTCGGTTAAGACCGGTCAAATTATTAATTGTGAGATTGACTTAGCCGGGATTAATGATTTGTATTTGCAAACGGTTCGTTCCTTTTTTGAAATGGGGGCCACTAAAGTGAGTCATCCGGATCGCATTGCCATGTTTTTAGACCATTATGCACCGGCGTCTACGATTACTCAGGCCGATAATCAACGCCAATTCAGAGAGTTTTGCGAAGAACAACATATTGAAAAACTTATGGATATCGACCAAGGTGTTTGTCATCAAGTTGTGGCGGATAAAGGCTGGTCAAGACCGGGGCGCATCATTGTTATCACCGACTCACATACAACTACTCATGGTGCCTTTGGTGCTTTTGGTACCGGCGTAGGGGCTACTGATTTAGCGATTATTTTGGCAACCGGTCAATTGTGGTTCCGTGTACCTGAAATTATTAAGATTAATTTTGAAGGGACCTTACCGGAAGGCGTATATGCCAAGGATATTATCTTGCATGCCATCGGTCAATTAAAAGCTGACTTTGCCGTATATAAAGCGGTTGAATTTGCGGGACCTGTTATTGATGCATTGAGTGTGTCCGAACGCATGGCATTATGCAATATGACCACTGAAATGGGTGCCAAAACTTCCTACATCCAGCCGGATGCGGTAACTAAAGAATTTTTGGCAAGCAAAGGTTTAGTAGAAGGCCAAGACTATGAAGTTTACACAACTGATGCGGATTTCAAGTATGCCGATGAAATCACTTTTAATGTGAGTGATCTTACACCCCAAGTAGCGGCACCATCCAGTGTAGACAATGTGTTTGATTTGAAAAAATATGAAGGTCAGACGATTAATCAGGCTTATTTGGGTTCCTGTACCGGTGGCCGCGTAGAAGATTTAAAAGTGGCTGCTGAAATTGTGAAAGGTAAACACATTCCCCGTCTTGTTCGTTTTGTCATTGTACCGGCTTCCAAAGGTGTATTTTTAGAAGCTATGGCTAAAGGCTATGTACAGACTTTGGTTGAAGCGGGGGCTACGTTCGTAACACCGGGTTGTGCAGCATGTTTAGGTACCCACGAAGGTATGATTTCATCCGGTGAATATTGTATTACGACAACTAATCGTAACTTCCCGGGCCGCATGGGCTCAACAGATGCTCATATTTTCTTGGCCTCGCCGGCAACCGTGGCGGCATCGGCTATTAACGGTAAGATTACCGATCCCACACCATACTTATAATGGGTAAGTAATGGTATACAGTGAAACGAGTAATAGTCAATGAGGAGAATAGTTATGGACAAAATTATTAAGGGCAAAGTATTTACTTTTGGCAACAATATTGATACAGATCAGATTTATCCGGGGCGCTTTGTAGAACTTACCGATTTAAAAGATATCGTACCGCATACCATGCAGGGCTCTGACCCAACGTTTGCGAGTACATTTAAAGCCGGCGACATTGTTGTGGGTGGTACCAATTTCGGTTGCGGGTCTTCCCGTGAGCATGCGGCGATTTGTTTGAAAGGCATTGGAGCCGGCGCCGTAATTGCGGAATCATTTGCACGAATTTTTTATCGGAACGGCATTAATCTCGGCTTGCCGCTCGTGGTGTGTCCCGGTATTAGTAAACTGGATTTAAACCATAAAGAAATCTCGCTAGATTTGGAAGCAGGAACGCTCACAGCAGATGGTAAGGGTGTGGCTCAAGTGGAACCTTTCACGCCGTATGTGTTATCTATTCTTGAAGCGGGCGGCATCAAGAATATGATTCGGGCAAAACTGAACGCCTAATATATAGGAGGTATGGGTATGTTGGAAGATAAATACTTTCCGGGATTTAAACAACAATTTATAGAAACCGAGCCCGGTGTTAAAATTAATACTTGGATAGGCGGCCATGGGGATACGGCGGTACTTTTATTGCATGGTCATCCGGAAACGCATTTAATCTGGCGGTTCTTGGCGCCACGCTTGGCTGAGGAATATACGGTGGTTATGACGGACCTTCGTGGTTATGGCGATAGTTCAAAGCCAAAGGGCTTACCTGATCATGCTAATTATTCGAAACGAGTTATGGGGGAAGATCACTTTACGGTGATGAATAAGCTTGGTTTTGAAAAGTTCCATCTCATTGGTCATGATCGCGGTGCTCGTGTTTGTCATCGCATGATAGTAGATAAACCGGAGCGTATTTTAACCTGCACGATGATGGATATTTTACCAACATTGGAAATGTATGCCGATACGAATGAAGAATTTGCTACTAAATATTATCATTGGTTTTTCTATATTCAGCCAAATGGTTTTCCGGAAACATTATTGGGTGCGGCACCGGAATATTTCATTCGTTTTAATCTGGAGAGAAAAATCGGACCAACTGCACGGGCTAACTTTCCGGAAGACGTAATGCAGGAATATATTCGTTGTTTTTCAAATCCGGCTACAATTCATGGTATTTCGGAAGATTATAGGGCATCAGCCACGATTGACCGTGAGCTTGACAAAAAAGATATTGACGATAAGGTAATTATAAAGACACCGTTATTAGTTATGTGGGGCAAAAACGGTGTAGTCGGTAAACTTTGGGATGTATTAGCCGGTTGGCAGGCTAAAGCGGAACAGGTTGAAGGCTATGGCATAGATAACTGTGGGCACTTCGTACCGGAAGAGCAGCCGGATATGGTTAATCAGCATATTTTAGATTTCTTAGTAAAATATAAATCATAACTAATAAATTATAAGTGTCTTGAATTTAATAGCGTATATTATCGGTAAAGAAAAGCTGTCGAGCCAGGCAGCTTTTCTTTTTTTGCCATAATTTTAAGGACAAAACTATTGAGAAGTGGTATCATATACATAGAAACGAAATTATTCAATATAATAGAATGCAATTAATTACAATGTAATAGAATACAATTAATTGCAATATAATAGAAGGTAATTGATATAATATAAATCAGCAAGAATGCTGAACGTGTTTTTAGAATTAAACTCGTAGTATAAGAAATAAGGACACAACATGGATAACGAAAAGAATTTACGCATATTAAGCATTAATCCGTTTGCCTTGGCGCAGATGGATAATCCGACGGACGAGATGAAGTTGACGGCGTTGCGCAAAAACGGCATGGTGCTGCAGTTCATCAAAAATCCGACGCCTGAAATGATAGATATAGCTCTGTCGAACGCACCGCGGGCCATTCAGTACATTGAAAACCCGTCCCATGAGATACTGGAACAAGTGGTAAGCAAGGGCTGGAATAACTTGGGCTTGATTGAAAATCCCGACGAATCCTTGGTTCGCTTGGCCTTAGCCGAGTCGGGCTGGGCCATTCAATATGTAAAAGCCCCGAGCGAAGAGCTTCAAATTTTGGCGGTAAAGTCGAATTATGACGCCATCAAATTTATCGAGAACCCGTCCAAAGCGGTGCAACTCGCTGCGGTAGGTCAGAATTATCAGGCTCTCAGCTATATTAAAGAACCGGTACCGGAAGCTATTGATTTTGCGGTCACTTTAGACCCGCAGGCAGTACGCTTGTTGGGCACGGTGACGGTAGATCAAGCACTTCATTTTATCGGCATCAGCAGTTTGATTACCAAGTATTTGCCACCGGATTACATGATTCCACCAATTTACTTGGAAGAACGGTTGAAAGAAATTTTGGCTGATGAAAACACGAGCGAACAGTACGTGCGTGATTTACTTAATTGCACGTACATCGGTAAGCATAATAAAGGCTTTGAGGCGGATGTGGTCGGTCTTATCGACCAATTCGGTACGCAAAAAGCACGCCGCATCGCGGTTGATGAGCTTTTGAAGTTCTAAAGACTTTTAATACGGCCCATCGCAGTTGATGAGCGTTTAAAATTCTAAACTATTGAGAGCTAAGCAACTGAGATTTTAAAACTGTTCAAATTTTAATAGAGTTCGGACGCTTATGTAAAAGCTGTCCCGGATGAAAATCATAATTTAAAATATATTAAATAAGGGAAAAGGAAACATATATGAACTTTGTAGAAACAATGAGAAGTGTTGAGTTGGTATTATCGGCCGGTCAGGTACCGCTTTTAGTCGGTGAAACGGGGATTGGTAAAACCTCTTTGGCACATCGTTTGGCTGTAAAAAACGGCTGGTCACTCGTAACCATCGACGGCAACTTATTAAAAGAAGGCGAAATCGGCGGTTTACCGACGGTAGACAGTTTTTCACGAAAAATGAATGACGGCACGACGGTTACGGAAAAAGTGACTGTTTATGCTATTCACTATAAATTAAAGCAGATTGCCGACTATATGGCGGCCGGTCAGCAGGTACTCTTGTTCATCGACGAAATCAACCGCTGTGAACATGCGGTACAGCAGGAATTGATGAACTTGATTTTGAACCGTGAAATCAACGGCTTTAACCTTGGTCATTCCGTACATATCGTAGCGGCTATGAACCCGACGAACAGCTATGACTATCAGACGGTGGAAATGGACGTGGCCCAGCAGAACCGTTTCGTGTGGCTCCAGATGGAACCGGATTACATGCAGTGGCTCGATTGGGCGGCGGAAGCCAAATTGGAACCGATGGTTATGGAATTCATCAGTACCTATCCGGAATATTTACACAAGATGAACGAAGACGATATTTACGCCACACCGCGTAGTTATGAACGTGTATCGGCGTTGTATGCCATGTATAAAGCGAATAAAGAAGCCATCGGTAAAGATGTGTTCTTTAACGTTATCCGCGGTAATGTGGGCAAAGTGATTGCACAGGAATTCGTGAGCTTCGTAGAAGCTGACCATGAACCGCTTCTTACATATGATGATGTATTTACCGGTGAAATCATGGCGGAATCTGTATTGGAACGTCTTAAGAAAGAAAGTCATACCCGTCTTTATTTGACGGCTAAAAACTTAATGCGGGTCATTGAAATGAGAGCCAATCAGCTGTTTGTTGACGAAGCAGCGGCTCAGGTAGTGATTAACCGCTTTATGGACTTTTTAAAAGCTTATCCGGAAGACTTGCAAATGGCAGTTATGAAGGATATTCGTAACACCTACCCGCGTTTTTATAAGGAAGCCATCAAAAGTGATGAGTTTGTAAATAACTTCTTTGATTTACAGCGGAGCTTATAAGCTATGAATGGTGAAATAGATATTGTAACCAGACGCACATTGAAACCTGATTCGCAAGTCAATGCCGAAAAGGAAAAGAACGGCGGAGCCAAGCTTGAAGCCGGCAGCCTTAGTAATCAGGATCCATTGGATGCGGAACGCGTAGCCCTATTGGCGATTACCAAAAAACTGGTAACAGCTTGGCAGCAAGAGCGTGATGCGCTCCAGCGGGCCCAGGAAATTAAAGATAATGCTTATACGAATTCTATCGGCTATGCGATTACGGAAGCGGCGGCGTTGGCGGCGGGCAAACGTGATTTGACGGCCGGTACGAGCGATTTTACCGTCGATAAAGAGTATGAAAACCGCTTTTTCAAACTGGTGTCTAAATTAAACTTGCGCCTTATTGAAAGTGACTCTTTCTTCGGCTATTTCTTTTTACAGGTCGGTCAGGAATTACGTTTCGGTATGACCAGTGGCACAGGGATTAACTTCAAAGGCAGTCGTTATGTGATGTATTTTAACCCGCTAATTTTTCTCGACATGACGCCGGCGCAAATGATCAGTTCCATTAAGCATGAAATTCTTCATGTGATTTCGCTCCATTTGGTGCGCGCTAAGCGCTTATATCAGCGGTACTCGCCACTCGCTATTAATCTGGCTATGGACATCGTGGTTAATAACTATATCGACCCGTTGCCGCCTAATGCGATTGACGTGAAGTGGCTCAATAAGAACTTCGGCACCACCGTGGTGGCTTTTAAGCCGTTAGAATACTATGTGGACGAGATTCAGGCGCACATCGATATTGCCCGTGAAACGGACGGTGAAACGGAAGTTGAGGATACGTTGAGCGATGCGCCTATGAGTAATTCACCGGATGTGGCCGATACCTTTGATGCGGCCAAGAGCCATGATTTGTGGGGCGAATCGGATCAGGTCGACGGCGATTCACAGCAACAGCTCACGAATAAGATGGTGGAAAACTCTGAAAAAGGGGAATTGGCCGGTTATTTGTCGGGGCTTTTGAGTGATATGAAAAAACACCAAGCCTCGTTGCCGTGGTCGGTGTATTTAAAACGCTTGGTCGGTTCGGTGGCGTGGGGGCATAAAAAAACGACGACCCGTCGCAGTCGTCGTCAGCCGGAACGTTTGGAATTACGCGGCACCTTGCGCAAACGGCGTGCTAAAGTAGTAGTTGCCCTTGATTGCAGCGGTAGTATTACGGACGGTGCCTTCCGCCAGGCCATGCTTGAAGTATTGGAAATCACCAAGAGCTATGATTTTGAAATTACCGTCGTGGAATGCGACAGCGTGATTCGTCGGACCTACACGGTCAATGCTCTAAAAGACGTGCAGCCCCGCGTAACCGCCAGAGGCAGCACGCTTTTCACTCCGGTTGTTCAGTATGCCAACCAAATGCAAGCGGATCTGCTTGTTTACTTTACGGACGGTAAAGGTGAAAAGCATTTAAAGGTGGATCCGAAACATTATAAAATCCTCTGGGTTTTGGTGGGTGAAGAAGCTAAACTGTCATTAAAAAATCCATGGGGCCTTGTGAAACATTTGGCGCAGACCATTAAAGATTATGATATGACGGTCGACTATGAACGTGTAGACGGTTTCTCCATGAATAATCAGGAAGGTTTCTCTATGGCCAATCAGGAACGAGATTGGGAAAAATAAGATATGTAGGTTAAGTTTTAGTGACGCTTTAGCGAGCCGAAACTGAGACATAAAAAAATGCCACCAGCTTTCGGTGGCATTTTTTGTGCAAATTTTACTTTTACCCAATCCACAGTCCCACACTTACCAACAGATGATAAAGTGTCACGCTGATGGACGTAAATTTCATGGCTTCGTTCATTTTCACCACATCCGCATAACGTTGCAAGATGGCGGCACTTTTAAAGGCCGGGAACAAAGCGATGATGCTGAGTAAGGACGCTGACGGCAAATGCTCTAAGAACACCCATAAGAATAACCAGAGAATGCAGAAGATAAAAAGGGTGCGCAATAAGCGAATCCCTTCATCTTTGCCTAAGAGAATAACCAAGGTGCGGCGCCCGTGGGCTTTATCGTTACTGAAGTCGCGCAGGTTATTGGTCATCATAATGTTGCCGATGAGGATGGTGGACGGAATAGCGGGGATTAAGAAATCCCAGTATAAGGTGCCTGTCCAAGTATAGGCCGTAATATAGACAATGGCAAAACCCATGGCTATGCCGGAAGCAAGTTCACCGAAGGGGGTGCGCGAAATCGGTTTTGGACCGCCCGAGTAGAATAAGCTGATCAGAATACAAATGGCGCCGGCCGGCAATAACCACCAAGAAACTTGCGACGCCAAGAAAATGCCGAGCACAAGCGGCGTGAGGGAAAAAATATAGCCCAGTTTTTTTACCTGCTGCGGCGAAATTCCTTCACGTACGATGGTGCCGCTGTTGCCGGCTGCCTGGTTAAGATCAAGGCCGGATTTAAAATCGAAATATTCATTCCAAATATTGGCGGCAATCTGCGAGCTCATGACGCAGATTAGAATTAAAAGCGTGTAAAACAGGCTTAGCCCGAAGCTGTGAACCGCCGTGTGCGCAGTTGCCGCGTAGGAAGCACCGAGAATAACGGGACTGAACGCGGCCGTAAGGGTACGAGGCCGGGCTAAGCGATAAAGTTGTGAAGCAGTCATACAAAATTAGTCCTTTCGACCGAAAAACGGTCCTATAGATAATTGCGGTGGGGATGGAAGTTGCGCCAGTAAAACGCCGAAGCACATGGAGACGAGCCCCCAGATTTCTTGATGATCAAGCCGTTCATCCAAAATCAAATACCCTAAAATACCGGTAAACACAATTTCAAGACTCAAAATGAGCGAAGCTTCCGTTGGCGGTAATTTGCGTTGTCCTAAAAGCTGCCCTGTAAAACCGATGCCGGCGGATAAAACGCCGCCCCAAACGATGAAAAGCCAAGAATCGGCGATATTTTGAAAAGTTGTGGTTTCCAAAAATAGGGAGGCTATGGCCGAGAATAAGGCACAGCCGAAGAATTGTCCCATGGATAATAAGAACGGATTATATTGTTTGGATACCGTATTTAACAGTAAAATGTGAATGGCCCAGAACAGCGTGGAAATCAGAATGATACCGTCGCCGTAAGAGGGAATAAAACTATCTTTTAAGCTCAATAAAGCGGCTCCAATGATGGCGCAAACCACACCGCCTAAGGCGGTCAGATTGAGTCGTTCACCTACAAACAGACCGAGTAAGGGCACGAGAACCACATATAAAGCTGTTAAAAAGGCGGCTTTTGACGCCGTCGTATAGGCGATGGCGTATTGTTGCAAACTGGCACCCAAAAATAACATAAAGCCTAAAGCCAAAGACGGCCATATGATGGAACAGCGAGGCTTTTTCAAAGGTGCTCCCGTTTTTATCCAGAAATAAAACGGACTTACGGTTAATACTCCCAACAGAAAGCGTATCGCATTGTACGCATTGGGACCGATTACATCAGACGCAAGACGCTGGGCTACAAAGGTGGAGCCCCAAACAAACGCAGTGAGTAATAAACATAAGCGAGCTTGTAACATAAAAAGAGGATTCCTTTCTATAAATGTAGAATTGTATAAAAATAACCCTTAACAATTGTAACTAAAATAAGTTTAGTTGTAAATTGTTACCCCCAAAGGTTTATTACCTTTTGTATCAAAAGGTGTAGTATTTATGTAAGTTTTGTACTTCCCATAAATACTTCATTACCTCTAGTATATCGGGTTAAAAGTTTATGTCAACACATATAATATATTTATTAGAAGAGATGAGGAATGTACTGTGATCAGTAAAGCACTATTAACAGATTTGTATCAATTTACCATGATGCAAGGGTTATTTAAGGAAGGCCTGCATCGTATACCCTGCGTTTTCGACCGTTTTTATCGTAAAAACCCATTCGATGGCGCTTATACGGTAGTAGCCGGCTTGGAGCATGTTATCGATTATTTGAAAAATCTTTCGTTCAACGAAGATGATATAGCTTATTTGCGTGAAACGGGTCTATTTGAAGAAGACTTTCTCGGCTATTTAAAAGATTTCCGCTTTACCGGCAGCGTCTATGCGGCACCGGAAGGGACTGTTGCCTTCCCGGGGGAATTATTGGTTCGCATTGAAGCGCCGAAAGACGAAGCTATGCTTATTGAAACACCGTTATCCATGTATTTAAATCATGAATCCTTGATTGCCACTAAAGCACGCCGTATTCGCAGTGTGGCCGGTAATGACAGCCTTGCTGAATTCGGCATGCGTCGCGCCCAAGGGACCAATGCCGCCGTTTATGGTGCGAGAGCATCTATTATCGGCGGTTTTAACGGAACCAGTAATGTGTATTCCGCATCACAATACGGGATTAAGCCGGTGGGAACTATGGCTCACAGCTGGATTATGAGTTTCCCTGATGAACTCACAGCTTTCCGTTCCTATGCGGAACAATACGAAGATATGTTGGTATTCCTCGTAGATACGTATGACACCTTGAAACAAGGCGTGCCGAATGCCATTCAGGTTTTCAAAGAAGTCAAAGAACGCCGTGGCGGTACTATGCCTAAAGGTTACGGCATTCGCCTCGATAGCGGCGATATGGCGTACTTATCCCAGGAAGCTTATAAGATGATGGCTGATGAGGGCTTCCCGGATGCTACTATTTTTGCTTCTAATGATTTGGACGAATACACTATTGCTGATTTGAAAAGTCAGGGGAGTGTTATTTCATCGTGGGGGGTCGGGACTAAATTGATTACGGCCGACGGTACATCCGCTTTAGGCGGCGTGTATAAATTGGCCGGCCAATGGCGTAAAGACGGCTCTTTCATGCCGACCATGAAGTTCTCCGATAATGTGGAAAAAGTTACCAATCCGGGCCGTAAAAAGGTACTTCGCCTTATTAATCGTCGCAATCGTAAATTAATCGGCGATTTAGTATGTCTCCTTGATGAAACAATCGATACGACGAAACCGTATACGTTCCAAAATGCTATGTATCCTTGGAAACGTACTCATTTAGCGGCTAACAGCTTCGATGTAGTGGAGCTATTGGTACCGATTTTTGAAAAAGGCGAATTAGTCTACGATGTGCCAAGCTTGCCTGAAATCGTAAACTACGCCAATGAACAAATAAAATTGCTCTGGCCTGAATTTTTCCGTTTGAACCGTGCACCGGTTGTTAAGGTTAATATCAGCCAAAAACTTCACGAATTGAAACAGCAATTGTTGCTCGAAAAAGTGAAACATAATACCCCTGAATTTACTGAAGGTTAAGCGGTATAGACAAATATTGCATTCAGGGGCATTAAAATATGTAACGTAGTTGTAAAGGAGTGAATCAGATGAAACGGAAGTATTTAGGTGGTTTGGTTTTGGCCTCTTTATTGGGACTGGCTACATCTATGGTGCCGGGCGTATCTGCAGCCGAGGTACCTACAAGTTCGTTAGCACCGATTACTTTATCATACGGTATTGTTCAAAGTAGTGATGCGGCGACAACAAAGGTATCGCCGGATGCTACCGCTATTAGACCGCAGCTCGTAAGTACTGTTATGACGACAGTAGATAATAAGACGGTGAATCTGCCGGCCGGTGTTACCGCTTTTGACTTAAAGCGGATGGTGACACCGCAAGGAATAGTTGACGGTACCAAATCCATGTCCGGTAAAGAACTGAATGAATACTATGTTAAGGATATTCGTGAAATTGAGAGCAAGAAAGAGCTTAACATCGATGAGCTGAAGAATTTCAGCGGCACTATTTATCGTGATTGGAATATGTATCAATTACGCGGTGAAGATGCGGACGGCGTACATACGGCGTATGTCGTAGATTTGGCGTTAGGACCTGATTATATTAAAGGTGAACGAGCAAGTTTGGCCATCAGTAAAGCTTTGTGGGAAAAGGCCGATAAGTCGGTTAAAGATGCACGAAATGCGGCGGCTCAGAGTAATGACGGCGTAAATGTAACCGACTCATTAAAAGCAGCCAAAATGACGGCCGTAGCGGCCGGTTATGTGTCCGATGTGTCTAAATCGGGCGATGCGAAGGATCAGTTGGGTCAAACTTGGAATGTTGTGAGCGATTTGTACAAGGATCTTAGCAAACAGCAAGAAGATTGGCTTGCACCATATCCGACCGATTATGATGCGGATGCATTCTATGCGGCTACGGTGAAAGGTATTCGTGCTGTGCCGGTTATGAAGGATGCTACCGCATTTAATCAATTTGTTAATAAATATAAAAACAGCTTGGTAAAAGCGGTGGTAGTTGATCTTGACCGGGCCGCCGGTGATTTACGCAGTAAGGTTGCCACTAATGAACGCGCTAAAGAACAATTGGAATTAAATCGCAGTATTCGCGACGGGATTAAGAAATTCTTTGATACGTCGGATATTAAGGTAGATTATTTGAATTCGGCGGATCAACTTAATTCCGTGTTCGGACCGGTCATTTATGGTGAAAGCCGTGAGGCCGTAACTTTTGACAGTTATGAAATTCCGTTTGGCAGCTTGAACTTAGTTCGTTTTGAAAAAGACGGTCCTGTAGTAACGGTATTGACGACGAATGACGGAGATTTTAACTACTGGCAAAAACAGTGGCAACGTATGTACAATTTAGAGCCGCAGGTAAGAGCATTTGGGGCTAATACATCGGTTGTGGTTAACGCCAAAACTCCGACAACGCACATGAAGGCGTTAGGTCATGACGGAACGATTGTAGTACCTCGTGATCTTACTGTCCGCCGTTTGTCCGACACCGTGATTGTGCCGGCTTTATGGAACTTCTTTGAAAAAGATTTAAAAGAAGTGGTAGCAAAGGGGCCGGAACTTCGCGATTGGCAAACTAATGAACTATTGGTCGGAGATAAACGTTTAGAAAGTATTAAAGCTTACGAACGTGAAAAAGAAAGCTTACAGTATTTTGAAGATTATCGTCTCGGTGAAAAGACCGATGTATATCAGTGGCAAATGAAGGATAACGAAGGTCGCAAAACAGCGACTGTATTCGGTTTAGTATTAACGCCGCAGACGACAAAAGGGTTCTCGAACGTGTTGCAAAAAGATTTAATCGATTTGCAATTGCCTTTGATTAACTCCTATTGGATGCAAAGTAACGAAGAATTGCAACAAAAAGTTATGGCCGCTACATTGTTCAGCGGCATATCCGATTATGCGTATACTTCAGTAACAATAAAAGACCAAACTCCTTGGGCTTTGTTGCCTCATTATACACATCCTGCTTATATGGCGAGTGCTCGTGTATTTGTCAATGCTAACGGCTTTGAATTGCCGTACTACTTGCAGGGGGCGGTTGTATTGACACAGCCAAATCCGGTAGCCTATGTAATGCTTACGTCCGATTTGGAACGCGATGAATTTGCACCGCGTTTCGTGCAGTTCATTCAGGAACTATAAGGTGAACAATGATGGCACATGTGATAGTGCATAGCTTTTGTTTCGTAGGTATATAGCACTTGGCTTGTAGCCATATAGTTTAAAAATTAAAAATCTCCCTAGTAAATCTTAACGAAGGCTAGGGAGATTTTTGTATAGTTTTATGCTGATTAAAACGTATTTTTAGTCGTCCGTTTCGGCCATTTGAGCGGTTCCATATCAACGCCTTCCAAGGTGAGGAGTTTTACTTTAACAGCTAAACCGCCGGTATAGCCGGTAAGGTTTTTATTGGCACCGATAACGCGATGACAAGGTACGATAACCGGAATCGGATTGTGACCGACGGCACCGCCGATGGCGCGGGCGCGAATCCCCGTGTTGGCATCATTGGGGAACAGTTTTTTTGCCAGGTCGCCGTAAGTAATGAGCTGGCCGTGAGGAATGTCTAAGAGGGCCTGCCAAACTTTTTGACGAAACGGTGTACCGATGAAACGGATGGGTGGTATTTTAGCAGGATTTTTACCGGCAAAATAATCTTTTAGCCATTTTTCGGTGGTTTTGAAAATAGGCAATTTTTTATCTATTATTTCATTGCTATCCGTATCTAAACGGTATTGTTGGCTTGGTAAGCTGAGGCCGATTAGATTTTCACCGTCACTGTACATGGTGATGATGCCGTAGTCCGGGAAGGACGTGGTGTAGCTGTAAACCGTGTCGAGAGTTGCGTTTGGATTAGCAGTGGATTGAGTAGCTAATTTCGTTGACATAGTACGGATGCCTCCTTAGGTGGCTGTGATTAAATACGAATGCTTCAAAGAAATTTTCATAAGTTAAAAACGCTGAATAAGTTACGACTCTTAATTACATATCATTATTTTCAAAATGAGTCTTTGGCATTTTGACGTAAACATTTTAGGCTATTTTGTCCATTTGATATTGTACATCACTGTTAACTTATTCTATAATGAATCTATAAGTAGATTATACAAGTTTATTCGTGTAATTGTCCATGAAAGGAGTTTTTTATGAAACCTGTATTTACTGAAAACGCCCCTAAAGCCTTAGGTCCTTACTCTCAAGCTATCAAAACTAACGGCTTTTTATTTATTTCCGGTCAGGGCGGTATCAATCCTGAAACCGGCAAATTGGTTGAAGGCGGCGTTGAAGCTGAAACTTTACAAGCCATGAAAAACATTGAAGCTATTTTGAAAGAAGCCGGTACTGATTTCTCCAAAGTAGTTAAAACAACTTGCTTCTTAGCTGACATCAATGATTTCGCTAAATTCAATGCTATTTATGCTGATTATTTCGTAAGCAAACCGGCTCGCAGCTGTGTAGCTGTTAAAGAATTACCTGCCAACTTCTCCGTTGAAGTGGAAGTAATCGCTGTTGCTGAATAATTAGGCAATCTAGCTGAAATAGAATTCCAATAAAAAACTCCGGTACAAAGCATTAGCTGCAATGTATCGGAGTTTTTTTTATCTATAGGTTTGGTCTTATAGATTCAAGTAGATTTTACCTTGTAGATTTAAGATTGTGTTGTTTGTATGTATTGTCAATCTATTATTGAGCTTTCGGATGCAACCATTCGCTCCAGCTGAGTTCAAAGCCCGTCTGATAATCTTGTTGTACATACCGATAGAATTTGTTAATCATAACGGCTTTTTCTTCGTAATACGGATCCTTCCAGCTCCCCGTATCAGGTGTGGCTGCTACATTATTGCCACCGATGAGTTGTTGTCGTTCTAAAATATCCGCTAACGGTACATCCGGGTTTTTCATAATATCATACATGGCCATGAAAGCGGTAGTACGACCTTTACCGGCTTCGCAGTGGAAATGGAGCCAAGCGTTCTTAGGCAATGTTTTGTAAAAAGCAATGAACCGATCGATAGAGGCTTCATCCGGCCAAATGTGGTCGGTAGCGGTCAGGCGGACATAGCGCAATCCCAATTCTTTGGCTACCGTTTCTTCTGTCTTTGCAGAGGTTACCGCAAGCGTTTCTTCCGGACCGGCTTCTTTATTTTCAGCCAAAGCAGCGATAGGGAGCGATGTATTTACTAAGTCAGCAACATATTGGCATTCTTCATTGATAATCGTTTGATAGGATTTGCCCACATTACCCCAGTTGCGTTTGCCATAATGGCTTACGGGAATTCCGTTAATGAAGATGTGTGTTTCCTGCCGTAAATCTACTACATAAATCGGACCGTCCGTCTTGGTACGCAAGGTGCTTGCGATTTGGGCAAACTGCTTTTCAGACGGTTGGGAACTGCCGGAGATGTGCAAATCATCAAGCCCTTTACGTGTCGGCAGATTTAAATCGACTTCGTCGTCAGTCGTATCATTTGACTCAGTTCTGATTTTAGCCGGTTTTACTTTGAATCGGTCTTGTGATGTACGAAAAGCCGGTGGCAGGGTATTTGTGTTTTCATTATCTTCACGCCACATGTGAGCCGCATAGGGATTAATTAACCGTTTATCGGCGTACATTCGGTTAGGATTAATTGCTGTATGCGACTGCTTGGCCACAGCTTTCGTTGTTTTTTCGTGTTCATTTATGCTCTCTAAGCGAGTTTCCTGCGTCGGCAATTGCAAACGCGGAATGGCTTCTTTTGGCAAAACGGCCTCGCTGGCAAAGGCGGTATCGTAGAGCGTTGTGCCGATAATTGTCATCATGGCTGCTCGTTGCCATATAGAGTTTGATTTTGATTTCATAGGATTGTTCTTTCTATTACTTAAAATAGTTGTATTTCCCGAGAAATGGCTTAGGATGTTATAAGTATAGCACATTTGCCTGATTTGTATATATTGAGTGATGTGAAAGTAAAGTTTAAAGCAAAAAAGCCTGTAAATCTGATTTCACAGGCTTTTTTTGTGTTGTTTTTGTGTGTTGTGTGTGTTGAGTTGTTTTTTGTGTGTTTGGTTTTTAAGTGTGTGTTGTGTTAGAGAGGTATTAAAAGCCGGGATAGCTTTTAAAAGTTGACATCGGTGTAGGATGTCGGAGTTTTATGCTCGTATTGACGGTTGCCGTCATATTTTTGCATATAATTTTTGTTTTTGTGGTGTTCACCTTTATAATGGTCGCCTTTATGATGTTCCCCCTTGTGGTGTTTTTGACCGTCCATCATAGGAGGCATCCCTTGAGGCCCCACTTGGCCATTCATCATAGGAGGCATACCCATAGGAGGTTGGCCCATAGGAGGCATCCCTTGGTAATTGCCTTGACCGTCCATCATAGGGGGCTGTCCCATAGGAGGCATACCCTGGTGACCGCCTTGATCATCCATCATAGGAGGCTGGCCCATAGGAGGCATACCCTGGTGACTGCCTTGACCATCCATCATAGGAGGTTGTCCCATAGGAGGCATACCCTGGTGACCGCTTTGACCGTCCATCATAGGGGGTTGGCCCATAGGAGGCATACCCTGGTGATTGCCTTGACCGTCCATCATAGGGGGTTGGCCCATAGGAGGCAGCCCCTGGTGATTGCCTTGACCATCCATCATAGGGGGATGACTGTGGTGTCTGCCTTGCCCTTCCATGCGCTGAGGATGGTTGGAACGATAGTCGTTGTCTTGTTGCTGCTGCATATCGTTGTTATTATCCGGTTGATATTGACGTTCCTGGCCGCGATGGGATTTGCGGTCATAGTCTTTTGGCATTTGACCGGCATTGGTACGAGCGGCTCCGTAGGTTGCATCCGGCATTAAGAAGATGGCTGTATTAGCATCTACTTGATTGCGTGCCATGGCACGTGCCCGTAACATTCGGTCATAGATTGTAGGGCTGTTAGAGCCGTCATCCTGTGAGGCCGCTGCCTGATTACCTTCTATAGCAGCACTTGCTGTTGCTTGAGGAGATGTGGTCGCCTGTTGGGTAGCTGCCGAATCGGCAGCCATTGAGGTACCCCAAAAGGTACCGCCAAGAACACCAAGCAAAGCAACCTTTCTCAATAAATTCTGAGTCGATTTTTTCATAATAGGACTCCTTTGCTTATTAACTAGAGAGTATAGCGAAATTCAAGTCAGTGAGCACTTTGATGATGAAACTTAAACGCGGATCCTCCGTTTGTAACTTCTTCATCAAACTTTGAAAACTCAAACTTGTTCTTTAGTTTTTTGCTATGGGTATAGCATACAGGGAAATTATGAAACTTGTGTGTAAAAATCGTGAAATTACGGTGAAATTTGGATGTATGATAAATGAATCAGAATATAAGATATTATTTATATATAGAGAGAAAAATTTTCGTAATATCAGCAAGAAATTTTTATTTTATAAACGTAAAAACCATGATACAATATATACGGTTCAAATTTGGTAACTTGTCGTATGATTGCGTATGGCTGTAAGTAGTGGCGAATCCTAAGGAGGTAAGGGCATGACGGATGCAGAATATATGCTGGAAGCTTTAAAAGAAGCACGTAAGGCCTATGACCTCGGTGAGATTCCAATCGGTGCCGTTATTGTTAAGGATGATGAGATAATTTCACGACATCACAATCGTCGGGAATTGGATCATGATGCTACGGCTCATGCTGAGATTTTAGTCATCCGCGAGGCCTGTGAAATACTTGATCGTTGGCGGTTGACCGGTTGCACGCTTTATGTTACTATAGAACCGTGTCCGATGTGCGCCGGTGCTATTATCAACAGTCGAATCGATCGTGTTGTGTATGGCAGCAGCGATTACAAAGGTGGCGCTGTGGAATCTTTATTCAATGTGCTGACTCATCCGGGGTTGAATCATGAGCCTGAGATTTTAAGCGGTGTGATGGCCGATGAATGCAGTCAGATAATGAAAGATTTCTTTAAAGAGCGTCGTAAAAATAAGGAGAAGTACCCAAGAGGCTGAAGGGACCGCACTCGAAATGCGGCAGACCGGCAACGGTGCGAGGGTTCAAATCCCTCCTTCTCCGCCATATTCAGACAAATAAAAATGATATAAAAGATATAAACTTAAAACGTCTTACAACCTTAAAAAAATAGGCTGTAAGACGTTTTTTATTTTCGTTTTAATTTTAAAACGAAAAATTAGTTATAGGAGGATTGGATTTTATCATATTAATATAAAACGAGATGACTTGAATGGTGTAAAAAGGAGCAAAATACTTGAATTTTTATGATATAATAACATCAAATACATAAAGAAATAATACTGAAATTTTTATAAAAATGTGGGAAGAAGAATAATAATGCAATCTTTGCAAAATGGAGGTAATAATGATAAATAGTCGGATTCGTCAATTAGAGCGCGAATTGTGGGAATCTGCGGATCTACTGCGTTCAAATTCCAATTTGAACTCTAATCAGTATTGTATGCCAGTTCTTGGGCTTATCTTTTTACGCTATGCTTATAATCGCTTTAAAATGGTAGAGACTGAAATTTTAAAGGTGAGACCTTCACGCGGTGGTCGGAATTTACCCATTGAAGTCAGTGATTTTGCGGTTAAGAGTGCTTTGTTTTTACCAAAAGAGGCTCAATACGAATATTTAATGCAGTTACCAGAGAATATTGCAGCGGCTAATCTTAAAAGTAAAGATGGTCATTCCATGACAAGTCTCGGCGAAGTTGTTAATAATGCAATGTTTTTAATCGAAGAACAAAGTGAGCAACTTGTTGGTGTATTACCTAAGACGTATACAGAATTTTCGGATGCTATTTTATCGGAGCTTCTTCGTATATTTAATAACTCTGCTCTTGATGATATTGAGGGTGATGTTGTTGGCAGAATTTATGAATATTTTCTAAATAAATTTTCTAAGAGCGTTGCATCAGATGATGGAGTGTTTTTTACACCTAAGTCGCTTGTAAAAATGATTGTAAACATTATTGAACCACAAAAAGGTGTTCTGCTTGATCCAGCTTGTGGGTTTCGTGTCATAATAGTGATAGAGGCAAATAGTTGTGTAAATATAAGGAGTTCAAGACTTCTACCAAAGTTTAAAACTCAAAAAATAAATAGTTGGTGTGCTGCTTAGAGTATCCATTTTGATAATGTGGATGCGAAACAAAAAGAGATAATCAGACTTCGTAAAAAATTGAAACAGGTTGAAATGGAGAATGATATTTTAAAGCAAGCTGCACTACTGTTAGGCAAAAAATAGACCTCATTATCTCGAACCGAGATAAATATAGCATTAGTGCAATGTGTAGACTACTTGGGGTCACAAGAAGTTTAGTCTATTATCATTTGAACAAAGAAAAAGATGTGAAATTAGATGAAGATGAAAAACTAATAGAAGAAATAAAAGAAATATTCAGAAGAAGTAGAAACAACTATGGAACACGCAAAATAAAAAAAGAACTAGGGAAAATTGGATATAAAATATCGAGAAGAAAAATAGGCCGAATAATGAAGAAAAATGGCCTAGTCTCAAACTATACAGTAGCACAATATAAAGTAATAAGATCCAAATGCAACGAAGAAGACATCCCTAACCTTTTAAATAGATAATTTGACAATAGAGACTATTTAGAAGCAATAGTAAGAGACCTAACATATGTAAGAGTAGGAAAAACATGGAATTATATATGTTTAATAATAGACTTAAACAGCCGTGAAATAATAGGATACTCATCAGGTAAAAACAAAGATGCAAATCTAGTAGCAGAAGCATTTTACTCAATAAGGCAGCCACTAAATCGTATAAAAATATTTCACACAGACAGAGGAAGAGAATTTAAAAATATAAAAATAGAAGAAATATTAAAGGTATTTGGGATAAAAAGATCGCTAAGTAAAAAAGGAAGCCCATATGATAACGCAGTAAGCGAAGCAGTCAATAAAGTAATGAAGACAGAATTCATATATCAGGAGAACTTTACTAATTTCCAAGAACTTAATCTAAAATTAGCAGAATACGTATATTGGTATAATAACCTAAGAATTCATGGATCTTTAGGATATAAAACACCAGTAGAATATAGAAAAGCAGAATAAAAAGCTCTGGAAGTTTCATAAATTAAATAAAATATATGAACAGACTGTCAAGGGCAAATTTCAACGAAATTTGGGCGAAGCCTTTACCCTTGATTGTCTGAGAATATATTTTATAATCTAAAGAAACTTTCAAGCTTGATAATGTTCGGTTATAAATTGTCTAAAAAAGGGGTCGCCATTCCATGTATTTGGGTTCATTAGAAGAATGCCGAGCAATGGGTAACATGACGCTGATGTGTTTATACACAAAAAAGCTACACGTGCGTTGGCTGACAACAGGGAGCTAAGTAAATTAACACCAGCTAAAATGTTTGACGCTATTAATAAATGACAAGTATATGAAATTGGTTTTACCTAGTTTAAAAAAGAAATTATAATGAAAATATGGAGGCTAAGAATATGAAGATTAATAATGAATGTTGTTGTGGATGCAAAACAGAAAAGCCGGATCAAATTAAAGACAATTGTCCTGTATGTAATAATGAAGGGATTTCCGTTAGTAAAGTAACTGTTGAACATCTAGTGGTAGATGATTATCGTAATGCTGTTAACGGAGATCAATATAAGATTTGCATGAACGAGGACTGCGACGTTGTTTACTATAACTTAGATAATGAAATAAAATTCTTGAAAGACCAAGTTAGAGTTCCTATCTGGTTTAAGAAAGATGCAGATCCTAAGTATGCTTGTTATTGTAGCGAAGTCACAGAAAATCAGGTAATTGAAGCAGTTGTAAAGCATGGCGCGAAATCCGTAAAAGAAGTAAATGCCATCACTGGGGCAATGAAAAATTCTAATTGTAAAGAAAACAATCCGTTGGGAGTTTGTTGTCATAAGATTATTCAGGAAGCTATCGATAAAGGCTTGAAAATGAAATAATTACAGTCGATATGTTCCTACAAACGAGAGCCAATCTTTGATATGTTTCCATCTACGAGCGTGGATATGTTCCCCATAACCATAAGGGTTGAGACTATAGCGTTGATACAAAAGATGTAAATATAGAAATCCTGCATTTTAAGCAGTTTTATAAGCATTTTGTCTTCGATAAAGATGAAGAAGGATACGTCAAAAAGACTCAAAAAAACTACATGGATGTAAGAGTAGTTTTGCAACTGGTATGAGGAGAAACAAAGAAAAATATAATAAGATAAAACCCATTTTATACTTTCTACAAGAGTAGCTTAAATAAGGCTGCTCTTTTTTTATTTCAAAGAAAGGAGGTAGGGATGAATTTTGATTATTTTTATAATAGGCAATCTGAAATGTATAACTTCATTAGGTTGCCTATGGTATTAATGGAAGATGAGATTTTTGAGAGCATTTCTATTGAAGCAAAAGTTTTGTATTCATATATGCTTAATCGAATGGGTCTTTCATATAAAAATGGCTGGATAGATGAAGATGGAAAAGTCTTTATTTACTACACAATTGAAAGTATAAAAGATCAATTTAATTGTGCCAGTGAAAAAGCAAATAAATTAATAGCTGAGCTTGATATTAAATCAGGAATAGGACTGATTGAAAAGAAAAGACAAGGACTGGGAAAGCCTAACAGAATTTATGTTAAAGACTTTATGAGCATATTTAATAATATGGAATTAAAAAATCAAGAAGTTCGAAAAACAAAATTCCAGAAGTTCGATAATCGAAATTCAAGAGATTCGAATATCGAAAGTCAAGATTTTCGAAAATCGGAAGGTAACTATAACAATATTAGTAATAATGAGTTAAGAAATAATGATTTTAGTAAGGGACAAAAGCCTTATGGAATATATAAAAATATATTTTTGACTGATGAAGAATACAAGGACTTAACAAATGAGTTAGGAAACAGAATTAATGAGTACATTGATAGGTTGTCGTCATATATGAAAGCAAATAACAGAGATTATCAGGATCACAAGGCAACGATAATCAATTGGTATCTTAATGATCAGGCAAAAAATATTAATAATAATACAACAAGGAAAATGAATTACGATATAGGAGAGAGTTTATGAAAAGATTAAAAGATTTTGTATTAAGAGAAAATGATATTGAAAGAAATGGACATATCTATTGCAAGGTATGCGGTAAAAGAGTCGATGGAGAATTACTTGACCTTGGATTTACAAAGTTTATTCCCAGAATTAAATGCGAATGTGAAATAAAAAGAGATAAGGAAAATGAAGAAAGAGAAAGACTGATGAAAATATCATCATTGAAAAGAGATTGCTTCTCATCGCCGCTCCAACACCAATATACTTTTGAGAAATACTTAAATGAAAAAGGTCAAGCTTACAAGGTTGCTTACAATTATGCTAAAAGTTTTGAACAAATGAAGGAAGACAATGTTGGACTTTTATTTTATGGAGATGTTGGCAGTGGAAAAACTTACCTTGCTTGTGCAATAGCAAATGAATTAATTGAAAGAGAACAAGTTAAAGTTAAGATTATGAATTTATCTCAGGTTATAAATCAAATACAAAAATCAGTATTTAAGTTAGATTCAAATGAAATTATAAATAACTTATCTAATATTCCTTTGTTAATCTTAGATGACCTTGGAATTGAAAGGGATACATCTTATGCAAGAGAACAAGTATATAACATTATAAACTCAAGATACTTAAAGGGTAGGCCGACAATTTTTACTACAAATTTATCATTAGAAATTATTCAAAATCCTAATATTGACCTTGAGTATCAGAGAATATATTCAAGAATACTTGAAATGACAATACCAGTTAAAGTTACGGGAGAAGATTTTAGAAGAAAAATCCATCAAGAGAAGTTAAGAAAATACAAAGAGTTACTTTTATATGGAGGTGGAATAGATGATTAATGAAGAAGTATCTAGGTCAAGTCTTAATCTTGAAGTAAGGCTTGCAAAAGCAACAAGTAAAGCAATTCTTGATGCTTTAAAGAAAGTACACAAGCAAATAGAAGAACAAGGAGGCTTAAAAAATGTAATAAAAAATAATGGAGAAGAAGTAAAACTAAAGGATATGGTTAAAAAGGGACAGTTAGAAGAAATTAATCTAAAAGATCCTGAGTTAAAAGAACTAAAGAAAATTTTAAATAAACACGGAGTGAAGTTTTCTGTTATGAAAGATAAGGAAACTGGTAATCACTCTGTGTTTTTTCAATCTAAGGATATAAAGGTAATGGAACATGCCTTTAAAAAAGCAGTTAAGGCTTCTGAAAGAAAGGCCGATAGGAAAGATTCAATAACGAAGGCTATAAATAAGTTTAAAGATATGGCTAAGGACACTATCAGTAAAGATAAAGTTAAAAATAAACATAAGGAGCAAAGCTTATGATAAGTAATTTAAAAACATTTGAAAATAAGAATTTTGGGAAACTCACTGTTATAGAAAAAGACGGTGAGTTTTTCTTTATAGCAAATGAAGTAGCAACTATGCTAGGATATGTCAATCCAAGAAAAGCTGTTTATGACCATGTAGATGAAGAAGATAAGGGTGTAACGAAATGGAACACCCCTGGAGGAATACAGAATATTTCAATAATTAACGAATCAGGATTGTATTCACTTATCCTTTCATCAAAACTACCACAAGCAAAAATCTTCAAAACTTGGGTAACTAGAGAAGTTTTACCGAGCATTAGAAAAAACGGAGGATATATAGCAAGTCAAGAAAAGAAAACTAATGAAGAGTTACTTGCAGATGCAATTCTTGTAGCCAATAGAATTATTGCCGAAAGAGAAGAAGAAATTGAAGAATTAAGACCAAAGGCAGACTATTATGACAAATTAGTAGATTATAACCTACTTACAAACTTTAGAAATACTGCCAAGGAGTTAGGAATACCACAAAATCAGTTTATAAGCTTTTTAATGGATAAAGGATTAATTTACAGAGATAAGAAAAAGAAACTCTTACCTTATGCAGATAAGAACAAGGGATATTTTGAAGTAAAAGAATGGGTTGATCCACTAGGTACACTTGTAGGAATACAAACATTTATAACACCAAAGGGAAGACACTATCTACTAATTTTATTAGATAGCGAAGGTTTCTACGATGAATAAGGTATTAGAAGCCATTCTTTCTGATATTAAAAACTTAATTAAAATAGACAACCCAAAGAAATTTATATTATCAAACATTCCTTATCTATCCTTTTTCTACATTGGAAATATCTTTTCTAAGCACATCAATTCTTATGTAGGAGGAGATATTATTGATAGAATAATGGTGGGAATTTCTGATATAGGAACTTTATCTTATATACCAAGCCTTAATCCAAGGGACTTGTTAGTAGGTGTTTCAGTTGCTGCTCTTGTTAAGCTAATTGTTTATAGTAAAGGTAAAAATAAAAAGAAATATAGGCAAGGTAAGGAATATGGATCCGCAAGATGGGGAGAAAACAAGGATATTGCTCCATACATTGACCCTAAGTTTGAAAACAATGTACTAATAACTAATACTGAAAGACTAACAATGAACTCAAGACCTAAAAATCCTAAATACGCTAGAAATAAAAATGTATTAGTAATAGGTGGTTCTGGATCAGGTAAGACAAGATTTTATGTAAAGCCAAATCTAATGCAAATGCATTCTTCTTATGTAGTAACAGACCCTAAAGGCACACTTGTGTTAGAGTGTGGAAAAATGCTTTATGAAAATGGATATGACATAAAGATTTTAAATACAATAAACTTTAAAAAATCTATGAAATACAACCCCTTTGCATATCTGAGAAGTGAAAAAGATATTTTAAAGCTTGTCCAAACTATAATTGCCAACACCAAGGGAGATGGAGAAAAGGCAGGAGAAGATTTTTGGGTAAAGGCTGAAAAGCTATATTACACTGCTCTTATTGGGTATATTTATTATGAAGCACCTGAAGAAGAAAAGAACTTTAAGACACTTTTGGATATGATTGACGCAAGTGAGGTTAGAGAAGATGACGAAACCTATATGAACCCAATTGATAGGCTCTTTGAAGCTCTTGAAAAGAAAGACCCTACTCATTTTGCAGTTAAGCAATATAAGAAATATAAGCTTGCAGCAGGAAAAACTGCAAAATCAATTTTAATATCATGTGGAGCAAGACTTGCACCTTTCGATATAAGAGAGCTTAGAGAGCTAATGAGTGAAGATGAATTAGAACTCGATAAAATTGGAGATAGGAAAACTGCTTTATTTGTAATTATATCAGATACTGATGATACCTTTAACTTTGTAGTATCAATAATGTATTCTCAGCTATTTAATCTACTTTGTGACAAGGCAGATGATGTGTATGGTGGAAGACTTCCAGTTCATGTTAGGTGTTTGCTTGATGAGTTTGCAAATATTGGTTTGATTCCTAAATTTGAAAAACTAATTGCAACAATTCGTTCAAGAGAAATATCAGCAAGTATAATTCTGCAAGCACAATCTCAATTAAAAGCAATTTACAAAGACCATGCAGATACAATAGTTGGTAACTGTGACTCAACACTCTTTCTAGGAGGAAAAGAAAAAACAACTGTAAAAGAGTTATCAGAAACCTTAGGAAAAGAAACCATAGACCTATATAACACATCAGAAACAAGATCAAATCAAAAATCTTTTGGATTAAATTATCAAAAGACTGGTAAGGAACTTATGAGCCAAGATGAAATAACTGTAATGGATGGTGGTAAGTGTATATACCAGCTAAGAGGAGTAAGACCTTTCTTATCTGATAAATTTGATATTACAAAGCATAAGAATTACAAGTTGTTGGAAGATTATGATAAGAAGAACTTGTTTGATGTGGAAGAGTATCTAACAAATAGAGATAAGGTAAAGTTAAAATCAAGTTATAAAATAAATAGGTTAAACATTTGAGTTTATGGAGAAAGCAAAATGTGTGAAAATAGAAAATCATCCTTAATTATTTTTATTTATTTGTCTATAATTATGGAATTTGTTTCTATTTTAGTCCCCACTAATTTGGATATGTTCCATATAAGGCAATCAAGCGTGGAGAGAAACCAAGTGTAATATCAAAGATTAAAAAATAACAAGAGCAACAGGAAAAATACAAAAAGAAAAAAGAGAAAACAAAAGATTATTACAGGGATGAGGAATGGTAAGATGTTTTAACTTTATTAGAGAAATTTCAAGTACCATAGGAAGATGATATAGAAAAACACCTAAAAATGATATAATAATAAAATAGACAAAAAAATTTTGAAGCATTCTACTAAATTATTTTTGAATAAATTATATAATGCATCGGATTTTCTGGTGGGATGTTAGGACAATCAATAGTATTATAAAAGTATAAATCACATACGATTGATACGTTGGGAAAAAAATAAAATAGTCCAATTTACTTGACCGCGTACTATGGTACACGGTTTATAATATTCATGGGGGTGAAATAAGATGATTTACCGTATTAGTGAGTTTGCAGAAAAATGTGGCGTTAATAAAGAAACGATTAGATATTACGAGCGAAAAAATTTACTACAAGAACCTCACCGAACGGAAGCTGGTTATAGGATATATTCATATGATGACGTTAAGCGTGTTGGGTTTATTAAACGAATACAGAAACTTGGATTTTCTTTAAACGAGATTTATAAATTACTTAGTGTTGTAGATAAAGATGGAGTTCGTTGTCAAGATATGTTCGAATTTGTTTCTAAAAAACAAATGGAAGTTCAAAAACAAATAGAGGATTTAAAACGGATTGAAACTATGTTAGACGACTTAAAACAACGATGTCCAGATGAAAAGCAATTACATTCGTGTCCAATAATAGAAACATTAACATGAGAGATTAACGAAAGGGGATTTATTATGAATAAATTTAAGGTAAACATTCAAGGAATGACCTGTGCGGGTTGTGAAAAACACGTTGAATCAGCACTTGAAAAGATAGGTGCTAAAAATATTGAGTCTAGTTTTCGTCGTGGTGAAGCAGTATTTGAACTACCCAATGATATTGAGGTTGAAAGTGCAATAAAGGCGATTGATGAAGCAAATTACAAAGCCAGAGAAATTGAAGAACTATCATCACTAGAAAACGTGGCGTTAATTAATGAAGACGATTATGACCTTCTTATTATTGGTTCTGGTGCTGCTGCCTTTTCTTCGGCAATTAAAGCTACAGAATACGGTGCAAAAGTTGGAATGATTGAGCGTGGAACGGTTGGGGGAACCTGTGTGAATATTGGCTGTGTTCCGTCAAAAACTCTTCTTAGGGCAGGGGAAATCAATCATTTATCAAAAGACAATCCGTTTAAAGGTTTACAAACATCCGCTGGAGAAGTGGATTTAGCTAGTTTAATCACGCAAAAGGATAAATTGGTGAGCGAACTTCGTAATCAAAAATATGTGGATTTAATTGATGAATATAATTTTGATTTAATTAAAGGTGAAGCAAAATTCGTTGATGCTAGTACGGTTGAGGTCAATGGGGCAAAGTTATCTGCAAAACGCTTTTTAATTGCAACAGGTGCATCTCCTTCATTGCCCCAAATTTCAGGACTTGAAGAAACGGACTATTTAACTAGTACAACACTTCTTGAGTTAAAGAAAATACCAAAACGATTAACTATAATTGGTTCAGGATACATTGGAATGGAGCTTGGACAACTATTTCATCATTTAGGTTCAGAAATAACGCTTATGCAAAGAAGTGAGCGACTTTTAAAGGAGTATGATCCTGAGATTTCAGAGTCAGTTGAAAAAGCGTTAATTGAACAGGGTATAAACCTTGTCAAAGGGGCAACTTTTGAGCGTGTTGTACAAAGTGGAGAGATAAAAAAGGTTTACGTAACAGTAAATGGCAGTAAAGAAGTTATTGAATCAGATCAGCTACTTGTTGCCACTGGAAGAAAACCAAATACGGATTCTTTAAATTTAAGTGCGGCAGGTGTTGAAACCGGAAAAAATAATGAAATCCTGATCAATGATTTTGGTCAAACAAGTAATAAAAAGATTTATGCAGCAGGAGATGTGACGTTAGGACCGCAATTTGTATATGTAGCAGCCTATGAAGGTGGAATTATTACTGATAATGCTATCGGTGGGTTAAACAAAAAAATAGATTTATCGGTAGTTCCTGCTGTTACGTTTACGAATCCAACGGTTGCAACGGTCGGTCTAACAGAAGAACAAGCAAAAGAGAAAGGGTATGATGTGAAGACATCTGTATTACCTTTAGATGCTGTTCCAAGAGCAATTGTAAACCGTGAAACAACCGGTGTATTTAAACTAGTAGCAGATGCAGAAACACTAAAAGTATTAGGGGTTCATATTGTATCTGAGAATGCAGGAGATGTCATCTATGCAGCATCATTAGCTGTTAAATTTAACTTAACGATAGAAGATTTAACAGAAACCCTAGCACCATATTTAACAATGGCTGAAGGGCTAAAATTAGCTGCACTTACGTTCGATAAAGATGTTTCGAAATTATCTTGTTGTGCAGGCTAAGGGAACTTTTTTTACAACTCCCTATTCAAGTGAACCAGCTAATACTGTACTAAAGGTGTGCAGTAGTTTAGCAAAGTCTACAAAAGATTTCATACACTATTTTGCGATCACCCATTATATAAATGCTTTAAGGGATTTTCTAAGTGCATTTGTGGTCACAAAAATAATTTAACACTGATGATTTCGACATCAAATCTATATTTGATACCTTAACACCGCAGAGTAATAAAGGATGAACAATATGTCAGACTCAGACATTAAAACAATAGAATCACCACAAGTAAACAGAAACTATTTTTTTGAATGAAAAAAATTAATACAGATAGATGTTAGGCGATAGAAATTAAAAAATCTATCGTCTTTTTTTATACTCAAAATTAGGAGGTTTAAATGGTAAGGATAAGAAGTCCCACTTAAATAATTTAATATATAAGAAATTTAGCGATTGAAATATAAGTTCAGTCGCTTTTTTAATTGAAATTTTTAGATTAAGGAGAAGAAATTAATGGATAGAGAAATGATAAATATTAATGCAAATTTAGTTAAGGAAGCTGAATTTTCAGAATTTGAAAAAGATGGAGAAAATGTTCAAGTAGCAAATTTTGCTCTTGTTAAAAAATATGGAAAAGGAAAAGAATATACAAATTGCTCAGTATATGGAGAAAAGGTAGAAATTGCAAAAGAATTTGAAAAAGGAGATCTAATCCATGTCTTTGGATATTTCAAAGAAAACAAAAAAGGAGATAAGGTCTACAAGAATTTTATAGTTAAATCACTAAACAAAATAGAAAATAAGAAAGAAAACGAGGAGGAATAATATGGAATTTTTTACAGCTGGAGTTGGAGTTTTAAAGACACTTGTAACTGCAATTGGTGCAGGTTTAGGAGCATGGGGAGTTATTAACTTAATGGAAGGTTATGGTAATGATAACCCTGGTGCTAATGCTCATGTACGGTAAGGAAGCAAGCAACCGAAAACAAGAGATAGACCGCCAGCACTACACTATTCCGAACCAAAGACCAAAAGATAAGCATTGTGGGAAAATCTAAACTTTTGGATTTTCCTACAATGCCGACTACGGCGGAATCCCTCCCACTCCTTATATCTTTCTTTCCGTATACATTGAATTTGTATTTAGTAAATGCTATAATGTCCCTATTCAAATTATAAATGTGTTGAATTAGTTACATGTACATATTTTTTGTGCCGGAGGAAGTGAAATGAAACAAAAAATTTATCTCATTACAGGCTTAATGGCTTCTGGAAAATCTACAGTTTCCGATTTACTGGCAAAATCAATAGAAAAATGCGTCCATCTTCGTGGTGATGTGTTCCGAAAAATGATTATTTCAGGCAGAGAAAATATGTCAGCTACCCCATCAGCGGAAGCAGTCCGCCAGCTGTACCTTCGATACAAATTGACTGCTGATGCGGCAAGGTCATACTTTGACAACGGCTTTTCTGTAGTGATCCAAGATAACTACTACGGTGATGAATTAAACCGAATGATAAATTATCTGCATAAATACCCTGTTGAGGTTGTCGTTCTTTGTCCAGATGTGGAAACAATAAAAGAAAGGGAACGATACAGGGAGAAAACAGGCTATTCCGGCTTTACGGTTGAAACCTTATACGATACATTTATGCAGACAACACCACGGATCGGCTTTTGGCTGGACAATTCCAATCAAACACCACAGCAGACAGCAGAAACCATTCTGAACACCAGGAAGCCGGTATGATTGTTACATATAAGGGGAAGAAAAATTTCTTTTAAGTACTTTCTTTCCTAAAACTGATGTGATATAATAGCTTCATTCCAGAAAAGGAGTAAAAAATATGCGGCAAGGTATTCTTAAATAAAACTATAATCAAATAGTGGGAACAAAGAATTATGATAGCTCCTTTTGTGGGGGCTTGGTTTTTTGTACCCAATTTAAATACTTTTGCCTTATCAATTTTGACATATTCAAAAAACAGCAATCACAAATAGGTGTATGCTGTATATGTGTATGTCCGCAAATTAGAATCCCCAGTGGTAAAAGTATTTTACTGCTGGGGATTTTTATGCCCTTTGGGGCTGTAAAGGGAGGACAATCACATGAAAATAATCAATATCGGCATTCTGGCCCATGTAGACGCAGGAAAAACTACATTGACAGAAAGTCTGCTATACACCAGTGGAGCGATTGCGGAACAGGGAAACGTGGATAAAGGGACCACAAGAACAGACACTATGATTTTGGAACGGCAACGGGGAATTACCATTCAGACAGCGGTTACTTCTTTTTATTGGAATGATTATAAAATCAATATCGTGGACACTCCCGGTCATATGGATTTTTTAACCGAAGCATACCGCTCTTTATCTGTCCTTGACGGAGCTGTTTTAGTCATTTCAGCAAAAGACGGCGTACAGGCACAAACCCGTATATTATTCCATGCGCTTCAGAAAATGGACATTCCGACAATTATCTTTATAAATAAGATAGACCAAAATGGGATCGACCTGCAGTGTGTTTACCAAAGCATTAAAGATAAACTTACCAGTGATATGATTGTCATGCAGGAGGTTTCCCTGTCGCCAAAGATAACCATGACCGATATTTCTGATTTAGACAAATGGGATATGATTATTTCCGGAAGCGATGAACTATTAGAACGATATGTTGCAGAGGATTCTTTGGATATACAGGAATTACAATATGAAAAGTGCAAAAGAACCAGATGCTGCTCTTTGTTTCCTGTTTATCATGGGAGTGCAAAAGACAATTTAGGAACAGAAAAACTGATTGAAGCGATTATAGAAACTTTCATTACAGAAACGGACGATATTCAGTCTGAATTATGTGGATATGTTTTTAAGGTTGAGTATACAGAGCGGAAAAAACGGCTTTCTTATTTACGCCTGTATCATGGGACGCTCCATTTACGGGATACCCTGCTGCTGTCAAAAAAGGAAAAAATAAAGATTACAGAAATGTGTATTCCGTCAAATGGTGAAATCGTCCCGGCTGACCATGCCTGTCCGGGAGAAATTGTTATTTTAGCTGATGATACTTTGAAACTGAACGATATCCTGGGAAATGAAAAACTCCTGCCTCACAAAACACGGATTGATAATCCCATGCCATTACTTCGGACAACGGTAGAGCCGCAAAAGCCGGAGCAAAGGGAAGCCCTGTTAAATGCCCTCGCAGAGATTGCTGATACAGACCCTCTTTTGCATTTTGACATTGATACTGTTACCCATGAGATTATGTTATCTTTTTTGGGAAAAGTACAGTTAGAAGTTATTTGTTCGCTATTAGAAGAAAAATATCATGTGGGCGTGGCTATGAAAGAGCCTTCGGTTATTTATCTGGAAAGACCGCAAAAAAAAGCGAGCTGCACGATTCATATTGAAGTGCCGCCGAATCCGTTTTGGGCATCTATTGGTTTGACTGTAACACCGCTTCCTGTTGGAAGCGGAACACAATATAAAAGCGAGGTATCTCTCGGCTATTTAAACCAAAGTTTTCAAAATGCCGTCATGGAGGGTGTGCGTTATGGAATGGAGCAGGGCTTATATGGCTGGGGAGTGACAGACTGCCAAATTTGTTTTGATTATGGAGTTTATTACAGCCCGGTCAGCACCCCCGCTGATTTTCGTTTTCTTGCGCCTGTCGTGTTGGAGCAGGCATTGAAAAAAGCAGGGACACAACTGTTGGAACCATACCTTTCCTTTACCCTTTTTGCACCGCAGGAATATCTTTCACGGGCTTATAATGATGCACCAAAGTATTGCGCAATCATTGAATCAACCAGACTTGAAAAAGATGAAGTTATTTTTAAGGGTGAAATCCCTGCCCGTTGTATCGGTGAATATAGGAATGATCTGAATTTTTATACAAATGGAAGAAGTGTCTGCATTACAGAATTAAAAGGGTATCAGGAAACTTCCGGCGAGCCTGTATTTCAGCCACGCCGCCCGAACAGCCGTTTAGACAAGATCCGGCATATGTTTCAGAAGATAATGTAACGTCTTGCGCAATGCAAGCGTTCATTGCTGGCTATTGCGAAATATCATTGATAAAATCAGCATCAGAGAGGAGGAACCATTTTGAACCAGAAACAGACGGATATTACAACAGGAAAGCAAATACGTCATCTGCGAACACAATCGGGAATGACACAGGAAGAACTGGCTGGGGAATTGAATGTTACCCGGCAGGCGCTATCGAATTGGGAGAGAGATGTTAATGAACCCGATTTAAATACGTTGAAAAAAATTTGTTTTCTTTTTGGAGTCCACATGGACGATTTTGCGAAGGAGGTAATAACAAAAATGGAAACATGTGAAAAAAAAGAGAAACGACAATTTAATAAGTATGATATGGCAATTGGACTTTTTTATGGTGTCGGGATATTTCTTGGCATTGGTATTTTCTTTGTTGGCGGTTTTATGACAATGTCGGGTGCAGGGTGGGGAGCATCACTATTTGGCGGTGGCTGTTTTTCTCTTGTATTTGGCTTGATATGCCATGCAGTTATTACATTGAGAAGAAATGACAAATGATGACATATCCTGCTTTCTAGACTTTTCGGTCATATCGCGTAAAAAAGCCGCTGCTTTTGGCTTTCCAATAGCGGCGGCAAAGGGAAATATCCTTTGAATACCTTACAGAAGAAAAGTTTTGCAGCATTATAAAAATAAAAGCCTATACCATTTTGGAAAGAAAAGATACATAATAGTCAAGACGGCAACAATCAGAAGTTATGGAGGGTAACAATGGAATATAGTAAGGAAGATTTAATGGAAGCAAAAAGGCAAATTTTGGGAGTGGGAGAGAACATGGGAACAGAGGAAAGTAAAAAAATCTGGGAGAAAAACGCACAATTTTGGGATAATGCAATGGGTGACAAATCTAATGAATTTCACAGAGAGGTAGTGCGTCCCAAAGTAACGGAACTTCTATCTCCTAATCCTGCGGATTACATTTTGGATATTGCGTGTGGCAATGGAAATTATTCTTCGTATCTTGCACAAAGAGGCGCTTCGATTGTCGCTTTTGATTACAGCAAAAAAATGATAGAATTGGCTAAAAGACGGCAATCACAATATGCAAAACAAATTGAATTTTGTGTAGCGGATGCGACCAATAGAGAAAGTATATTAGAATTAAAAAGAAATCGAGCCTTTACGAAAGCAGTTTCTAATATGGCAATTATGGATATTACGGATATTGAACCACTTCTTATGGCTGTTTATGAACTGTTGGAGGAAAGCGGAATTTTTGTCTTTGCAACGCAACACCCTTGTTTTATCACGTTGACTGAAAAATATATGACACCGCACAGTTACTATGGTATAGCGATTGAAGGGCAACCGGAGGAGCAGATTTATTATCATCGTTCCATACAAGATATTTTTAACCTTTGTTTTAGAGCTGGATTTGTCATTGATGGATTTTATGAAGAATGTTTCAAAAACAACAAAGAAATTCCTATGGTAATGATAGTAAGGCTTAAAAAGGTAAAACGTGATAGCTTAAAATAAATTCAAGTTTGCCGGATAAATAGCAAACCTGGCCGAGCCAGTTAACGGTCAAGATGAACGGGCTTCGCCCGCCGTTGACAGCCCCGCCCGGTTTTGCAGTTAGGCAGTTAAGGAGCGACAGCCTAAAGTGCTGCCGCCCCTTACTATCATAAAAAGCAACTACTAACCAGCCACAGCCCTTTTGGGAGGAAAGGGGGATTTTCCATGACCTGTACAGAAGAATATCGGGAACATATCGAGTACACTTTCCATGCCTTTTGCAAAGTCGTTATCCGAAATGCAACGATCAACGCAGCGAGGACACGGAGCAGGAAGCACAAAAGAGAAATATCCCTTGAATACCTCACAGACGAAAAGCACTACCCTTTAGGCACGACAGATGAATATTTCCAAGCCCCGGAGCCGGACGAGGAATACATACTTACCCTTTGCGGCGATACGGTCATTTTCAGCAGCGGCTTACTTGCGGAAGCCCTGTCACGGCTGGACGAACGGGAGCGGGAAATGATTTACCTGTCCTTTTTCAAGCGTATTCCACAGCACGAAATTGGCAGACAGTACGGGCGCAGCCGCAGCACAGCGGGCTACCATATCCGAAAAGTCCTACGGCAGCTCCAAGCGGAAATGGAGGGAATGGCATATGAGAAATAATAGGCTTCTCCCCTATGAAACAATCGTCCAAGCCACCAGCGGGGAGCCGGAAGCGGTGGGAACTGTATTGCAGTATTACCGCCGCCGCATACAATGTGCCGCCCGTGTGAATGGACGGGTAGACCAAGATACAGAGGACTACATCACCCAGACGCTTCTCACAGCTATTTTCAAGTTCCGCTTTGGGAGATAGCCCTACCGCCTACAACTGAATAACCGCCGCTTCGCCGGCAACCAGAAAGCAGTAAATCTATTCAACAGATTTGCTGCTTTTTTTCGTTCCTGTTTGGCATTTTTGAAAATCCCCAGTATGAAAAAACAAAAGGGAAAATTGCCGCCGCAGTTGGCAAAATCCCTTACTTATCCGTGGAGGGTATCAAAGAAAAAAATACTGCCATTGTCCGCCTTTTTCGGCTTGCGTGGTGTTGTAGGGAATAAGGGGAAATTCTAAAAATCTCCGTCCATTTTGCTTTGCGTGGTGTTGTAGGTAGTGAAAGGAAAATTTTCAAGATATGCCGGAATAGCGGGTAGCAAAGCCCTTTTGAAACGTCTTGTTAGCGGAAAGTACGGAAGCCGGGGAACGCCGGAGTTTTTCAGAGCAAGATTCTACCGCAGTACCAAAATTCGCTTATCGCTCATTTTGCCCCTGCGGGAATCTTGTTGGGGAGTGCCTTCCCCAAACCCTGCTTATGCGGCTTACGCCGCTGGAAAATCCCTCAAAATAATTTTTCGGATTTTTCAAAAACAGTTCCGCTTTACACCCTGTTTTTCTCCTATTAGTGAGAGGACACCACGCACAGCCGAAGGAGGTTTTACCATGCGAAAACGATATAACACGCCGCACCGCAGCCGGGTAGTCAAGACACGCATGACCGAGGAAGAATACGCCGAGTTTGCGGAAAGGCTTTCTGCTTACAACATGAGCCAAGCCGAGTTTATCCGGCAAGCCATAACCGGGGCAGCCATACGCCCCATCATAACCGTTTCCCCCGTCAATGACGAGTTGCTTGCCGCTGTCGGGAAGCTGACCGCCGAATACGGCAGGATCGGCGGCAACTTAAACCAGATAGCCCGGACGCTGAACGAGTGGCACAGCCCCTACCCGCAGCTTGCCGGGGAGGTACGGGCGGCGGTTTCCGACCTTGCTGCCCTAAAGTTTGAAGTCTTGCAGAAAGTGGGTGACGCTGTTGGCAACATTCAAACATATCAGCTCTAAAAATGCGGACTATGGCGCAGCGGAAGCCTATCTCACATTTGAGCATGACGAGTTTACCATGAAGCCCACCCTTGATGAAAACGGGCGGCTGATACCGAGGGAGGATTACCGCATTTCTTCCCTCAACTGTGGGGGCGAGGATTTCGCTGTTGCCTGTATGCGGGCTAATCTCCGCTATGAGAAAAACCAAAAACGGGAAGATGTGAAAAGCCACCACTATATCATCAGCTTTGACCCACGGGACGGGACAGACAACGGCTTGACCGTAGACCGGGCGCAGGAGCTGGGCGAGCAGTTCTGTAAAGAGCATTTCCCCGGACACCAAGCCTTAGTCTGCACCCACCCGGACGGGCATAACCACAGCGGCAATATCCATGTGCATATCGTCATCAACTCCCTGCGGATTTATGAAGTCCCGCTTCTGCCCTACATGGACAGACCAGCCGACACACGGGAGGGCTGCAAGCACCGCTGCACCAACGCCGCTATGGAATATTTCAAGAGTGAAGTCATGGAGATGTGCCACCGGGAGGGGCTTTACCAAATCGACCTCCTAAGCGGCAGCAAGGAACGGATAACCGAACGGGAATACTGGGCGGCAAAGAAAGGACAGCTTGCCCTTGATAAAGAGAACGCTGTCAGAGAAGCCGCAGGACAGCCGACCAAGCCCACCAAGTTTGAAACGGACAAGGCGAAGCTGCGCCGGACGATACGGCAGGCACTTTCCCAAGCTGGCAGCTTTGACGAATTTTCTTCCCTTTTGCTGCGGGAGGGTGTGACCGTCAAGGAGAGCCGGGGGCGGCTTTCCTACCTCACGCCGGACAGGACAAAGCCTATCACAGCCCGGAAGCTGGGGGACGATTTTGACAAGGCTGCTGTCCTTGTCCTGCTTACGCAGAACGCCCACAGAGCCGCCGAACAGAGCAAAGCCATACTCGAATACCCTGCCGCGGTTAAAAAGCTGTCACAAGGGGAAAAAACCACAAAAACCACCCCGGCAGACAACACCTTGCAGCGCATGGTTGACCGGGAAGCCAAGCGAGCCGAGGGCAAGGGCGTGGGCTATGACCGCTGGGCGGCAAAGCACAACCTAAAGCAAATGGCAGCTACCGTTACCGCCTATCAGGAGTACGGCTTTTCTTCCCCGGAGGAACTGGACGAAGCCTGTTCTGCCGCCTATACCGCCATGCGGGAAAGCCTTACAGAGCTGAAGCAGATGGAAAAGACGCTGAACGGGAAAAAGGAGCTGCAACGGCAGGTGCTTGCCTATTCCAAGACCCGCCCTGTCCGGGACGGGCTGAAACAGCAGAAAAACGCCAAAGCAAAAGCAGCCTACCGTCAGAAGTACGAAAGCGACTTTATCATAGCAGACGCAGCCGCCCGCTATTTCAGGGAAAACGGCATTTCCAAGCTGCCGAGCTATAAAGCCCTGCAAGCAGAGATTGAAACCCTTATCCAAGAGAAAAACAGCGGCTACAACGATTACCGGGCAAAACGGGAGGAATACCGCCGCTTACAGACTGTCAAGGGCAATATCGACCAGATTTTACACCGGGAGCGCAAGCCTGTGAAAAGGCAGGAACAGGAACGATAAAAACCGCCCCAAAATGTACCCGAACCTATACAGAACAAGGGGGCTGCCCCGTACCCTATCCGCAAATACCAAAGGATTTTTTAACGGGCTTATAGGGCAGAAAAAACCCGAAAATGATACCGAGATGATACAGAATTACCGCCGATACCGCCACACCAGCGGAAACGGCAGAAAGGAGCGCACCCATGCCAAGAATGAGCAAGAAACGGCGGCTGGAATGGTCTTTTTTCCTGCGGCAAGTGAAAGTCGGGAATTCCACCTGCGATCGTATCACATACAATGACCTCTGCCGGGGCTGTACCCATAGCTGCAAGCAGAGCTTCCGGGCGGTTATCATACTCTGCCCCCACTACTACTCCAAACGCCGGAAAAAGGAGGACAGGGACAATGGCAGATAACCGCAAGTATTACTACCTCAAGCTGAAAGAGAACTTTTTTGACAGCGACTCCATTGTGCTGCTGGAAGATATGAAAGACGGGATTTTATACTCCAATATCCTCTTGAAGCTGTACTTAAAATCGCTGAAAAACGGCGGGAAATTGCAGCTTGACGAGCATATCCCCTACACAGCGCAGATGATAGCGACACTGACCCGCCACCAGATAGGGACGGTTGAGAGGGCTTTAGAGATTTTCCGGCAGTTGGGGCTTGTGGAGCAGCTTGACAGCGGGGCTTTCTATATGACCGACATTGAGCTGATGATAGGACAGTCCTCTACCGAAGCCGAGCGGAAACGGGCTGCAAGACTGGAAAACAAGGCACTTTTACCGCCCCGGACAAAAGGCGGACATTTGTCCGACATTCGTCCACCAGAGATAGAGATAGAGTTAGAGAAAGAGATAGAGATAGAAAAAGAGAGAGAGGGAGAAACGGGACACCCCGCCCCCGCCGCTTATGGCAGATACAACAATGTGATACTGACCGATACAGAGCTTTCCGGGCTAAAAACAGAGTTGCCCGACAAGTGGGAGTATTATATTGACCGGCTTTCCTGCCATATCGCTTCCACCGGGAAACAGTACCACAGCCATGCAGCCACCATTTACAAGTGGGCGCAGGAGGACGCTGCCAAAGGCAAGGCTGCCCCGAAACAGGGCATACCCGATTATTCATGCAAGGAGGGCGAGAGCTTATGAAAAACGGAATTGAAGCTATGATTACGGACATTACAGCCACTACCGCCGAAGCGGAGGACTACACAGGCGAGGACGGGCTTTTATACTGCGGTAAGTGCCATACGCCCAAAGAAGCCTATTTTGCAGAGGGAAAGACTTGTTTCGGGCGTGACCGCCACCCGGCAGAGTGCGACTGCCAGCGGGCAGCCCGTGAAAAGCAGCAAGCCGCCGAAAGCCGACAGAAGCACCTTGAAAAAGTGGAGGACTTGAAACGCCGGGGCTTTACCGACCCTGCTATGCGGAACTGGACATTTGAGCATGACAACGGCAGAAACCCGCAGACCGAAACCGCCCGCTTTTATGTGGAGAGCTGGGAAACCATGCAGGCTGAAAATATCGGCTACCTGTTTTGGGGCGGCGTGGGGACGGGAAAAAGCTACCTTGCCGCCTGTATCGCCAACGCCCTTATGGAAAAAGAGGTTGCCGTCTGCATGACAAACTTTGCAACGATACTGGGTGACCTTGCCGCCAGCTTTGAGGGCAGGAACGAATATATTTCCCGCCTTTGCAGCTACCCTCTGCTGATACTTGATGATTTCGGTATGGAGCGAGGAACAGAATACGGGCTGGAACAGGTTTACAGCGTGATTGACAGCCGTTACCGAAGCGGCAAGCCGCTGATCGCCACGACCAACCTCACGCTGGAGGAATTGCAGCACCCGCAGGACACGCCCCACGCCCGTATCTATGACAGGCTGACTTCCATGTGCGCCCCCGTCCGCTTCACGGGCAGCAACTTCCGAAAGGAAACCGCACAGGAAAAGCTGGAACGCTTAAAGCAACTGATGAAGCAGCGAAAGGAGAGCCTATGACAGAAACGAAACAGACAAGCACCACCAAAACAGACCGCCGCCCGGACTGTGTGACGGAAATCCGCATGGGCAACTCCGTCCTTACCGTTTCCGGCTTCTTCAAGCAGGGCGCAACCGACACCGCAGCCGACAAGATGATGAAAGTGCTGGAAGCGGAAGCTGCTACACAAAAAACGGCGATTTGACCGACCATAAAGAAGCAGATTTGACGCTTTTGCCGCTATACAGACAGCCGCCCCATGTGGTACAATCAAGGTACGGAATAGTGGGGCTGGCTGTCGGAAACGGAGGATTTTATGTTAAGACAGACCAACCAACAACCAATTACCGCCCTTTACCCAAGACTATCCCATGAGGACGAGCTGCAAGGCGAAAGCAATTCCATTTCCAATCAGAAGCGTATCCTTGAAACCTATGCAAAGCAGAACGGCTTTTCCAATCTGCGCTGGTACACGGACGACGGTTATTCTGGTGCGAACTTTCAAAGACCCGGTTTTCAAGCCATGCTTGCGGACATTGAAGCCGGAAAAGTCGGGACAGTTATCGTAAAGGATATGTCGAGGTTAGGGCGAAACTACCTGCAAGTGGGAATGTACACGGAAATGATTTTCCCACAGAAAGGTGTCCGCTTCATCGCTATCAATGACGGAGTGGACAGCGCACAGGGCGACAATGACTTTGCCCCGCTGCGGAATATCTTTAACGAATGGCTGGTGAGAGATACGAGCAAGAAAATCAAAGCAGTAAAACGCTCAAAAGGCATGAATGGCAAGCCCATCACAAGCAAGCCTGTGTATGGCTACCTCATGGACGAGGATGAAAATTTCATTATTGACGAGGAAGCTGCACCCGTAGTCAAGCAGATATACAACCTCTGTCTTGCCGGGAATGGTCCGACCAAGATAGCCCGTATGCTCACAGAGCAGCAAATCCCCACGCCGGGAACGCTTGAATACCGCAGGACGGGCAGCACCCGCCGCTACCACCCCGGCTATGAGTGCAAGTGGGCGACCAATACCGTAGTGCATATCCTTGAAAACCGGGAATACACAGGCTGTCTGGTAAATTTCAAGACAGAAAAACTTTCTTACAAAGTCAAGCACAGTGTAGAAAATCCCCCGGAAAAGCAAGTGATTTTCGAGAACCACCACGAGCCTATCATAGACACCCAAACATGGGAACGGGTGCAGGAGCTTCGCAAACAGCGCAAACGCCCAAACCGCTATGATGAAGTGGGTTTGTTCTCCGGCATACTGTTCTGTGCGGACTGCGGCAGCGTGATGTATCAGCAGCGATACCAGACGGACAAGCGCAAGCAGGACTGTTATATCTGCGGCAACTACAAGAAACGCACCCATGACTGTACGGCGCACTTTATCCGCACCGACCTCTTGACCGCTGGTGTACTCTCCAATCTGCGGAAAGTGACCAGCTATGCGGCAAAGCATGAAGCCCGGTTTATGAAACTCTTGATTGAGCAGAACGAGGACGGGGGCAAACGCAGGAACGCCGCCAAGAAAAAGGAACTGGAAGCCTCCGAGAAACGCATAGCCGAGTTATCCGCTATCTTCAAGCGGCTGTATGAGGACAGCGTGACCGGGCGCATATCAGACGAGCGTTTCACAGAGCTGTCGGCAGACTATGAAGCAGAGCAACGGGAGCTGAAAGAAAGAGCCGCTGCTATTCAAGCGGAGCTTTCCAAAGCACAGGAAGCCACCGTGAACGCAGAAAAGTTTATGAATGTTGTCCGGCGGCATACCAGCTTTGAAGAACTTACCCCTACTCTGCTGCGGGAGTTTGTAGAGAAAATCGTTGTGCATGAGTGCAGCTATGACGAGAACAAGACCCGCAGACAGGACATTGAGATTTATTATTCTTTTGTTGGCAAGGTGGACTTGCCCGAATAACCGCCCGACCTATCCGACACAATGCGCAAGTGCCGGATAGGAACGGCAAAATTTTTTACACTTCTATTACTTCTTTATCGCACATCAGTAAAATCTCAAGGTATTAAGCAGCTTATGGCTGGTGGAGGAATTGTACTAATCGGTATTAAGTTAATTCCACTACTTGCAAATGTTTTAAATTAGGAGAAAGTCTATGTTTGGTATCTTTGACAAGCTAACTGAATTTTTTAAGGATATGCTACTTGGAGGTATCAAAGCAAATCTTGAGTCCATGTTCTTAGATATAAATGACAAGGTAGGAGTTATTGCAACTGATGTTGGGAAAACGCCAATGGGTTGGAATGGAGAAGTATATAACTTCATAAAAAATATTAATGATAATGTGATTGTTCCAATAGCAGGTCTTATCATAACAGCAGTTTTATGTATTGAACTCATAAATATGGTTATGCAAAAGAATAATATGCACGATACAGATACTTTTGAGTTTTTCAAATACATTATAAAGATGTTTATAGCAGTCTACCTTGCAAGCCATGCCTTTGAATTTTCAATGGCAGTCTTTGATGTGGCACAAAATCTTGTAAACAAAGCGGCAGGGGTAATCACTACTTCTGCCACTGTTTCAGGAAATCAGATAGTTGCAATGGTTGATGCATTAAAAGAAAAAGAAATAGGTGAGCTTTTAATGATACTAGTTGAAACAAGCCTAGTGAGGATTGCAATTCAATGTATATCTTTAACTATTACATTAATAGTATATGGGCGTATGTTTGAAATATATGTCTACTCATCAGTATCATCCATACCATTTGCTACTATGGGAAATAAAGAATGGGGTCAGATTGGAACAAATTATATCAAGGGACTTTTTGCCTTGGGACTACAAGGTTTGTTTTTGATGATATGTTTAGGTATCTACACCGTTTTAATAAGAACGGTACAGATTACAGATATTCACGCAAGCTTGTTTAGTATATTAGGATATGCTCTACTACTTGGACTTATGATGTTTAAAAGTGGAACAGTTGCAAAAAGTATTATGAATACGCACTAGGAGGAATAAATGTTAAAAAAGAAAAATTGTGCTTTATTGGGACTTGGATTTTTATTGGGAGGAACTTATGAAATCTTAAAAGAGAAAAAAAGAAATGAAGAGATTAGAAACTTAAAGAGGAGAATAAATAGACTCGGAAGATGTCATAATGAATTTGTTATGTATCAAGGAGAATACAATGACAGAAATGAAGAAAAACAAGAAGAATTAGAAGAAAGAATTAGCTACCTAGAAGAAGAAACAACATCTAATTATGACCATATACTTGAACTTTCCAAAGAAGAAGTAGAGGGAGATTAAAATGGCGTACGTACCAATACCAAAAGATTTGGACAAGATTAAAACAAAGGTTGCCTTTAACTTAACTAAAAGACAACTTATAGGTTTTTCTGTGGCAGGACTAATTGGCATACCAACCTATTTATTTATGAAGAAATATCTACCTAATGATGTTTCTATTATTGTAATGCTAATAGTAACCCTGCCAATCTTTTTTATAACCTTATATGAAAAAGATACCTTAACTTTTGAAAAATATTTTAAATTTTTCTATCTTCATAAGTTTTATCAACCAGCTAAGAGAATAAGAAAGGAGGCATACCTTGAAGCAAAGAAAAAAGCAAATCAGCGACTTAAAACTAAGGGAAAAACAATTAAAAAAAGACAGAAAGGAAGTAAGAAGGTTAAAAACAAAGAAAGATCCAACAAATAGTCTTCTAAGTGTACTTTTAAAGAAAGAGAAAAAGAGATTTACTGTTGAGGACACTATTCCATATATAAGAATGTTACCAGAGGGCATTTGCCAGTTAGATGAAAAAAATTATTCAAAGACAATTTCATTTCAAGATATAAATTACCAGTTGGCATTGGAAGAAGATAGAGATTTAATCTTTAACCAATTTGCCAACTTTTTAAATTCTTTTGATCCAAGTGTACACATCGAACTTTCGTATGTAAATCAATTAGGAAGAAATAAAGACCTACAAGATGCAATTAAAATTGCAGACAAGGGAGACTTCTATGACGATGTAAGAAAAGAGTTTAGGGAGATGTTAAAGCTTCAACTTGCAAAGGGCAATAACGGACTTAAAAAGATGAAGTATATAACCTTTACCACAGAAGCCGATAACCTAGAGCAAGCAAGAGCAAAGTTAAATAGACTTGAAGTGGATATTTTATCTAACTTTAAATCTATGGGGGTAAGAGCAGAAAGTCTTGATGGCGAAGAAAGATTAAGACTTGTTCACGATATGTTAAATCCAGACAAGAACTTTAATTTTTCATATAAAGATTTGAATAAGAAAGAGTCTACAAAATCACATATAACTCCCAATATCTTTAATTTTGCACCAGCAAATAATTTTAAATTTGGGAAATATATTGGGGCAGTAAGCCATTTTCAAATACTAGCAAGTGAGCTATCAGACAGAATGCTATCTGAGTTTTTAGATATTGATGACAATATTTATGTAGCATTTCATATAGATGTAGTTGAACAAGCAGAAGCTATTAAACTTATTAAGAGAAAAAACACAGACCTGGATAGAATGAAAATTGAAGAACAAAAGAAAGCAGTTCGTGCTGGATATGATATGGATATTATTCCTTCAGATATAAATACTTTTGGGGCTGATGTTAAGTCCATGTTATCTGACTTACAAAATAGAGATGAAAGGCTCTTTGTAGTATCCATAGTAATGATGAATTTTGCTAGGACTAATCAAAAATTAGAAAACACTATTGCTCAAATCTCATCAATTGCTAACAGACATAATTGTCAGCTAAAAAGATTATCTCACCAACAAGAGCAAGGACTTGTTTCTGCCTTACCTCTAGGAGTTAATCAAGTCGAAATAAAAAGATTTTTAACTTCATCATCAACGGCAGTATTTATGCCTTTTACAACAGAAGAGCTATTTATTGATTCGGCAAATTCTTTGTACTATGGATTAAATGCCCTTAGCCAAAACTTGATTATGGCAGATAGGAAGAAACTAAAGAACCCTAACGGTCTAATATTAGGTACACCAGGTTCTGGTAAATCTTTCTCAGCAAAGAGAGAGATGGCAAATGCAATTCTTGTAACAGATGATGATGTAATTATTTGTGATCCTGAGGGCGAGTATTCAAACCTTGTAAAACAATTTAATGGAGAAGTTATTAAAGTTTCAGCAAAGTCAAAGGATTATCTAAATCCATTAGATATTAATATGAACTATGGAGATGGGGACGCACCTTTAAAGGATAAGGCAAACTTCATAATGTCTATGCTTGAACTTGTAGTAGGAGGATCTGGTCTTACTGCTGCAGAAAAATCTGTTATAGATAGGTGCTTACCAAAGATATATCAAAAATATTTTGAAGACCCCAAACCAGAAAATATGCCTATACTAGGAGATTTATACGATATGCTCCTATCTCAAGAAGAGGGAGTTGGTAGGAAACTCGCAACAGAAATGGAAATTTATGTTAAGGGAAGTCTTAATGTATTTAATAATAGGTCAAATGTTGACTTAAATAGACAACTGCTCTGTTTTGATATAAAAGAGCTAGGGACACAACTTAAAAAAATAGGTATGCTTGTAATTCAAGACCAGGTTTGGAACAAGGTTTCCCTTAATAGAGGAAGCAAGTCTACAAGATACTATATAGATGAGTTTCACCTTTTATTAAAAGACCCACAAACTGCCTCATATTCAGTAGAAATCTGGAAAAGATTTAGAAAATGGGGAGGTATTCCAACAGGTATAACTCAAAACGTAAAAGACCTTTTAACAAGTCAGGAAATTGAAAATATCTTTGATAATACAGACTTTGTTCTAATGTTAAATCAAGCATCTGGAGATAGAGATATTCTTGCTAAGAAATTAAAAATATCGCCTTATCAGTTAAACTATATTACTAATTCAAACGCAGGTGAGGGACTATTATTCTTCGGGAATACTATTGTTCCCTTTATAGATAAATTCCCTAAAGATACCATGCTATATAAGCTAATGACAACAAAACCAGAAGAAGCTAAGTAGGTGTGATATGGATAAAAAACTAAAAAAAGATTTTCAAAAGAAAATTATAAGAAATAGGGACGCTCCTGAAACGAATCTTGAAAGTAAACTTGTTCATTCAGATGATTATACCAATAAGATTATTAAGACTAGGAATAGGTTCGGAGATAAAATTTCAGAAAAAGAATCTAAACTTATTCATGAGAATGTATTAGCTAAAGATCAAAAACAAGATAAACTAAAAGATTTTCAGAAGTCTAAAAACAAGGAAAGAATTAGAAAAGAAGTTTTAGATAATAAGGATAAGGTTGAAGAAACAAAACAAGCTAATCTTGAAATAAGGGCAGATGAAAGCTTTAAACTTGATGAAGACTTAGATGTAGACTTCAAAAAGGTAAATTTTGATAGTGAAAATAGTAGAAATATTAATTCTAATAAACTAACAACAGATGATATCTCAGCTAAGGCTCAACCAATAAGCAATAAGACGGCATCAAGTAAAATACAAGTTCTTAAAAATTATGAGGATAAACTTATTCATAGTAAGGATAAATTTCAAGACAAAATCAACGAGAAAGAGTCTAAGCGAATCCATACAAGTGAAGATAAACCTATTGAAGCGAAGAAAAGTAAGAGAATATATAGAAAAGATAAGCTTGTTAAAGATGAAGTAAGTAAGAACGAGAGTAATACTAATATCGATAAAAAGCAAAAGCAGAAGCTTTATCAAGAAAAGAAGTTTAGAGATAAGGAAAAATTTTCTAAAGAAATAGATAAAGAAAATAAGCTAAGCCAAGTTGATACAGAAAAAACTTTTGATAATCCTGAGTTTAAGGACAATAATCAAGAATTTATAAAAGATGAAAAGGAAACAAGCCTTAAACCTTCAGAACAAAAGAAAGTTAATAAAAAGAAGACTTACTACAAAAGAAAAAATTATGAAAGTGATAAATTCACTCGAAAGAAAATTGATGACTTAAAAAATGAATCTAAGAAAGTTACAACTAAAGATTCTAAGAAATCACAAGATGTTAAAGATTTTATCTCAGATAAAAAGATTGGAGAGCTTGAAAAGTCTAAAAGCAAGCTAAAGGATAATATTTTAAAGAATAAAACTAAAGGAAGTCTATCTTCTGGGGTTTTATTATCTGGAGCTAAGTCATCAGAGTTAGTGAGAGATTATTTAAGTTCAGGATCTGACAATACTGGTGTAGAATCTGGAGAAAAGGCCGCTAATGTAAGCTCTAAACTCCAGCATGGAATAAGGAAGTATAAGCTAGACAAAAAGAAAAAGTCCTTAAAAAAGCTATCTAAACTTGATAAGAAAATAAGAAAGAGAAAAAGCAAGTTGGAGTTTAAAAGTGGTTTGGAAGATTTAAAAAAGTCAGACGCCTATATAAAGAAAAATAGATTTAAGAAGTTTTACCAGAGAAAACAAATGAAAAGCATGATAGCTAAAAAGCACGAAACAAGACTGGTAGATAGAGTTAAAAAAGCTATTTTAAGTTTAGGTAAGGCTTCTAAAGAGCTAATCGTAAGAAAAAGTAAGATGGTTCTATTTCTAGTAATAGGACTAGGTCTTATGCTATCAATCATGATTGGTGGTGGAAGTGTTGGTATGAGTGGACTAAGCAACTCAGTAAACTCAGTAATGACAACAACATACCTATCACAAGATACAGTTCTAAGTGAAGTTAATCAAGAATTTTCATCAATGGAATATGACCTACAATCACAAATAGAAAGTGTAAAAACAAGTCATCCTGGATATGACGAATATATCATAAATAAAGAAGGAGAAATTGGTCATAATACCCATGAACTTTTATCCTATATAACTTCAAGATGTGGAGAAGTAAAATCAGCATCTGAAGTAAAAGGAATTTTAAAAGAACTTTTCGACAAGATGTATAAGCTTGACTTTAAAGAAGAAATTGAAATTAGAACAAGAACAGTAGCAAGAACAAGATATGATAGTCGTGGTAATCCTTATACTAGCTATGAAAAAGAAGAGTACGAATATAAAAAGTTAATTGTAACTTTAAAGAAAAAAGAAATGGATGAAGTTGTTAGGGAAATATTTAAAGATTATCCAGACAATGTAGTTCATTATGAAGCTCTTCTAGAAGCCAAGGGGAATATGGGAGATGTTTTTGGATCAGGTAATGGGGACTTAGGAGAAATAGTAGATAATCCAAACTTTGGAAATCCTGGTCTTGCTTTTGATTCAGCTACTGCCAAAGCCTTATTTAATGAAGCAGAAAAACATATAGGTAAAAGATATGTGTTTGGAGCAAGTGGACCATCTAACTTTGACTGTTCAGGTTTTGTATGTTGGTCATTTACAAAGTCTGGTGTAAAGAGAATGCCAAGAACAACTGCATGGAGAATATACAAAGACTATTGTAATCCAGTAAGTCCAAGTGAAGCTCAACCTGGAGATATTATATTTTTCCACTCAACATATAACAGTGGAACACCAATATCTCACGTAGGAATATACGCAGGTAACGGAATGATGATTCACGCAGGAGATCCAATTCAATACACATCAATAAATTCAAAATATTGGAAATCACACTTTTATGGTTTTGGAAGACCAAGATAGAAGGGAGATATTATGTGAACAGAAAACTTGTAAGTATTAGAAATAAAAAGAAAAAAATAGAAGAGAAATTGAAAGATTTAAATGCAAAATACAAGGAAATTTGCGATGAAGAAATACAAGTTGAAAATGAAGAAATAATTGTAACTCTTAGGAGGAACAATATTAGCTTGGAAGAATTAATGGAGAAAAATAATGATAGAAAAAGAGAAGAAAAATTAAAAGAAAAGGAGAACATTCATAATGAAGAAATTTAATACGAACAGACTAAGAGCCTTTTTTATGGCTCTTTTATTAGTTTTAACATCAACTGTGCATACAAGTGCATTTGCAAAGTCTGATGTTACTTGGACGGAAGATGATTTTATGTATTCCTCTGAGGGAAATATAATCGCTTTTAGTGATAAAGGTTTAGAAAAGAAAGAGAAGACAAATATTCTAGTATTTCCTGAAGGAACGAAATCTATAAATGGAAATTATTCTTTAAGTCATTCAAACGATGAACTTAGATATAAAAGAGAATTTGGACTGGTAATCACGTCCTCTAATAAATAAAGCCTGTAACCATGCGTGGTTACAGGCTTTCTCATTTACAGAATATGCTCGACGGTGTTGACTTTTTTAGTCGTTACACAACTGTTGCTCAACCGGTATCAGATTTTTTTGTGTCGGGAGCAGCTCAACGGCATCGACTAATTGTTTAATTGTCTTATGCGTATAGGTGCCTTCCGTTAGGTCTTTGATACTATGGCCCATGATAAGTTTTATGATGTGCGGTTTAATATCGGCATTGGCAGCCATCGTCGCAAAAGTGTGCCGGCCATCGTGTGGCAGGTGCCCACCTTTTACCCATTGACGTCTGAGTTTGGCGTAGTCACCAATAACACCGGCCAATGTTTCATCCCGGTTAAACCGAGCTTTATTTACAAGCTCAAATACAAAGGGAAGTATGCATTTGGCAATTGGGATGACACGGTTTTTACCGGCCTTCGTTTTATTACCTCCAACAACATAACCGTCTTTTAAATACGTATTTTCAACGCGTAAATTGATTAATTCTCGTGGACGCATTCCGGTGTAGATGTAAATCAGTTTGAGCTTATTGATGCCTTCATCCTGATTCTGCCATAACGCTAGTATCTCTTCTGGTGTGTAAGCGGAGTGAATAGTACTTTCTTCAGCCGGTGGGCGTACTACAAATTTAGAGTAATCCTTAACATCTATATCGTGTTTAATGGCTGTAACGAACGTAGCTGACATGGCCAATACGATTTTATTAATCGTGGATCGTGACGACTCCTTATTGTCATCTACAATTCGTTGCAGATGGATTAGTTTCACATCGCCTATAGGCATATCCATTAATTCGTCCAGCCGTCGTTCCGCTAAGTCGTAATTGGCTAACGTTGATGCGGTAATACCTTGACGTTCCTTGTCGGCTTTCATCCATTTAAAGCACGTGCCAAAGGTAACGTCTTGTTTTTCAAAAACTTTTGGATCACCTTTATAATTCTTTAGAAATTCGAGGGCCTCTCGTGCAGTACGAAAGGTACCAACGGTTTTCCGAATCATACGGCCTTCTTCATCTTCGCCGATGGTGATAACGGCCCGGTAGGGCTTACGTAACGGTTTGTGGGTCATCTTATATACGGAACCCGAACCATTTGCTCTTCTCATAAAAAATCACGCTCCTGTCTTAAAAATAGGTATGGTTAATAGACCTGGAGCGTGTACCGTGATATAATTAAATTACTGAGTATGCGGCACTTCTCCAAGTGTTGTATATGAATCCCTCATCCGTTGCCGCGGGTGGGGGATTTTTTTGCTTTAATTGATTAGAAAGGGATATTATCCTCATCCCAAGGGGTTCCCTCTGCTGTAGTGGCACTGTTTTGTGCGTCGCGTTCATCTTTCCATGATGTTAGAGCTTTTTCTTTGAAATAAAGGCTTTCTGTCCCACATTTAGGACAATAGCGAAAATGTGGTTCTAATTTTTCGCCACAATCTTCACAGACATTTTGAGTAGGTAGCGAACAAATCGGGCAGTAGTTCCAATCGGAATCTATGTTTTCTAGTTCGCAACGCGGGCATGTTTCTGTTCGTCCGTTATCTATATTTTGGGGATATGTTTTGTAGTCCATAATAGGCAACTCTCCTGTTACATCTCCGTAAAAAAAGTTGATAAGATAGTTATTTTTGTGATACCACATAAGGCTTTTATTGCCACAAACCGGGCAATATTCTATAGACCTCGTATTTGCTACAAATAAATGACATCAGCAATATGTTTTGTATTGCCGCGATAGGAATAGTAAATAATTAATGCCTTCATTACAATCGCCTCTAATCTTTTTAATACAAGCTTTAATTTCAGTGCCAGTATAATCCTTGGAGTCGACTTTAAGTCAAGTATGTAAAAATTTAATTTACATTTTGAAAAAGAGGATTTGTTACTTCTCATATTGAATTATATTAATTAAAGGACTAATTAGGAGAAAGGAGGAGACCGATGGTAACCTATTTACTGATTGGTGGTATTATGCTGCTTGGAATTGAATCCGTTGTGCCGGGCACTTGCGTATTTGGTGTGAGCGGAATGATTCTGTTATTGGCGGTACTCTATTTATATTTAGGCGCCGGAGCTACTGCAGCTGTAGTGGTAGCTATTTTATCCGTTATTTCACTGGCTGTCGGCATATGGTTGATAAAAAAAGTGCCGCACAGTTGGATTGGCAAACGTTTGACTTTAACTTTGGAATCTACTAAAGATCGCGGCTATAGCGGCAATGATGAACGGGTAGATTTATTGGGTCAAGAAGGAGTAACGCAATCGGTGTTAAGGCCGGCCGGAAGGGCTCTTTTCGGTGAAAATATTATTGATGTTATAACGGACGGCGAGTTTTACGAACCGGGGACGAAAGTCGTGGTAGTAGCGGTTACCGGTGGCCGTGTGGTAGTCAGAAAAGTTGAGTCTGAAGAAGCAAAGTAGTTTGCCATATTCTTAGAGTCCTGTATTAAGGACTTGTACTGAATTTTTTATATAAACAAATGAGGAGGCTCTATGGAAGCGATAGTTAATTTCAGCTTTATGTTTATCATTGTGGCAGTCGTCGCAATTGTGGCCCTGTTTTTCCATTTTGTTCCGTTGGGATTATGGATTTCCGCATTAGCGGCCGGGGTTAATGTAGGCATTTTTACTTTGATCGGGATGCGTTTGCGTCGTGTATCACCGTCGAAGATTGTTTTGCCGCTGGTAAAAGCTAATAAAGCGGGCCTTTCTGTTAATGTAAATCAGTTGGAAGCTCACTATTTGGCAGGCGGTGATGTAGACCGCGTCGTAGATGCTTTAATTGCTGCTGAACGTGCGTCGATTCCGCTTACGTTTGAACGTGCTGCTGCCATTGATTTGGCCGGTCGTGATGTATTGGAAGCAGTACAGATGAGTGTTAATCCTAAAGTTATTGAAACACCGACTATTTCCGCTGTGGCTAAAAACGGGATTGAGCTTAAAGTTCGTGCCCGTGTAACAGTGCGTGCCAATATTGACCGTTTAGTTGGCGGAGCCGGCGAAGCAACGATTATTGCTCGTGTCGGTGAAGGTATTGTAACGACGGTAGGTTCTTCGGAAGAACATACGGATGTACTTGAAAATCCGGATCACATTTCCCGTACTGTATTGAATAAAGGTCTTGATGCGGGCTCCGCTTTTGAAATCTTATCCATCGATATTGCCGACGTTGATGTAGGACGTAATATCGGGGCTCAACTTATGACCGATCAAGCGGAAGCGGATAAGAATATTGCCCAGGCAAAAGCGGAAGAACGTCGTGCCATGGCTGTGGCCAAAGAGCAGGAAATGAGAGCGTATACGCAGGAAATGCAGGCAAAAGTTGTGGAAGCACAGGCGGAAGTACCGCAGGCTTTATCTCAAGCATTGCGTGACGGTCACATGGGCGTTATGGATTATTACAATATGAACAATATTATGGCTGATACTAAGATGCGTGAAACTATTGCTGAAGGGGAAACGACGGAGTTAACGACTCAGCCGAACCCACGTAATAAATAGCGAGGTTTAAGCTATGGATTTGGGGTTAATAGTAGTATTGCTTCTATTGGGGTCTGTAATTTTTGATAATCGCAAAAAACGGCGTAATTCTCAGAATAAGAATCCTAACGAAGACAATGCTGATATAGAAAATCGGACCGGTTTTGACTGGTCCGAACCGGGTGAGCAAAACAGGCCGGGACCACGGTCTCAGCAGCCGACGAATCCTATGCCGTCTAATGAGTCGCGAAATCAACCTTCGAATGGTGACTATACTGGCACACAAGGCACGGGTGGCACGGAAAATACCCGTGCTCGTGGGCAAGGTAAGTCGCCTATGTCTTGGGAAGAGATGGAACGCTATTACGGCATTAAGATGGAACGGAAGGAACCGACGGCACCGAGAACTCAGCCGACACGTAAAGAAGCTCAGGTGTATAGAGAATCCACCATGTCCGGTGAGACAAATCGACGCGTTGGTGTTCCTATGCCACAAGAAGCCTCTTTACCGCAAGAAGCTTCGTTACCGCAGGAGGCACCTCGTCCTAGAGATGTATCTTCACCGCAACAGCGGCAACCTGAACCGGTTATTGTGGCGTCAGAGCAACGAGCGGAAGCAAAACGTAAAGAGTCGATTCGTCCGGCACAAACCGAAACAGCACGTCAAGTGCCGAAGACGGTCACTATTTCACCGAATCGTACGACTATTCCGTCTGCCCAACCGGTTAAAACAATGCCTGCATCGGCTGCTTGGCAACCAAATGCAGCTGTTACAGGGCGGCATATATTTCATGGCGGCAATCATCGTTTACCGCCGGGCGGTTTAAGAGCGGGCATTATGTGGTCTATGATTTTGCAACCGCCTAGAGTTAAGCAGGGTGTGTATCGTCGCTAATATGAATTAAGTAGGTTTACGAGGTAAAATGTGATAAATGTGACAATTATCACATTTTCAATATTGTATTAGATTTATACTATTTGTTAGCGCGATTTGTATTAGCCTTGGTTAATACTATTAAATTAAATAGAGTCATAATTCGTCCCTCGGATTGCTTTCTATATTGACGCGATTCGAGTGGCGTGTTACGATTTAGACAGTTGTATTTGAAGTTGATATAGGTATGTCATTATAAAGAAATGAGAGGGCTATAAGATGACATTTTTAACAGAAGAGGTGAAAGCACGCCTCATCAAAGATTTACCGAAGTTTGCTAAAGTAAGCGAACAGTTTTTTAACAAAGAAATCTCAGTTAATGACTACAAAGGCTTGTCCGGCCCGTTCGGCACTTATGCAGAACGCGGTGCGAATACAGGCATGTTCCGTTTGCGTTTACCGGGGGGACGTATTACGCAAAAGCAATTGGCCTTTTTAGCTGATTTATTCACTCGCAATGATTTACCTCATTTACATTTTACGACCGGCCAATCTATTCAGATTCACAGCCTTCAGGGACCACAAATCATTGAAATGTTTAAAGAATGTCACGCTCAGGGAATTTATTCTCGCGGTGGCGGCGGTGACCATCCGCGTAATATTGCAGCCAGTCCGTTGTGCGGTGTAACACCGGGTGAACCGTTCGACATCACCCCATATGTGCAGGTGGCCAGCGAATACATTTTGACTTTAATTCCTGACTTCAAAATGCCGCGTAAACTTAAAGTTGCTTTTACTAACGGTCTTGAAAACGCTACCCACGTAACTTTCAAGGATTTAGGTTTCTGGGCACAGGCTGACGGTACCTTCACTGTATATGCAGCAGGCGGCCTCGGCGGCAATCCGCGTAAAGGTATTTTATTGGCAGAAAAAGTAGAGCCGTCCGAAATTTTATATTATATTAAAGCTATGGTTCGCACATTTATTGAAAATGCGGACTATAAAACACGTAGCAAAAACCGCACCCGTTATATGGTTGCTGAAATGGGTGAAGATAAATTCCGTGAAACATACAATAAATTCTTATTGTTTACTAAACGCGTAGAAGACTTGGACTTCACTGTACCTGATACTACAATTACTAAAACCGGCAACGGCAAATTATCCCAAGAAGAATTGGCAAAAGCTAACGGTTTAATCGGTGAACAGGTTCAAGACGGTTTATATTACGTATACTATCATCCGGTAGGAGGTCATGCTCAGCCGGTAGTGGCTCGTGACGTATTCCAATACGTAGGTTCCTTGGAAGGCACCGAAGCTCGTATGACCGGTGAAGAAGGTACGTATTTCATTAACTTGACGGCAGATGAAGCTCGTAAAGTATATGATCTTATTAAAGATGACAGCTCTACCTCCAATTTCTCCGCCAGCGTATGCTGTGTTGGTGCGTCTAAATGCCAGGTAGGTTTCCAGAATTCTCAGGTAGCTTACAAAGACATTTTGGCTCACTTAAAAGCGGAAGGTATTGATGACAGCTTGTTACCAAAAATCCACATTTCCGGTTGCCCTTCTTCTTGCGGTACCCATCAGATTGGTACTTTAGGCTTACACGGTTTTGTTAAACAAGTTGACGGCAAACCGCAACCTGCTTTCAATTTATTTAAAGGCGGCAGTGATGAATTGGGCGTTGTAACTTTCGGCGAACCTTTAGGTGCCATTACAACTGCTGATTTACCGGCCTTCTTTGCCGAATTGGCACAGATTTTAAATGCAGCCGGTGTTGCCTATGATATTTGGATTCAGGACCATGAAGCTGATTTCGAAGCATTGGCTAAAAAATATATCTAAAAGAAACATCAACTATACATAACGAAAGCCCCCTCGTGGTGAGGGGGCTTTTTTATATGCTTATAATTTTTTGCTTTTATGACAAGAAACCTTGGTTTCTGTGATGCGGAGCTAATTACGCTAATTTATTATTAAGCTTTTAATTCTTCCAGGAATTCAGTAATGCGTTTTAACGCTTCCTTGATGTTGGCTAAGGAGTTGGCATAAGCTACACGGACAAACCCTTCTCCGCAATCGCCAAAGGCATTGCCCGGTACGACCGCCACATGTTTAGCATAAAGCAATTTTTCGCAGAAGGTTTCTGAATCAAGACCGGTGGAACGGATATCAGGGAACACATAGAAGGCCCCTTCCGGTTCAAAACAAGTCAGTCCCAATTGATTGAATGTGTTAACTAAAAGTCGACGGCGAATATCATACTGATCGCGCATATATTCAATGTCTTTGTCACCGTTTTGCAAGGCTTCGATGGCGGCATATTGAGCAACCGACGGGGCACTCATAATGCCGTATTGATGGAGCTTCGTCATTTGCGTAATGATTTCTTTTGGACCAAGAGCCATACCTAAACGCCAACCCGTCATAGCAAAGGCTTTGGAAAAACCGTTGATAACGATAGACCGCTCTTTCATGCCCGGAATGGAAGCAATCGTTACATGCGGTTCGGAGCCGTAGGTTAACTCGCTGTATAATTCATCGGAAATAACGAGTAAATCATGTTCTTCGATAACTTTGGCGATTTCCTCTAAATGTTCGCGGCGCATAACGGCACCGGTCGGATTATTAGGGAATGGCAACACTAAGAGTTTAGTGCGCGGTGTAATATGGGCACGAATATCTTCGGCAGTAAGGCGGAAGTTGTTTTCCGCTTTTGTTTCTACCGGTACGGATACACCTTTGGATACTTCTGTAAGTGGCGTATAACAAACAAAGCTGGGTACCGGAATCAGGACTTCGTCGCCTTCGTTAATGAGGGCACGAAGCGCTAAATCGATGGCTTCGGAACCCCCGACAGTAACCAGAATCTCAGTAGCCGGATCATAGCTTACCTCGTATTTACGATTAAACCAACGGCTGATTTCTTCTCGCAAGTCTGAAAAACCGCGATTCGGTGAGTACCAGGTTTTTCCTTTTTCCAAGGTATCAATGCCGGTTTCACGAATATGCCACGGCGTAGTGAAGTCCGGTTCGCCGATACTGAGAGAAATGACATCGTCAATTTCGCTGGCAATGTCGAAGAAACGGCGGATTCCGGACGGTTTTACATTGGTCAGCTCACGATTTAAAAATTTATCATAATTAATCATAGAACACATTACTCCTTGTTTCTTTTTGTGCTTCGTCATGGTAGATAACGTTGCGGTCTTTGTAGCGGCTTAAGATAAAATGAGTGCCTGTTCCTTGTACGCCTTCCAAGGTGGAGAGGCGACGGGCTACAAAGAGGGCGATATCGCGCATGCTTTGCCCTTGAATGATAACGGTCAAGTCATAACCGCCGGACATGAGGTAGACACCTTCCACTTCTTCAAATTGCATGATGCGGTGTGCCAATTTATCAAAGCCCTGATCGGGTTCAGGGGTAACTTTGAGCTGAATGAGGGCTGTTGCTTTATTGGCATCGATGGCTTCCCAGTCGATTACGGCTTGATAGCCTTTGATAATTCCTTCCGCTTCGAGGGCGGCGATACGTTCAGATACCTCAGCTTCGGCTACACCTAACATGGCCGCCAATTGGTCATGTGTTAATTTCGCGTCTGTCGCCAAAAGGTCGAGCAGCTTTTTGTCAGTAGCAGTTACAGTAAAATTACTCATAATTAATATCTCCTTTCAAAGGTCGGAAACGAAGCATCCGAGGTATCAGACAAACAAGGTAAGTCTCAGTCTGTTACAGTTTAGTCTGACAAGATAACGATTTTTGTCTGACAATATAGTATACAATTTATTGTACCACTCTTTAAAGTTGAATTAAATAGAAAATTCAGTATTGATGCAGAAGATGCATGATAAAGATGAGTTTAGTGTCGGTATATAATGTGGTAAAGAATACTTTAAGCTGCCGATAACTATAGGATAAATAAAAAGCCGTGCGCCTATTACCTTGAAGGGTAAAGCGCACGGCCGGTCAATCTCTATCAATGTTTCTATCAAACAATATCAAAGTGTATGTTTATTATTTGGTTACTACTTTAAGTTCTACAGGAATCTTGCTATCCACAGTTTCACCCTTAATAACTTTGGAAGCAGTATCTACAGCAATTTTACCCATCAATTCAGGTTGTTGTGCAATAGTAGCCGCTAAAGTACCGTCTTGAACAGCTTTTTCAGCGTCTGCCGTACCGTCAAAACCTACGATGAAAAGTTGTTTGCCGGCAGATTTAGCAGCCTGGATAGCACCGAGGGCCATTTCGTCGTTGTGAGCAAAAATAGCTTTTACATCAGGGTTAGCTTGAAGAATGTTAGTGGAAACGTTTAAGCCTTTAGTGCGGTCGAAATCAGCACTCTGTTTAGCTACAACGTCTAAGGATTTGTCGGCAATATTGTGGAAGCCTTGACCGCGTTCGCGAGTAGCGGAAGCACCCGGAATACCTTCGATTTCAGCAACTTTTGTGCCGGCACCGAGTTTGTCAACAATTAATTGAGCCGCCATTTCGCCGCCTTTAACGTTATCGGAAGCGATATGAGCTACGACTTTACCTTTATCGGTAGAGCGGTCAACTGTGATTACAGGAATGTTTTTAGCATTCGCTGCTTCAACGGATGTAGCGATGGCTGCGGAGTCAACCGGATTTACGATCAATACGGACACGCCGCTTTCTAATAAGTCGGCAACGTCATTGGCCTGTTTTGCAGGGTCGTTTTGAGCGTCAACGATTTTAACTTTAAGGCCTAATTCTTTAGCCTGTTTTTCAACACCGTCTTTTAAAGATACGAAGAACGGATTGTTTAAAGTGGACACGGAAAAACCGATAGTGCCTTGTTTTTTATCGCTGCCACCGTCTTTAGAAGAGCCGCAACCGGCTACGAGACCGATAACTAAAATAACGGCAGCAATGATTGTTAATAATTTTTTCATTCTAACCTCCTACGCTTTTTTGCGGTCCCCGAGGACTGCAAGTAGAATTACAATACCTTTGACGATTTGTTGATAGAAACTGGAAACGTCGAGAATATTTAAACCATTGTTGAGGGTACCGATAATGAGGGCACCGATTAAGGTACCGACGATGTGACCGCGACCGCCGGCGAGGCTGGTACCGCCTAATACTACGGCTGCGATGGCGTCAAGTTCATAACCCATCCCTGCTGTAGGTTGAGCCGAGTTGAGGCGAGAGGTAATGATGGCACCGGCAATGGCACTGAGCATACCGGTTAAGGCGTAAGCGAAGATTTTTACACGGTTAATTTTAATACCCGCAATGTAACTTACTTTTTCACTGCCGCCGATAGCATAGGTCTGACGGCCGAGGGATGTTTTTTGTAAAACAAACCATAAAATAAGGAAGGATACGAACATGGTAATGGCCGGAACCGGCAGACCTGCAATGTCGCCTTGTCCGAAGCCGTGGAATAACGGATCCGAAGTCAAACCGCTGATAGGGTTACCATCTGTAAATACCAAGGTGGCACCGCGATAAATGGTCATGGTAGCCAAGGTGGCAATAAATGGCGCTACTTTACCGTAGGCGATGACAATCCCGTTGATACCGCCTAGGATGATGCCCACACCGGCGGAGGCGAGAATGGCCACTTCCGGATTCATGCCGCCAACGATGAAGTTTGCCATGATGGCACTGGATAAGGCGAGAATAGAGCCAACGGATAAGTCGATACCGCTCGTTAAAATAACGAAGGTCATACCGAAGGCGATAATCGCATTAATGGAAACCTGACGTAATAAGTTACGCAAGTTGGAGAATTCCAAGAAGCTGTCATTTAGAAATGCGATGATAATAAATAAGGCAATCAGGCCGATGAGAGGGCCTAATTTTTTGAGTTTTTCTGTAATATTTTGGTTCATTATTGTCCTCCTGTTGCTAGGTTCATGATAGTTTCCGGTGTTGCGTCACTATGGTTTAAAATACCGGCTACGGCACCTTCGTGAATTACCATGACCCGATCACTCATCCCGATAACTTCAGGGAGTTCCGAGGAGACCATAATAATGGAAACCCCTTGGCTTGTTAATTCATTCATTAAGTCGTAAATATCGCGTTTTGCACCTATGTCGATACCGCGAGTCGGCTCGTCCATGATGATAATGGACGGGGATAAACCTATCCATTTAGCGATAACTACTTTTTGCTGATTACCGCCGGATAATGAGGAGGCGGGTAAGTGAACCGATTGAGTTTTTACGCCTAAGCGCTTGGACAAAGTATCGGCAAAACTTACGAGTTTATTGCTATCCAACACATGGTTCGGACATACTTGACCGAGGTTAGGTAGGGTAATGTTTTTACCGATGGAAAAATCCAGAATGAGACCTTCACCCTTACGGTCTTCAGTAATAAAGGCAATGCCCGCTTTGATGGCATCTTCCGGGTTTTTGAAATGTAAATGTTCACCGTTTAAAGTGATTTCGCCGCCTTCATGCTTATCAATGCCGAAGATGGCACGCATAATTTCCGTACGACCGGCACCCATGAGGCCCGCAACACCTAAAATTTCACCTTTGCGCAGGTCAAAGGAAATGGTGCTGTTAAAATCTTTCGGTTTGAGCCCGTTAACGGTGAGAACAACTTCACCCGGTGTGGTTGTTCGGTCAGGATAGAATTCGTCGATGGAACGACCTACCATGTGACGCACCACTTCGTCGACCGTAGTTTCCTGAACCGGTTTAGTGCTGATGGTGTGACCGTCGCGCATAACCGTGATAACATCGCATTCACTGAATACTTCTTCCATGCGGTGAGAGATGTAGACAATGGCAACGCCTTGTTCTTTTAATTGGCGCATCATGCGGAACAAGGTTTCCGTTTCACGTTCGGTAAGAGCTGCCGACGGTTCGTCCATGATTACCACTTTGGCATCAAGCATTAAAACACGCAAAATTTCCGTCATCTGCTGTTGCCCGACGGAACATTCACCGGCTTCTTTAGTGAGCGGTAATTCGATATTAAGTTCCTTGCATTTTGCCTGTGCTTCAGCCAGCATGGATTTGCGATCGAGCATACCGAGACCGTTTCGTTTCGGTTGCATGAGATACAGATTTTCCAGGAGACTTAAATTAGGCCAAATATTTAATTCCTGATGAATAAAGGCAATCCCGTTTTTCTCTGCTTCCCTCGGATTGGCGAAGGTAGTGGCTACACCGTCGATAGTAATAACGCCGGCATCAGCTTTGTGCAAGCCTGTGAGAATGTTCATTAAGGTTGATTTACCCGCCCCGTTTTCCCCCATAAGGGCGTGAACCTCTCCGGCTTTTAAGGTAATGACCACGTCTTTTAGAACTTGGTTAGTTCCGAAGGCTTTGGCAATATCTGTCATCTTGATTTCCATTGATAACTCCTAAACGTTTATTTCTCGTCGTTGAAAATGCAGTCTGCCTGTAAGATTACATTGGCATACGGTGTTGTTTCACCGGTGCGGATAATACATTTACAACGTTTGGTTGCTTCTTTGAAGGCTTCGTGATCGGTTGTTTTCCATTCGTAGCGATCCTGCGGATAGAGTTCTTGAAGAACGGCATAATTATGTGGATTCATTTCTTTCATCGGTGAGGCGATGTGAATGGATTCAGACTGCATATGTTCTTTTAAAAGACGCACGACGGCTTCAAAGCTTGGCGTGCCGAACGTAAGGGCTAAGTCGATTTTTTGAACTCCGGCCGGTACGGGTAAACCGCAATCGCTGATGCAAATTGTATCGGTGTGGCCTAAATCGGCTAATACTTTGGCAATATGACTATTTAAAATACCACCTTTTTGCATGATTAACTCCTTTTCGCTAAGAAGGCTGCGACTTCATCAGCTGTAGGCATACCTTCCTGAGCTCCTAATTTTAAAATGGAAAGTGCAGCGGCGGCATTGCCGTATTGAAGCGCTTCTTCCATCGATTTATTGTTGGCAACAGCCGTGGCAAACGCACCGTTAAAGGTATCGCCGGCGCCGGTTGTGTCTACCGGAGTCACGGTGAAGCCCGGCACGGTATGAACTTTACCTCCTTGTGCATAGGCAACGCCTTCTTTGCCGAGGGTTACGATAATTTTACCTTCGTTGGCGAGCATGGTAGCTTCGGTTGATTGCGAAGGATATAGTGCAGCTAATTCGTGTTCATTAGGTGTAATATATGTGGCGGCATCGAGCCAAGCCGGATCCAAATCGGCGGCCGGAGCCGGGTTTAAGAGGACTTTAATGCCGTTTTTTGAGCATTTTTCGGTAATATAGCCAATTGTCGATAAAGGAATTTCGTTTTGTACGAGCACTAAATCGGCTTTCATGATGGCGTCCCATGCATTATCCACAACCTTTTCGTCCACTTTGGCATTGGCACCGGCAATAACGATGATGCTGTTATCACCTTCTGCTAAGGTAATATGGGCGGTACCGCTGTTTTCACCTTCAATCACGGTGAGATAGTCGGTATTTATATTGTATTTGTGGAGATTGTCCAATACCATGCGGCCATAGGCATCATCGCCGATGCAACCGACCATGGTAACCTGAGCCATCAACTTGGCGGCGGCTACCGCTTGGTTAGCGCCTTTGCCACCCGGCGAAATATTAAGCCCCGAGCCCATGATGGTTTCACCGGCTGTGGGACGTTTATCGGCCATGACGGTAATATCCATGTTACAACTGCCGATAACTACAATGTTATTCATTGTAACCTCCTTAGTATTTAATAGCGATTACTCTAGTATACACTAAATTTCGCTAATTTAACAGATAGTAAAAGTCTTAATTTAGTATATACTAAATAATCGTATTTGCCTACTGTTAAAATACAAAACATATGCATAATTAAATGTTGTGGGACGCTATGTTGAAAGCTGTAAATAGTGAATCAATATTAAATTTATGATATTTTTTTAAAAGATACGAAAATAGGAGATTAGCAATTTTAACAGCTTTAAAATAGGTGTATATATGTTGAATTAGGTTTAAGGGATTATTTTTGGTATAATATAGTAGATATAGCAAAATAAGAAATTTGAAAAAGGAAGGTCTGACAGTTAGTATGAGTGATAATAAAACGCCGATGATGAGTTTGGAAGCGGCTATTGGGGCTCGACGCAGTATTCGCCGTTATGAGACTGTGCCCGTTGAACGTGCTAAAATTGAGCATATGATTGATATGGCTAAAATGTCGCCATCGCCTAAAAACCGTCAAGCGTGGCGTGTACGCATACTTGAAGGGGCGGCAAAAGATCAATTTGTAGAAATGGGCTATACCTGTTTACAGGCGTTAAAAGAGACGGACCAAAAGTTCGGCAGTCTTGAGATTAGTTTACATGCTATGAAAACGGCCGGGGCTGTACTGATTGTATATAATCCTTTTGATGATGATATCGATTATGATCTCATTTAGAAGAAAAGTGATTTACAGGCCTTAGGTGCGTTTATTAATACGATTCTCTTGATGGCTACTCAAGACGGGTTAGGTTCTTTATGGATTAATGATATTTATTTCATTCAGGAAGAAGCCAAAGCATGGCTCAATATAAGTCATGAGATTGCGGCGGTTTTAACTATCGGTGTTCCCGCGGAACATCCTTTTGCCAGACCTCGACTTAGTTTGCGCGATATCATTGATGAAGGGGGAGCTTATTGTTTTATAAATTGGATATTTTAAAAGGAGACTGCACATGAGTGAATTACCAAATTGCCCGAAATGCGGCGAAGCGTATACGTATGAGGACGGACATCTTTATGTATGTCCAATGTGTGCTCACGAATGGTCGGCCGCCGATGCGGAAACTGCCGAGAGTGGCTTAGTTGTTCGTGATGCTAATGGGAACTTATTACAAGACGGCGATTCCGTAATTATTATTAAGGATCTTAAAGTAAAAGGAGCATCTGTGCTGAAGCAGGGGACTCGTGTCAAAAATATTCGCCTTGTTGAAGGTGATCACAATATCGATTGTAAAATTGACGGTTTCGGTGCCATGGCATTGAAGTCTGAATTTGTGAAAAAGCTGTAAGAGTTTACAAAAAGAATAGTGAATATCAAAAAAAGACAGGTTCGTCATGAACCTGTCTTTTTGCTATAAGCATTATGGCTTATTTTGTATTTTATTATAAGCTGAAAGTTTTGATTTCAGTTTCGTTAATGGATTTTGCAATATCGTCAGCCAATTTAGCAAATAATTTTAATTGGTCTTGATGTAAGGCACCGCGAATATCGAGTGGTGTACCCACAATTTCCATATCTTTGATTTGGTTGGTGAAGTAGTCCACCATGCGTTTCATAGCGGCGGAAGCCCAAGAATGGTTACCCACAATGGACACCTTATGGTTATGGAAGTTAAGTGCTTTCAATTCGTAAAGTAAATTTTCCATAGTAAGGTATAAGGCTAAGTTATAAGTAGGGGCCATACAAACGAGATGGCTGTATTTCCATGCGTCTGCAATGATGTAGGACGGATTGGTTTTGGATACGTCATAGATTTTAATATCCGTAATACCGCGGAAGGATAATAAGCGAGCTAATTGCTGTGCCATATCGGCGGTGTTGCCGTACATGGAACCGAAAGCGATAACTACACCTTTCTTTTCAGCGGAGTAAGTGCTCCAATGCATATATTTTTTAATCATGTATTGGATGCTTTCCGGCGTACGCCAGATTGGACCGTGAAGCGGTGCAATCATTTTAATGCCCAACGGAAGGACTTTTTTGATGGCGTTTTGTACCTGAACGCCGTATTTACCAACGATGTTGGTGTAGTAACGACGAGCTTCGTCTTCATACACTCGTTCAAAATCAAGCTGGTCGGCAAAGATGTTGCCGTTGATAGTACCGAAGGTACCGAAGGCATCGGCGGAGAAGAGCACGCCCGTACTGGATTCAAAAGTACAAGTTACTTCAGGCCAGTGAACCATTGGCATGGTATAGGAATGTAAGGTGTGTTTACCTAAGCAAATGCTGTCGCCTTCTTTAACTTCATAATAGTTTTCAGGGTGTGGACGGCCGTAGAATTGTTCGAATAAACGGAAGGTAGTGCGGTTGCCTACAAGTTTAACATTCGGATAGCGGTCAATGAGTTCAACCAAGGTAGAGCAATGGTCCGGTTCCATATGGTTAACAACTACATAATCAAGCTGACGACCGCGTAGTAAAAATTCTACATTGTCAAAAAATTCTTGACGGATGCTGTCATCAACGGAGTCTACGATACAAGTTTTTTCGTCATCGATAAAATATGAGTTATAGCTTACGCCCAAAGGAATGGGAAACAAATTTTCAAAGCGTTCCGTATCCCAGTCGTTGCTGCCTATCCAATAAATATTATCTGTTAATTTCTGTGCGCATTGCATGTGCTTACATCCTTTCACTTAAGAATAACAAGAGCTGGTTATGTCTCTAAACTTATTCACCATCTTTTATGATACAAGGAATTATATAGATATGCAACTTATACCGTTGAAAAAACGACATTTGTCATGCCGTTTTTTTCATTTACTATGCATTTTTTGAAATAATAGATGGCTTGAAACATTTTATTTACTCAAATAATGCACTAATAGTATTATTTGTTAATTATTTGAAGTAAGCTACGCCGGAAGCAAATACAGGCATACCCTGTTTGCCCGGAACGTTTTTAGAAATGCCGTAACCGGTACGTTCAATATGGCCCATTTTACCGAAGACGCGGCCGTCAGGACTGAAGAGACCTTCGATAGCGGCAACGGATTGGTTAGGGTTGAAGCGAGCATCGTAGGAAGCGATGCCGTTTAAATCAACATACTGCGAAGCAATCTGGCCTTTGCGGTTGAAGTCGACCACTTGAGCCGGAGAGGCAATGAAGCGACCTTCGCCGTGAGAAATCGGAATCGTATAGATTTCGCCGGCTTTGCAGAGGCTCATCCAAGGGGATTTTGTGGAAATAACTTTGGTGTGAACCATGCCGGAGAGATGGCGACCGATGGTATTGTAAGTTAAAGTAGGGCTGTCCGTGGTCATAGGGGCGATTTCGCCATATGGTAAGAGACCTAATTTGATCAACGCTTGGAAGCCGTTACAAATACCGAGTGCCAAACCGTCACGGTTGTGCAATAAATTGTGTAAGGATTCACTTAAGTACGGATTGCGGAACAAGGTAGCCATAAACTTACCGGAACCGTCCGGTTCGTCACCGGCACTGAAGCCGCCCGGGAAGAAGACGATTTGCGCTTTGTCCAGTTTACGTTTCATTTCCTGAATGGATTCTTCCAATTCCGCTACGGTGCGGTTGCGAATAATAACAATATCGGCTGTGCCGCCGGCACGTTCAAAAGCAAGAGCGGAATCGTATTCACAGTTAGTGCCCGGGAATACAGGGATTACGACACGTGGTTTAGCAACAGAAGGTGCTTGATGAGGTTTTGCTTTTTGATCGTGAATGTAGGCAACCGCTTCACCTTGACCGGATTTGGCAGTCAATGGGAAGATTTGTGCTAACGTGCTTTCGTAAGCTTCTTCAAGATCTGCTAAGGTAAGTTCAATGCCGGCTGCTTTGATAATCGGTTCTTTGGTAAGCGTACCAAGGATAGTTACATATTCATCTTGCGCCCAAGCCTTAGCTGTAGCTTCGTCAGTTTCGATAATCCAGGAACCGCTGTGCGGTGCGAATAACATATCTTTTGCTTCGTCGTTAAGTTCTACGCCGATGCGGTCACCGAGGGCCATTTTAGTGATGGCTGCGGCAATACCGCCCGCTTCTACTACATAAGCGGCAGCCACTTTGTCGTCACGCGCTGCTTGCGTAATACGGTCCGCCTGGGCTTTGAAAATATCAAAGTCAGGGGTGTCGTCTGCTTTACGTGGGAAGTCTACATGAAGTACTACATGACCGGCTTCTTTGAAGTGCGGTGTTAAAATAATATCTACATGAGCCGTTGTTACCGCGAAAGCAACGAGGGTAGGCGGAACAGTGAGATCCATGAAGGTACCGGACATGGAGTCTTTACCGCCGATGGCGCCGATGCCTAATTCTTTTTGTGCTTTATAAGCGCCGAGTAAAGCAGCTACCGGTTTACCCCAAGCTGTTTCGTCTTGGTTCAAACGTTCAAAGTATTCTTGTAAAGTTAAATATACGGAGCTGCGTTCGCCGCCGAGAGCTACGATTTTGGCAACCGCTAAAAGGATAGCTTGCTGAGCACCGTGGAACGGACTCCATTCGGAGATGTACGGATCGAAACCGTGAGTCATAAGACTGGCTGTGGTGGTTTCCGCATGCAATACTGGCAATTTGGCGGCCATGCCCTGTACCGGAGTTTTCTGATACAAACCGCTGAACGGCATAAGCACCGTACCGGCACCGATAGTGCTGTCAAAACGTTCGCCTAAACCTTGCTGTGAGGTTACAGCCAAATCTTTCATGGTGTCGAGCCAGTGTGCTTTGATATCTGTTACAGCAGTTGTGTTGTAATAGCCGGAAACAGGGGAAGCTACATGAGCTTTCTGATGCTGATTGGCACCGTTAGTATTTAAGAAATCACGGGAGATGTCGACAATGTTAGTGCCCTGCCAAGTCATGATGAGACGATTGCTGTCGGTTACATCGGCAACGATAGTAGCTTCCAAGTTTTCTTCATCACAGTATTTTTGGAATACTTCCCAATCTTTGGCGGCAATTACGCAAGCCATACGTTCTTGGGATTCGGAAATAGCAAGTTCGGTACCGTCGAGACCTTCGTATTTTTTAGGGACCGTATCAAGGTTGATTAAAAGACCGTCCGTCAATTCACCGATGGCAACGGATACGCCGCCTGCACCGAAGTCGTTACAACGTTTGATTAAGGTGGTTACTTCCGGACGACGGAATAAGCGTTGGATTTTGCGTTCCGTTAACGGATTACCTTTTTGAACTTCCGCACCGCAAGAGGCGAGGGAGGATAAGTCGTGTTCTTTGGAGGAACCGGTAGCACCGCCGCAACCGTCGCGACCGGTTTGTCCGCCTAATAAGACTACGATATCGCCCGGTACCGGTTCTTCACGACGCACGTTGCTGCGAGGGGCAGCACCGATAACGGCACCGATTTCCATGCGTTTGGCTACATAGCCCGGATGATAGTATTCACGAACTTCGCCGGTAGCAAGACCGATTTGGTTACCGTAGGAGCTGTAACCGCGAGCCGCACCGGTAGTAATCTGTTCCTGCGGTAATTTACCTTCCAAGGTTTCGTCAAGCGGTGTAAGCGGATTACCGGAACCGGTAACACGCATTGCTTGGTACACATAAGCACGGCCGCTCAACGGATCGCGGATACAACCGCCGAGACAAGTAGCGGCGCCGCCGTAAGGTTCGATTTCCGTTGGGTGATTGTGCGTTTCGTTTTTAAATAATAAAAGCCATTCTTCGGTTTTCCCGTTTACATCAACCGGCACAATAATAGTGCAGGCATTGATTTCTTCGGATTCGTCGATTTCTTTGAGACCGCCTTGGGCACGCAATTCTTTAACAGCTAATGTTGCCATATCCATTAAAGTACGAGCTTTTTTACGGCTTGCATAGAGCACAGCGCGACCGGCCATGTATTCTTCGAGGGCGGCACGAATCGGTGCGGTTTCCGGAGTATCATCAATAGTGATATCCGTAAGTTCCGTCATGAATGTGGTGTGACGGCAGTGGTCGGACCAGTAAGTGTCTAAAACGCGGATTTCCGTGATGGTTGGGTTGCGTTTCTCCGTATTGGCGAAATAATCCTGAATGAGAGCCAAATCGGCATCGCTCATGGCAAGTCCCAATTCCTGACGAAGGGATTTCAAAGTAGCTTCGTCGGCAGTAATGAAGTTTTCAAGACTTTCAACCGGCATTGGCGGTTGTACATCCAATGCTAAGGAAGTCGGTATTTCTAAGGATGCTTCACGAGAATCAACCGGGTTAATATAATAATGTTTTATACGTACTAAATCATCTGCACTGAGATTCCCTTCCAAGGCAAACACACGTGCCGTGCGCACCGTGGCACCCGATTTGAGGGTTAACATAGCAAGACATTGTTCAGCGGAATCGGCGCGCTGGTCGTATTGGCCGGGCACGTATTCTGTGGCAATAATATGCGTATGTTCCGTTTCAGGGAGGGTGTCAAAAAGCTCATCTACCGGTGGTTCGGAGAAAATGAGTTGTTTGGCATTGGCTAAATCTTCGTCAGATACGCCTTCAATGTCATAGCGTTCGTAAATGGTGACAGCTTTGACAGGAATATTCAGTTCCGTACGAATAGTTTGATACATAGAAGTAGCTTCGTGAGCAAAGCCTTCGCGTTTGCGGACGAAAATGCGATGAATTGACATAATAAGCCTCCTCTTAACATTGTCATTGGTGTACTGGCTATTGTGCAGTTGTTTAATAATAGATATAATATACCTATATTGACAATTCTAGTATATACGGTTTAGACTTATTAGTAAAGAAAAATTTAATTAGAAGGAATTGATAATCTCTTTCTTGTAATTAGTTACAGTTATTAATAAATAAGCATTTAACAAGTAATTTTAAAATACCGATAAGTAGGCTTGAAATGACTATTACACGTAACGTGATATATGGTATTATAATAATAGTTAAAAACTGATTAATAAGTAGCTAATTGTAAGAGACTAAGCAGTTTGAACATAAGTTGGGGTTTGCGTGATAGTTGTTACTGTAAAGGAGAGAAGATTATAATGAGTATTTCTACTGATTTATATCGTACTTTTTTAGGGGTGGGTTTACACCTGTCTTTTTCAAAAGCGGCGAAAGAGATAGGTGTTTCGCAGTCGGCCATCAGTCAGAGTATTAAGCAATTGGAAAAAGAGCTTAACATGGTGTTGTTCGAACGTACGACCAAATCGGTGTCGTTTACTCCGGAAGGTAAGGAATTATTTGATACTGTGGCCAAAGCGTTCTCCATTCTTGATAACGGTGTAACCCAATTGCAGGATCGTTTGACTCATGAACAGGAAAGCGTAAAATTAGCGGCTACCGATACATTATGTCGTCATTTCCTTTTGCCGTATTTTAAAAAATGGCAAGAACAGGAGCAGGAAACGGGCCTTCAGATTACGAACCGTCCGTCCCCTGATTGTGTAGCCATGGTTGAAAAACGCGAAGTGCAGATGGCCATCGTTAACACCTATGAAGGTTTGGAATCCAATCCTCAATTGGAAGTTATTGAATTGCACACCATGCAGGATATTTTCGTAGGCGGACCGTTTTATAAAGGCATGGGGACGGTTGATTTGAATCGACTCTTACAAGAACCGTTGCTATTGCTTACACCGGGGGCGGCAAGTCGTGTGTTTTTTGACAAACTGACTAATAAAGCCTTCAAAAAACCGTCCTTTGAATTGGGCAGTCTCGATGTATTGATGGATTTGGTAGAAATTAATATGGGTATATCGCTTGTACCGGATATTTTGGTAAAACAGAAAATCAAAGAAGGGCGCGTGGTGGAAATCAAAACCGATATCGTAGTACCGCCGCGTAAAATTGCTTTGGTTCGTTCCCGTTTGTTGCCAATATCCCAAGGAGCAGCTAAATTTATTGACCTTCTGCTTAAGAAGTGATATTGTAGAAGAATCAAGAGGAATATATTTAAGGAGATTTTCGCATGGAATTATTAAAACAACGCATTATGGAGGAAGGCATTGTTCTGAACAATCGCGTCCTAAAAGTCGACAGCTTTTTGAATCATCAAATCGATCCGAAATTGTTTGTTGCTATGGGTAAGGAAATTGCGGAACGCTTCAAAGATAAGGGCATTCAACGTATTGTAACCATTGAAGCTTCAGGTATTGCCGTGGCTTTGCCGGTAGCGATTGAAATGGATGTGCCGCTCGTTTTTGCTCGTAAAAAGAAATCTATTCTTATGACGGATGATGTATACCATTCTGTGGTATATTCCTATACAAAAGAAGAAAACTATGACGTGACTATTTCTAAACGTTTCTTGCCGGAAGGTGAAAAAGTGTTGATTATCGATGACTTTTTAGCTAGTGGTGAAGCAGCTATGGGGCTTTGCAAATTAGTGGAAAGCGCCGGTGATACCGTGGAAGGTATTGCTATTGTAATCGAAAAATCCTTCCAACCCGGTCGTGAGCGCTTGGAACGAGCCGGCTATGATGTTCAGTCTTTAGTACGCATCAAGGCATTTGAAAATGACCGTTGCGTATTTATTGAAGAATAAATGTAATTAAATTAAGGGAGTGGAAGTTATGAACAAGAAAGCAGAAAAATTTGACCAGTTTTTAGAAGCAGGGAATATAACCAATTGGTTTGTAAAAGAAGAACATCAAGATGATGCCAATTCGGTTGTATATCGTGGTCATTTTGATGTGGCTGCACAGCAATTACCGTTATTTGTCGTGCTTGATGACACGGTATTTAATTTGATGCGCTTGATTGTGACTACCGGTGCCGTGCCTGAAGATAAACGCGAAGCGGTTGTTGAATACTTGAACGAATTAAACGGCCAGTTTAAAATCTTCAAATATTATTTGGGTGCACAAGACCATGTTGTGTACATGGATATTAGTGTTCCATCCGCTGAAGACAGCTTTAATCCTGAATTATTGGTTCGTCTTTTAGCTGAAGTTTTGGAACCGCATTTGGAAGAATTCTATCCTAACATTTTGAAAAAAGTATTGGGGACAGAAGTAGATCCTACTGAAAAAGTAAACTAAGAGGTGTATCGTGGCGAACGCTAAGAATGAAAAAAGTCCAATATTTGAAAAGTTTTTGATTAGCGAAGAAATAACCTGTTTTGATAAACGTAATGTTGAAGATGAAGAAGGTACGGTTGTATATCGCTCTTATATTCAAACTGAAATGGGCGATATGCCTATCTTTGTGTTGCTTGATGCGACAATTTACGGTGTCATTCGTGTCCTTGTGGGCGCTAATGTGGTGACAGCGGATAATTATCAGGCAATCAGCGAGTTTATCAATCGTGAAAACAGCAAATATAAAAACTTCAAATATTATATTGAACATGATGACAACAGTTTGTATTTAGACTGCATTTATATTAGTCCGAATACGGCGTTCGAGCCTGAACTTCTATATGTGTTAATGCAACAAATCGTTCAATATATGCCGGGGGCCGTGCCTGCTTTGAAAGAAGCTATGGGAATTGAACAATTACCGGATCCTTTTGCGCAATATGCCCATGAGCATTGATAATCAAGATGTTCTCTTATGTAAATAAGAGAGCATCTTTTTTTATAAATTACTTTTGGCAATGTTCGATGTAATCCGAACATTTAGCAAAAATAATCTTCTTATATTCGGATATTGTGTTGACTAATAAGAGGGCTTTTGTTAGAATTTAGATAGAAAGTCTAATTCTGACCGCAGGGTAGTTTTTATTCTACAGCTAGGAGGTAAACACATGAAAGTTGGCATTGTAATGGGTAGTGACTCTGATTTAGGAGTTATGAAGAAAGCCGCCGACGTATTAAAGGAATTCGGCATTGACTATGAAATGGTTATTGCATCCGCTCACCGTACGCCGGAAGAAGTTAAGAAATTTGTAACACGTTTGGAAGCCGAAGGCGCTATTGCTTTTATCGCCGGAGCCGGTGCGGCCGCTCACTTACCGGGCGTTATCGCCAGTTTCACCGTATTGCCGGTAATCGGTGTGCCGCTTAATGCGACAGCCTTAAAAGGTATCGATGCTTTATTGGCTATTGTTCAGATGCCATCCGGTATGCCGGTTGCAACTATGGCTGTGGACGGTGCTAAAAATGCAGCTTTGTTTGCTGTACAAATCGGTGCCGCACAGGATGCTGAATTGAAAGCACAATACAAAACATATCGCGATGACATGGCAAAAGCTGTTATTGCCAAAAATGAAAAACTGCAAGCGGAATTAAATAAATAATATAAATGAAATATTTGGATTTTAATCGTATCAGTAAGAGTGCGATTAAAGGATTAAAGTAATGTTTTGACAAATATCTGAGAAATCACAGGAGGCCACATTATGAACATGTTATATGAAGGTAAAGCTAAACAAGTATTTGAAACTGAAAACCCTAAAGAATATTTAGTACATTACAAAGATGATGCAACGGCATTTAACGGCGAGAAAAAAGGCACCATTCATGACAAAGGTGTTTTGAACAACAAAATTTCTTCCTTCTTCTTTGAATTGTTGACTAAAGAAGGCGTACCTAACCATTTCATTAAACGCCTTAATGATCGTGATCAATTGGTTAAAAAATTACAGATTTTACCTTTGGAAGTTATCGTGCGCAACATCGTGGCCGGCTCTTTGTCCAAACGCCTCGGCATTGAAGAAGGTACTCCTTGCAAACGTCCTATTTTGGAATTCTGCTACAAAAACGATGATTTAGGCGATCCGTTCGTAAACGAAGACCAAATCCTTGCTTTGGATTGGGCTACTGAAGAACAATTGGCTTTGATTCGTCAATATGCTATGAAAGTTAATGATGTTCTTAAAGCATTCTTGGCTGACAAAAAAGTTACATTGGTTGACTTCAAATTGGAATTCGGCGTTCATGACGGTGAAGTATTGTTAGGCGACGAAATTTCCCCTGATACTTGCCGTTTCTGGGATAGCGAAACTAACGAAAAACTCGATAAAGACCGTTTCCGTCGCGACCTTGGCAATGTAGAAGATGCTTACAAAGAAATGTTATTCCGCCTTACCGGCGAACGTGCTTAATAGGAGACAGCGATGCATTACGACTCTGTATTTGACAAGTGGCATGAAGAGTGTGGCGTATTCGGTATTTACGACCGTCATTTGAATGTAGGTAATTTTACCTATTGGGGGCTTTTTGCTCTGCAACATCGCGGCCAGGAAAGTGCCGGCATCGCCATCAGCAATGGTGACGATATTGAAGTGACCAAAGGCATGGGCTTGTTAACGGAAGCGATTAAACAGTTGCCGGAAATTGAAGGTGGTTTTATCTCCTCCGGTCACGTGCGTTACTCCACTACAGGTTCCAATAATCCTAAAAATATCCAACCGCTTGTAATTCATTACCAAGGCGGCGACATGGCGGTAGCTCACAACGGTAACTTAACCAATGCGTTGGGGCTGCGCCGTGAATTGGAAGACCGCGGCTCGATTTTCCAGACTACAATGGACTCGGAAGTTATCGTTAACTTGATTGCCCGTTCCAAAGCAGCCAACACGGAAGACCGCATCATTGAAGCGGTGCGCCGCATTGAAGGGGCGTTCTCCCTCGTTATCAGCACGAACGATAAATTAATCGGCGTGCGCGATGCCAACGGGTTTCGTCCGCTTTGCCTCGGCAAAACCGAACACGGTTATGTGCTTTCCTCGGAAACCTGTGCTTTGGATGCGATTAAGGCAGATTTTATCCGCCACATCGAACCGGGCGAAATGGTTATCATCGATGATTCCGGCGTGCGCAGTCGTTTGTTTGTGGAATCGGAAAAAGAAATCAATAAAGCACTTTGTGTGTTTGAATATATTTACTTTGCCCGTTCGGACAGTGAAATCGACGGTCAAAGTGTTTACCAGGCTCGTCTTAATATGGGCCGTGAATTGGCTCGCGAAACTAAGTATGATGCCGATCTTGTTATGTCCATTCCGGACTCCGGTACAACGGCTGCCTTAGGTTATGCCCGTGAATCGGGGATTCCGTTTGGCGAAGGTCTTATTAAAAACCGCTATATGGGTCGTACCTTTATTAAACCGGATCAGGCACAACGTGAATTGGCCGTGCGCATGAAATTGAATGCGGTGGCCGATGTGGTTAAAGGCAAACGTATCGTTCTTATTGATGATTCCATCGTACGCGGTACTACCAGCGGTATTATTGTGCGCATGCTCAAAGAAGCAGGTGCCAAAGAAGTATACATGTGTGTCAGCTCGCCGGCTATCGAATATCCTTGTCATTACGGCATTGATACATCGGTGCGTAAAGAATTGATTGCGGCTACACATACGATTGAAGAAATCAGAGAATATATTAAAGCGGATAAACTTCATTATTTAAGCCGTGAAGGCTTATGTCGTGCAGTGAGCGGCGTTCCGGAAGCGGAACTATGTTTTGCCTGCTTCGACGGTGATTATGCAGTAAGTGTTCCTATGGACCAAGATGAGGGAGGCAAATATGTGCTCGAATAAAGGCGGAATTACCTACCGTGATGCCGGTGTTGATATCGATGCCGGTAATAAAGCGGTCGAACTTATGAAAGCAGCGGTAAGACGTACGTATACACCGGGTGTAGTCGGTGATATCGGCGGTTTTGGCGGTTTGTTTTCGTTGGCCGGTTTTGATATGAAAGAACCTATGCTCGTATCCGGCACCGACGGTGTAGGCACTAAATTGCGTCTCGCCATCATGATGGATAAACATGATACCATCGGCCAAGACTGCGTAGCTATGAGTGTTAACGACATCCTCGTTCAGGGGGCGACACCGTTATTTTTCTTGGACTATATTGCGGTTGGTAAATTGATTCCGGAACAGGTAGCAACCATCGTTCGCGGTGTAGCGGAAGCTTGTGAAGAATCCGGTTGTGCTTTACTCGGCGGTGAAACGGCTGAGATGGCCGGCTTCTATGGCGACGGTGACTATGATGTGGCCGGTTTTGCCGTAGGTATCGTAGATAAACCTCGTCTTTTGACCGGTGAAAACATTAAAGCCGGTGATGTACTCTTGGGCTTACCATCAACCGGGGTTCATTCCAACGGTTTCTCCTTAGTTCGTAAGATTGTCTTTGATCATAAAAAAATGTCCTTGCAGGATGAAATCCCTGAATTCGGTAAAACTTTGGGTGAAGAATTATTGATCCCGACCCGTTTATATCCGAAAGCAGTATTGCCATCCATTCGTAAAGGTCTTTTGAAAGGCATGGTTCACGTAACCGGCGGCGGTTTCTATGATAATATTCCGCGTATTCTGCCGGAAGGTACTACCGCTCGTGTAAATGCCGATGCATGGCCTGAATTACCTGTATTCTCTAAATTGCAGGAATGGGGCAATGTAGATGTTAAAGAAATGTACCGTACCTTCAATATGGGTATCGGTATGATTTTGGTAGTTGATCCTGAAAACTTGGCAGCCGTAAAAGCACAGCTTGAAAAGCAAAACGAAGCTGTTTATGAAATCGGCCGTATTGAAGAAGCCGGTGCGGAACGCGTAATTATGGAAGGTCGTGAATTCATTGGCTAAGCGAATTGCTGTTTTTGCCAGTGGTCGCGGTTCCAATGCTGCCGCTTTATATGAAGCTATAAAGCAAGGTGAAATCAATGCAGAGGTTGTGGTCGTATTGAGCGACCACGCCGATGCACCGGTTTTGACACGTGCCAAAGAATGGGGCGTGCCGACTGTTGTAGTGGAACGCAAAGGTTTTGATTCCAAAGATGCCTTTGAAGAAGCCATGCTTGAAGCGATTGCGCCATATGAGCCGGAAGCTGTTGTGCTGGCAGGCTATATGCGTTTATTGGGTCCTACCTTTATTAAACCGTACGAGTACAAAATTTTAAATATTCATCCCGCTTTGTTGCCGTCTTTTCCGGGGCTTCATGCTCAGGGACAGGCCGTAGCGGCAGGGGTGAAAGTAAGCGGTTGTACCGTTCATTTTGTAGATACGGGGATGGATTCGGGCCCGATTATTATGCAAGCCGTTGTGCCTGTATATGCCGATGATACGGAAGATACATTGGCAGCACGCATTTTACCGGAAGAACATAAAACGTATAAAAAAGCACTGGCCCTCTTTTGTGAGGACAAATTATCGATTAAGAATCATATTGTACACATTGAGGACTAGCCTTTGGGCGGTCCTTTTGTGCCCCTTTGAGGCAATTTTATTGGCGTAGGTCAGTTGTAGGAGGTCTTGTATGATTAAAAATGCACTTATCAGTGTATCCGATAAAACCGGCATTGTAGATTTTGCCAAATCCTTGGCAGAATTGGGTGTCACTATTTATTCCACGGGCGGTACATTCCGCACCATCGCTGATGCGGGGGTAACTGTACATCAAGTGGACGAATTGACAAAATTCCCTGAAATGATGGACGGTCGTGTGAAAACGTTGCATCCTATGGTACATGGCGGTATTTTGGCGGTACGCGACAATGAAGAACATGTAAAAGCTATGCAGGAACACGGCATTCAGCCGATTGATTTGGTTGTTGTTAATTTATACCCATTCCGTGAAACTATTGCCAAACCGAATGTGGCTTTGGAAGAAGCAATTGAAAATATTGACATTGGCGGTCCAACCATGGTTCGTTCCGCCGCTAAAAATAATGCGTTCGTAGGTATCGTGGTAAATCCTGAACGTTATGATGAAGTGATTGTTCGCTTAAAAGCTGACGGTGACTTAGGCCGTGATTTCCGCTTCGCTTTAGCTAAAGAAGCGTTTGCCCATACGGCAGCTTATGATACGGCGATTGCCAACTACTTCAGCGAACAGCTCGGGCAGACACCGTTCCCTCCTGAATATTTACAGGCTTATGAAAAAGTTACCGACCTTCGTTATGGTGAAAACCCTCATCAGAAAGCCGCTTTTTATAAAGAAATCGGTGAAGCCTCCGGCATGGGTGCCATGAAACAGCTTCATGGCAAAGAATTGTCCTATAACAATATTGTCGACATGGAAGCGGCTTGGAATATGGTTTGGGAATTTGAAGAACCGGCGGCCTGCATTATTAAACATACGAACCCTTGCGGCGCGGCTATCGGCAGCGATTTGCATGATGCGTATGTAAAAGCCTATGAAGCCGATTCCGTATCTGCTTTCGGCGGTATTGTAGCACTTAATCGCGAAGTGGATGAAGCAACGGCTACGGAAATGAGCAAAATCTTCTTGGAAGTTATTATGGCTCCTAAATTCTCCGCTAAAGCGTTGACTATTTTGACGGCTAAGAAAAATATCCGCCTTATCGAATTGGCTAAACCGGAAGCTGACCAAGTAGTGGTTAAAAAAGTATCCGGCGGCTTACTCGTTCAGACGGAAGATGATTTGAAAGAAGATGAAACCTCTTACACGGTAGTAACAAAAGTTCAGCCTACGGAAGAACAGTGGCAGGAACTTCGTTTTGCTTGGAAGATGGTTAAACATGTTAAATCTAACGCCATTTTAATTGCTAAAGATCTTCAGACTTTAGGCGTCGGGGCCGGTCAGATGAACCGCGTGGGCGCCGCTAAGATTGCCCTTGAAGAAGCGGGTGAAAAAGCAAAAGGCGCGGTACTCGCATCGGATGCATTCTTCCCGTTCGGCGATACGGTAGCAACCGCAGCGGAACACGGCATTACGGCCATTATTCAGCCGGGCGGTTCCATTCGCGATGAAGAATCCATTGCAAAAGCCGATGAAGCGGGCATTGCCATGGTATTTACTCATGTTCGTCATTTTAAACATTAATTGAGGAGGCTTTATGAAAGTTTGTGTAATTGGTGGCGGCGGTCGTGAGCATACCTTAGCGTGGAAATTGGCTCAAAGTGATTCGGTTACTAAAGTCTATGCCATTCCGGGCAGCAAAGCTATGGAAGATGTGGCAGAATGTGTAGCCATTGATTGGCAGGATTTTGCTGCGGTAACGAAATTTTTACAAAAGGAAGCGATTGACCTTGTTGTCATCGGTCCGGAAGCTCCGCTCGTGGCAGGCCTGGCTGATGCGGTGCGTGCGGCAGGTATTGCCGTATTCGGCCCTTCCAAAGCAGCGGCTCAATTGGAAGGCTCTAAAGTATTTGCCAAGGACCTCATGAAAAAATACGACATTCCGACTGCTGCTTACGGTGTATTTGATGATGCGGCCAAAGCAAAAGCTTTCATCGATGAAACCGGGGCACCTATCGTTATTAAAGCGGACGGTTTGGCTGCCGGCAAGGGTGTAGCTGTAGCCATGACGGTGGAAGAAGCGAAAGCCGCCGTTGATGATATGCTCTCGGCTAATCGTTTCGGCGATGCCGGTCATATCGTTGTTATTGAAGAATTCATGGTTGGCGAAGAGGCATCTTTATTGGCCTTTGTGGATGGTACTACAGTAGTGCCGATGATCGCTTCGCAAGATCATAAACGAATTTTCGACGGTGATAAAGGACCTAATACGGGCGGTATGGGGACCTATGCACCGGCGCCGGTTATGACGGAGGCTTTATTAAAAGAAGCTTACGATAAAGTGCTGGTACCGATGGTTAAGGCCATGAAAGCAGAAGGTATGCCATATGTGGGCTGTCTGTATGCCGGTCTTATGATTACCCCGGAAGGACCTAAAGTGGTAGAATTTAATGTGCGTTTCGGCGATCCGGAAACGCAAGTTGTCTTGCCTTTATTGGACGGCGATTTAGGCGAAATTATGATGGCTTGTGAAAACGGTCGTTTAACCGAAGATATGGTTAGTTGGCGTGACGGCAGTGCAGCCTGTGTTATTTTGGCGTCTGCCGGCTATCCGGAAACATCCCATAAGGATGATGTAATTGACGGCGATTTAAGCTTTACGGAAGATACCTTGGTATTCCATTCGGGCACCTCGTTTAAAGATGGTCATTATGTAACGGCCGGCGGTCGTGTACTCGGTATTGTAGGCCTCGGAGATGATTTGCAAAAGGCACTCGATAAAGCGTATGAACGAGTGGCCAAAGTACGCTTCGAAGGGCGTCAGTATCGCAAAGATATTGGTCAAAAAGCATTTGCTCATTTGAGATAAAATTCATCAATTTGTGAAGTTTGTAATCAAATTATTTACGCCTGTTGAATAATAGGTGTATAATAATATCAGAATTTTTCTATTTTGAGTAGTATATGATAGGCCAATGAAGCGGGGCGTGATAGTATGGCTTTATATAAAAATCTTAAACGAGTTCGTACGAGGACGGGTAAAAGCCAATTGGAAGTAGCACATAGTGTAGGGATTAGCAATGCAGCTCTTTCCAATTATGAAACCGGTTATCGTGAGCCCGATTTGGAAACGTTAAAGCAATTAGCCGTATATTATGGTGTATCCTTAGATGAATTGGCTGAGGTTAAGCCTAGTGCACCTCCGGTTTACGACTTATGGGCTGTTATTAAGAACAAGGAAGTAGCCTTTAATGGCAAACGTTACGCCTTGAAGCCGTCACAGCGTCAACAACTGCGCAAACAGTTGGCCGATTTTTTTGAAAAATATGACCCGCTAGTCGATAAAAGCGAAAAATAAGGTACCCATAGGTAATCGAAATGATATGAATGTCTATAGTAGTTGTAGCTATATTTAGCCTATTCATAATACAAGTAATGAATACATCGAATTTAATTGTAAGTTGTAAGTAATGGTATGTATGCATTAAAATAGATGAAGTACTAAAAAGGAGCTCGATCTCGATGTTTGGCATTGAGGTCAGCTCCTTTTTGGTCTTTTTTTGAATTTTGCTGTTTGAAATTTGAAAAGTCGATTATTAGAAATAGTATAAAAGTTTTTCCGACTTCGAAATTCAACTAAACAAAATAGAAAATTTCGATATAGAAATTTTGACGATTATAGAACGATTGTGGAACCCGGTTCTACCACGAGTCCTTTTTGATGATGTTCCGCTTCTAATTTTGCCACAAACGCATCCGGATCTTGGTCGATTACCGGCCAGGTTTTGTAGTGAACCGGAATAGTTACGTCAGCTTTAATTAAAGAGGCTGCCAATAAGGCATCTTCAGGACCCATAGTGAAGTTGTCACCGATTGGCAAAAGCGCATAATTAAGTTTGCCGAAGCGATTTAAGTATTGCATGTCGCTGAAGAATGCAGTATCACCGGCAAAGTATAAGGTTTTGCCGTAGAAGGTAACGATAACGCCCGCTGCATGACCGCCCGGAATACCGGCACCGTGGAAGGCCGGGGTAAGACGGATGGAACCGAATTCAAAATCATGCTTGCCGCCCAGGTGCATGGCGTGAGCTTTGAGGCCTGCTTCTTCCGCTTTGTGAGCTACTTCGGCGGTGGAAATAACAAGGGCATTATTGGCTTTGCCGATAAGGTCGGCATCGCCGTAATGGTCGCCGTGACCGTGGCTGATGACAATGTATTGGCATTTGATATCTTCCGGTTTAGCTTTTTCCCAGGTGTTCCCGTTGAAAAAAGGATCAAATACGATGGTTGTTTCACCGTTGGATAACATAAAGGTTGCATGACCGTAATACGTTAATTTGACTTCCATAAAAGACGCCTCCTTATGATTTAAATATTAGACTACTGTTATAATTAATGATACCATAGAAATAGATTGAATTACATAAATTTTACGGATAAGAATCAATTAGTCGAAGATTCGAATTACTGACAATACATTGTTTTAAAGTAAAAATTCATGAGTTGAGGATACATTATGGAATTGACACATTTTGATGAAGCCGGTAATGCACGCATGGTAGATGTAAGTGAAAAAGCCGTTACGTCCAGGACGGCGGTGGCGGAAGGCTACATCTTGGTTAATGAAGAAATATATGAACGCATTAAGGCCGGTACGATGAAAAAGGGCGATGTGTTGGCGGTAGCACAATTGGCGGCTATCATGGGCGCTAAAAAGACATCCGATTTAATTCCCTTGTGCCATCCCCTTATGCTCACTAAGGTAGCGGTGATTTGTGAACTTGATGAAACACGCCGTGCCGTACGGATTGAAGCTACGGTGAAAACATCGGGGCAAACCGGTGTTGAGATGGAAGCTTTGACGGCTGTTCAGGTGGGGCTCCTTACCGTGTATGATATGTGTAAGGCCATCGATAAGAGCATGGTTATGGGACCGGTATATTTAATTGAAAAAGAGGGCGGCAAGAGCGGTCATTTTATTAATCCGAAGCGCCCAGAAGTATAGTTTTTGGGCGTACGGTGGTATATGCTGTTGTTCAAATATATACTGTGTCATACTTAATAAACACTTGAACCATACTCTATAATTAGGTAAAATAAGATGTTAGATCAAATAGATTAAATGACAGAAAAGAGTGTATTATGGAAATTGTATTGGTAGAACCGGAAATTCCCGGCAATACGGGAAACATTGCCCGCCTTTGTGCGGCCAATCACATGACCTTGCATTTGGTAAAACCTTTGGGGTTTAAGTTGGAAGATAAATATTTAAAACGAGCCGGTCTCGATTATTGGGATCTCGTGGATGTACAGGTTCATGAAAACTTGCAGGAAGTATACGATAAATATCCCGACCGTCGTTATTTTTATGCGACGACGAAAGCTAAACATACATATGCCGAAGTAGAGTATCAGATTGGTGATATGCTCGTGTTCGGTAAAGAAACAAAAGGGTTACCGGAAGAGTTATTGGCAGCGAATTACGACCATACGATTCGCATCCCTATGATAGCGGAAGCCCGTTCCCTTAATTTATCCAATTCGGTGGCGATTATTGCTTATGAAGCAATGCGTCAGCTGAGTTTTCCGGATTTAAAAAATTTTGGTCATTTAACAATGAAAGGTGGAGTTTAATACTATGAACTATGATAAGGCTTACGAATTACAAAAAGCGATGCGTGAAAGCGAAGAATATAAAGCATTGATGACGGCTCAGGCTGCTGTTGAAGGTGACAGCACCGCCAAGGGTTTGATTGAACAGTTCTTGATGCAACAGATGCAATGGGAATACGCTAAAATGGCCGAAGCTCCTGAAGCGGAAGAAATCGGTAAAAAATTAGAAGAATTGATGCCTATGATTCAGGCTAACTCCGGCGCTCAAGCTTATTTACAGGCGCATGTGCGTTGGACTCAAGTTTCTAATGACATTTATCGTATTATCAGTGAACCTATTACAGAAGGAATGAAAATTCTTGAAAAAGCTAAACAGTAATTTACAAGCTCTTTATACTGATTTACAGCAAATTGTAGCGCCCGGTTCACTGCTTTGCAATGAGCCGTTGGCTGCCCATACAACCTTTAAAATCGGTGGACCTGCCGATATTTTTGTGACGCCTCAAACTATGAGTCAATTGAGTCAAGTTATGGCGGCGATTCATCAAGCTGATGTACCGCTCACCGTTTTGGGGAGCGGCTCCAATGTCTTGGTGCTCGATGGCGGTATTCGCGGAGTCGTGTTGTCACTCAGTGATATGCGTGAAACCATGGCGGCTATTGACGGTGTGATGACTGTCAGTGCAGGCTATATGTTAAAAGACGCTTCGGAATTTGCTTATGCGGCCGGGCTTACCGGCATGGAGTTTGCTATCGGTATTCCGGGCACTTTGGGCGGGGCCGTATTTATGAATGCCGGTGCCTATGGCGGCGAGATGTGCCAAGTGGTGAGTAAGGTTCGCGCCGTTGATATGAGCGGTCACGTATCGGAATACACGGCGGATGAATTGGCGTTCGCTTATCGTCACAGCCGTTTTCACGAAAGTCATGAAATTATCGGCGAAGTGGATATCCGTTTAAAAGAGGGCGATAAGGATGAAATTTTAGCCCTTATGGAAGATTTGACGGAGCGTCGTCAAAGCAAACAACCGCTCGAATATGCCAGTGCCGGCTCAACTTTTAAACGCCCACCGGGTTATTTTGCGGGGACTTTGATTGAGCAGACGGGTCTTAAAGGCCTTGCCGTAGGGGATGCGGAAGTATCCCAGAAACATGCGGGCTTTGTTATTAACAAAGGTCAGGCATCGGCTAAAGATGTGTTAAATTTAATCCATAGTGTGCAGGCTCGCGTAGCCGAAGCCCATGGCGTGAATTTAGAAACCGAAGTGCGCATTATCGGTGAAGACGCACAAAATTAAGAAGTATCATAGAATTAAGCGGATTTAATTTGTGCCGTCGCAACAAAATTTTAAATAAGGTTTGGCTCGAATGGGTAGGAACCTATATCTAGGTTTTTCTATTTGAGCCAAAAATTATTATATCGGGAAATGTTAAAATGTGGTTGACACCACTCTGTCAAACCATGTATAATATTTCGGTAAGCATTTGAATCTTATTCCATTAGCCCCGGAAAGAGAGCAGGATGCTTTTTGGTAAAGTTAGTCGTTATGAGGAGGAATTAGCAGCATGAAAACCACATATATGGCCAATCCGAACACTATCGAACGGAAATGGTATGTTGTTGACGCTGAAGGTAAAACTTTAGGACGCCTTGCTGCCGAAGTAGCTAAAGTTCTTCGGGGCAAAAATAAACCAACTTTCACACCACATGTTGATACCGGTGACCACGTTATCGTAATCAACGCTGAGAAAGTTCGTTTCACAGGTAAAAAATTAGAACAGAAAACGTATTTCCGTCATTCCGGTTATCCGGGTGGTTCCACATTCGTTACCCTTGGTAACATGTTGGCAAAACACCCTGAACGCATTGTGGAAATGGCAGTTCGCGGGATGCTTCCTAAGAACAAATTAGGCGCTCAAATTTATCGTAAATTGAACGTTTATGCAGGTCCTGAACATCCACATGCAGCTCAGAAACCTGAAGTTTTGGAATTTGATATTCGGTAATTTCCGGGAGGAGGAACATACACATGGCAGTAGCTCAGTACTACGGTACAGGCCGTAGAAAATCTTCCGTTGCCAGAGTTCGTCTGGTACCGGGCACAGGTAAAATCACGATTAATAAACGTGAATTAAACGAATACTTCGGTCGTAAGACTTTGGAATTGATTGTAAAACAACCGCTTAACCTTACCGGTACGGTTGAACAATATGATGTAATCGCCAGCGTTGAAGGCGGCGGTCCATCCGGTCAAGCAGGTGCAATCCGTCACGGTATTTCCCGTGCATTGTTGGGCGTTGACGAAGAACTTCGTCAGTCCCTTAAAAAAGCCGGCTTCTTGACTCGTGACCCACGTATGAAAGAACGTAAAAAATACGGTCTCAAAAAAGCCCGTAAGGCATCCCAGTTCTCGAAACGTTAATTTTCGATTACAAACAGAAAACCCTACAAACCTCGGTTTGTGGGGTTTCTTTTTTTATCCGCGGAAATTATTGTTTTATCGTAATACTTTAACTTTACTCTTTAATCCTTTATTCATTCAAATCCTATTGATTTTATATCGAAAAAAATCTATAATGAAGTTATAAATATGATATTTATAGAATATTACGATTGATTAAGAAAAGAGGAGATATTATGAAAAAACGTGCATTATTATTAGCTGTTGTAGCAGCAACTGTGACATCCGCAGCTTTTGCTACACCACAAACTCAATGGCAAGAAGGTCAATGGCAGGTTGATTTGGGGGCTTGGAATACTGAAGCCAGTGCTGATGCCAATAAACTTGTCGGCGAAGGTGGTGATTTTACTACCGATAATAAATGGAACTTTACCGGCGTCGTAACTTACGGCTTGAATGATCGCTGGGCTGTTCAATACAATTACTATGGTTTGAAAACCGATGCGAAAGATGGTATCGGTACCGATGGTAATGCTCAGGAAGTGAATGCACTTTATTCCATTAATAAAAACTTTGCCGCCTATGCAGGTTATAATCGTATTAAAAACAAAGTAACTGCTGATGGCGACAATTTATCTCAAACTAATAATGTAGCTCAAATCGGTATTATCGGTAAAGCACCTATTACCGACAAATTGGATGTATACGGTAAAGCCGCTATCGGTACTCAGAATACGACAATTTGGGAAGCCGGTCTCGGTTACGGTATTACGCCTGACTTAGATGTAAATGTAGGTTATCGTTATGTAAACACTAAATTGACTGATAAATGTGATTTCGGTGCTCTTGATGATGCCAACATCAGCTACAAAGGTATCATTGCCGGTCTTTCTTATCGTTTTGGCGGTAGCAGTGAAGAAGCTCCTGCTCCGGCACCGGCAGCACCTGTTTATCGTCCACAGCCACAGCCTCAAGCTGCGCCTGTAGTACAACAAGCTCCGGTACAACGCAATGATTACTATTTAGAAAGCGTTCACTTCGGTTTTGACGAAGATCAACCACTTGGCACTGAACAATCTAAATTAGATCATTTTGTACAGGTAGCTAAAGCTAACCCAACCCATACTTTCAAATTGGTAGGTAACACTGACTCCCGCGGTACTGACGGTTACAACAATGCTCTTTCTCAACGCCGTGTTGACAATGTAGCAGCTTATGCACAGAGCCAAGGCGTACCGGCTTCTCAGTTGGTACTTAACTACAAAGGCGAAAATGATCCGGTAGCTTCCAATGACTCTGATCAAGGTCGTGCCGACAACCGTCGTGTAGATATTTGGGAAAACAAATAATAATCAGCGTCATAATATTTCACAATGCAGTTTAGGTGATACATGACTCGATTTTGCAGTTAACATGCAGTGCTGAGACATATAATGAGGATTCCATTAATGGAATCCTCATTTTTTAATACTATAGCTAAGATAACAGGCTTCTTACATTTAACGGTAAAAAGCTTTTTAATATATATAAAATAATTTACATAAAATAAAAGCTGAGTGAGATTTATAGTATACGCTTGGCCGGCTATTTATTATATTGCGAGAGAGGTGTTGCGTATGAATACATTTGTTATCGTGTTAGTTGCCTTTATGGCGGCTATCGGGCCGTTAAGTACGGATATTTATTTACCGGGCTTACCGACTATTGCCCGAGATTTAGGTACAACCGCATCGGGTGGCCAACTTAGTTTGACCACTTGTTTAATCGGTCTGGCTTTGGGGCAGGTTTTAATCGGGCCTTGGAGCGATGGTGTAGGCCGTCGTAAGCCTGTTATGGTGTCTTTTATCGGTTTTGCTATAGCTTCATTTTTGTGTGGCACGGCTGCAACATTGACAGAATTTCTCGTGTGGCGCTTTGTGCAGGGGGTTGCCGGAGCTGGTTGTATTGTGTTGAGTCGTTCTATTGCCAGTGATACGCATAAGGGCAATGAATTGACGCGTTTTATTGCCTTGTTGGTTTTAATTACATCCGTTGTACCTATTGCGGGACCGGTTATTGGCGGTCTAATTCTGCAATATTGGAATTGGGAAGCTATTTTCTTATTATTAACGGCTTGCGGTATCATTGGTGCTGTATGGTCTATGGCTGTGTTACCGGAAACTTTGCCGGTAGAGAGACGCTTGCAAGGCGGGCTGAAAGAATCTGTTCGTAATATGTCGGCTTTGTGGAATAATAGAAATTATCGCGGTTATTTCTTGGTACAAGGTTTTGCTTCCATGGGGCTTTTCGGCTATATCGGTGCGTCTCCGTTTATTATGGAAGGACTGTACGGTTTTACGCCTACCGAGTTCAGTATTTTCTTTGGCGTCGGATCCGGTTGCTTGGCTTTGGGGGCACAGATATTCGGGCGTATCAGTAAGAGTCTCGGGGAGCGCACTGTATTGTGGTGGGGCAATGTTGGCGGTGCCATATTAGGATTAATTCTCTTGGTAATCGCAGCCATAGAACCACAGAGTCCTTGGTTTATTATGATTGCTTTGGCGTTCGTAATTTTCAGTTGCGGTTGTACTTTACCACTCAGCTTTTCCAGTGGTATGAATGCCCATAAAGGGATGGCCGGCAGTGCTTCCGGTTGGTTAGGGGTTATTTCTTTCTTGGCCGGTGCTGTTGCCTCACCGCTGGTAGGTATCGGCGGTGGTCATAGTATGTGGCCTATAGCTGTCTTGGTAGTGGGTGAACATGTGGCCTCTTTATTGAGTATGAAAGCGTTTACGACCGAATCGGATTAGTTAATATTAAAGACCGGCAATTATGGAATTGTCGGTCTTTTTTTATTCATACTTTATTGAAAGGAATTCTTTAACAGGGTAAAATGTAATAAAGACACATACATGTTTTGTGTGTTTAATTTTTTTGTAAGTTAATCCTATTTAAAAAGAAGGATTTAAAAAATTTATAATTAAATGAGGAGAGAGATTATGATTAAAGATAAATCCATTGAAGAAGCCAGAGCAGAGATACATTTTACCCGTAAAATGAATGCCTGCCCAATTGATTTTTCACCATTCCAGTCCAGCAATCCGCGTGAAGATCGTACCCGTCAATTCCTGAATCGCTTTTTAGGCCAGCGGGAGGACTATGTAATATGAGTCAACCGACTGATGCTAAAACGGCCAATACGGTAGTTAAAGCGACCGCCACAGTAACTAAAACGGTGCCGGTGGGGATTACCTATCGCCAACTGACCAAGGACGACGGGGCGGCCTATTACAACGTGCTCATCGATGGCTATGCCAGTAATTTGGCAGTGGGCGTAGATTTTTCAGCCAGTCACATGACGGAAACGGAAGCCATTGCTTGGGGTGAAACGCATCCTACCTACGGCCTTTTTGTCGACGGTGAATTGGCCAGTTCCATTACTTTGCGTATGCCGTGGGGACCCAATCCGGGACCTCGTGAATTCCCTCATATCGGTCATTTTGTCACATCGCCCCGTTTTAAAAAACAGGGCTATGCCAAGAAAATGCTGGCGTGGATAGAAACGGCTATATTGCGTGATCAACTGAAATCGCCGCTCGTGACCTTGGGCACGGCCGATACCCATCCGTGGCTCAAAGATATGTACTTGAGCATGGGCTTTAATATCACTAAAGTGACTCAATTGCCGGGCAAAAAGCATCATACGATTTACTTTGAGAAGAAAATTGTATAATAAACTGTATTTAAAAATTCTATCCTGCTATGGCACGATAGAATTTTTTTATGCGTAATATTCAAAGTGAAGACTAGGTGTCCGCCGGATTTTATGGTATACTGCAGTGGGAGATAGTATTCTGTGGAAACTATACTCTATCTGACACACAATGCTTCATGTATGAAAACAGCCGTTTACGTATGGGCAATCGCCGCTTGTGGCAATGTCTAATACAGGGAAGGGCTTAGTTTGTCTGTTTTCGGTGTTCGATGGATACGTCTCCTCGAACGCCGTTTTTTTATTGTCTTATTTTGAGACAACAGTAAAGGAGATATACATGATACGTGAAGTATTAGCGGGTAAAATTCACCGCGCAACGGTGACTCAAGCCGCTTTAGATTATGTGGGCAGTATTACGGTAGATACGGAACTGCTCGAAGCTGCCGGTATTTTGGAATACCAGAAGGTAGATATTGTAAATGTAAATAACGGTGAACGTTTTCAGACGTACACGATTAGCGGCGAAGCCGGTAGCGGTGTGATTTGTCTGAACGGTGCCGCCGCTCGCTGCGCTTGTCCGGGCGATACGGTTATTATTATGGCCTATGGACAGTTAAGCGATGAAGAAGTTAAAACTCATAAACCGTCCGTGGTGTTTGTGGATGAAAAGAATGCCATTGTAAGGGTAACAAATTACGAAAAACATGGTTTGTTGGCCGATATGAAGTAATTGTGCTGTCAGAGCAGAGCTATCTTCACAAACATACTTGTGAAAGGACGTAAAATATATGAAAACAGTAACAACGATTAAAGAAGTACGCGACGCGGTTAAAGCATGGCGTCGTGCCGGTGAAACCGTAGGTTTGGTACCCACTATGGGATTCTTACATGAAGGTCATGCATCGCTTATTAAAAAAGCGGTAGCGGATAATGACCATGTGGTGGTATCTACGTTTGTTAATCCGACCCAATTCGGTCCTAACGAAGATCTTGATTCCTATCCGCGCGATGAAGCTCGGGATGCGGCTTTATGTGAAGAAATGGGTGCCGATTTGATGTTCCGTCCGGATCCTAAGGAAATGTATACGGATGCGAAAGTATCCGTTGTAGTTAAGGATATGAATGAGCATTTATGCGGTGTATCGCGTCCGATTCATTTTCACGGCGTTTGCACGGTAGTCACCAAATTATTTAACATTGTTACACCGGATAAAGCCTATTTCGGTCAAAAAGATGCCCAGCAATTGGCTATTATCCGTAAGATGGTAGAAGATTTGAACAGTCCGGTTGAAATCGTAGGTTGTCCGATTGTCCGCGAAGCAGACGGCCTCGCAAAATCTTCGCGCAATACCTATTTATCACCGGAAGAACGCGAAGCGGCTCTTTGTCTGTCTCGTGCGATTTTTTATGGCCAAGACCATATTAAAGCAGGGATGCCGGCAGAAAAATTATTGTCGGTTATGACGGATATTGTAGCCGATGAACCGCTTGCCAAAATCGAATATATCAAAGCGGTCGATGTGTTGACCATGGAAGATGTAGATGTTATCGATCGTCCTGTGTTGGTTGCTATGGCCGTTTATATCGGTAGAACACGCTTGATTGATAATTTCAGTTTTAATCCGGCTGACAAGGCTATTTAAATAAGGCGGGTGATTTTATGAAACCGTTGCTTTCGACATTAAAAAGCCTGACCGGCTTTGTGACTAAGTATATCGGTGTGATTATCATTGCGTTTACGATTTGGGCGTGTATAACGCCGTCTGTGTTCAGTTGGACCGTAAGCTATACATCGGTCTTTTTGGGCGTCGCCATGTTCGGCATGGGGCTCTCCATTCGTGCTAAGGATTTTAAAATGGTGCTCGCCAATCCGAAAGAAGTAATTTTGGGCGGTGTATTGTTACAATATACGATTATGCCACTCACGGCCTACGTGCTGTGTAAGGCACTTAATTTGCCGACGGATATTGCCATCGGCGTCATTTTGGTAGGCTGTTGCCCCGGCGGCACAGCCAGCAATGTAATTACTTATATTGCCAAAGGTGATGTGGCTTTGTCTGTAGGCATGACCATTGCATCGACTTTATTGGCTCCTTTATTGACCCCGTTTTTGATTTATTCGTTGGGCGGTACTTGGGTAGAGGTATCTTTTTTAGCCATGGTATTGTCCGTCGTTAAAGTTGTTCTGATTCCTGTGTTGGTGGGGATTGCCATTCATCATTTCTTCGGTAAAAAATTGGAAGCATTATTGGCTACTATGCCGCTTGTATCATCCGTTGCCATTGTTATGATTATTGCCGGAATTATTTCGGTGAATGTGACGAAGATTTTTACGGCCGGCCTGGTGGTCTTGGCGGTTGTAATCTTGCACAATCTTATCGGCATGGCTTTAGGACTTACGGCGGCTAAAGTATTGCGTGTTTCTTATGCTAAAGAAACCGCTATTACTATCGAGGTAGGTATGCAAAACAGCGGGCTCGCCGTATCGCTGGCAACCCTCCATTTTGCTATGAATCCGTTGGCTACTTTACCGGGGGCGACTTTCAGCGTATGGCATAATATTTCCGGTGCTGTTTTTGCATCTATTCGTCAGAAACATGACGGCACGGAATCAATGATTTCGTCGAAGATAGTGAAGAGTGCCGAATAAGTTGATTGCAGAATTATGTAAGTTATAAAGGAGTAGCGTATGGATGAACAAGCATGGGAACAGTTGCTTAATATTAAGACGGCCGGTCGTGACGACAGTCAGTTTGACGGCGAACATCATCCGTATGAGCCGACTGATTATGCGGTGCTTGAACGTTTGATAAGTACGGGCTATATCGGCAAACATAATGTTCTTATTGATTATGGCAGCGGTAAAGGTCGGGTCAGTTTTTTCTTGGCTCATGAAACTCGCTGCCGTTGTATCGGCGTGGAATTTGATGAGCGTTTATGGGAACGGTCTTTGGCCAATCAAAAGACAGCCGTGGTCGGTAAGCGTGTAGAATTTATTCATGATGATGCGGTTACTTTCAAAGTACCGAAAGAAGCTGATTGTTGCTTTTTCTTTAATCCTTTTGCCTTACATACTTTGAAGCGGGTATTGGCGAATATATTCGACTCTGTTTATCAAGAACCGCGGCGCATGCGACTCTTTTTCTACTATTCGTATGAAGAAACCGAAGCATTTTTGCTTAATCATGTAAATCTTCAAGTGGAAGATGTGTTGGATTGTCGTGATTTATTTGACGCTGAAGATATACGTGAAAAAATATTGGTCCTAACTGTGGACGATACGATTTTTAGATAAAAAACTGCGACCTGAAGTCTATTTATAAGGACTTTAGGTCATTTTATTATTGAATATTATATTAAAAATTAATAAAGTTTTCTATACATTTAAATCATAGAATCAGTAAACACTTGATTCCTACTGAAATCATCGGGATAATCGTTTAGGCGATTTTTTGATAATCACATACTATAATATAATATTAGGATTGCATTATTCGTATTTGATAATTGACACTCCAATCAGACGCGTTACAATAAGGTCGTAGATATTTCTACTAGGGTGACAACATTGTCTGTGACGGACGTATTTCTTATCAGCTATTATTATTTATGATACGAACCTTCACCTGCAATGTTGTTAAGACATTGGAGGTGTTTTTTGTGGAAATGAATGGGTTGTACATTGTAATCGCCTCGGCGTGCATCCTCGTTTTAGCTTACCGCTATTATGGGGCTTTCTTAGCCGCCAAGGTACTCGTGTTGGACCAGTTCCGTCCGACACCGGCCGTTGTTCATAACGACGGTCATGACTATGTGCCTACCAATAAGTGGGTAACATTCGGTCACCATTTTGCGGCCATTGCCGGTGCAGGTCCTTTGGTAGGTCCTGTTATTGCCGCACAGTTCGGGTATTTACCGGGTTTATTATGGATCTTGATCGGGTCGGTTGTAGCTGGTGCCGTTCATGACATGGTTATTCTGTTTGCGTCGGTTCGTTACGACGGCAAATCCATTGCCGATATTGCGAAGGAAGAAATTTCCAATTTGGCCAGTGTCGGTGCCATGCTTGCCACCTTGTTCCTTTTGATTATCACGTTGGCTGGTATGGCCGTAGTAGTAGCCAATGCGCTTCATAACTCCGCATGGGGCTTCTTCTCCGTAAGCATGACGATTCCAATCGCAATTTTTGTAGGTATTTATTTACGCTGGCTTCGTCCCGGCAAAATTCAGGAAGCTACGGTTATCGGTGTAGTACTTATCTTTGCAGCTATTATTTACGGTCCTCAAGTAGCCGCTTCTTCCTATGCAAGCTGGTTCCTTTATGACTTACAGACCATCGAAATTATGTTGGCTGTATACGGGTTCTTTGCGGCCGCATTACCTGTTTGGTTATTGCTCGCACCACGTGATTATTTATCCACGTACTTAAAAATCGGTACTATCGGTGCGTTGGCTTTAGGGATTATCATCGTAATGCCTATTATCCAAATGCCGGCCGTTACCCAGTTCATTCACGGCGGCGGTCCTGTACTTAAAGGTTCTGTATTCCCATTCATTTTCATTACCATCGCCTGCGGTGCTTTGTCCGGTTTCCATACAGTAATTGCTACCGGTACAACACCTAAGATGATTACTAACGAAAAAGAAATCTTACCTATCGGTTACGGTGCTATGCTTACCGAAGCATTCATTGCCATGATGGCTTTGATTGCCGCTACCGCTTTACATCCTGATGACTATTTTGCCATTAACTCCACGGCTGAATCTTTCAAAGCATTAGGACTTCAAGTCCATGAATTACCGGCCTTATCTCAGATGGTCGGCGAAGATTTAATGCACCGTCCGGGCGGCGCCGTTTCCTTGGCTGTCGGCATGGCGCACATCTTCTCCCGCTTGCCTAATATGGATCATCTCATGGGTTACTGGTACCATTTCTGCATCATGTTCGAAGCTTTATTTATTATGACTTTGATCGATGCCGGTACTCGTGTAGGTCGTTATTTGTTACAAGAATTGTTGGGTCGTTTCTACAAACCGCTTGAAAACGTTAACTGGGCACCGGGGGTATATGGTTGTGCTGCGTTAATTTGCCTCATGTGGGGTTACCTCGTATTACAAGGTAACATCGGTATCATTTGGCCTCTATTCGGTGTATCCAACCAGTTGCTCGGTACTATGACCTTAGCCGTAGGTACTACGGTAATTATGCGTCTCGGCCACAAACGTTACGCTTGGGTAACCGGTGTACCATGTTTCTTTATGGCTATCATCGCTATTGCCGCCGATTATGAAAACGTATTCTACAGTTACATTCCGGCCGGCAAATGGACCTTGGTTGCCTTCAGTGTTGTCATGTTCCTCATGATTGTTATCGTATTGGTAGAAGCCATTCGCAGCTGGATTCGTTTGGCAAAAATTCCGCAAAACTATAAGACACAAGCCGAAGAAGAAGCTGAAAGTCTTAAGAAATACGGTGCCGTTAAGGTTGAAGTTAAATAAAATTCTTAAAGCTGAGATATATAGCTTTAAACAGGTTCATGTGAACCTGTGCAGGCTGAACTTGGTTTGAATGACATTTATATAATAGCCGCCCCGGACTTGTTCGAGTTTGGGGCGGTTATTTGTATATACATAATATATTCAATCTTAATCGCGGAAAAGCCGTAAAAATTTTGTCAAATAATGGCCTCCCGATACCCATATATTGAAGTTCTTGCAGTTTTGTGCTAGAGTAAGCTTATGAATGATATTCTATAGTAATAGGAGATTACAAACAATGAGTGCACAACCAATGACAGTTTCGTACAACTATCGAGAACAGCTCTGTGTTGACTCGGCTCCGGGCCCCGGCACCATCGTCATTTTTGGTGCTTCCGGTGACTTGACTAAACGAAAATTGTTACCAGCTATATATGCTTTGTTTGAGCGTAAACTATTGCCTGAAAAATTTGCCGTAATCGGCGTGGCTCGCACGGAAATGACCAATGAAGCATTTCAAGAAGAAGTGCGTGAAGCTATGGCCGCTAATGGCGATACCGTAACGGATGAGTTCTTGGCAAAGTTCTCTTACGTAGCCGGCCAGTATACGGAATCGGCTACCTTTGAACAGCTTGAAACTGAGCTTAAACGTGTCAGTGAAGAACACGGTACCGAAGGCAATGCATTATTTTATCTGGCTATGCCGCCGACAATGTTTGAACCGATTGTAAAAGGTTTGGCGGAACAGGGCTTGCTCGAAGAGGAAGATGCTTGGTCCCGTGTTATTATTGAAAAACCGTTCGGACATGATTTGGAAAGTGCTGTAGCACTTGATAAATCCTTGAAACGTTATATTAAAGAATCACAGACTTACCGAATTGACCATTATTTGGGCAAAGAAACGGTACAGAATATTTTGATGCTTCGTTTTGCCAATGCAATTTTTGAACCGCTTTGGAACCACACCTATATTGAAAAAGTGGAAATTACGGTAGCGGAAGAATTAGGCGTTGAAAAACGTGCCGGTTATTATGATAAAGCCGGTGCTTTGCGTGATATGTTCCAGAACCACATGGTGCAGATGTTGTCCCTGATTGCCATGGAACCGCCGGCTATTTTTGAAGCTGATGCATATCGTGATGAAATTGCCAAATTGATTTCGTCCATTCGTCCGTTGGAAGGACAAGATCTCGGCAAAATCTCTGTTCGCGGTCAATATGTCGAAGCTGTTGACTCGGAACGTCCGGCCGTAGGTTATCGTAAAGAAGAAGGGGTAGCACCGAATTCTCAAACAGAAACTTATGTGGCGCTAAAACTCTTCGTCGATAATTGGCGTTGGCGCGGCGTGCCGTTCTATATGCGTACAGGCAAACGCTTACCTAAAAAATCCAGTGAAATCGCTATTACGTTTAAGCCGATTCCGCATTCGATTTTTAAACCGATTCGTCCGAAGGACTTTAACCAAAATGTGTTGTTATTGCGCATGCAACCGCATGAAGGCATGGGTTTATCTTTGGAAGTTAAATCACCGGGTTCCAAACTTTGCGTAAATACTTTGGAAATGGATTTCTCCTACAGTGATTTTATGCAGGGAGAAGATATTCCGGATGCTTATGAACGCTTGATTTTGGATGCTTTGCTGGGCGATCAGACTTTGTTCGTTCGCAATGATACGGTAGAAGCTTCCTGGCGTTTATTTATGCCGTTATTGCGGGCGTGGGAAGCCGATTTGGATAATGTGCCGCTTTGTTTCTATCCGGCTTACAGTGAAGGACCGAAAGAAACCAATGAAATCTTAGAAGGAGGTTCCTTACAATGGCGCAAGATTTAATTCGTTCATTTGAAACGGCTCAAGAAGTAGCGGAAGCGGTGGCGAAAGATTTTATCGCTTACACCAATCAGTGTATTGCCGAAACGGGGACTTGCGTGGTGGCTATTTCCGGCGGTACAACGCCGAATACTTTATTTGAGTTGCTTAATACCGACGAATATCGTAAGCAATTGGATTGGGAAAATATATTCTTCCTCTGGGTGGATGAACGTTTTGTACCGCAATCTAATCCGGATAATAATTTTTATCGTGCGAAAGAACGCCTTTTTGCCTCTATCGGCGGTTGTAGTCATTTCTATCCGGTGCCTACTAACAGCGGTACGGTGGAAGAAGCGGCTGACGCTTATGAAAAAGAAGTGGCAACGGTGCTCAGCGCGAATGAAAAAGAAGGCGTAGACTTGGCTTTGTTGGGCCTTGGTGATGACGGTCATACAGCTTCTTTGTTTGCCCGTTCAGAGGCTCTCAACGAAAAGAAACGAAATGTAATTCCTGTAACGGATGGCAAGGTTTGGCAGCGCGTGAGCATGTCATTCCCGTTTTTGGCCAAAGCGAAAAACGTATGGTTTACCGTAGTCGGTGAATCTAAGGCGGCAGCACTCGGCCGCGTGCTTCGTCAGCGTAAAGAGTATATGGATGACTCATGGGAGGATCGTATCGGTCATGTACTTCCTGGCGCTGTACTCTCACAGGACACCGTAACATGGTATGTAGATAAAGCCGCTAAAAATTAATACTTAAATTGACAATTCGCTATGACATTTTCTATAGCATTTTAGTGGAGTTTCATGTTACACTGTAAATAGAAATGATTGTTATTGTAGCTAAACGAGGTGAAAATTATGTTTAATTTCGGAACACAAGAATTAATTTTGGTGCTTGTTATTGCGCTTGTTGTGTTCGGACCGGGAAAGCTACCGGAAGTGGGCAAAGCCATTGGCAAAGGTATCAATGAATTCAAAGATGCCGTAAGCTCTGATAAGAAAAAAGAAAAAGAAGAAAAAGTATCTGATGTGGCTAAAGTGGAAACGATTGACGTGGAAGCGGGCGCCGTTAATGATAAAAAACATAAAGAAATAGAATAAATTGATAATAAGGCCTCCCTATGCCGTCAGGCCCGGGGAGGCTTTTGCGACTAAATCGTTATAAATTCTTAATTGTATTTACAGATTCACTTTGTGAATCGGAAGATTGGAGGAACACACTATGTGTAAAGATTGTGGTTGCGGCAGTACAGGTCATGCTCATCAGCAGGTATTCACTGTACCGGGAATGATGTGCAGTAATTGTGAAAATACAGTAAAAACAGCAGTACTCGGTTTACCGGGCGTTATGTCTGCTGATGTGGATTTGAAATCCAAAGATGTAACTATTTCCTATGACAGCAGCAAAGTAAATGTTGCTGCCATTAAAGAAGCCATTGATGCAACGGGCTTTGAAGTAGCTTCCGTTTCCGAAGCAACTCATGCTCATGAAAGCGGCGGGCTCATGGGCTCTTTAAAACGTATGTTTAAGTAAAATAGCGATGCGTCCGTTGCGAGGGTAACGGACGTTTTTTGCGTTAAGCGTATTGGCAGTCCTTAGCGTTGAGGAGTTAATCATGATTAAAAAGTTTGACAATGAAACCTTTAATTGGGAGGGTGTAGACACGTTAGTCTATAAACAGGACGGCAGTCCCTTTAAGGATGTGACTCGTCAGGTGCTGTTTGACGGCGCTTTCGACATTCCCTGCCAATTTCGTTATTTTGAAGTAAAACCGGGTGGTTATTCGACCTTAGAACACCATGAACATACTCACATGGTTATGATTTTCAGAGGGCATGGGCAATGTTTATTGGGTGAAAATGTGGTGGATGTAAAAGTAGGCGACTTTATTGAAATCCCAAGTCATACGATTCATCAGTTCCGCGCCAATAAGGGCGATTATGTAGGATTTTTATGTCTCGTTAATGTAGATCGGGATAAGGTGAAAATTCCGTCCCCGGAAGAAATTGAAGCCTTAAAAGACAATCCGACCGTCAAAGAGTTTTTAGAAAGTTGTTAAAAGGTGTAAGCTGTGTTATAATTAACTGTTATTTAATAGATTGACACTTTAAGCTATACCTTTAGATATAGTTAATATGTTTATAGCGAAACAGGAGGCATACATACATGATTCGCGAAGATATTCGTAATGTTGCAATTATTGCACACGTTGACCATGGTAAAACAACCTTGGTGGACGCCCTTTTAAAACAAAGCCATATTTTTAGAGCGAATGAAAAAGTGGCAGAGCGTGTTATGGACTCTAACGATCTTGAAAGAGAACGTGGTATTACCATTTTGTCTAAAAATACGGCTGTTATGCACAACGGCGTAAAAATCAACATCGTTGACACCCCGGGCCATGCTGACTTCGGCGGCGAAGTAGAACGCGTACTCAACATGGTTGACGGCGTATTGTTGTTGGTTGACGCTTTTGAAGGTCCGATGCCACAGACTAAATACGTACTTCGTAAAGCTTTGGAACAGAAATTAAAACCAATCGTAGTTATCAATAAAATCGACCGTCCGGACCAACGCGTTCATGAAGTAGAAGACGAAGTATTGGAACTCTTCATGGAACTCGAAGCCGATGACGATCAATTGGACTTCCCGGTTGTTTATGCATCTGCTCGTGACGGTATTGCCAAATTGTCTATGGAAGACGAAGGCAAAGATATGCAGCCTTTATTTGAAATATTGCTCAAAGAAATTCCGGCTCCGCAGGGTGACATTGACGGTCCGTTGCAGTTCATGGTTACAACTCTTGACTATGATGATTATGTTGGTAAAATCGCCGTTGGTCGTATCGTACGCGGTCGTATGAAAACTAACCAACCGGTTGTTATCATGAACGGTGAAAGCACTCGTAAAGCAAAAATCGGTCGTGTTTACACTTACAACGGTTTGAACCGTGTAGAAACCGATGAAACTGCTATGGGTGACATTACCGCTTTTGTTGGTATCGAAGACATTAACATCGGTGAAACCGTAGCTGATGCGGAACATCCTGAAGCATTACCGGCTATTACTATTGATGAACCTACTTTGTCCATGGTATTCTCCGTTAACAACTCTCCATTCGCCGGTCGCGAAGGGGATTATGTAACAAGCCGTCATTTACGTGATCGTTTGTTCAAAGAAGTAGAAACCAACGTATCTATGAAAGTAGAAGAAACCGAATCTCCGGACGCATTCAAAGTATCCGGTCGCGGCGAACTTCATTTGGCTGTTTTAATCGAAACTATGCGTCGTGAAGGGTATGAATTACAGGTAGGTAAACCTCGCGTAATTTACAAACGCATTAACGATCAGCTTTGCGAACCATTGGAATACTTAACTATCGACGTACCTCAGGAATTCATGGGTACCGTTATGGAAAACTTGGGCGCTCGTAAAGCCGAATTAATTAACATGACCGAATTGGCCGGCTACCTTCGCTTGGAATTCATCATCCCGGCACGTGGTCTTATCGGTTTCCGAGCTCAATTCTTAACCAGCACTAAAGGTAACGGTATCATGAACCATGTGTACCATGGCTATGCACCGTTCAAAGGCGATATTCCGGGTCGTACCCGCGGCGCTTTGGTAGCCTTCGAAGACGGCGAAACAACTCCTTACGGCTTGAACTCCGTACAGGATCGCGGTACTTTATTCGTAGGGCCTAATGAAGCGGTATATACCGGTCGCATTATCGGTGAAAACTCTCGTGAAACCGACATGGACGTTAACCCTTGTAAGAAAAAACATGTTACCAACATGCGTTCCAGCGCTTCTGACGAAGCTGTTCGTTTGACACCGCCTCGTATTTTCAGCTTGGAACAGGCTTTGGAATGGATTAACGATGATGAATTGGTAGAAGTTACACCGCACAGCATTCGCATGCGTAAAACTATTTTGGATCGTGCCGCTCGCGCTAAAGCAGCTAAAAACGGTCGCTAAGAATTATTATGAGTTGGTGGCAGCGACGGTCGTCGCGTAAAACACAGTCTAAGACATATGAATTACGAATAGCCGGTGAGCTTATACCGTATACGGTGACGTGGAAGGCCGTTAAAAACATGAACCTTCGCGTCATGCCGGACGGTACGGTCAAGGTTTCGGCACCGTGGCGTATGCCCGCTCAATCCGTTACCCAATTCGTGTCGGAGCATGAAAGCTTTATTGACAAAGCACGGCAACGCTTTAAGGACCATCGGGCCAATCAGGAGAAAGTTGTATCTTATCGCTATGAGACGGGTGAGCTTTTTCCTATATTGGGATATGAGGCTCGCTTGGAAGTGGCCGAGATAGAGGCGAATCATGCACCGTATGTTTCGTGGAGCGAATCGGAGCCGGCCGTCCTTTACATGTTTGTTAAACCGCATAGTACGGTAGCTGAACGGGCAGCCTTACTGGAGAAGTTCTGGGAGGGTTTGGTCGAGGATGTCGTAAAGAGTATGCGTGATCGTATTTATCATCGCTATATTGAAGCCGGTTATGATGTACCGTATCCGAAACTTCGAATTCGTGAAGCGAAAACACGTTGGGGGTCCTGTTCGCTAAGAACAGAACGAATTATGATTAATCAAAAATTATTAATCGGGCCCCGTTTATTTCTGGAATATGTAATGATTCATGAGTTTGCCCATTTTATTCAACCTAATCACTCGTCACGATTTTGGCAAGTGGTGGCTGAATTTATGCCACAATGGCAGACGGTGCGACGTGAACTGACTTATTACTTCAGAGGTCGTTAACGAATATTCGTATCAATGTGCGATGAATTGAACAGAAAATTTCCAACTTATGCTATAATTAAATAAGGTACAGATACAGTAAAAGGACTGACCTCGGGGTCGGTCCTTTTTATATAATTCTTGATTGAGGAGGGAACCATGAAACCATTTGTTCATTTGCATAGCCACACTGAATACAGTTTGCAGGATGGTATCAGCCGCCTGCCGAAAATGGTAGCCCGTGCCAAAGAACTCAATATGCCCGCTTTGGCAATTACGGACCATGGTAATATGTGTGGGGCCATCTATTTTTATAAAGAAGCCAAAAATGTGGGTATAAAACCTATTATCGGCTGTGAAGTATATGTGACGACGGGCAGTCGTTTTGATAAAGACAGCAATAAGCAGGAACGTTTAAAGCATCTTATTTTGTTGGCAGAAACCATGGAAGGGTATCAAAACCTGACTAAAATCGTATCACGCGGCTTTACGGAAGGTTTTTATCGCAAACCGCGCGTGGATCATGAATTACTAAAGGAACACAGTAAAGGTATTATAGCCCTTAGCGCTTGTATTCAAGGGGAAGTGCCGCAATGTTTGTTGCAGGATAATCCGGACGGCGCTAAACGGGCTGTAGAGACATATTTGGATATTTACGGGAAGGATAATTTCTTTTTGGAAATCCAAAATCACGGTTTGCCGGCGGAAGTAAGAGCCCAGGAAGGTCTTATAAAACTCGCGAAGGAATACGGTGTGGGACTGGTATGCTCCAATGATTTTCATTATGTTCTTAAAGAAGATGCGGATGCTCAGGATATTAAAGTGTGCATCGCTACCGGGGCCAAAGTGGCCGATACGGATCGCTTAAAATTCCCAAATGACGAATTTTATATGAAAAGCGGCGATGAAATGGCGGAACTTTTCGGACATATTCCGGGCGCTATGGAAAATACCTTAGCCATTGCGGAGCGCTGTAATGTAGAGTTCAATTTTGATGAACATCATTTGCCTCATTTTGATGTGCCGGATGGCGAAACGGCAACGACCTATTTACGCCATCTGTGCGAACGGGAGGTACCGCGCCTTTACGGGACGATGACGCCGGAACTCAAAGAGCGCCTTGACTATGAGTTGTCGGTTATTGCCCAGATGGGTTTTGACGACTACTTCCTTATCGTGTGGGACTATGTCCGTTATGCTCGTGAGCATGATATTTTGGTAGGCCCGGGCCGTGGCAGTGCGGCTGGTTCTGTAGTAGCTTACTTACTCGGCATTACCGGCCTTGATCCGTTGAAATATAATTTGCTCTTTGAACGTTTCTTGAATCCGGAACGTGTCAGCATGCCTGATATTGATATCGACTTTTGCTACGAAAAACGTGGCAAGGCGATTGAATATGTTACGGCGAAATACGGGCAGGCCCGTGTGGCTCAGATTATCACTTTCGGTACGGAGGCGGCTCGTGCCGTTATTCGTGATGTAGGGCGTGTACTCGATCATCCGCTCCCCGAAGTTAACCGTTTGGCTAAGATGATTCCCAATGAATTGGGTATTACGCTGGACAAAGCGTTAAAAGGTAAAGATTTAAAACAACTCTATGAAAATGACCCGAAGGTGCGTGAACTCTTCGATTACGGTCGTAAGTTGGAAGGTATTGTACGTAATGCGTCCACTCATGCGGCGGGGGTCGTAATTTCGGCGGCACCGTTGGAAGATCATGTGCCGATTCAAAATGCCAACGACAGTGGCTTTGTTACGCAATATGATAAAGATAATATTGAAGAATTGGGCCTTTTGAAAATGGACTTCTTAGGACTCCGTACCTTAACCGTTATGGATGATGCCCTAAAACTCATCAAAGCCAACCGCGGTATCGATTTGGATTTTGATAACATTCCGCTCGATGATAAGGCGGCCTGTGATTTATTGACCAGAGGGGATACACCGGGTGTATTCCAACTTGAATCGGAAGGGATTACTAAACTCGTAATGGATCTTCGCCCCGAGCATTTTGAAGACCTCATCCCACTTGTTGCTTTATATCGTCCGGGACCTTTGGGGAGCGGCATGGTGGAAGACTTCATTAAACGTCGTCACGGGGAAATGGAAATTACCTATCTTCATCCGCTGTTGGAACCGATTTTAAAAGACACTTTCGGTGTTATTCTCTATCAGGAACAGGTTATGCAGATTGCGTCCGCTATGGGCGGCTTCTCACTGGGGCAAGCCGACCTTATGCGCCGTGCTATGGGTAAGAAAAAGGAATCCGTGCTTAAAGCACAACGGGAATCCTTCATTGCCGGCTCGGTTCAAAATAATATTCCGGAAGCCGTCGCCAATGAAGTATTCGATTTGCTCGTATACTTTGCAGGCTATGGCTTTAATAAATCGCACAGTGCGGCGTATGCCTATATTGCCTATCAGACGGCGTATTTGAAGGCTCGCTTTTTTCCTGAATTTATGGCGGCGACCATGACCAGTTTTATGACGAACGTGGATAAGCTGACTTACTATATTAATGATTGTAAAAAACACGGCGTTGAAGTACTGGGTCCGGATATAAATTACGGGGAACAGGCCTTTGCCGTACAGAACGGTGCCATTCGTTTCGGCCTAGGCGGTGTCAAGAGTGTAGGCGATAATGCGGTGGAACAGCTGCTCTTGGAACGCCGGCGTAACGGTTTATACAGTTCTATTTTTGATTTTTGTAAACGCGTTGATTCGCGTGTAGTGAATAAGCGTTTGTTGGAAAGCTTAATTCGTTGCGGCGCTATGGATAGTTTTAAAGAAAATCGCAATCAGCTCTTAGCTATGTATGAAGGGGCTCAAGGGTTGGGACAGCGGCTTCAAAAAGAAGAGGCTCGGGGCACCATGAGCCTCTTCGGCGATGAACCGTCCGTGGCGGAAACCATTGAGGTGCCGGAACTTGAAGACCTTTCCATGGATGAAAAATTACGCGATGAAAAAGAATATACCGGTTTTTATATTTCCGGACATCCGCTTAATGCGTATGAAGCGGAATTAAAAGGCTTGTTTGAAATGGGAAAACTTAACGAAAATCCGGAACAGTATGATAAGCAGGAAGTCACCGTAGGCGGTCTTATTGTAGAAAAGACCGACCGAATTACCCGTCGCAATGATGTTATGTCTGTTTTGCGACTGGAAGATTACTCCGGGGCGGTCTCCGTCGTTGTGTTCCCACAGAAATTTCAGCAATATCAATCTATGCTGGCTGTCGATATGGCCGTGCGTATTTCGGGGCGTATTGATGCCGATGAAAAGGGAGTCCAGATTATCGCGGATACGATTAAACCGCTAAAAATTAATTATGATACGGCCAAGCGGGTTATTTTGCATATTCGGCCCGGTTTTGATACGGCCGAAGCCAGCAATGCATTGAAAAAAATACTGCTCAATGCAAGTGGGACGATACCTGTCACTTTTTATTTGCATCGTCAGCGAAAACGCATAGATGTAGCTAAGGAATATTACTTTGCCCCAGGGACTGAAATATGCCGGGCCGTGGAAGAAATTTTAGGGCCCGATAGTGTAGAAATACTTTAGTTTATTAGTGTATAATGAGTACTATGAAGGGAAAACATAGGCTTTATTCCAATCCATTATGAGTGAGGTATTTACTATGAAAAAGACAAAAATTGTTTGTACTATCGGACCGAGCACTGATGCGCCCGGCGTATTGGAACAAATGCTGCAGGCGGGGATGAATGTAGCACGTTTTAATTTTTCACACGGTTCCTATGAAGAACATACGAAACGTATGGAAGCTGTGCGAGCGGCCTCGAAGAAAACAGGTATTCCTGTAGCGCTTATGCTTGATACTAAAGGACCTGAAATTCGTTTGGGTCATTTTGAAGAAGGCAAAGTTATGCTTGAAGCAGGTAAGCCGTTCACATTGACTATGCGTGATATTGAAGGCGATGCCACCATTTGCTCGGTTAATCATAAAGGCTTGGTAGATGACGTTAAAGTAGGCTGTGAAATTTTATTATCCGACGGTTTAGTTACCTTGCAGGTAGAAAAAATCGAAGGTACGGAAATTTATACAACCATTAAAAATAACGGACCTATGAGTGACCGTAAACGTGTGGCCGTACCGGGTATTCCGCTCAGCTTGCCACCGGTTTCGGAAAGCGATATGGCCGATTTACGCTTTGGTTGTCAGATGGATGTGGACTATGTGGCCGCTTCCTTTATGCAACGCGGTACCGACGTAGTGGCCATTCGTCGAATTTTGGAAGATGAAGGCAAAGATATTAAAATTATCTCTAAAATCGAAAATGAAGAAGGCATCAACAATTTAGACGATATTTTACGAATGTCCGACGGTCTCATGGTAGCCCGCGGTGATTTGGGCGTTGAAATTCCGGCTGAGGAAGTACCGGTTCTTCAAAAAATGATGATCACCAAATGTAATAAAGCCAGCAAACCTGTTATTACCGCCACTCAAATGTTGGAATCTATGACGAATAATCCGCGCCCGACTCGTGCTGAAGCCAGTGACGTGGCCAATGCCATCTTAGATGGCACGGATGCGGTTATGCTGTCCGGTGAAACCGCCGGCGGTAAATATCCGGTGGAAGCCGTACAAACAATGGCTCGTATTGCCGAAGTGACGGAACATTCTACTTTGTATTGCAATATTGATCATCCGTTTGTTGTGGATACGGTTCAAACCACCGATGCTATCAGTGTGGCTACCGTAACGGTGGCTAAGAACCTGGATGCGGCTGCTATCATAACCTGTACGGAAACAGGTAAAACGGCTATGAGTATTTCCCGTAATCGTCCGCGTGCCAAAATTTTGGCGGTTACACCGCATGAAGCGACCGTTCGACGCGTACAATTATATTGGGGCGTTGAAGCAGTACTCGGTGCCGGCCATGAAAATTCCGATGAAATGGTATACAGTGCCATCACATCTTCATTAGCCGAAAATCGTATCGAATCGGGCGACTTGGTTGTTATTACGGCCGGTGTACCATCCGGTAAGGCCGGTACTACCAATATGATTCGTGTACATGTAGTCGGCAAAGCTGTATTGAGCGGTAACGGTGTCGGTAAAGGGGCAGCTACCGGTCGTGTTTGCATTGCTTATGACGGAGCTATGGCTCAGCAAAACTTCCGCGACGGTGATATTTTGGTCGTTCGTACTTTAGAACCGGACTTAATGCCGTTTGCTAAACGAGCCGGTGCAATTATTGCAGCTGAAGACGGCTATACTTCGGCAGCAGCTATTGCCGGTATTAACTTCGGCATTCCGGTAATCTTGGGTGTAACCAATGCGGAAAATGTAATCAGTAATGGTGAAGTAGTAACGGTTGACGGTTCGCGCGGCAAGGTATTTGAAGGTATTGCCAACGCACGTTAATTGAATTATCAAAAGTTTGATTGTGTCATGATGAGTGACATAATCAGACTAGTTATACTAAGACTTAAAGGGGGCTTGGTGCCGGCGATTAGCTGCGCTAAATAAGCGGCTGGTCGCCCCAGTGTTTGATTGAGGAGGTTATTATGAATTATTCTTTGCCGGTAGATGCGGAACAATCCGTAGTTTCTCAGATTGTAGCACGCAAACTGCGTAATTCCATGCTTTGGATGGGCTGGGGGATTTTGACGACGTTTATTACCCTTATGGCTACGCTGATTAATGATGATTGGTTGGATTTGGCTGAATCCAGTTACAATATTTTGTTGCTTTTGGAATTAGGGGTTGTCTTTTTATTCAGTGCTCGCCAGTTGCGAGCAAGTTTGTCGGCATTGAAGGGCATGTTCTTTATTTATTCAATCTTGAATGGGCTTACGCTGGCTGCTTTGAGCATGGTGTACGGTACAACCGCCTTTTTCTACGCTTTCTTGGGCACACTTGCTTTCTTTGGTACTTTTGCGGTGCTCGGCGGTGTTGTTAAACGTGATTTGACTTCGTGGACCACCTATTTATTGGGAGCTGTTATTGCACTTATTATTGTTAGTCTGTTAAATATTTTCCTTTTCGACAGTGAATTTGTTGATTTGGCATTGGGGGCGTTTGGTGTTATTATCTTTACGATTTTTACGGCTGTAGACGTAAATCGTATTAAAGGCATTTTAATCGCTGTAGCGCTTGAAGATGACGATATATTGGAACGTGTTGAATTAATCGGTGCGTTAATGTTGTATTTGGATTTCATTAATATCTTCTTGTCTTTTTTGCGATTTTTCCGTAGAGACTGAGGAGGGATTTAATGGATGAACGAGAATGGCAAACCTTTGTAACGGTTGTTGAAGAAGGCAATATTACTAAGGCCGCTGAAAAGCTATTTTTATCCCAACCGGCGCTCAGTTATCGATTGCGCCATTTGGAAGAAGATTTGGGCAGTCCGCTACTTATAAGAACCAGTGAAGGCATTACGTTAACACCGCAGGGGGAAGTATTCCATACCTATTGCCGACGTATGTTGCAGGAAATGGAAAGTTTAAAACAGGCTATCGGCGAAATGAGCGGAGAGATTCAAGGAACATTGAAAATCGGCTCGTCGATTAACTTTGCGGACTATCAACTGCCGCATTTGCTGGCGAAATTTACGAAACAGTATCCGAATATCCATATTCAAGTAAAAACCGGTCACAGTTCTCATGTTAATAAGATGTTTAATAGCGGCGAAGTAGCAGTAGCTATAGCACGCGGTAATTATAAAGAAGCAAGTAATAGTATTAAACTTTTTGAAGAACCTTATTGTTTGGTTTATAAGGATCCGGTTACCATTGAAGAGTTGGCAGACTTACCACTTATTCAATATCGTTCGGACGGTTCCATTACGAACGTTCTTGACACATGGTGCAATGAAAATCTGCCGAAGAGTCATGAAGCGGCTATGGAAATGGACTCTATGGTTACATGCCGTCACTTCGTGCGTGAAGGTCTCGGCTGGTCTATTTTACCGTATTTGGGACTTGGCTCTTGCAAGGATGAAGGTATCTATGTAGAGCCGATTTATCAGAAGAACGGTGAACCGTGGGTGCGTAGTACGTTTTTATACTTCAATGAAGTGAGTGATAAGCTTATTGCGGTTAAAACCTTTATAGATTATGTACAAGACTATTATAAAGATAATTCACCGGTAACGATAAAGTTTTAAAAACAATATAAAGACAATTGTTGAATTGAGTTGAACGAATCTTAGATTTTACTTTTTGTAAAGACAAAATTTAGCTTTTCTTATATGGAAATTGCAAACGCGGTGAGAATTTAAAAGAATCTTTTTGAAAAATGCAAAAAGATTCTTTTTTTATGCACGTTTATAACATATTACTTGAAGTCATTCATGGAATGAAAAAATGTGGATAAAAAATTTATGCAGTACATAACTGCTTTTTATTATCTTTTAACTAGGAAGGTCGATATAATGTTTTTAGAAGTAAGAGATAAAAAAATGTTTAAAATTCAATTCTAAAGTATTTAAACTTATATTGCTTTTCAGATATTTAAATGTTGATGTATTTCCTTAACTTTTATCGTAATTTATTTTTTAGTAATTTGAATCGTCAGGAAAGGATGCGAAGCTATGAACAAATTAGTAAAGGCAGCGACTGCCGGTTTTGACGAAAAGCAAGATTGTCTTGTAACAGTTGAACCGATTGCCGCCGGTATTGAAGTGGAATTGACTTCCAAAGTTCAACGCCAGTATGGTAAACACATTGAAGAATTAATCGTAAGAACGGTTAAAGAAGCCGGTTATGACGGAGTAAAAGTTATCGCCGACGATAAAGCAGCTTGGGACTATGCAATTAAAGCTCGTGTACTCGGTGCATTGGAACGCGGTTCCGAACCGAAAGCAGCTGTAACTCATGACGAAACTCGTCCGGTAGAAGCAAAGACTTTGCCTTTAAGTGAAAAAGCGAAAGCTCGTATTTCCCGTAGCATGATGTTCGTACCGGGCAATACACCAAAAATGATCAATAGCGCTGACATTCACGGTTCTGACAGCTTGATGTTTGATATTGAAGATTCCATTCCTGTAACGGAAAAAGATACGGCTCGTTTGATGACTGCCGAAGCTTTGAAAAGCATGACTTTCAGAGCTGAAACTGTAGTTCGTATTAACCATCCGACTCAGACTCCTTACGGTTATGATGATTTGGATGTAATCGTACCGGCTAAGCCAAACTTGATTCGTATTCCTAAAACGGAAGATGTTTCCGAAGTTGAAATCGTAGCCCGTAAGATTGAAGAAGTAGAAAAAGCTAACGGTTGGGAAGAAGGTACGATCAATATTATCGTAGCTATCGAATCCGTTAAAGGTCTTTATAATGTTCGTGAAATTTGCCACGCACCACGTGTTGTAGGTATCGCTTTAGGCGCTGAAGATTATCGTGCCGATCTTCGTACCGGTAAATCCAAACCGGCCGTTGAATTGACATTCGCTCGTCAATCCATCTTATTGGCTGCTCGTGAAGCCGGCATCCGTTGCGTTGATACCGTATTCTCCGATGTTAAAGATCCTGAAGGTTTTGTTGAAGAAGTACAGTACATTAAAGCTCTCGGGTTTGACGGTAAATCCTGTATTCACCCAAGCCAGATTAAATTAGCTCATAAAGTATTTACTCCGGATGAAAAAGAAATTGCTCATTCCGTAAAAGTATTGAACAGCTATGCTGATGCTTTGAAAAATAATAAAGGCGTAATCGCCGTAGACGGTAAAATGATCGATGGTCCTATCGTAGTACGTGCACAACGTATCGTGGACAAAGCACGTGCTGCCGGGATTAAAGTAGAAGTAGATGAAGGAGCTGAAATCAATGTTAAATAAAGCAAATCGCGAAATTCCAATGAATATTCCGGCTCTTGAAGGTCGTGAACTGTATCAAGGCGAGTTCGCTGTTGAGCCTAAAATGCACCGTGCCGGTCGTCCGGTTGCCAAATACAATCAAGGCGGTGCCGATAAAGTATTAGCTTCTATTGATGAAGCAATTGAAAAGACCGGCTTGAAAGACGGTATGACCGTATCGTTCCACCATCATTTCCGTAATGGTGACTATGTTATGAAAATGGTTATGGAACGCATCCAAGCTAAAGGTATTAAAGATATTACAGTTGCATCCAGCTCCTTGAGTCCTTGCCATGATTTCTTGATTGACCTGATCAAAGACGGTACGGTAACTGCTATCGAAACATCCGGTTTACGTGATGCACTCGGTAAATTCTTAACGAAGAACCCAGGCGTATTAAAACGTCCGGTAGTGATTCGTTCTCACGGTGGTCGTGCTCGTGCCATCGTATCCGGCGAACTTCACATCGACGTAGCTTTCATGGGTGCACCTACTTGCGATCGTCGCGGTAACTTCACCGGCATGCAGGGTAAATCCGCTTGCGGTGCTCTCGGCTATGCCATGATTGACTCCCACTATGCTGATAAAACCGTAGCCATTACCGATAACTTGGTTGACTATGTATATCCATATTCCGTACCTCAAACTGATGTAGACTACATCGTTGAAGTAGAAGCTATCGGCGATCCTGCAGGTATCGCTTCCGGTGCGGTTGGTTTTACTAAAAACCCAATTCAGATTAAAATCGCTGAAATGGCGGCTGAATTCTTGGATCAGGCAGGCATCATCAAAGAAGGTTTCTCCTTCCAGTTAGGTGCCGGCGGAGCTCCATTAACAGTTGCTAAATTTATCGGCGAAAAATTGAAAGCACAAGGCGTTAAAGCCGGTTTCGGTATCGGCGGTGCTACCGGTGTTCTCGCCGGAATGTTGGAAGACGGTTTAATCGAAGCTATCTATGATACACAGACATTTGATACTGATGCAGCCGCTTCTTTACATAAAAACCAAAATCATATCGAAATGAGTTCTTCCATGTATGCCGATCCTTGGACCGATAACATGACGAATTATCTCGACGTAGTATTCTTAGGTGCTACCGAAATCGATACAAACTTCAATGTTAACTGTATGACTGATTCCAACGGTATCCTTATGGGTGCTTCCGGCGGTCACAGTGATACAGCAGCCGGTGCTAAATGCACAGTTATTACTTGTCCGCTCGTTCGCGGCCGTTTACCGATGATTCTCGACAGCGTACAGACAGTAATTACACCGGGTGAATCCGTAGACGTTATCGTAACTGAACGCGGTATTGCTATTAACCCTCGTCGTACCGATCTTATCGAACGCTTCAAAGATTCCAATTTGCCAATCTACACGATTGAAGAATTACAGAAATTGGCATTTGACTTGGTAGGTAAACCTGAAGGTATTACCGTAAGCGATAAAGACGAAGATGTAGTAGCTATCGTTGAATATCGTGACGGTACCATCATCGACGTAGTTCGCAAACCTTTAGACTAATGTCATTAATGTCTGCTCCAATCGGCAGTAATGCTGACTGTGATTAGGAAGTCGACTTTAATAAAAAAACTCCTGTGAGTGAGGTTCTGTTGAGGAATCTCACTCGGCAGCGAGTTGTCAAAAGCATTATATATTGTAATATGATAATTTTCTCATTTATTTTGTTACATGTGTAAAGGAGGATTTTCTCATGTTTTTAGGTTTTCTTGGCTTATTGATGATTGTTATCATCGTTTGGGCCTTAATCCAATCTAAAACAAATCCGGTGCCGATTTTCGTAATCGTACCGATTATTGCGGCAGTTATTGCCGGTTTCGGTCCTGAGGACATTTTTAAATTTATCCAAACCGGTGTTTCTAAAACCTGGTCTACAGCGGTATTATTTATTTTCTCTATCGTATACTTCTCTTTAATGAGTGACGTAGGTTTATTCGATCCGATGGTTAACTACTTGGCTAAAAAAGCCGGTAACAACATTATGTTGGTAACCATTGCTACGGCTATGATTGCCGTAATCGGTCACTTGGATGGCGCTTTGGCTTCCACATTGTTAATCACAATCCCTGCTATGTTGCCAATTTATAAGAAATTGCACATCCGTCCGGTTGTATTGGTTTGTATCATCGGTGCAGCCATGAGTATCATGAACTTGGTACCTTGGGGTGGTCCGGTAGCTCGTACCGGCGTTGTATTGAACGCCGACGTTAATGCTTTGTGGCAGGAATTGATTCCATTGCAAGGCGTTGGTCTCGTAATCTTGTTGGTATTTGCCGCTTACATGGGTATGGTTGAAAAACGCCGCGGTGCCGGTATCAATCCTACAGGCGAAGCAGCTTTACTTGATTCTTCCATCGTTCCAGCTGACAGCAATACAACAACTGCTGATATCGAAGCTATGAAACGCCCTAAATTGTTATGGTTTAACGGTATTTTAACATTAATTGTTATTTTATTACTCTGTTTCACGAAGATTCCTTTGTACGGTGCCTTCATGTTCGGTTTGGCTATTGCCTTAATCGTTAACTTCCCAGGCGCTAAAGCTCAGGCTAAAGCTATTAAAATGCATGCCGATACAGCTTTGACAATGCCTATGATTTTGTTGGCTTCCGGTGTATTCCTCGGTGTATTGAGCGGTACTAAAATGATGGACAATATGGCCAGCATGTTGATCGCTCTTGTACCTGATTTCTTAGGACCACATTTGCAGACTGTATTCGGTATCTTCGGTGTACCTATCGGTATGTTACTCGGTACTGACTCCTACTTCTTCGGCTTGGTACCATTGGCTATCAGCGTAGGTCAGAAATTCGGTGTAAACCCTCAAGATATGGCTATGGCTATGTTGATTTCCAAAAACTACGGTGTATTGGTAACTCCACATGCGGCAACTACATTCTTAGCTTGCGGCTTGGCCGGTATTGAAATTAAAGATATGTTGAAATTCTGTGCTCCACGTCTTTTCGTAATGTCCTTAATTTCCTTGGCTTTCGGCGCGATGTTAGGTTTATTCCACATCTAAGCCGACGGTTTACGGTGAGGAATTATTAATAAAAACATAATATAATGCATATAAAAACGACGCCGCTCCTTCGGGAGCGGCGTCGTTTTAGTTTTATTATCGGCACTTAATCAGTGAGGTGTGAGTGATTAAGGCGTTTTGTCATTAAAAATGCTTTCGCCCGGTTGTAACGGGTTAGGGACATTTTGGGGATTGCTGTTAAAATCTTTAAGTGACGGTTTTTTGGGAGCAGCTTGCGGTACGGTGATTTCCGGATGAATCCACTCCAACTGCATGAGGCGCCATTGGAGTGGATTGATTTCTTTGCGCAAGGTCCAAATATCTTTTTCTGCCTCTTTTAGTCGAGCTGCGTGAGCATTACTGATATGTTCCAGATTGGTGATGCGATAGTCGAAACTGTCCATATCACTCATATTATATTGACCGTATACCCGTGTGGCCAATTCATCGATTTGCGCCTGCTGATAGGCGATATAGCCGGCCATGGCAATAATGATAAGCCAAAGCCAAAAGGTTGTGCTTTTTACCAAACGGCGCAAATGATTACTGAGATTCTTCAATCGTTGGGGGCGAGGTCGTTCCTCACTCATGGCGCTTATTTCCCTTCGCTCACAACAGAACCGCTTGGTAACGGTAATTTAGCCGTTACAAAGTCAAGCCATAAGCGGGAAGCGTGAGATAAGTAGTGACCTTTTTTCCAAATTACATATAAGGTGTGAGTAATTTCCGGACGAACCAACGGACGTACCACTACGCTGGTGCCGACTTTTGTGTTTTCACCTTTGGTAGGGCAGAGGCGGCTAGGCAATAAAGCAATGGCCAAATGAGCACCTACAGTTTGTAACATGAGGTCGCGTTGGCTGGTTTCGAATACGATGTGCGGTTGGAAACCGGCATGTTTACAAGATTTAACAACTTCATCATGAAGATTGAAGTCGTCTTTATGAAGTACGAAGGATTCTTCGGATAACATATCAAGGGAAATTTCTTTTTCCTTAGCGAGCGGGTTATCGCGCGGTAAGATTACGCACAATGGATCGCTGGTGAGGTAGAAGGATTCAAATTCCTTAGGATTTGGTTTTGTACAAATGATACCGATGTCGATGAGGCCTTCTTGGACGCTGAGTTCGATTTTCTTGGAGCCGTGTTCATATAATTCCAATTCAATCTGCGGATAGGCGCGTTTGAATTCGCCTAAAAGCTGTGCAAAGATCGGTGCATCCGTAATCGGTGGTAAACCGATGAGGATAGAGCCTTGCTCTAAACGGAATTCGTTCTCAAAATCAACCTTTAAATGTTCAAACATGAAAACAACGCGTTTAGCATGGGTTAAGAAAATAGTACCGCCGTCAGTTAATTCTACGGACTTGGCATTACGCATGAAAAGAACAACGCCTAATTCGTCTTCTAAGGCCTTAATAGTACGGCTGATGGCGGATTGGGAAATATGCAGATTGCGAGCTGCCTTACTGAAACTTTTTTGATCGGCTACTTCTACAAAGTACTTTAAATGATGAAAATCCATAATACACCTCGACTAGTTAAATAATATATGAAAAACTCGAAACTGCTTTTCAAGAATGCGTTACGGTCATACCTTTCGTCTTAAAGGGACCAAAAGGGGATAAAAAAGTTCTTATTGAAAAGCATTCGCAATATTGAGAACCTATGAAAAAATATCAAGTCAACATCTCATAATTAGCAAACCGGATATGCCTGTTTGAGTTGCTATATACACTATATAATTGTATAATTGAAGCATGAGGCTATATCGATTTGTTATTTTAGGAATGAAATAAGTCCTCCAAATGCAAAAGAGTTTTAATAACTATTATATTATTACATTTTTGCAAGATAGGCAATGCTTTTACGAAAATTACAACAAAGAATGCATTAAATTTAACGTCCTTTGTTGCTTGCAATGTAGAAGCAATGCGATTTGAAAGCGATTTGCCAATATGTATGTCAAAAATTTATATGCGGTATAAAATCCTATAGTGTATTCAATATACTATAGGGTCTTCACGTGCTTATAAGGATAATATAGACATAGATATGCGCTAGGTGCGGGGGAATTTGTTCCTGAGATAATAAGGGTAAGCAAGTGTAAAACTCATTCTTAATGCTTAAGGAGGCTTTTTTAACATGCGTAAAATGAAAACTATGGACGGCAACCAGGCTGCGGCTCACGTTGCATACGGTTTTACTGAAGTAGCAGCGATTTACCCAATCACTCCGTCTTCTCCAATGCCGGAACACGTTGATGACTGGGCTGCAACAGGTCGTAAAAACATTTTCGGCCATACAGTACAGGTTGTAGAAATGCAATCTGAAGCCGGTGCTGCCGCTGCTGTACACGGTTCCTTACAAGCAGGTGCTTTAACAACTACATTCACTTCCTCTCAAGGTTTATTGTTAATGCTCCCTAACTTGTACAAAGTAGCCGGTGAATTATTACCTGGCGTATTCCATGTAGCAGCTCGTGCTCTTGCTGCACACGCATTGGCCATTTTTGGTGACCACCAGGACGTTATGGCGTCTCGTGCCGCAGGTTGTGCAATGCTTTCCGAAGCATCCGTACAGGAAGTTATGGACCTTTCTCCTGTAGCTCACTTGACAGCTATTAAAACTCGCGTACCATTCATCAACTTCTTCGATGGTTTCCGTACTTCTCATGAAATTCAGAAAATTGAAGTTCTTGACTATGACGAATTAAAACCATTAGTAGATATGGAAGCAGTTGAAGAATTCCGTAAACGCGCTTTAAATCCTGATGCTCCTGTAACTCGCGGTACTGCTGAAAACCCTGATATTTACTTCCAGCATCGCGAAGCTTCCAACCCATTCTACCTTGAAGTTCCAAACGTAGTAGAACATTACATGGCTGAAATCAACAAAATTACCGGCCGTAACTATCAGTTGTTCAACTACACCGGTGCTCCTGATGCTACCGACGTTATCGTAGCTATGGGTTCCAGCTGCCAGGTAGTAGAAGAAACTGTTGACTACTTGAACAAACAAGGTCGCAAAGTTGGTTTGGTAACAGTGCACTTGTTCCGTCCATTCGCTACCGATCGTTTCGTAGCTGCTTTGCCTAAGACAGTAGAACGCATTGCTGTATTAGACCGCACTAAAGAACCTGGTGCTTTGGCTGAACCTTTATTCCTCGACGTACAGGCTGCTTTAGTACAGAACGATATCAATGCTAAAGTATATGGCGGTCGTTATGGTTTGAGCTCCAAAGACGTTATCCCTGCAGATATTGTATCTGTATTCGATAACATGTTTGCTGATGCTCCTAAACGTTTCTTCACTTTGGGTATCGAAGATGACGTAACCAACTTGTCCTTGAAACGTGCTGAAGGCGTATCCATTACTGCAGAAGGTTTAACCGGTTGCAAATTCTGGGGCTTCGGTTCTGACGGTACTGTAGGTGCCAACAAATCCGCTATCAAAATCATCGGTGACTACACTGATATGTATGCTCAAGCATACTTCGATTATGACTCAAAAAAATCCGGTGGCGTAACGATGTCTCACCTTCGTTTCGGTAAGACTCCAATCAACAAACCTTACCTCGTAACAGAACCTGAATTCATCGCTTGTCATCGTCAGTCCTATGTTCATGAATATGACCTTCTTCGCGGTATCAAAAAAGGCGGTACATTCCTCTTGAACTGTACTTGGACTCCTGAAGAATTAGAAGAAAAATTACCTGCAAAACTTCGCCGTACCATTGCTGAAAAAGAATTAAACTTCTACATCATCAATGCTGCTGAAATTGCTCGTGAAATCGGCTTAGGCGGCCGTATCAACATGATTTGTCAGGCTGCATTCTTCAAATTGACAAACATCATCCCTGTAGATAAAGCAATTGAATACCTTAAAGACTCCGTAGAAAAAACTTACGGTAAAAAAGGTCAGAACGTTGTTGACATGAACAATGCCGCAATCGACAAAGGCGTTGGCGCTCTTGTTAAAATCGACGTTCCTGCATCTTGGAAAGACGCTGTTGATAACGGTGCTAAAGAAGTTAAACCTGGTTGCCAGTCTTGCCCAAGCTATGTAGAAAACATTGCTAACCCTGTAAATGCTCAAGCAGGTTATGATTTACCTGTAAGTACTTTCACCGGTTTCGAAGACGGTACTTTACCTGCAGGTACTGCTGCTTATGAAAAACGTGGTGCTGCTCTCTTCGTTCCACACTGGATCAAAGAAAACTGTATCCAATGTAACCAATGTGCGTTCGTATGTCCGCACGCAACTATCCGTCCTGTATTGGCAACAGCTGAAGAAGTAGCTGCCGGTCCCGACAACTTTGAAGCAATCCCTGCTTTAGGTGCTAAAGATCTTCAATTCCGTATTGCTGTATCTCCACTTGACTGCTTAGGTTGCTCCAACTGTGTAAATATCTGTCCTTCCCCTAAAGGCAAAGCTATTGAAATGCATCCTATCGACGGCGAAATGGAATTTGCTGAAACTTGGGATTATGCAGTTAAATTACCTAAGAAAACTAACCCAATGAAGAAAGAAACTGTTAAAGGCAGCCAGTTCGAAACTCCACTTCTCGAGTTCTCCGGCGCTTGCGCAGGTTGTGGTGAAACTCCATATGCTCGTTTGATTACTCAATTGTTCGGTGACCGTATGGTTATTGCCAATGCAACCGGTTGTTCCTCTATCTGGGGTGCTTCCATGCCTGCATCTCCATACACTACTAACCAGGAAGGCTTCGGTCCTGCATGGGCTAACTCCTTGTTCGAAGACAACGCTGAATACGGCTATGGTATGTTAGTTGGTGCTAACAAAGTTCGCGCTCAGTTGGCTGAAACAGCTCAGGTTGTTGCTGAAAATGCAGCTCCAAGCTTGAAAGAAGCTATTGAAAACTGGGTAGCTGCTAAAGACCAGGGCGAAGGTTCCCGTGAACGCGTTGCCGCTTTAGTTAAAGAATTGGAAGCTGCTGAACAGACTCCTGAAGTTAAAGAAATGTTAGCTAAGAAACAATACTTAGTAAAACGTTCCCAATGGATCTTCGGTGGTGACGGTTGGGCATATGATATCGGTTTCGGTGGTCTTGACCATGTATTGGCATCCGGCGAAGATATCAACGTATTCGTATTCGATACCGAAGTTTACTCCAACACCGGCGGTCAGTCTTCTAAATCCACTCATACAGCAGCTGTAGCTCAGTTCGCTGCCAGCGGTAAACGTACTAAGAAGAAAGACCTTGGCATGATGGCTATGTCTTATGGCTATGTATATGTAGCTCAAGTATCCATGGGTGCTGATAAGAACCAGTTGATGAAAGCTATTACCGAAGCTGAAGCATATCCAGGTCCATCCTTGATCATTGCTTACGCTCCATGTATCAACCATGGTATTAAAGGCGGTATGGGTAACGCTCAGGAAGAACAGCGCCGTGCAGTTGCAGCAGGTTACTGGGATCTCTATCGTTACAACCCAGCTCTTAAAGAAGCCGGTAAAAACCCATTCAGCTTGGATTCCAAAGAACCAACTGAAAGCTTCCACGATTTCTTAATGAACGAAGTTCGTTATGCATCCTTGAAGAAAGCTGCTCCTGAAATGGCTGAAGAATTGTTCGCTAAAACTGAACGTGACGCTATCGAACGTCGTAAGAGCTATGTACGTCTTCAGAAAGGTTTTGACGAAGTACAATAATTCAAAACAGCATATAGGTATTGAGACTGTTACAACTACAATGTAGAGTGTAAAATTACCTTAACAGGTAATCAGTCTCGACCTATATTATAAAAAAAGGCCCTTCGGGGCCTTTTTTCTTATACCAATATAACAAGAATGCGGCTTGAAGATACCTAAGTGTCCTCAAGCCGCATTCTTGGTTTTAGGGGGATTTTGTTACAGCCCATTTTCTCCATATACTATACTTCATCATCAGTTACAGCTTTTGTTCCGCGTGTACCGGTTCGAATCCGCATAGAATCTTCCACATCATATACAAAAATCTTACCGTCGCCGACTTCACCGGTTTGCAAAGTATCACGAGCCGTATTCATAACAAGATCAACCGGTATATCACATACAACTGTTTCTACTTTTACCATAGGTACTAAATTTACAGCATATTCTTTCCCACGATATACTTCTGTATGTCCTTTTTGTTATCCGCATCCAAATACTTGAGAGACCGTCATACCTTGAACACCTATGCGATTTAAAGCTATTTTTAAATCTTCTAATTGTTCTGCTCGAGCAATTATATCTACTTTTTCATCCGTTTCACGCTATCACATCCTTTGTATTTTAATCAACACTAATGTATAGGTTGTAAAATCTGTTTTCATTAAAACCCTTCTATACTAATGAATGGTGATTAGACGTTATAAAACGGCCACTGCTCTTAAATTCAGATTGATTATACGCTTCTTCACCATGCTCACTAATATCAACTCCTAAAGATTCAGCGCCAATGCTGACACGCATATCCATAAAGAGACTAATTACTTTAAAAATGACAACCGTGCCAATAACAGAAAAAATAACAGCTGCAGCGATAGAAATTAATTGAGGCAGCAATAAATTGCCACCATAGAATAAACCGTTGGCACCATCCGGATTCACCGTAACCGTAGCAAATAAACCGGTCGCAATAGCTCCCCATATACCTCCTATGCCATGAATACCAAAAGCATCAAGGGAATCATCATAGCCAAGTTTATTCTTCAAAATGGCTACAGCCGCATAACAACAGACAGCGCCAATTAAGCCAACAAAAATAGCAGCTACAGGGGTTACAAAACCGGCTGCCGGTGTGATAGCAACAAGGCCGGATACACCACCGGATACAGTGCCCAATACAGTAGGTTTCCCACGATGATACCGTTCTGCCAATACCCAACCGACAATGCCGATAGCCGCCGAGATTTGAGTTGTTAACAGGGCATTCGCTGCTAATGAACCGGCTCCGAGAGCAGAGCCCGCATTAAAGCCGAACCAACCGAACCATAATATGGCACCGCCGAGGACTGTCATTGGTAAATGATGAGGTAGCATGGGCATGTGCCCATAACCGCGACGCCGACCTAATAATAAGCAAAGTACGAGACCGGATACACCGGATAATACATGAATAACAAGACCACCGGCAAAGTCGAGAGCCCCTAATTTTGCAAGGAAGCCACCGCCCCATACCCAATGGGCCATAGTGTTATAAATTAGTAAGGACCAAATAACGGCAAATATGACAAACGGTGCAAAACGCATTCGCCCTGTAATTGAACCACTCATAATAGCCGGCGTAATAATAGCAAACATACATTGGAATGCAATAAATGCCATTTCCGGAATATTCGCGCTTTCCATATCATTATTTTCAGTACCGATAAGTCCTATTTTATTAAGATTGCCAATGATACCGTCAACATCGTTGCCAAAAATTAATGTGTATCCTATAAGCATAAACTCCACGGAAATCACACCAATTAAAAAAAGCTCTGCATAATTGTATTAAGTACATTTTTACTTCGCTCCATACCTCCATAAAATAAGGCGAGTCCCGGCGTCATAAAGAACACTAGGGTTGCCGACACGAGCACCCATGCCGTATTTCCTGTATCACTACTTATCATAATAGACTCCTTTCATAAACAAAAAGCGCCTAGTTTCAGAATCATCTGAAAACTAGGCGCCGTTACCTGACTATTTTATTTGTAAGCTTACACGTACATACTATATCAAGTGTTAATATATGTCAATAAACTTTATAGAATATAAAGTTCTATTTGGCTGGCCTTTTTTGCCTTATAATTACGATGATGAGTGACAGCCGGAAATGGGGTGGGACTGTATTATAAGAGTGATAGCTTATATTGCTAATTTGAATGGCACGTCATATAATATGAGTAACTAACAAGTGAAGTGGGTAGTTGATGTTTGTTGGGAGGTAGTTTAATGAAAGTTTCGAAGCGAACAAAAACATGGATCGTAGCAGCCGTTTGTACATTCTGTTTAGGTTTTGGTTCGAGTCAAGCGACCATAACCGATACGGTAAATTATTTGCCGGCCACGGTAGTATTCAGTGATGAGGTTACCTACGTGAATGACGGCGGGCTTTGGCCGACTCTAAGAAATGACGGTGTAGCACGGGCAGACAGTGCCGTAAAAGGGGAAGATGCCAATGTAACCGTTAACCGGGCCCTTGCCATTGTGCAAACCAAGGAAGGGTATGGACTGCTCGACTCGAAAGGGGCGTATGTGGTGCAACCTGCTTATAAAACGGTGAACAGTGCGAACCGCGGCCATGAATTGGTATTCAGTAATCCGAAAGATAAAGATAAGGGTGTAGGCGTGAAATTAGATGCCCCTATGATTAAGCGTCAAGGCTATGCCTCCGATTTATATTTCCCGTTTAAGGATGAAAGTACCAAGCGATATGGCTTTAAAAATGTAAATGATCAAATCGTGATTGCACCAAAGTATAAAGATGTGGTGGTTTCATTCAGCGAAGATCGGGCGTTTGTTAAAACAGAAAAGGGCCAAATTGTCGGTATTGACGGTACGGGCAGTGAACTCTTTACGGTGGCAGCCGATTATGTATCACCATATAATGACGGTTTAGCGCAAATAGAACGTCAAGCATCCGGTTTTAATCTATTCGGAGGCTTCGGTGGTCTTGCCATTGGCGGTATTTTTGGCGGCGGTGACAGCGGACTTGGTATCGGCATCGGCGTTGGTCATGGCCACGGCGGTTATTTGGGCTGGGGCGATTATGACGATGGTTTTTACGGCTTTGGTGGCGTTGCAGTGGCCAGGGACAAAGTAAAGCGTGGTTATATCGATCGTGACGGCCGCACTGTAGTGGACAGTAAACTTGATTATGTGTATCCTATGATGCCATTCGGTACCATTATCGAAAACGACAATCAGTTGGCTGTGGTTGATAAAAAGGGGAATTTCCTTATTCCGTTTGGTGATTATACGTTTGAAGGCATTAATCTTTCCGATTCATACATTGCGCTTAAGAATAAATATACGGAAAAACGCGGTGTCCTTAATTATTTGACGAATAAGAATGTATTGCCGTTTATTTATGACGGTATCGATTTTATGAACGACAGCTATATTGTGGCTACGGCAGCTGACGGTAAGCACGTTTATAAAATGGAACCGACTCGTAAGGAAATGTTTAGTTTATCTAGAGGAGCTAAGCATACTTTTTACGGTTCCGAAGGCTTTGCCTGGGTTACCGGTGACTCCTTGTTAGGCGACGGTTTTACAGGGTATAAAATTATCGATAAAGACGGTAAAGTCGTATTTGAAGCCAAGGATATTAAGATTCAGGCGGTATCTAATTTTGCCGATGAATTTTCAGCCGTAAAAGTGGGCGGTAAATGGGGGATTATGAATGTAGAAGGTCAATGGCTCGTTGAACCGATCTACAAAGATATTCAGTTTATTGTTCCTACCGGCGAAAATATCATGATATTCCGTTAAATTTAAAAATCATTGTTAGCATAGATAAAGCGTAGATAAAATAAAAAAGCTGAGGCATTTGCCTCAGCTTTTTGCTGTTATTGAGTACCATAGTTTAATAAAGACTACAGATTTTATTTATTTTTATAAGATATGCATACGTTGTGCTTCGTCAAACTCATCGGTAATTTCTTTCGAAGGCGGATTATCTAAAAGACTTACCACATAAATGGCGATGAGGGAGAAGAGGAAGCCCGGTACGATTTCGTAAATACCGAACCAGCCGAATTGTTTCCAAATAAGCACTGTCAAGCCGCCCACAACGATACCGGCTACACAACCTTTTAAGGTCATACGGCGCCAGAAGAGGGAGAGCAAAATGGCAGGGCCGAAAGCGGCACCAAAACCGGCCCAAGCATAGGCTACCATGGTTAAAATGTAACTGTTCGGATCGAGGGCCAGCCATAAAGCAATGGCGGAAATAACGAGAACCGTAATACGGCTGATAAGTACCAATTCTTGATCGCTGGTGCGATGACCGACGATGTTTTTATACAAATCTTGGGAAACGGAAGACGCAGTTACCAATAATTGACCGGAAGCGGTACTCATGATGGCCGCCAATACGGCGGACCATACAAGGCCGGCTATAAATGGTGGGAAGAGTTTTTCGTTCATAACGAGGAATACTTTTTCCACATCGGCACCGGTGAGCGGAGTACTGAGGAATACTTTACCTACGAGCCCGACCATAACGGCGGCTACGAGGGAAATAACAACCCAAACCATGGCGATGTTGGTGGCCTTTTTTAGTTCACGGGCATCGGAGATAGCCATGAACCGCACCAAAATGTGCGGTTGTCCGAAATAGCCGAGCCCCCAAGCTACGGAAGAAATAATGCCGATAACCAAGGTATAGGTGTCGGCTTCGGGGCCCCAGATAGAAAGTCCTTGCGGAAATTCCGTGGCGATTAAATGAGCCGTATTGACCGGACCGTTCATAGTAAAAGCGGCTGCGGTAGGAATTAACAAAATTGCAAAGAACATCATGGTGCCCTGAATAAAGTCGGTCCAACTTACGGCTAAGAAACCACCGAGGAAGGTGTAGAAAATAACAACGCCCGCTGTAATGAGAAGGGATATATGATAATCAAGTCCGAAAATAGTGGTAAAGAGTTTACCGCCGGCCACAAATCCCGATGATGTGTATATTAAGAAGAAAATAATTATAAAAATAGCAGATACAATCGGTAAGATTCGTGATGTGTCGCGGAAACGATTTTTCAAATAGTCCGGAATGGTTAAACTGTTATTGGCCACTTCCGTATGGTTGCGTAAGCGCTTTGATACAAAGGCCCAGTTCAGCCCGGTACCGCCGGCGAGGCCGATGGCAATCCAGATAGCGGAAATCCCCGTGCTGTAGGCAAAACCCGGTAAGCCCATGAGCATCCAACCGCTCATATCGGAAGCCTCCGCACTCATGGAAGTGATCCACGGGCCGAGCTTACGACCTCCTAAAATATAATCACTCAGATTACGTGACTTTCGATAATAATAAATGCCGATGTACATCATCAAACCCAGATAGATGGCAAAGGCGAGAATAATCGAGAATTGATTGTGCATACTTGGATGCACCCCCCTTTCGTAATAATAGATTCTTTTATTTTAGCATAAAAATACAGTTTCTACTATATTAAAAACACCACTATAATCAAAGTTCTATAGAAATATTACCTGAAAAACTTGGCATACAATGGTGAAAAAGGGCAAGCGAACATTTGGAGAAATTCGGGCGGATGTTTTTTTACTAACAAGTGTGTATTTTTAGTAAAAAAGAAGCTATTTTTATCAAAATACGAAACCTCCGGGGGAGGTGTGTTTTTGCCAAAAAAATGGTAAAATAATATAATATGATAATTCGGATTGGAAAGGATGTGAACGGATATGGCTCATAAATCGGCGGAGACGGCATTGGCCCATTTCTTTGGCTATACTTCGTTCCGACCGGCCCAGGAAGTACCGGTAGCATCTCTGTTGGCCAATAAGGATGTGTTGGCCATTATGCCGACCGGTGCGGGCAAATCGATTTGTTTTCAAATCCCGGCTATTTTAAAACGCGGTTTGACCATCGTGTTTTCACCGTTAATATCCTTAATGCAGGATCAGGTAGATGGTCTGCGCATGCAGAAAATTCCGGCTGCTTATTTGAACAGTTCTCAAGATAAGGATGAGTCAATCAATGTAATGAGGGCTTTACGGGCCGGACGAGTTAAAATCTTATATTTGGCGCCGGAACGACTCGGTTCGGAATGGTTCCGTAATTTCCTTAAAGAACTGCCTATCGATCAAGTAATCATTGATGAAGCTCACTGCGTCTCACAATGGGGTCATGACTTCAGACCGTCGTATCAGCTCATAGCACCGTTCATTGCCGAGTTACCGCGAAGACCGGTTATCGGAGCTTTTACCGCCAGTGCCACGCGTGAAGTGGAAAACGATATGAAGCACTTGCTGGGACTTACGAATGCCACCGTTCATGTGACGGGTTTTGACCGGCCTAATTTATCCTTTGAAGTGGTGCAGCCTCAGAATAAATTGACTTATGTGTTACAGTTTGTAGCCGACCGTGATGCTGAAAACGGCATTATTTACTGTGCTACCCGCAAAGACGTGGAAATGGTATATGGGGAATTGGCCAAACGAGGTGTTGAAGTCGGTTATTATCACGCCGGTTTGAGTGACGATATACGAAAGATTCAGCAGGAACGCTATGCTTACGATAAAGTGCGCGTCATGGTGGCCACCAGTGCTTTCGGCATGGGGATTGATAAAAGTAATGTGCGTTATGTATTGCATTATCAGATGCCGCGCAATATGGAAAGCTACTACCAAGAGGCGGGGCGTGCGGGCCGTGACGGGGCCCCGTCAAAATGTGTGCTCCTCTATAGCGGTCGTGATGTGATGATCCACAAATATTTAATCAATGAATCGGTACATGAACCGGAGCGTCGCCGTATTGAAATGAGTAAATTGCAGCAGATGATTAACTACTGTTTTACGTCTGATTGTTTGCGAAAATATATGCTCAACTACTTCGGTGAAACCGTGACTTGGACATGCTGCGATAATTGCGGCTCCTGTCAACATAAAGGTTCGCTCCGTGATTTAACGGAGGAAGCAAAAGCGATTTTTAAGGCTGTCATCGATACGGAAGAACGATACGGGACGGCTATGATTACGGATATTGTGGCAGGGAATCGTACGGACCGCATTGTCCGTTACGGTTATGATCGGCTGCCTGTATTCGGTCGTTTGGAGGATATGGATGACCGAGAAATAAAAGGCCTCATTCGTCAATTTACTTCGCTCGGCTATTTGGACTGTGCTACCGGTAAATATCCGATTTTAAGCATTACGCCGGCCGGTGAAGCGGTGTTGGACGGCAGAGCCAAAGTGACGGAAGTACGACGTGAACTTGTTAAAGTTCGCCCCGATGGTCCGCGTCAGAGCAGTAATAAACAACGTTTTGGACACAATGGCGCCACTGCCGGAATGAAGCGAAGGGCTTCCAATAAACCTAATTTGTTTGAGGCTTTGCGTCAACATCGCAAAGAACTCAGTGAGCAAATGAAAGTGCCGCCGTATTTGATTTTTCCGGACACGGTACTTATTGATATGGCGTCCATGAGACCGCAAACATTAGCGGATTTATATAAAATTAAAGGCATCGGTGAAGCCAAATTGCAGCGCTTCGGTCTGTCTTTTTTGAAAGTAATCAGTTCTTTTAGAGACTAAGCTATAAAAACCTACATACTTATATTATTTGTTTGATATTATATATTCGTTTCTTATTATATATTTTTTTATGACGTTGCCTGTAAGGTGTATCATTAAAAACGCCATTAGACTATTAGGCTACTAGACTATTACACTATTACACTATTAGACTATACACAAAGGAGACTATCATGAGCTCAGCAGATACTCAATACTTAGCGATTGTGGAACGCATTTTGAAGGAAGGTTATTATGCTAATAACCGCACCGGCATTCCTACCTATAAATTGCCCCACCAAATGATGCAGTTCGATTTGAGTAAAGAATTTCCTATTTTGACTACTAAATTTGTGGCTTTCAAAACAGCGGTCAAAGAACTCTTATGGATTTGGCAAAAGCAGAGCAATGATGTGAAAGAATTGCAGGGCATGGGCGTTCACGTGTGGGATGAATGGATGCGTGAAGACGGCACCATCGGTAAAGCGTACGGCTATCAGTTGGCTAAATACAAACAGGTGGATAATTTACTCCGCATGATTAAAGAAGATCCGCAGAGTCGCCGCATGATTGTTACCTTGTGGAATATTGAAGATTTGCCGGATATGGCTTTGCAACCTTGTGCTTATGAAACTTTGTGGGATGTTGAGGGCGATAAGTTAAATTGCATGCTCGTACAGCGTAGTGGCGATATGGGGCTAGGCGTACCTTTCAATATGACTCAGTATGCGACCCTTGTTTATATGATTGCTCATGTGAGCGGTTTAAAACCTGGGCAGTTTACCCATATCATCAACAATGCTCATATTTATGAAAACCATGTGGAAGCTTTGAAGACGCAGCTTGCTCGTCTGGAAGAGGCGAAACCGGCTCCGTCTTTGTGGCTTAATGACAAGGTTCAGAATTTCTATGATTTCACGGCGGATGATGTGAAATTGGAAGGATACGAACATTTGGGTAAATTATCGATGGAGGTGGCCGTATAATGTTAGCGATGATTGTGGCAAAAGCTAAAAATAATGTGATTGGCAAAGATAATCAGCTGATTTGGCATGTGCCGAAAGATTTGCAGTATTTTAAAAAACTGACTACCGGTCATGTTATCATTATGGGACGCAAGACATTGGAGTCGTTGCCGTTCTTGTTGCCAAATCGTGAACATTGGGTAGTAACTCGTCAAGCGGATTATCAACCACCTTATGAAGGGGTGCGTGTATTTACGTCGCCGGCGGAAGCGGCCGAAGAAGCAGCCAAACTGGACGTTGCTTATTGTATCGGCGGAGCTCAGATGTACGAATCTTTTATGCCTTATGCAGACGTTCTCTATGTAACGGAAATCGATCATGAGTTTGAAGGCGATGCGTTTTTCCCGACTATTGATTTAAACCTGTTTGAAGTGGTAGAATCAATACCCGGTGAAGTGGACGAGAAGAATCCTTGGCCATTCAGTTTTGTTACGTATCGACGGAAGGAGTAACCCATGTTGGAAAAAATGTCTCAATATATTGCGGCTGAATTAGGCGTTAATGCCTGGCAGGTAAAGGTAGCCGTTGAATTATTGGATGAAGGGAACACAGTTCCGTTTATCGCTCGTTATCGTAAGGAAAAAACGGGAGAATTAAAGGATGAACAACTTCGTGAAATCGAAGAACGCATTAAATATTTGCGCAATTTGGAACAGCGTCGTGAAGAAATTGTTCGGTCCATTACGGAACAGGAAAAAATGACGCCCGAATTAGCCACGGCTATTGAAGGAGCCATGAAACTTCAAGAGCTGGAAGATTTATATTTACCGTATCGCCCTAAGAAACGTACCCGTGCGTCCATTGCCCGTGAACGCGGGCTTGAACCGTTGGCTCAATTGATGCTCGATGATAAAACTGAAGATACAGCGAGCACCGTGGAAAGCTTGACGGCACCATTTATTACGGAAGACGTGTCTGATGCTGAAGCGGCGTTGCAGGGGGCTATGGATATTGTGGCTGAAGATGTGAGTGATCGTGCTGATTTCCGTGCCTATTTGCGTGATGCCATCTGGCGTCAAGGTAAAGTAAAAACTGTTATGACCGGTGATGAAGAAACGGCTGAAACCGATGAAGTGCGTCAGCTTTTCCTTCATTATGCCGATTATGAAGAACCGATTCATCAGATGCCGTCGCACCGTATCTTGGCTATTAATCGCGGCGAAAAATTGGGTGCCCTCAAAGTATCGTTGACGGCACCGGATGAAACCTATATTGATTACATGGTAGCGGCCTTGCCTGAAACGGGCGTAGCTGCTTTAAAAGAATATAAAGCCATTGCCGTAGCGGATGCTTATAAGCGTCTTATTTTCCCGGCCATGGAACGTGAAATCCGTAAGACTTTAACGGAAAATGCCGATGAACAGGCTATTAAAGTATTCGGTACTAACCTTCGCAATCTCTTATTGCAACCGCCTTTGGCCGGTCATGTTATCATGGGGCTCGATCCGGGCTATCGCATGGGCTGTAAAATGGCGGTTATCGATGTACAGGGGAATGTGCTCGATCAGGGGATATACCATTTGACATCCGGTGAACGCGGCAAGGAAGCGGCTAAGAAGGATATGGTAGCATGCATTCGTAAATGGAAGGTTACCTTGTTATCCATCGGTAACGGCACGGCTTCATACGAAACGGAACAATTTGTTTCCCAGTTGATTGAAGATGAAAAACTGGATTGCCATTATATTATTACCAATGAAGCCGGGGCTTCGGTGTATTCCGCGTCTAAATTGGCTATCGAAGAATTGCCGGATTTGGACGTATCCATTCGAGGGGCTGTATCCATTGCCCGTCGTGTCCAGGATCCGTTGGCGGAATCGGTTAAAATTGATCCTAAATCAATCGGGGTCGGTCAATATCAGCATGATGTTAATCAGAAACAGCTCAGTGAAACCTTGGACCAAGTGGTGGAAACCGTGGTAAACCATGTAGGGGTAGAGCTCAATACGGCATCACCGGCTATTTTGGAACATGTGGCCGGGATATCCGCAGCGGTTGCCAATAATATCGTAACGTACCGTAAAGATAACGGTGCTTTTAACAACCGCAAGGAATTGTTAAAGGTTAAACGATTGGGGCCGGCGGCTTTTACACAATGTGCCGGGTTCTTGCGTATCAAAGACAGTCAGAACCCGCTCGATAATACACCGGTCCATCCGGAATCGTATGATTTGGCGGAAACCATCATTAAAAATTTAGGTTTTACTTTGGTTGAATTAAATGACAAAGCGAAACTGGCTGATTTTCATACCAAGCTGGCCTTGGTGAATGCGGAAGATGTGGCTAAAGAATTGGATGCCGGTGTACCGACGGTGCGCGACATTTTAGAGGCCTTGGCTAAACCGGGGCGCGATCCGCGTGAAGATTTACCGGCACCGATGACTCGTAAACACATTATGAGCCTTGAAGATGTAAAAGTCGGTACCGTAGTAAAAGGGACCGTACATAATGTTGTGGACTTTGGTGCCTTTGTTGATTTCGGCTTAAAGGTTAATGGTTTACTTCATCGCAGTGAGTTCTGCCGCCGTAATGAACACCCGTCAGATGTGTTGGCGGTAGGCGATATCATTGAAGCGGAAATAATTTCCGTTGAGCCGAAACGGAATCGTATCGGTTTATCTATGAAGGCACTGCGCGATAAAGAAAAAGCGGCAGCAGCTGTGGCAGCCGGTGATGATTCAGCGCAGCGTAATCACAATCGTCGTGACAGTCAAGGCGGTGAATGTCAAAATCGCGATAGTCAACGTGGTGATTCGCGGAATCGTGATAACCGTAACGGTAATCGCAACGGTAATCGCAATGACAATCGAAACTGTAATCGTAACGGCAATCGAAACCGTAATCGTAACGGCAATCGCCAAGACGGTGGCAATCAAAATCGGAACCGGAATCAGAATAATAATCGCCAAAAACGACATGAACCGGCACCATTTGAAAATAATAATATAATAATCGTATATAGTAAGAAAAAGTAAGATAGTTTTTCATAAAGATAGCTGAATTGGAAAAAATTGACATTCTAATTTGGCTATCTTCTTTTATCTGTGTTATAATATTAGAATACGCCGACGAATAATAGACGAAAATAAGATTGATTTACATAAGGAGGACTCATATAGTTCATGCTTGAAAAATTTGAAGAATTACAAATTAGCGAGCCCATTTTACGGGCTTTAAATGATATGGGGTTTGAAGAACCTACACCGATTCAGAAGGAAGCCATTCCGGTTGCCATGAGCGGCTTAGACATGATTGGCCAGGCTCAGACCGGTACCGGTAAAACCGCTGCTTTCGGTATCCCTGCTTTGGAACAGGTTGATGAACATCTTCGAGCCGTACAGGTTTTAATTTTATCGCCAACCCGTGAATTGGCTATTCAAGTAGCGGAAGAGCTCAACAAAATGGCACAGCACACCCATATTCAGGCCTTGCCTATCTACGGCGGTCAGGATATTCAGCGCCAATTCCGCAGCTTGCGCAAAAATCCTCAAATTATCGTCGCAACCCCGGGTCGTTTAATGGATCACATGGAACGCGGATCCATCAATTTTGATAATGTAAAAGTAATTGTCCTCGATGAAGCGGATGAAATGCTTAACATGGGCTTCATCGATGACATTAATAAAATTTTGGCAGCCGTACCGGAACAACGCCAGACATTGTTGTTCTCCGCTACCATGCCGCCGGCCATTCAGACATTGGCTGAAAATTACTTAAAAGAACCGCGTCTCATTCGCATGAAACCAACGCAGGTTACTATGGACTTAATCGAACAGTACTACATCGAAGTACAGGACCGTCAGAAGTTCGATTTACTTTGCCGTTTGCTCGATATGCAGGCACCTGAACTTGCTATCGTGTTCGGACGTACGAAACGCCGTGTCGATGAAGTAACCGAAGGTTTGAAAAAACGCGGTTATATGGCTGAAGGTATTCATGGTGATTTATCTCAGCAAAAACGCGACAGCGTAATTCGTCAGTTCCGCGAAGGTACCATCGATATTTTGGTAGCTACCGACGTAGCAGCCCGCGGTCTCGATATCAGTGGCGTAACTCATGTATATAACTATGACTTGCCGCAAGATCCGGAAAGTTATGTTCACCGCGTGGGCCGTACCGGTCGTGCCGGTAAAGCCGGGATGGCCAATACCTTTGTTATCCCTCGTGAAATGGAACATTTACACGCTATTGAACGTTTGACTAAACGTAAAATTGCCCGTCGTAAAGCACCGTCTTTGGGCGAAGTGTTGGAAGGCCAGCAGAAATTGGCTGTTCAAAGCTTAATTGATATGGCTGATGATACTGAAAATCTTAAAGAATATCGCGCCAGTGCGGAAGAATTATTAAATGATTTAGATTCCGTAACTTTAGTGGCTGCGGCTATTAAATTATTGACTAAAGAGCCGGATACTACGCCGGTTAATATTACTGAGGAAGCTCCGTTACGTGTTCGTAAAAAACGCTCCTTCGGTAAAGACGGCCGTCGTCGTGACGGTCAGCGCACTTCCCGCGGTTCCGATCGTCGTGGTGATCGCCGCAATGGTGAACGCAGTTTCCGCGATCGTAACGGTCTTGATGATTCCCGTCGTTCCGGCGGCAATCGTTCCAAACGCCGTAATCCGGAAGGCCAAGGTCGTCGTGGCGGCCAGGAAGCACATAAGAGCGGTGCCTTCAAACCGTATTTCAAAGACTAATCCTGCTGTATATAATTAGATTTGATAAGCGGTTATCTTGCCAAAGTATACTAAATTTGCTATAATTAATTAACCAATAATTGTTATTGGTTAGAGTTAAATTTTTAACTGAGCAACTTAGCTATAGGCAACGTGCAAAGTTGCACGAAACACTATTAAATCCGAGTGGAGAGAGGATTGATTGCTATGGATATTGCACAAAAATTGCGTTCCGAAGGTTACAAAGTAACCCCTCAACGTATTGCGATTTACCAAGTGCTTTATGGTCAAAATGAGCATCCGACGGCGGAAATGATTTATCAAAGTTTGCGCCAAGATCATCCTAGCATGAGTTTAGCAACCGTATATAAGACGATGGAAATTTTTGAAAAAATCGGTCTTGTAAAAGTTCTTGATATTGGCGATGATTCCAGCCGTTACGACTGGGATACTCATAACCACCCTCACATGCGTTGCAGCATATGTAATCGCATTGATGATTTACACGATATGAACATGGAAGATACCTTAGCGGAAGTGGAAGCTTTGAGTCACTACAAAGTGACCGGTCAGCAAATTACGTTCGAAGGTATTTGCCCGGATTGTCTGCGTAAAGGAACCCATTAAACAAAAAGAGCCGCAAGGCTCTTTTTTTGTTGCATAAATAGACTTTTGCAATAAGAGTTTGCTATGAACTTAGAATTTAGTCATGTAATTAGAAATTTGTTATATAATAAATGTATTAGTATAAAAATCATAGGTTAAGTTCCGATGTTTAACGGCGTAAAAAGCAGACCGGTGAATGGGGCTTGAATATTGTATATAGAGTCATTAATTAAAAAGGAGAGTTTTCATGTTAACTATCGGATGTCATTTATCAATCAGTAAGGGGTATTTGCATATGGGGAAAGAGGCACTGAGTTTAGGTGCCAATACGTTCCAATACTTTACGCGGAATCCTCGCGGCGGTAAAGCACGTACTTTTGACGAAGCTGATATGAAGGCATTGGAAACATTCATGGCGGAACATAATTTCGGTAAGATTTTGGGGCATGCACCGTATACGTTGAATGCTTGTGCAGCCGATCCGTCACTTCGTCAATTTGCCAAAAACATGATGCGTGAAGATTTGGAGCGTTTGGAATTTTTGCCGAATCAATTATATAATTTTCATCCCGGCAGCCATGTCAAGCAGGGTGTCGATCAAGGCATTGAATATATTGTAGAGGCACTTAATGAAGTGATGTTTGAAGGCATGCATACAACGGTATTGTTGGAAACCATGGCCGGCAAAGGCACCGAAGTGGGGCGTACGTTTGAAGAAATTGCGCGTATTATTGATGGCGTGAAATTGAAGGAGTATATCGGTGTCTGCATGGATACCTGTCATATCCATGAAGGAGATTATGATGTAATCGGTGATTTGGACGGAGTCATTGATTCATTTGACAAAATTGTAGGGCTGGACAGTTTGCATGCGATTCATTTGAATGATTCCAAGAATCCGCGTGGGGCTCACAAAGATCGTCATGAAAAAATCGGTGAAGGTCATATCGGTTTGGAAGCTATCACGAACATCATCAATCATCTGGCTTTGCGTAATTTACCGTTTTATCTGGAAACCCCGAATGAATTGGACGGATATGCGAAAGAAATTGCCTTGTTAAAAAGCGTGTATAAAGAAGGCTGATGCGTAATTTTTAGATGCGTAATCGGCGCGAAAATATTGTGCATATTTAGATGTGCATATATTTTATTTTTAGGTGTGGTCATACAGAGGGTTACTATGCGAATATTACATACCGGGGACTGGCATTTGGGGCGTATTTTCTATGCGCATCATTTAACAGATGACCAGGCATATGTGTTAGAAGAACAGTTTTTTAAATTATTGAAAGCGGCAAAGATTGATGTCGTTGTGATTGCCGGCGATGTGTTTGACCGGGCGGTACCGCCGGTGGAAGCCGTTGCGTTATGGGATATGGTGATTACAAAATTAGCCAAGGATTATAAAATTCCGGCATTGGTTATCGGCGGTAATCACGATAGTGCAGAGCGTCTTGATATGGGGCGTGATTTGTACTCAGACTCCGGTGTGCATGTATGGAGTCGTATGGATCGCAGTTTGCAGCCGCTCTATTTGGAGGACGGTTATGGCAAAATTGCTTTTTGTCCCATGCCTTTTGCGGAGCCACGTACGCTGCTGACTCATTTGTTGGAGACCATATCGGCTGAAGAACAGTTGGAAGAATGGCAGGATTTAGCTGTTGCGTTTGGCTCTACCTATGCAGCATGGGCCGATTATTTACGCCGTCAGGTGCCGGAAGGAATGCGCACGGTGGGGATTGCTCATGCCATGGTAGCGGGCAGTCTTACCAGTGAATCGGAGCGACCTCTTGTTATCGGCGGCAGTGCTAATGTGGGGACGGATGTATTTGCACCTTTTAATTACACAGCGTTGGGGCACATTCATCGGCCACAGCGTATGGGTGCCGAGCATATCCGTTACAGCGGCTCGCTCTTGAAATATTCTTTTGACGAAGCCAATCATAATAAATCTTTCACCATTGTTGACATGGATGCAGTCGGTGCTTGCCAAATTGAGCAGGTATCTGTTGAGGCAAAGCATGATGTAGTCGTTATTAAAGGGCTGTTCAATGATATTTTGGAAGATAAAAAACTTCATGAGGCGCACAAGAATAACTATGTACAGGTTGAATTGGCCGATACGTCGCCGGTGATTGACGGCATGGCGCGCTTGCGGGAGGTTTTTCCGTATGCCATGTCCTTGGAGCTTACGGGACGCATGAAGGCTGAAATGACGAGCTATAATGAGGTGAAATACAAAGAATTATCGGAGCATGAATTGTTCGAACAATTTGCAGCGACGGTGCGTAATGAGCCCTTGTCTGAAGAAGAGAAGGAATTTATGAACTCTCTTTGGCAGCGATTGATTAAGGAGGACTGACATGAGACCATTAACATTGACTATGACGGCATTCGGTCCTTATGCGGAAACGGTTCACTTGGATTTTGCCGATTTAAAAAAACAGAGTCTGTTCCTCATTACGGGACCCACCGGGGCGGGTAAAACAAGTATTTTAGATGCTATGGTATTCGCTTTATTCGGAGAATCCAGCGGCGGTTTACGTGAAGGTACGACCATGCGCAGTGATTATGCGTCGGAGGAGACGCTGACGGAAGTGTGCTTTACCTTTGCTGTCGGTGACAATTGTTATAAAATTACGCGGAGCCCTAAACAGAAGGTTAAGAAAAAGCGCGGCGAAGGGTATCGTGAACAAGCGGCGGTGGCTCAGCTCTCTGTTCTTGAAGATGGTAAATGGCGTGAATTCAGCAGTCGTTCCAATGAAATTAAGGAGAAAATCGATGAAATTATCGGTTTTCGATTGGACCAATTTTTACAAGTTGTTTTATTGCCGCAAGGGGAATTCCGTAAACTCTTGGTTGCCAAAACAGCAGAGCGTGAAGCCTTGATGCACACCTTGTTTAATACCGCTATTTATACCCGCTTGCAGGATTTATTAAAAGAAGAGTACGAAAAAGTATCCAAATCGTCTGAAGATGTGTTAAATCGCCAGCGATATTTGTTGAGCGGTGAAGATGTAGTAACCGAAACGGATTTATGCGAAAAAGCGGCGGCCGCCAAAGTGGCACAGACGGAAGCGACAGTCGTATTAATAGAGGCACATAAGACGCAACAGCGGATTGTAAACGATTATGAATTGGGCGAAAAACGTCGCTCTTTGACGGCTGTGATAGCTGAAAAACGGGCTGTGTTGACAGAATTCATGAAAGAATCGGCTGCGATTGAAGCAACTCGAAAAACATTAGCGCGTTTGGAACAGATTGCCCCTATATTGCAAAAAGAAATGCAACAGCAGCAATTGATCGCTAAAGTTAAACAAATCGACGCTGATTTACAAACGGCGTTTAAACTTAAAGATGATTTGGTGACAGAAGGTAAAACGTTGGCCGAACAAAAAGCTTCATTGGCCGAACGGAAACCTTTGAGTGAGACATATCGGTTAGATATTAATAAGGCTTCGGATATTCAAAAACATTTTGATGCTATAGCAAGCATTCAGCAAGACATAGCAAAACTGGCCGAGCAGGCAAAGGCAGCGAAAGCGGGCCTGCAGGCACAAAATGCACTGCTAACCGAAAAAACGGAAGAAGTTAATATCTTAGCACAGAGTTTAACGAGCCTTCAGACAGAAATAGCCGGTCAAAGTTCATTGATGAATGATTGGGAAGCTGTTATTGGTGCTGTTCAATTAGGGCAGCAGGCGGTAAAACTTTTAACCGATAGAGAAACAGCTAAACTCCGTGATTCCAATGCCCGTCATGCTTATGAGCAGGCAAAGCAAGCTGAAGAGTTGGCTTTGTCGGAACGAAATCATCGGGAGTATCTGCGTGAACAGTATGCTGCGGCCGGTTTGGCCGGAGCCTTAAAGGAACATACACCTTGTCCTGTTTGCGGCTCAAAAGAGCATCCTCATAAGGCAACCTGGCCTGAGGACTATAAGGAAGATGATGTGGCGAAGGCTGAAAAAGCTTATAATGATGCGATTAAGTTGACATCAAAGCAGGCGGAGCGTAAGGTAACCACGGCAACGCAATTAAAAGAAGCCGAGGAAGCGGTAATTAAGAGCTCTCAAGCGGTGACTGAATGGTTAGCCAATCATAGAGGTCTTGGCATACAAACGGCTGAGGCTAATGCGTTTTTAGGTGAAGCAGAAACGGCCAAAACAATTCTTGATAATCGACGTAAAACACTAGCCATCAAGGAAACTAAGGCCCAACAGCTGAATAAGGAAGTGACGGAAATTAACAAAGGCATGGAAATACTTCGTCACGCTTTACAACAAAAGGAAGAGCAACATCAGCAAACGTTGCACGCGTTGTCCGGCAAGCGATCTGCCTTAGAATTACACCAAGAAGCGGTTAAGGAAATTGACCGGGCAAGTTGGGAAAAAGAGCTGCAGCAAAAAATACAGTGGCTTACTTCGTATGACAATGAAAAGGCGGGCTTTGATGAGACAGAACGGGATTTCTTGCAGCGGCAAAGTTCAAATAGTACGAATATTATTAATTGGCAAAAGCAGGAGCGGGAAACCAATTCGGAGCTGGCTGATGTGGCGCAGTTCATTTCGGAAGAACTAACCAAGTGTCAATTGACGGACGAAGACGTAGCCGATTTGCGCCTTAAAGTTGCCGATAAGTCAAGCTTGTCAACACAGGTACATGATTTTGATACGGCCGTCAATAGGGAGAATACCCTGTTAAAGGCAGCGGATGAAGAATTGCAGGCTTTGGCTGAACCAACTGAAGCAGTGACGCTTGAGATGAAAGAAGCAGCTACGGCTGCTTATGAAGAGGCCGTGCGTCAAGAAACCTTGGCTTCGGAAGTCGTTCGGCATCTTGATGAAGTTTTAACGGAATATGCAAAACTGGTGGCTGACAATAAGGCAATTATGGAGCGGGTTGATTTTATTTTTAAGCTCCATGATTTGGCCAGCGGTGGCAATTCGGGGCAGAAGGGGGTCACTTTCGAACGGTATGTATTAGGCGCTATTTTGGAAGAAGTAGTGGTGGCCGCCAATGTGCGGTTGCGGCAGATGAGCCGCGGTCGCTATGAACTGCTGCGCGCCCGGGTTGAAAGCGTTAGTCGTGGTCATCGAGGCCTTGATTTGTCGGTGCTTGACACTTATACGGGCTATGAACGACCGGCCAATACTTTGTCCGGAGGGGAAACGTTCCTCGCGTCCTTGTCACTTGCCATGGGGCTTGCCGACATTATTCAGGCTTATGCCGGCGGCATTCATTTAGATACAATTTTCATTGATGAAGGCTTTGGGACTTTGGATCCCGATACACTGGATATTGCCATGGAGACTTTGGTGGAATTGCAGAAGTCGGGCCGTCTGGTGGGGATTATTTCTCATGTGCCTGAACTTAAAGGCCGTATTCAGGCTCATTTGGAAGTAGAGGCTACTAATCGGGGCAGTACAGCGCATTTTATGGTGCCATAATCATAATATTAGTTCGTCATATAGCAATATATCGAGATTTGTGATACTATTAAATAGCAGTATTAAATATTTGTAACAGAAAAATATAATTTAAAATTAGAAGTAATTTATTTGTGTGTGTAGACGCTGAGAGGAGTTAATCACATGAAATTTAAAATGGTACATAACAACTTTAATGTACGAGATTTAGAAAAAAGCATCAAATTCTATGAAGAAGCATTGGACTTAAAACCGGGTCGTCGTATTGAACCGGCTGACGGTGCCTTCAGAATTGTATATATGGAAGACGGCGTTAGCGGCCATCAGTTGGAACTGACTTGGTTGCGTGACTGGGATCGTCCTTATAATTTGGGTGATAATGAATTCCATTTGGCATTCGTAGTCGATGACTATGAAGCAGCTTATAAAAAACATAAAGAAATGGACTGTGTAGTATATGAAAACCCTAATATGGGTATTTATTTCATCGCTGATCCGGACGACTATTGGTTGGAAATTATTCCGGCTGTGCGCTAATCTGAAATAGTCGTTTGCTTTGATGTTTTTTGACAGTGAAAATATAACTGTCATTAGAATTAAATGTCGCTGCCGCGTCGAAGCGGCAGCTTGTAGCAGTCACTTTGGTGACAGTCAGTAAAAAGTGTATTATTGATTGGAGTTTTTAAATGGAACATATGTTAACCCGCTTGGAATGGCTGGTAGGAAAAGAAAAATTAGAAAATTTAGGCACCAAATCGGTAGCTTTATTCGGCTGCGGCGGTGTAGGCGGTTTTGCCATGGAAGCTTTGGTGCGTACCGGCGTGGGGCGCTTGGTATTAATTGACGGTGATAAAGTTACGGTGAGTAATTTAAATCGCCAGTTAATTGCAACGCAGGAAACTATCGGTCGCCGCAAGGTGGAAGTGGCTAAAGAGCGTGCTTTATCGATTTGTCCGGATATGCAGGTTGATACCTATGATATTGTCTATACCAAAGAAGCCTATCCTGATTTTATCAAGGACATTAAGGTGGATTTCGTTATCGATGCGATTGACATGGTAACCGCTAAATTGGCTATTATCGAGACTTGTCAGGAATTGGGGATACCTTGTGTATCGTCCATGGGAACCGGCAATAAGATGCATCCGGAATTGTTGCGCATTTCCGACATCAGTAAAACCCATACTTGTCCGCTTGCCAAAGTTATGCGTCGTGAATTGCGCAAACGTGGCATTAAGAAGCAGACGGTCGTGTTCTCCACGGAAAAACCGATGACGCCTAATCGTGATGATGATTCTCGCAGCCCCGGCTCTTGCGGTTTTGTTCCATCCGTAGCGGGTCTTATGTTATCGAGTTATGTACTCCGTACATTGTTGGAGGTAGAATAGAATGAAAAAAGCGATTATCCATATGGAAAAAGGCGATATTACGATTGAATTATTTGAAAAAGAAGCACCCGGTACGGTTGCCAATTTTGAAAAATTAATCAAAGAAGGTTTTTATGACGGCCTTACATTCCATCGTGTAATTCCGGGATTCGTAGCTCAAGGCGGTTGTCCTAACGGCAATGGCACAGGCGGTCCTGGCTACACTATTAAAGATGAATTAATCGGTAATCCGCATAAACATGAACGCGGTGCATTATCCATGGCCCATCGCGGTCCGAATACGGGTGGCAGTCAGTTCTTTATCGTATATGAACCACAGCCTCATTTGGATGGTGTTCATACCGTATTTGGCAAAGTAATTGAAGGCATGGATGTAGTAGATGGCATTCAGCAAGGTGACCGTATGGTTAAGGTTGAAGTTGTAGAAGACTAATTTAATCGTAGGTCTATGTATGGAAGGTCACTATTACAAATGATTTTAGATTTTTAATTTAAGTTGATGTAATAGAGGATTGAGAAATATATGGAGAGCTTGACACTCAAACATCTTGAATGGTTGCAGGTGAAAAAAGACGGCCGTTTTTCTTACGGTTATAATCAAGAATGGTATCGTGATGATTGGCAACGTTTATCCGGTTGCGGTCCTACGACGGCGACGCAGGTAATCAGCTATGTACAATTTCGCGACGGTTTATTGGATAGTGCTGCCAGTGCTGACGGGGAAGCAGCTTTGGAACGTATGGAGGAAGTATTCCAATATGTGCGCCCTCGTTTTGGCGGCGGGCTCTATAAGACGCAATGGTTCCATGAAGGTTTAAATGACTATTGTGAAAAGAAAGAATTGCCGTATACCGTTAAGATGATGGGAGTATATCCTTTTGCCGTTTGTCGCCAACCGTTACAGCAGGTAATGAATTTCATCAAACAGGGTCTTGGCAGTGATTCACCGGTAGCTTTTTTGAACCGTCATCGCGGCCATGAACAGGGACTTTCCACATGGCATTGGGTTCCTATTGTAAAATTGATGGAAAACAATGACGATGTACGTTGCGTTGTGTATGATGAAGAAATTGAACGCATTTTCTCGCTGAAAAAATGGTTGCAAGACACTATGTTGGGCGGCGGTTTTGCTTATGCGGTGCGTAAATAATTGCGTGCATTGTAAGTGATGCACTGTGAGTAAGTAATTACGCAATTTACAGGATGAGTTCTCAATTTGGCTACATTGATTAGGTATGGTTAGAGGGTATTAATCGGCTTAGGAGGTTACCAATGGCAGATTGGATTACAGAAAATCAGTCCGCTCATTTGAAATTGAGTGCAGAAATTGATAAGGTTTTATATTCCGGGCAGTCGGAATTTCAGAAGATTGAAGTGGTTCACAGCTTGGAATACGGCACTATGTTGTCTTTGGACGGTGTGTTCCAAACATCGGAACGAGAAGAGTTTATTTATCATGAAATGATGTCTCATGTACCGTTGTTCTTGCATCCTAATCCAAAACATGTATTGATCATCGGCGGCGGCGATGGCGGTGTAGCCAGAGAATGTGTACGTCATGATTGTGTAGAAACTGTTATGATGATTGAAATCGACGGCAAGGTAGTAGAATTGGCTAAAGAATATTTACCGACTATTGCTGACGCTATGATTCGTAAAGATCCTAAATTAACGGTTACTATCGGTGACGGTATCGGCTTTATGGCGCAAGCTGAAAATAAATACGATGTCATCATTGTTGACTGCTCCGATCCAATCGGTCCGGGCGAAGGTTTGTTTACCGATGAGTTCTATGCCAATACCTATAAAGCTTTGAAAGAAGACGGCCTTTTTGTACAGCAGACGGAATCGCCTATGATGCATCAGCCGTTAGTTGAAAAAGTATTCGGCTACGTATCCAATCATTTCCCGATTGCTCGTCTCTATACGGCTTTTATTCCTATTTATCCGACCGGCATGCATTGCTTCACCATGGGCTCAAAAAAATATGATCCATTGACTTGGGAAGCTAATCGTGAACAGACGTTTACAACTAAATACTATAATGCAGGGATACAGAAAGCGGCTTTTGCTTTGCCGAATTTTGTAAAAGACTATTTAATTAAAAAATAATAGTTTAATTAAAAATAATAGTTGACAGTATCCCTTGTAGAATGATACAATATCATTCGTTACGGGGGATACTTTCCTCTGTATGTTCCACAGTGGTGGGTATGGTGAAGCGGTTAACACGGCGGATTGTGGCTCCGTTACGCGTGGGTTCGATCCCCACTACTCACCCCACTTAGGGGCGTCGCCAAGTGGTAAGGCAATGGACTTTGACTCCATTATGCGCTGGTTCGATCCCAGCCGCCCCTGCCATTACATGACTCATTAGCTCAGCTGGCAGAGCACCTGACTTTTAATCAGGGTGTCCCGCGTTCGAATCGCGGATGAGTCACCATCTAAAAGCATCGTCATTGCGACGATGCTTTTTCTATACTTTACTTAGTACAACTGCTAATAAAACTTTAATATTTATCTGTGTTTGTGTATAGATGAAATTCACTGTAATTAAACTGTAAAGCCTGTATTTATGCGGTTTTGTAGGTGGTGGTGTAAAAATAGTAAAAAAGTTGTAAAAAAGTGGTTGACATAATCCTCTATCACTGATAGAATGATTAAGTCGTCAGGCGATACTGAATAAAAACCTGACACGCAGATCTTTGAAAACTGAACAATATAAGGTAATCATTTTTAACGAAATGAACATAGCCAGAGTGCGGGTTTCAACAACGTTGAAACCAACCAAATAAATTCTAGTCACTAACTTCGGTTAGAGACAACAACGAAAACGAGCTAGCAAATAGCTCCAAGATATCTTGGAGAGTTTGATCCTGGCTCAGGACGAACGCTGGCGGCGTGCTTAACACATGCAAGTCGAACGGAAATTATAGGAAGCTTGCTTCTTGTAATTTTAGTGGCGAACGGGTGAGTAACGCGTAACCAACCTGCCCTTCAGAGGGGGATAACAACGGGAAACCGTTGCTAATACCGCGTACGAATGAACTTCGGCATCGGAGCTCATTGAAAGGTGGCCTCTATTTATAAGCTATCGCTGAAGGAGGGGGTTGCGTCTGATTAGCTAGTTGGAGGGGTAACGGCCCACCAAGGCAATGATCAGTAGCCGGTCTGAGAGGATGAACGGCCACATTGGGACTGAGACACGGCCCAAACTCCTACGGGAGGCAGCAGTGGGGAATCTTCCGCAATGGACGAAAGTCTGACGGAGCAACGCCGCGTGAGTGATGACGGCCTTCGGGTTGTAAAGCTCTGTTAATCGGGACGAATGGTCTTTGTGTGAATAATGCAAAGATTTGACGGTACCGGAATAGAAAGCCACGGCTAACTACGTGCCAGCAGCCGCGGTAATACGTAGGTGGCAAGCGTTGTCCGGAATTATTGGGCGTAAAGCGCGCGCAGGCGGTTTCATAAGTCTGTCTTAAAAGTGCGGGGCTTAACCCCGTGAGGGGATGGAAACTATGGAACTGGAGTATCGGAGAGGAAAGCGGAATTCCTAGTGTAGCGGTGAAATGCGTAGATATTAGGAAGAACACCAGTGGCGAAGGCGGCTTTCTGGACGACAACTGACGCTGAGGCGCGAAAGCCAGGGGAGCGAACGGGATTAGATACCCCGGTAGTCCTGGCCGTAAACGATGGGTACTAGGTGTAGGAGGTATCGACCCCTTCTGTGCCGGAGTTAACGCAATAA